>ENA-OWLM01000774-OWLM01000774.1-metagenome-genome-assembly--contig:-NODE-774-length-12026-cov-6.254615_pt1 | contig 12026 bp, 6 predicted proteins | sample MGYA00245349_ERZ651102 | MGnify/ENA primary metagenome ERZ651102 (study PRJEB26857, sample SAMEA4031759) | metagenome | biome: human; feature: oral; material: saliva | place: Philippines | collected 2014 | study... | reverse complement strand
CCCGCCGCTGGAACGCGACGAAAGCGTCCACGCCATCTTTGACGCGGAACAGGACATCGTGAAGATGCCCCTGGACGATTACTCCCACTACGAGGGGGGCACTCATTACGAATACACGGCCTTTAAGATTGCCATGAAGCAGTGCTACGCCGAACACGGGCAGAGCTACACCGACCCCGACCAAGCTCCCCAATCTGAAAGCGCGCCGAGTGGCGATCCGGGCCGAAAGTACGGTCCCTGGAACGTCGAGTACGCCAAGAAGTACGGATTCCAGAAGCGAGACCCCAACGCCAAAGCTCCCATCTCCGTCACCCCAGGGGCAAGCCTCAGCCCCGAGGAGAGGCTCATCATCGAATGTGAAGACAAGGCCCGCGAGACCCTGGAGGCCGCGGTTCCCGAAGGTAAGAGGCCCGAGAACGACGTGCAGTCCACATACAGTCGTATCTCCACCGAGGCGGGCAATGCTGTTTACGGTAGCAAACTGCACCGCGAGCTCGAAGAGAAGTGGAAGCAGTGCGTCTCAAACCGGGGGCTCACCCCCATTAAGGCAGGGGCGGTAGCCGAGGAATCCCCGCTGGATGAGCAGCAGAGCAAGAACGGCGATTTCAACGAGCCCGCCTCCGAAGAAGAGATTCGCATCGCCACCATCCAGGCCGAATGTAACCAGCAGGTCGGCATGAGCCAGCAGCTCTACGACTTGGAAGCCCAGTACCAGATGCCGCTCATCCGCAAGTACCAGTCGCAGCTTGAGCAGGACCGCAAGGCAGAACGTGAGCGTGACGAGAAGTTCAAGCAGTACGTTCTGGAGCACCAGTAAACCGGGGCGCTAAAAGACAGCGCAAAAACAGTTTAGAAAGACACCGCCATGACCACTCACACGAAAAACCAAAACAGCGGGCACCGCTTCAGCGAACGCATCGCCCGCCCCCGCGTGCTCCTGCTGCTGGCAATCCTCGCCATCGGTTCGCTCATGCTTTCCTTCTACCTTGGTACCCGCTACGCCGCTACGGGCCCCGACCCGGCCGTGCAGGCGAAAACCGTGATTCCGGTCTGGGCGAAGGTTGAAGAACGAACCGTCAGCGAGGGCCTCGCCATTGCCGGAACCACCAAGGCTGGAGAGACCGCCCCGATTAGCGCGCGCACCAACGGTGAGCCGGTGCTCGTCTACCAGAACCAGAAGCCCGGTAACGTGCTCAAGGCCGGTGACTTCATCGGCATCATTGGCGCCGACCCCGTCTTCGTGCTGGACGGGCCGCTACCGCTGTACCGCGACCTCCACCTGGGCGATAACGGTGACGACGTGCTCGCCTTCCAGAAGGCACTGAACTCCGCCGGGTACGCCACCGAGCTGAGCGGCACCGTCACCGAAGACACCCTCGACGCCGTCACGCGCCTGCACCGCGCGCACCTGACCGGCGTGCCCAGCGAGGGGGTCACCAGCATTGCCCGCAGCAACTACGCGATTCTGCCCGCCGGTAGCCACACCGTCACCGCAGTTGCCGCGGTCGGTCAGCTCATTAACGACGGCACCCCCATCGCGAGCGTAGAAACCAGCGAACCCTACGTGGAATCCAGCGTTGAGCTCTCTGTTGCCAATAAGCTCAAGGTGGGCGACCGCGTTAGCCTGCGCACCTCCACCGGCAGCGTGGAGGGCACCATCACCAGCATTGGTGAGCTGCAGAACGACCCCTCCAAGGGTGCGGCGAAGAGCGTACGATTCAGCGCCGACGACCCGAGCAAGCTCACTCCGGGTCAGAGCGCCTCCATCACCAGCAAGGGCAACACCTCAACCACCCTCGCGGTGCCGACTACCGCGGTACGTCAGGATTCCCAGGGCACCTACGTGCTGGTTGAAAAGGGCGGAAGCTCCACCTCGACCAGCAAGGATGCGCCCGCTACCGAACGAGTCAACGTTGAGGTTCTACGCACCGCCGGCGGATACGCCGCCATCAACGCGAACCTCAGCACGGGACAGAAGGTGCTTGTCTCATGAGCCGCCATCATGGAATCCCCGAGCGAGCCCCCGACGGCATGACAGCCCCGCAGGTCAGGGGAGAAGCTGCCGGGCTCGACACTGCGCCTAACATTGCGCCTAACACCGATCCCAACACCGCGCCCGCCATCGAAATGCGCGGCATTACCCGCATCTTTGAGGGGAGCGACCGACCCGTCCTCGACCACCTCGACCTGGTGGTCGAACGCGGCGAATTCCTCGCCATTATCGGCCCCTCCGGATCCGGTAAATCCACCCTGCTCAACGCCATTGGCCTGCTCGACACTCCCACCAGCGGAACCTACAGCCTCTTCGGCAAAAACACGGAAGGACTCAGCGACAGAGAACGCGACGAAATGCGCCGAGACCACCTCGGCTTCATCTTCCAATCCTCAAACATGCTGCTGGACGAAACCAGCACGACCAACGCCTCCATGGGCCTGCGCGTGCAGGGCGTACCCTACAGCGAGCGCCTGCATCGCACCGAAGAAACCCTAGAATTTCTGGGGTTGAGCGACCGCGCAAGCATCCGCACCCGCTACCTCTCCGGCGGTGAGAAGCAGCGCTGCGCCATTGCTCGTGCCCTCGCCACGCGCCCGCCGCTGATTCTTGCCGACGAGCCCACCGGCAACCTGGACAGCCACAATAGCGCCAAGGTTATTGAGATTCTGCAGCGCATTAATGCGACCGGCTGTACCGTGCTGGTTATTACCCACGACCCGGAGGTTGCCGCCGCTGCCCGCCGCGTGATTCGCATTGAGGATGGGCGGCTACACGAGCAGAGCCGTGCCGATTCGGCTACGGTGCCTGCCGCTGAGGTTGTGTCGGCTGAAACGGATACCCCGGTTGATGCTCCCGCCAGCCTCGCACCGGGGGAGAAGCCCGCTACGCACCGCCGCGGAAGCTTCCTCACCGACGACAGCATCGAGGCAATCTCGGCACTCACCTCACGACCGCTACGCACCCTGCTGCTGGGCCTGTCCTTCGCGCTGGGCGTGGGCGGACTCATCAGCGCCTCCGGCATGAGCGAATCCGCCAGCTACCAGGTGAACCAGCGCCTGCTCGGATCCGAACAATCCACGCTCTACATCAGCGACAGGGACAATGACCAAAACATGCTCGGAACCTACCGGCAGGGCGAATCCGCGCAGAATGTTGCCGACCGCATTAGCGCGCTGGACTACGTGAAGAACACCGGATTCGTCAGCAGCGTGGCACCCGCCGACGTGCGAATCACCCGGTTCAGCCCCTACGAGGACGAACCCAAAACGGCGATTGGCCTCAGCTCCACCTCGAAGACCAGGCTCGAGCAAATCGGTGCCCGCATGAACCCCGAAACCCTGCGCGCGCTCGAACAGATGAACTCGACCCTCACCCAGGAGAACGTTGCCGACCGTCAACGTGCCGAGCAGCTCTCGGGCGCTATCGTTTCGGTTTCTGCTGCCCGTGCCCTCGGCATTATTCCCGAAGATAAGGCGGCAGATAACGCCACAACCGAGCCCCGCCCCGGCGAGCTGCCCGCCGTTGAGTACGGCATTAAACTCGGTGGGCTGCCGCAGGTGGCACCCGGTGTGAGCATCTGGGTGGACGGCCAGCTGATGCCGGTCATCGGCCTCTTTGACCCCGGCAATAGCGGCTACGAATTCAGGAACTCGGTCATTGTCTCGCCGGGCACACTTCAGCGCACCGGACGCGGCCAGGTGACCTACATTGCCGAAACCGAACGGGGCTACGGCAAGGCGGTCGCCAAGGCCATTCCGCTGGCCCTCAAACCCGCTGAACCCAGCCAGATCAACGTGGAAACCCCCTCCGACCTGCAGAGCCTGCGCGCGTCTATCGCCTCGGATCTGGGTCTGTACGTGGGTGTGCTCTCCGGTATTCTGCTGGTGCTCGCCTCGCTCTCGGCGGCAACCGCCATGTACCTGTCCGTGCAATCGCGCACCGCAGAAATTGCGCTGCGCCGCGCCATCGGATCGAGTAAATGGCTGATTGCCCGCATCTTCCTCATGGAGGGGGTCATGCTCGGTGTGCTCGGTGGTTCCATCGGTGCCTGCTCCGGCATGATTGCGACGATTATTCTTTCGCTCGTGCAGGGCTGGCAGGCGGTTCTCTCCCCGGGATTCGTGGTGCTCGGCGTGGGGGTAGGCGCCCTCACCGGCCTGGTGTCTTCGGCGTACCCGGCGTGGGTGGCGTCCCGCAAGAGCCCCGCCGACGCGATGCGCGGCTAGAGATGATGCTGGGGAACCAGCCAATTAGCTGAAACCTGACTGGTCAAATAGGTATTAGATAGCCCAAGCCTTAAACTAATGGGAGGTAAAAACAGCAGAAGACTAAGGACAACACGTGAGTCGAACGCACACACCGCGTCATGCTGACAAACATCAGAATACCGAGGCGCCAGAGGTGACCGCGGGAAAGCGCAACGACCGCGCTGACCGTCGCCCGCCTCTGGGCCCTGACGCCCGTAAAACCCTCAGCACGTTCGGCATCATCACCGCCGTGCACACCCTCGCAACGGTGCTTTTCAGTGCCGCCCTGGCAGTCATTATTGCCCGGGCGGCACACGCCGGTTTCGCCGCTGTTGCTGCCGAGCACGCGCGTCTCAAAGAGACCAGCGCCCCGGACGTGTATCGCGCCTACATTGAGTTCTCGGGCTCCGCGCAGGCGCAGCTGGAGGCGCACGGCGGCTGGTTGCTCGGCCTCGGTGGCATCTTCGGTGACGCAGACACCATTACCCCCGGCCTGATTGCGGTCGCTGTCATCGCCCTGCTCGTCCGCTCGGGTACCGACTACCTGCTGGCTGTGAGCGCGCAGCGTGCCGCCTCCGGAGCGAAGTCTCAGATTCGTTCCGCCCTGCTCAAGCGCGTGCTCGCCACCGGTGGCGCAGACACCCCTGAGGGTACCGGCGCGACCGCTGTGCTGCTTTCTCGCGGCCTGAACGCCCTGGACGACTACTACACCAAGACGCTGACCGCGTTCGTTTCCACCGCGGTTGTGCCGTTCATGCTCTGGGTCGTTGTGGCGTCCCTGGACTGGATGAGCGCCATGGTGCTTGCCTGCACCCTGCCGCTTATTCCGGTGTTCATGATCCTGATTGGTAAGAACACCCGCGACGAAACCGCAGAAGCTCAGGCTGAACTGCACCGCCTCTCCGACCATATTCTGGAGCTGGTGCGCGGCCTGCCCGTCATTATCGGTCTGGGCCGTGAGCGTGCACAGACCCGCGCCATGAACGCGCTCGGCCAGCGTTACCGCGAACGCACCATGCAGACCCTGCGTAGCGCCTTCATGTCTTCGCTGGCGCTGGAGCTCATCACCACCATCTCGGTGGCGCTGATTGCTGTGCTGATTGGTGTGCGCCTGGTCAACGGCACCCTGGGCCTGGACACCGCAATTCTTGTGCTGTTGCTGGCTCCCGAGTGCTACCAGCCGCTGCGTGATGTGGGTGCCGCCTACCACCAGTCGGAGGACGGCGTTGCCGCCCTGCGTAGCGCCCAGAAGATTATCGATGCGCCCCTGCCCGCCGCCGCCGCGGACAGTGCTACACCTGAGAGTGAAGAGGCTCAGCCTTCCACCATTGAGGTTAAGGACCTGTCGGTGAGCTACCCAGCGCGTCCTGCCGTGCTGACTAACCTGTCCCTGAACCTGGACCGTCGCGTTACTACTGCCCAGGGTGAGCGCGGTGCGGTGATCGGCGTGATGGGTGAGTCCGGCTGCGGTAAGTCCACCCTGCTGAACGTGTTCTCCGGTGCTGTGCGTGAGGGTCTGGTGCCCACCGGCTCGGAGGAGCCCGTGCACGTGACCGGTAGCGTGACCGGTCTGGGAACCACTCTGGTTATTCCGCAGTCGCCGGTCTTCACTGCACCCACCGTGCAGACCGAAATGGCTCTCTACGCGCTGAGCGCCACCGAGGCGGAGCGTGAGCGTGCAGCTGCTCTACTCGGTGAAGCGATGGACTCCAAGAAGCTGTCCGTCACCGATGCCGAGTCCGCGCTGCTGGTTGGTCCGCTGGCTCAGCTGGGCATGGAGAAGCTCACCGCCCTTGAACCCGGTGCCCTCAGCGCGGGTCAGGCGCGTCGCCTCGCCGTGGCGCGAACCCTGGCTCGTGCCGAGGCTATCTACCGTGCGGGCGGTGAGCAGACCGTGCTGACGGTCCTGGTGGATGAGCCGACCGCGCACCTGGACGCCTACTCGGCATACCTGGTGACCCGCGCCCTGCACCGCCTGGCGGAACTTGGCGCAACCGTGCTGATTGTGACCCACGAGCAGGAGCTTGCCGCTGGCTGCGACACCCTCGTTCGTGCCGTGCAGACTGCTCAGGGCTACACCTGGACCGCCGAGGCGAACACCGCCCGCGTTGCGGTTCCTGCGCAAGCCCCCGCGCACCTGCTCAAGGATCGGGAAGAGTACGAGGCTGAAAGCACCGCCCCGGCGGGCGCCTCCGCAGCTGCCGAGGTTCAGGAAGCCGAGCCTGCCGGCCTGTTCGCAAGCCTGCGCACCCTGAAGGAACTAACCGGTATTGGTGTTCGCGCCGCAACCGGCCCGGTGATCATGGCTGCGATTACGTCCCTGATGGCTGCGGCACTGACCGCGCTGTCCGGCTGGCTGATTGTTCGCGCCGCCGAGGGCCCGGCAATGATGTACCTGATGGTCGCCATTGTGGGCGTGCGTTTCTTCGGCCTGGGTCGTGCCTGCGCCCGCTACGCTGAGCGTCTGATGACCCACTCGAAGGTTCTTGCCGCCGCAAATATTCTGCGTCTGCGCGCCTGGGTTGGCGCATGGCAGAGCGTGAGCAGCGTGCGTGCCCTGCTGCGTGGTGACGCGCTGCTCGAACGCCTCGTGGGTGGTATTGATGAGCTGCGTGACGGCGTGCCGCGCGTTATTATCCCGCCGGCTGCGCACCTGCTGGTCATGACCGCAGCGCTGATTACGACCGCGTGCATCCTGCCGCAGGCTCTAATCCCGGTCCTGCTTGCCGTGCTGGTCAGCACTTTTGTGGCTCCGTGGATTGTGCTTCGCGCCGATGCCCGTGCGGAGGCGCTGGCTCGCCGCTCCACCGCACAGATGCTGCGCCTGGGTACCGGCATGCTTTCGGCGGCTGAGGACCTGCGTGCTAACGGCGTGGCGACCACCGCTGAGAAGGCTAACGGCGCCCTGGACGCCGAGAACCTGTCCGCCCTGCAGAAGGGCTCGACCGCTCAGGGCGTGGGTCGTACCCTCGTGACCCTCAGCTGGTTCGGTGCGGCTCTGGCGAGCGCAATTATTGCGTACCCGCTGGCTGTTGACGGCACCGTGCGTGCCCCCGAAGCGGCGATCGTGGTGCTGCTGTGCACCGGCATGCTGGAAAGCTCCCTGGGCCATGTTGAGGCGGTCCGCTCCTGGCCCGCGTTCAGCCGCCTGCTCGCGACGATTGCTCCGAGCGTGCGCGACGTATCCCTGGAGGGCATTGTTGCCGTCTCGACCCTGAAGCGTTCCGTACCGACCGAGGCTGAGGTGGACACCCACGTTCTGCCGCGTCGTGCTGAGCGTCTGCGTGCCCGCGCGGAGGCCGAGATGGAGGAGCTGCTGGAAGCTGACCGTCAGCGCGCCCACCGCTTTGACCGCCCCGAATCTGCGGCTGGCGCTCAGACAGGCTCTGTGCGCCCGCCGAAGCCCGGCGAACCCACCCTGGTCAGCTGCGGAACCCCGCAGGAACTCGGCGTGAAGGTCGCCGACTCCGCCCCGGCATTGAGCCTGCAGGACGCGGCCGCCCGCTGGCCCGGCATGGACCACCCGGTCTTCACCGACCTGAACATGAACGCCCGCGCGGGCTCCTGGACTGCGGTGACCGGCCCCTCCGGTTCCGGTAAGTCTACGGTGCTGGCAACCGTTCTGGGCTTCTTGCCGCTGGAGTCTGGCCGTGTGGTGGCTTCCGGTGAGGTCCTGGAGGGTGAGCAGCTGCGCGGCTACGCGGCGTGGTGCCCGCAGGCGGCGCACATCTTCGAGTCGACCCTTGAGGGTAACCTGATGCTGGCTCGTGACCGTTCGGATCGCCCGAGCGAGGAAGAGCTGATTGAGGTTCTGCGCCGTGTGGGTCTGGGCGAGTGGTTTGACGCTCTGCCCCAGGGGCTGCGCACCCCGGTGGGTGCTGGCGGTTCCTTCCTCTCCGGTGGTCAGCGTCAGCGTCTGGCGGTGGCTCGTGCCCTGCTGGTGAACTCGCCGGTGCTGCTGCTGGATGAGCCGACCGCGCACCTGGACGCTGAGTCTGCCCGCGCGCTGATGGCTGACCTGGATGCGGCGACCCGCTCCAGCTCCGTGGCTACGGTTCTGGTGTCGCACCGCCCTGAGGATATTGCCCGTTGCGATGAGGTGGTTCGCCTCTAAACGCGTCTCTAAACGCATCTGGCGCAGGCGCCACGTGCGGATTGCGCATGAAGAAAGGCCCCGGTACATCAGTACCGGGGCCTTTCTGCGCGTTCATATCTCTGCGCGTTATATGCGCGCGCAGGTTCCTCGCGGCTTCGTCGTTCCCTGTTTCGTCCTCCCCGGCTTCGTTAACAACCTAGAGCCGAAAGGCCGTGAACGGCGCGCCTAGAAGAGCTTTTCACCCTCCGGGCTAACCGCCATCGCAGCAGAAACAGCCGCATAGTTCGGGCCCACAATGCCGATGCTCTGAGTGAGCATCACACCGGAACCGTCACGGGCACCGTGCTCGGTCGGCAGGGAACGAGCCACACCGCCGGAGGACGCCGCCTTCGCCGGACCCACGCCCACCCACGCCAGAGCCAGCTGGCTCTCACCGGTGAGGAAACGGTGCGCACGCACACCGCCGGTTGCGCGGCCCTTCTGCGGGTACTCGCTCAGGGCGGTGACCTTGGCGCTCGCCAGGCCGTCCTTGCCGTTGGTGACGGTCACGACCTCCGCCGCGTCGCCGGGCGCGGTCACACCCAGGGCGATGAGGCGGTCGCCGTCGGCAAGCTTGATGCCTGCGATACCGCCGCCGGTGCGTCCCTGCGGGCGGACCTTCGCCGCGTCGAAGGTCAGCAGCTTCGCGTCGCGAGTGACGAAGGTGAGAACCATGTCGTCGGTGGGGCAGGGGGCGGCGGCTACGATTTCGTCGCCGTCCTTGAGCTTCATGATGTCCCACTCGGTCTGGTTCAGCGGGTAATCCGGGTTGAGGCGCTTGATCACGCCGCCCGCGGTTGCCAACGCCAGCACCGTGTTCAGCGGTACGAGGGCGACCAGCTTCTCACCCTTGGCGAGCTGAACCAGCTCGGCTGCCTTCACGGCAGACGTCATGGAGGGGGTGCCACCGTTCTCGTCCAGCACCGCAATGTCCATGACGGACAGGCGCACCATGCGTCCTGCGGAGGTCACGGCACCGATCTCACCGCGCGCGGTGGTCGGCGCAATCGAGGTGAACACGTCGTGCTTGAAACGCTTGCCGGGATCCACGAGCGCCTCGCGGATGGGCTTGCCGGGGGTACGTCCCATCATGCCGGATGCCGAAAGTAGCACCCAGCAGGGATCATCCGCGATTTCGAGGGCGAGGCCCAGGCTCTTCTTCGCCTTGGACTGCGCGGTGACTGCCTCAATGGCGACCTGCATGTCGTCCTTGGTTTTGAGCTGGGTGCGGCGGTCGGTGCCGTAGCGTTCGGCGACCTCGGCGAGCTCGTCGGAGACCAGTTCGCGCAGCGCCGCATCGGAGCCGAGGATACGCTGCAATTCCGCGATGTCCTGCTGCAGGGTGTCGCGTTCTGCTTCGAGTTCCAGGCGGGAGTACTTGGTGAGCTGGCGCAGGCGCAGCTCCAGAATGTGGTTCGCCTGGGTGTCGGTCAGGTCGAAGACGACCTTCAGCTTTTCGCGCGCCTGAGCGGTCTCGTCAGATTCACGAATGATCTGGATGACCTCGTCAATGTCGAGGATGGCCACGAGCAGGCCCTCCACCAGGTGCAGGCGGTCGGTGCGCTTGCCCAGGCGGAATTCGGTGCGGCGGCGGACCACGTTCAGGCGGTGGTCAATGTACACGCGCATCAGGTCGAGCAGGCCGAGGGTCTGCGGCTGACCGTCCACGAGCGCCACGTTGTTAATGCCGAAGGAATCCTCAAGCGGAGTGTGCTTGTAGAGGGCGGCGAGCACCGCCTCCGGGTTGAAGCCGTTCTTGATTTCGATGACGAGGCGCAGACCGTTGGTGCGGTCGGTCAGGTCGACCACGTCGGAGATGCCGGTGAGCTTCTTGGAGTTGACGCCGTCCTTGATCTTTTCGATGACCTTTTCGGGGCCGACCATGTACGGCAGTTCGGTGACGACAATACCCTGCTTGCGGGGGCTGACCTGCTCGATGGAGACCTTCGCGCGGGTCTTGAAGGTACCGCGGCCGGTTTCGTAGGCGTCACGGATGCCTCCCAGACCCACGATGGTGCCGCCGGTGGGCAGGTCGGGGCCGGGGATGAACTTCATGATGTCTTTGAGGGTCGCCTCGGGGTGGGCGATGAGGTGGCGGGTACCGGCGATGACCTCGCGCAGGTTGTGCGGCGCCATGTTGGTTGCCATGCCGACCGCGATGCCGGTGGTGCCGTTGACGAGCAGGTTCGGGAACGCGGCGGGCAGCACGGAGGGCTGCATGAACTGGTTGTCGTAGTTCGGTACGAAGTCAACCACGTCTTCTTCGAGGTCCGCGGTGAGTGCCTGCGCGGCGGGTGCCATGCGTGCTTCGGTGTATCGGGCGGCTGCCGGGCCGTCGTCGAGGGAGCCGAAGTTACCGTGACCGTCAACGAGGGGCAGACGCAGCGCGAAGGGCTGGGCGAGGCGCACCATGGCGTCGTAGATGGCGGCGTCGCCGTGCGGGTGGAGCTTACCCATGACCTCGCCGGTCACGCGGGCGCTCTTGACGTGGCCCTTGTCGGGGCGCAGACCCATCTGCTGCATCATGTAGAGGATGCGGCGCTGCACGGGCTTGAGGCCGTCGCGGGCGTCGGGGAGGGCGCGCGAATAAATCACCGAGTAGGAGTATTCCAGGAAGCTGGTTTCCATCTCGGCGGATACGTCGATGTCGACGATATTCTCTACCACATCCACCGGGTAGTCGCTGACGGCGGATTTGGATCGGCGAGCCATATATCTCCTCGTGTCCGTGTGTTTTTGCTCCTCCTATTTTAGCGGGTGGGAGCGGGTCAGACGGGTTGGCTGGTCAGCGTCATCTGTGGGGTGCACCAAGCCGGTCGCGGGGCGGTAACCGAAGCGTACCGGGGGAGCGCACGCCGTCATATGCGCATGCATTAGCGTGGTCAAGTAGCACAGCCCGGCTAGAACCCTCTAAGGTAGAGGGGAGTAATACCTAACCGCCTTCATCGTGTGCGCCGAACGACGTCGCATCATGAGGGCACCGCACGAAAGAGGTACGATGTACGCCACCACCCCCGAACGCGAGCAACTGGTCGCAGACATTAAGCATGCCGGTTTCTACCCCGACCTCGTGCTGGAAGTGGTGGATGACGCGCTGGCGGGCATGAACCCGGACGCACACTTCGTACAGCATGAAACCCACTTCTCACGCGATGATTTTCACCGCCACATCACCGTGATGGTGCTCTGCGGTGAGCACGTCATCTTTGCGCACCTGGACGACCAGCACCTTGAGGGTGACGCGCAGGGTACCGTGGCGCATGTGAGCGTGGAGGCGGTGCACCTGAACGCCCTGAACGCGGTCACCATCAGCTACGGTTTCAGCCAGCCGCAGGCGTACAACGCCGGTAGCACCGCCCCGACTGAGATTTCCTTCCAGATTGCCTGGACCGGTTCGCTGCACATGGAGTTGGCTCCTGCCGGTTGCCAGGACCCGCAGTGCAATGCCGACCACGGCTTCACCGGCGATGCGCGCCGCGAGGACATTGCGGTGCGTGTTTCTGCGACCGCTGACGGCCCGGAGTCGGTTCAGCGTGCGCAGCAGTTTGCGCGTGCTCTGCACCGTGCCCGCATGTATGCAACCCGCCGATAAACAGCACCGATAAGCACCGGCGATAAACACCCCGAGAGAGACTCGAGAGGAACCTAT
>ENA-OWLM01000773-OWLM01000773.1-metagenome-genome-assembly--contig:-NODE-773-length-12033-cov-11.954917_pt1 | contig 12033 bp, 10 predicted proteins | sample MGYA00245349_ERZ651102 | MGnify/ENA primary metagenome ERZ651102 (study PRJEB26857, sample SAMEA4031759) | metagenome | biome: human; feature: oral; material: saliva | place: Philippines | collected 2014... | reverse complement strand
GCGCTTCCGAATCGCACGCACCACCCAGATGCAGACCGCACCGAGAACCGCGCCGACAGTGTTATTCATAATGTCATCCACATCAAAGGTGCGGTAAGTGAAGCCCGCCAGACCCCAGTTACCGGTCAGCTGACTCAACTCAATAAAGCTTGAGAGCGCGAAGCCACTCAGCGCCGTGGCGCGCAGACCCCAACGCAGGCAGCCCGCAGTGAAGAAACCCAGGGGGATGAACATCGCAATATTGAAGAAGAGCTGCGCATACACGGTGGTTGCGAAGCGGCGCAGACCCATGCCGTTAGTCAGATCCCACGCCTGTTGCCAACTCCAACCCACATAGAAACGCGGGTAGTACAGCTCAGGGTTCGTGACGCTATTTGCGCTACCAATCGGAGTCAGCGTCAAAGAAAGAATCGAGGCAAGGAACAACGCGAAGGAGGCGGTCAGCAGGTACTGGCGGACGCTGTGCGCTCGACCGGTCTTCCTAGCGCGCAGGCGCATACCAATAAAACCAATGATGGAGAGCACGATAGTGAGCACCGCAATCTCGATGGCGAAGGTGCCAATCATGTGTTTACTGAGCAGTTCCTGCATGCTGTGTGTTCCTTAGATCGTGAGAGTGAGTTATATGAACTCCACCTGCATATATGCCTGTTCTAACATATATTCTTGGTGGTATATAGCGGGTTAGTGTTCATGCCCGCCGCATATCGTTCACCACCAGTGTAAAAGACCGCCCTATGGCTCACCCTAGGTGAAACTGTGAAAAAGCTGTACACGCACCCAACACGCCACAAGAATCACCGCAGCCGGTGCCGTCAGTACAGAACATCCGGCGGGAACACCGGCGCAATATACCGACCAAACAGCAACACAAACAAGAGTGCACCCACAATCGCAGCCACCATCGCACCAAGCACCTGCACCAGCCAGAGCATCAGGAACTTCACCGTCTTGCCCTCAGAGCGGGCGGTCAGCGCCTCCACCATGGCGGTCGAAAAGGTCGTAAAACCACCCAGCAGACCGGTCGTAATCACCGTGCACCAGAACGCCACCTCTTCCGTAGCGTTATAGTGAACCCCCAGCGCGCGCGGATTAGACACCGGCATAATCAGCAGCCCGTACAGGAACGAGCCCACCAGGTTAATGACGAACACCGGGCTAATAATCGACGACTCCGTACGCAAGCGAGGCGACATCGCCTTATCCACAAAGAAGCGGGTCATCGCACCCAAACCGCCGCAGAGGAAAACCATCAGAGCAAAAAACATTAGCGACCCTCCTCACCATCACGAGCAGGCGCCAGGCGGGACGCCACAAAACGACCCGTCAGCATGCCCGCCGCGGCGGCAACCAAACCACCCACGAGCAACACCAGAAGAGCAAGTGCCATGTACCCTTCGTGCACCGTGTACGGCAGAAAAATCGTCTGCGCCAAAACCGCCGCAATCGACGAATACGTCGTGTAGCCACCCATCATGCCGGCACCAAAAAGCAGGCGGATCGAATGAATCCGCTCCTCACCATCACGGCGCGCGTAAGCATTCCACACCACCGTCAGCAGACCCAGAGTGAACGAGCCCAGTAGGTTCGCCACCAGCACGCCGCCGGGAGTGTTCACGCGGCACAGCGCACCCGTACCGCCACCCAAAAAGACAAGAAAAGGGGCAGGCACACGATTCAGAACGCCTCCTATCCCCTGTCGGATACTCGCGCGGTTCCTCATCACCGTGCACCTGCCCTTTCACATCGCATAAGTCTTTAGAGAGCGCCGTAGCGCACACTAAATACTTTACCCTTACCCGAGTTTGTTACCCGAGTCAGTAGCGGCAGACTCGCGTTCATGCTGAATCTTCTCGCTCATCTTCTCACTCAGCGCGGCGCCCTCAACATCCATATTCGGAGTGAGGCAATCCAGCCACTTCGGCATCCACCACGCCTTATCACCCAGCAGAGCCATAATCGCCGGGGTCAGCGTCATACGCACAATGAACGCATCCACGAGCACGCCGAACGCCAAGCCGAAGCCCATCGGGCGGATCATCGTCGAATCAGCAAAGATGAAACCACCAAACACCGAAATCATGATGATCGCGGCAGCCACCACCACACGCACCGCATGGTTGTAGCCGCTCACAATGGCGGTCGCCGCATCCTTGCCGTGTACGTACGCTTCACGCATGCCGGTCACCAGGAACATCTGATAATCCATGGCAAGACCAAAAAGAATACCAATCAGCAGGGTCGGCAGGAAGGACAGCACCGGGCCCGGGTGGTCCACGCCGAAGAGGGAGCTCATAAAGCCCAACTGGTAAATCGACACCACGGCGCCGAAGCTCGCCAGTACCGAGAAGAGGAAGCCCACCGAGGCAACCAGCGGCACCATAATCGAACGGAACACCAGGATCAGCACCAGGAAGGACAGGCCCATCACCACGCCCAGGTACAGGGACAGCTTCTGCGCGAGCACCTCGGAGACGTCAATATTGCCGCTGGTCTGACCCGCAATGCCCAGAGACACCTCAGAGCCCTGAACCGGAACGGTCACCGAGCGCAGCTCGTGGACAAGATTTTCAGTCTCCACGGAGCTTGCACTGTGGGCAGGAATCACCTGGAAAATCATGAGCGTGCGGTCATCAGTCATGCCGCCGGGAACCACAGCCTGCACGTTCGCGCCGCCGCGTTCCTTCACCGCAGAAGCGATATCAATCTGCGCCTGCTGAGCCTGCTCCTCACTCATGTTCGCGGGCGTGTGCGCGACCGCAACCAGCGGAGCGCTCATGCCCTCACCGAACTTCTCCTTGACCAGCGCGTACGACTTGTACGCGGCGCTATCGGAGGGGTAGTTCGAGGCGTCCGGCAGGCCCAGGCGCATCTGAGACATGGGGGCGGCAACCGCCAGCAGCGCCAGCGTACCGGCCACCAGGGTCAGCAGCGGACGCGCCAGCACGAGGCGCAACCAGCCGTTCGGCTTCTCGGTGCGTTCGGCATCCTGCGCGCGGCGTTCCTCAATCTTCTGCGGGGTGTCGATGGAAGCCCACAGCTTCTTCGACATGATTTTGGTACCCGCCAGGGACAGCACCGCAGGGGTAAGAGTCACCGCGATCAGAGCGGCAACCACCACGCAGAACGCGGCGGCGTTACCCATCACACCCAGGAAGGGAATACCGGTCACATTCAGTGCCACGAGCGCAATAATCACGGTGCTTGCCGCGAAAACCACTGCGTTACCACTAGTGCCGTTCGCCAGGGCAATCGCCTGGACCTTCGGCATGCCGTCCAGCAGGTTCGTGCGGTAGCGGTTGAGAATGAACAGCGAATAGTCGATACCGACCGCCAGGCCGAGCATCAGACCCAGCGTGTAGGCGGTGGAGCTCATCTGAATAACAGAAGACAGTGAGAGCGTGCCGAGCACACCCACCACCACGCCCACCAGGGACATCAGAATCGGCAAGCCGGCAGCCACCAGGGTGCCAAGCATAATCATGAGCACGATGAAGGCGATGACCATACCCGCCACCTCACCGGTGTGCGAGCCGCCACCAAGCGCGGACTCACTCAGGTTCGCATCAAACTGGACGGTCGCACCGTGCAGGTTCGCCGACTCGAGATCGGACATGACCTTCCGCAGATCAGCGGACGGAACCTCAAAAATCTTCTTCTTAAACGAGACCGTCGCAATCGCCGTGGACCGATCCTCAGAAACCATACGGTAGCCGGAGGTGAAGTCGTAGAGCTTCTGCTGGCGCTCCAACTGCTCACGCTGTGCCGGCAGTTCACTCTCGGTCTTCTGCAGCTGGTTACGCTGCTCATCCAGCTTCTTCTGACCCTCAGCCAGCTCATCCTTCTTGGAGGCGATTTCTGCGCGGCCCGCATCAACCTGCTTCTGGCTCTCGGCCAGGGTATCGCGCTGCTGGTTGAGCGCGTTCTGCTGCTCGGTCAGCTGCGCCTGCTGAGCATTGAGCTGCTCGATCATGTCAGCGGGTGAGCCTGCCGCCTCCGCCTGGGCGTAGCCGTCCTTCAGCTGTGCCTGCGCGTCGTCCAGCTGTTTCTGTGCGGAGGCGAGCTGCTCCTGACCTGCACTAATCTGTGCCTGCGACTCGTCGAGTTTCTTCTCGTTGTCGGCAATCTGCTTCGCGCCGTCCTCAAGCTGCGAGGCGGCGGCGTTCAACTGCTTTTTGCCGTCCTCAATCTGGGAGGGGGCGGCATCAATCTTGGCGTGCGCCTCGTCGAGCTTAGTTTTTGCTTCTGCAAGCTTGGAGGTGGTGGTGAACGGGTCGGTGACCGCATCCACGGAAGGCACCTCACTGGGCAACGCGCTCAGTGCGGCGGAGAATGCCCGCTTCTGCTCTTCGGTGAGGGCGGTGCCGTCACCGGTCGTAAGAATAATCTGGCCGGAGCCACGGTTGGCGCTGGGGAAGCGCTGTGCAAGCTCGTCGGAGAGCTGTTGGGTCTGCGTTCCGGGCATGGTGAAGGTATTGCTGAGCTTGCCGTGGAACGCGGTGTAGGCACCCGCTACGCCGGCAATGATGAGTGCCCAGATGAGGCTGACAGCCCATGCGCGGCGGGCGGCGGCTTCACCGATGCGGTAGAGCCATGTAGCCATAAATTAGTCCTTTTGAAGTTGAGTGAGTGAAGAGTAGGGAGTGGCGTATTGGGTGTGCGGTGTTTGCCCTGTAGTTTTGCCCTGCATGACGAACGCTGCTACCTGTTTTTGGGCAAAAAACACCCCGCCCCGGGCACCTGCAGGTGAGGTGCCCGAAGCGAGAGTGTTTGAGCGTTGACGCTATGGGGCTTAGCTTGCGAATTCGCCCTGGACCAGACGGCCCAGGTAGTCGAGTGCTTCGAGGACACACTGGCGCATTGCTTCAATGGCGAGGGCTTCGGGGTGGGTGCCTTCGGGGGCTTCCGCCGCGACCTTGGCCGTCATTTCTTCGGCGCGGGTGAGGTAGTAGTAGACGCCTTCACCGATGGTTTCGGAGAGGTTGGAGGCGAAGACTGCCACGCGCAGGTAGGGCAGGTCGGGGTACGCCTCGAGGTACTGCTCAAGGAAGATGTCGTAGGTGCGCTCGAGGATGACGTGCGAGTATTCTTCGAACTTCGCGGGGCTGTCCATTTCGAGGGCGTAGAGCAGGTGCGCGAAGGGTGCAATGTACTCTTCGAGGGTGCTGCTCATGAAGACCTTGCGGGCGATGGAGAGCATTTCGGCTTCCATGCTTGCGTTTTCACCGGAGATGGTGAAGTCGCATTCTTCGAAGATGCGGTTGAAGTACTGGTTAAGGCGGGTAACCAACACGTCGTCGACGGACGCGAAATGGTTAAAGATGGTGCGGCGGGAGACGCCGGCGCGTTCGGCGAGCGCTTCGGCGTTCAGCGCACCGTAGCCGCCTTCAAGGACGAGGGATTCTGCAGCTTCGACAATTGCGATGCGATTCTCCGCCTTGCGGGCGGAGCGCTTATCTGCAATGTTTGCGGGGGATTCAACAAGATTTGCCATGTTTTTTACAATACGCGCAATGTTTCACAGGGGGTAACCATTTGAGGGTTAGATTCACCACATATTTGCACTCTAGGTAATAAACTTGAAGTGCAGATTTAATGTTTACTCAACAAACAATTTAGTGTTTTGACACGTCAGAGCGCTATAAAACCCAAAAAACGCAGCCAAAGGGGCGGAGCACACAACGCACCCCGCCCCCTCAAACACTTACCCAGGACACTCACCCAACTACCCGCCGAGTAAGCCACCGCGCAAGCGCATTAGGCGCGCGCCGCCTCCAAAGGCAGACGCACCGTAAAGACCGTATGACCCGGCTGGCTCTGCACCTGAATCGAACCGCCGTGCGCCTGCACAATCGCCTGCACAATCGCCAGACCCAGACCGGTGGTTCCATCCGAACCGGAACGTGCCTTATCGGCGCGGGTGAAGCGGTCAAAAATCTTCGGCAAGAAGTCCGGGGCAATGCCCGGGCCATTATCGGTCACAGTCACCACCGCCTCGCGGCGTGCAGCATCCACGGCAAGACCCGCAGTCACGCGCGTACCTTCATCGGTGTGCTTGCGGGCATTCGAGAGCAGGTTCAGGATCACGCGCTGAATCTGGGAGCGATCCGCCACGACCTCGACCGGCTCGTCGGGCAGGTTCAGGTGCCATTCGTGGGTGCGCGCCGCCGCCTGCATGTCGGAGGTGCATTCAAGCACCAGTTCAGTCAGGTCGACGAGCTCAAACTTGGGTTCACGACCCTCGTCCAGGCGGGCAAGGGTCAGCAGATCCTCCACGAGGCGTGACATGCGTTCGGTCTGCGAGTCGATACGCGCCAGGGAGGACTGACCGGATTCACTGAGCGGCTCGGTCCAGCGGAGCATATCGGAATAGCCCTTAATGGCGGCAAGGGGCGTGCGTAGCTCGTGGGAGGCGTCCGCAATGAAGGCGCGAATCTGCTGTTCGGTGCGTTCGCGCACTTCGAGGGCGGAGTTCACGTTATCGAGCAGCTGGTTGAGGGCGTAGCCCACGGCGCCCACTTCGGTGCGCGGGTCGGAATCTCGCGGCTCCACGCGTACCGCCGAGGAGATGGTGTGCTCTTCCAGGTCCAGGTGCGCCACATCGGTTGCCACGGCGGAGACTCGCTCCAGGGGCTTCATGGTGCCGCGAATAATGTAAGAGCCCGCCACGCCGGCACCGACCATCACGGCGATGGAGCCGAGGGACACCACAATCACAAAGATAGTGAGGGTCTGCTGCACATTGGCGAGCGGAATACCGACCACCTGCGCATCGGCGCCACTATTAGCCTTCGGGGTAATTTTCACGAGGTACAGGCCGGATTCCAGCTTGACCTCTCGAACTTCTTCTTTGGTGGCGTTCAGTGCCATGGTTCCAAGGGTTACCTGGTCGTTGGCGGAGAGACTCTGTACGGTGCCATCCTTCGCGAGCTTACTGGCGATTTCTACGGCACCCTCGGATTCCACACAGGTGATGATGGTGCCGGAAGCCTGACCGGGCGCAAAGAGGGAGTTACTCTTCTGCAGGTCACTGCAGTCCACTTCTTCTCGCTTGCCGTCTCGGGAGGTCGGCTGCACTACGCGGTGGCTGGTTTCTTTGAGGTCGCTTTGCGCCTGCTGGTAGAGGGAGTTCTGCAGGGTCACGTAGGTGGACAGACCAATAATGAGGCAGGCAATGCCGAGGGCTACCACGAGGATTGCAATGAGGCGTGAACGCAGGTGGGGTACGTAGCCCAGTTCTTCGGGGGATGCTTCGGGGTTCCGCATGCTCTTCCAGGCGGCGCGTAGGCGCACGAAGGGGTTCCCCGGGGAGGGCGCGGCACCGTCTCGTGCCGGGGCACCCGCGCGCAGGGGGCGGGTTGCTTCGTTATCCGGGGAGGCGGGTTCACCGGGTGAGTAGGAGCCCACGAGCATCCTTTCTTTCTATATTCGAAATACGGAATATAACTGATATGGCGCGGTATAACCGGGTGTTATACCGCGCCATATGAAGAGCAGAGAATAAACTTAGACGGCGGGACGTAGCACGTAACCGGCACCGCGCACGGTGTGAATCATCGGTTCGCGGCCCACGTCAATCTTCTTACGCAGGTACGAGATGTACAGCTCCACAATATTTGCCTGACCACCAAAATCGTAGTTCCAGACATTATCAAGAATCTGGCTCTTGGAGACCACGCGCTTCGCGTTCTCCATGAGGTAGCGCAGCAGGTCGAACTGGGTTGCGGTGAGGTTAATCTGCTCGCCACCGCGGGTCACCTCGCGGGTGTCCTGGTTCAGTACCAGGTCGCCGACGACCAGCTCAGCGTCGTCAATGGCGGCAACGCCGGAGCGCTGCACCAGGCGGTGCAGGCGAATCATGACTTCTTCCATAGAGAAGGGCTTGGTCACGTAGTCATCCGCACCGGCGGCAAGGCCTTCGATACGGTTATCGACCGAGTCCTTAGCGGTCAGGAAGAGGCAGGGAACTTCGGGGTAGAACTTACGGATACGGGAGAGCAGCTCCAGGCCGTCGAAGCCGGGCATCATAATGTCCAGAACGAGCACGTCGGGGCGCCAATCGCGGGCAATCGCGAGCGCGGAGGGGCCGTCGCCTGCGGACTGCACCTCCCAGCCGATCATTTTCAGACCCATGCTGACGAGTTCCTTGAGCATTTCCTCGTCGTCAACAACGAGGGCGCGGATGGGGCTGCCGTCCGGGTGCTCTAGCGCGGGAAGGTTCTTTGCGATTTCGGTTGCTTTGCTGCTCATGTGATTAAGAGTATCGCGATTTAGGGTTCACGGCGGGGCGGGAGCCGGTTTTCAGCCGCAAACTTATGGAATGCTTGCCCGCATCACAGCTGGGGCACAGCTTTACCCCGGATTTGCGCGTTAACCCTTCATGGCGGCTTCAAACTTTCGGTAGAATTTGTACTAGCTTAGGTAACGCTCAATCACCTTTGCGTATCTTTTGATTTTGCCGTTTCTGTTCCGGCGACCCAACACCCGTGAAGGAGGACGACGCATGCGCATTAGCCGTATTTATAACAATAATGTTGTCCTCACGGTGGATCATCACGGCAAGGAGTCCGTGATGATTGGTCGCGGCATTGCTTTTGGTAAGCGTAAGGGTCAGCTGGTTGACCCGTCTGCGGTGGAGCAGACCTTTGTGCCGGAGCAGGGCATGTCGGGTGAGCGCCTGAGTATGACCCTGTCTGAGATTCCGGCGGAGATTCTGTCGATTGCCACTCTTCTGGAGTCGAAGGTGCGCGCCGAGGGTGCGCTGGAGCTGTCGAACTCGTTTATTCTTCCGCTGGCTGATCACCTGCACTATGCGGTGGTTCGTGCGCGTGATGGGGTGCGGGTGGAGTATCCGCTCGCCCCGGAGGTGACTGTTCTCTACCCGCGCGAGGTGGAGTACGGCCGCACAGTTTTGCAGATGGTTCGCGAGCGCCTGCAGGTTGAGCTGGATCCGAATGAGGCTATTCCTTTGGCGTTGCACCTGGTCAACGCGCAATTTGCGACGGCGGATATGTCTCAGGCATTCCGCATGACTGAGGTTTTCGCGCAGGTTTTTGAAATTATTGAGGCGAGCTACGAGCGGAAAATCGACCCGGATTCAATGAGTGCGGCACGTTTTGTGACGCATCTGCGGTACCTGTTTGTGCGGGCGAGCCGCGCCTCCGCGAATCACACCGAGGATGATGAGGTGTCGCAGCCGAGTTTGTTGGCGGCTCTTCGTGCGGATGTACCGCGCGCCTACGCGTGCGCACAGAAGGTTTTGTTGGTGCTGCAGATGCAGTTGAAGCATAGCCTCACTCGTGATGAGTTGACGTATTTGACGATTCATATTGCGCGCCTGGCGCGGGATATGTGGGGCATTAACGCGTAGCGCATGTGCAGAAAGCGACCGGAGGTTCTCGGTCGCTTTTTCTATGCCGCAGTCTATACCCCGGTCTATGCACTGAATCTGTGCCCAAGGGATTTTATTTCGCGCGTTAGCGCGTCGATTTAAATTTTTAAATGACGGTTTATAGCGGCGCCTTCCAGATATATCATCCAGAAATACCATTCTATGGACAGGCCACAGATAAATGTGGGTTTTTTATAAATCCCACATTTATTGATCTGTGTACCCATTTTTTGTTCGGTATTTTCTTTGTAAATCATTTTCTCACGCCTTCGCAATTCAAATATGCCGCATCAAGCGCCTCATCAACCCACCTGCACGATGCCAACACCCCCGATTTTTCACGAAAACTCACAAAAATAACCCCTCACCCTTCGCATCGGCAAGCCTTTTTCGGTATTTTGTTTAAATTTTTTACGCCCCGGCAATAAATACGTGTTTTGACATCAAAAACCCATATTCCAACACTTGAAAAAATGTCACCAGCACCTAAAGTGTGCATGGCCAAAAGAAACCCACAAAACACACAATATACGTGTTACTATCTGAGAATTATGAGGCTCCTCACGGGGCCACTACACACCATGTCACGAACACGAGAGGACCACTATGGTCACTATCATTGTGGCGGCACACGGCGAGTCGGCTCCGGCTCTGCTGAAGACCGCCGGCATGATCCTCGGTAACTTCGAAAACGTCCACCCGGTCACGTTCCTGCCGGGTCAGGGCCCCGAAGATCTCGTCGAAGAGTACACCCGCATCGTTGAGGCGTCCGAAGCAGAAGAAACCCTGCTGCTGGTCGACCTCTTCGGCGGTAGCCCCTACAACGCCGGTGCGCAGTTCGCAGCCACCCGCGAGGGCGTCGACGTCGTCTCCGGTGTCAACGTACCGATGCTTATTGAGGTCATCTCCGGCGCAGGCCGTAAGAACGCAACCCTCAAGTCCCTGGTCGCCAAGGCACACAAGGCTGGCACTAAGGGTATTCGCTCCTTCCAGGAGGCGAACCAGCCCGCAGCCGCCAAGCCCGCCGAGGCGAAGCCCGCAGAGACCAAGGCGGTCAAAGTTCCGGCTGCTCAGCAGGTTCCCGGCGGCACCATGGACGCTATCTTCACCCGCATCGACTCCCGCCTGATTCACGGTCAGGTGGCAGGCACCTGGGTTCCCCATATCGCACCGCAGACCTTCATCGCGGCATCCGATAATGCGGCACACGATCCGCTGCGCAAGTCCCTGCTGCTGCAGGTCGCGCCGACCAGCGTGAAGACCAACGTCCTGGACATCGCTAAGGCGGGCCGCGTGTACAACAACCCCAAGTACACCGGCATGAAGACCATGTTCGTCGTGGAATCCCCCGTTGACGTGGTGCGACTGCTCGACGAAGGCGTCAAGATCAACGAAGTGAACGTTGGTGGCGTCACCTTCAAGACCGGCATGGTTCAGCTTTCGGACGCAGTGTACGCCTCCGAAGAGCACCTGGAAGCCTACCGCGAACTCATTAAGCGCGGTGTGAAGCTGACGGTGCAGCAGCTGCCCAACCACTCCCCGGTTGATTTGGAAAAGATCCTCAAGCAGAAAGGCCTGGACGCATGAGCGCCCTGACGTTTATTCTCGTTGTTCTCGTGGCGTTCATTGCGGGCGTCGCATCCGTGGTGGACGAGCGTCAGTTCCACCGCCCCCTGGTCGCTTGTACCCTGATGGGTTTTGCGCTGGGTGACCCGACTACCGGCATTATGCTCGGTGGCGCACTGGAGCTCATCGCCCTGGGCTGGATGAATGTTGGTGCCGCTATGGCTCCCGACTCGGCTCTGGCGTCCACCATCTCCGCTATTGTTGTGATTCAGGGTCACCAGGACATCACCACCGGTATTGCTATTGCTGTGCCGCTGGCTGCAGCAGGTCAGGTTCTGACCATTTTTGTTCGTACCATTACGGTGTTCTTCCAGCATCAGGCGGATAATTTCGCGAAGACGGCGAACTTCCGCGGTATTGAGCTGATGCACCTCAGCGGTATGGCTCTGCAGGGTCTGCGCGTTGCTATTCCGACCGCTATTGTGGCTCTGATTAGCTCCGAAGAGCTGACCCGCCTGCTGGGCATGATTCCGGAACAGGTGACCATCGGTCTGCGTATTGCCGGTGGCATGATTACCGTGGTCGGTTTCGCAATGGTCATCAACATGATGCGTTCGAAGGCTCTCATGCCCTTCTTCTTCCTCGGTTTCATTGCCGCTGCCGCTATCCCGGCAACCCAGTCGATTGTGCCTCTTGCCGGCGGAAAGCCCGAGGATGTTCTGGTGGCACTGTCCACCCCGGCACAGTTCAACCTGGTTGCTATCGGTATTGTGGGCGCCTGCCTGGGTCTGCTGTACACCCAGCTGAACCCGCTCTTCCATAAGAGCGAGGCACCCGCCGCAGCACCGGCAGCCGCAGCAAACGACCTCGATAACGAGCTCGAGTAAGGAGCATCATCATGACTGAGAACAAGAACGTCGAGCTCGTTGAAGTTCCCGAGCTCACCCAGCGCGATAAGGTCGAAACCTACATCCGCTCCACTTTCCTGCTTGGTTCGTTCAACTTTGAACGTATGCAGTCTATCGGTTTCGCGGTTTCCATGATTCCGGCTATTAAGCGCTTCTACACCAAGAAGG
>ENA-OWLM01000770-OWLM01000770.1-metagenome-genome-assembly--contig:-NODE-770-length-12063-cov-7.885493_pt1 | contig 12063 bp, 5 predicted proteins | sample MGYA00245349_ERZ651102 | MGnify/ENA primary metagenome ERZ651102 (study PRJEB26857, sample SAMEA4031759) | metagenome | biome: human; feature: oral; material: saliva | place: Philippines | collected 2014 | study... | reverse complement strand
GGCAGATAAGTTTGGGCTACGTACGTGGCTCTAATATCTACGTACGTGGATATTAGGATTTACGTGCTTGGTCTTTAAGACTACGTGCATAGATAGGGGAAAACCACTACGGGAAGGTGCTTTTTCCTTCATGAGAAGGACACTTTTCCCTCCGCTGGATAAGAGGAATACTTGCGATAAGGTGAAGGGCTTGCTCGGTCACTTCGGAGAGGTATATCGGGTAGCTGGGCGTGCGATGCCTTAGCTCTCTAACTAAATAGAGGGTAGGACTCGCGGCAACAGTCTCTATTTATAGGTGGCAGTTATTGATAGGATAAATGAAGGAATAGCTCAAGGTTATTAAAATGTGTGGTTAGTGAGTGAACCATCTGATTCTCTTTATGTTTTCTAATTGAGAGCTGCATTTCTGACTCTTGATTGACTTACTAAAAGCCTCATTTGGGACTCAAAATAAGATGCAAATTCTCTTAAAATAGGGTTCGAGGAGCGGTGAAAACTCGTCTGAAGGGGCTGCGGTGTGATGGGATTTATGCGTAATGCATATCTTTGCATAGTCAATATGACAATACGGAGGGTTAATGCGGATTATTTTCCCTTATTAGAGCATGGAGATGCTCCTGAATCACGACGCATAAGCCTGTAGTAGTGCTCCTCCTGAATGCTAAGATGGAAGTGCTGCCGAGGCGCTGCAGAAATAGAAGATCAAATAAGTATCTAAATAGAATACAGTTATGGCTAAACTCAAGAAAGAAGAACTGCTGGAGATGTACCGCATGATGGAGGACATCCGCAACTTCGACAACAAGGTCAACCAGCTGGTGCGTCGTGGGGAAGTCCCTGGTATGACGCACTTCTCCGTGGGCGAAGAAGCCGCTAACGTCGGTGCTATCGCTGGTCTGGAGAAGGGCGACCTCATTACCTCCAATCACCGTGGCCACGGTCAGAGTATCGCTATGGGCATTGACCTGAATGGTATGATGGCTGAGATCATGGGTAAGGCAAACGGTGTCTGTAAGGGTAAGGGCGGCTCGATGCACATCGCTGATGTCGATGCCGGTAACCTCGGCGCCAATGGGATCGTCGGTGGCGGTATGGGTATCGCTATCGGTGCAGCCCTCACTCAGAAGATGAAGAACACGGGTAAGATCGTCGTATGCTGCTTCGGTGACGGCGCTACTAACGAAGGTTCTTTCCATGAAACGCTGAACATGGCAGCCATCTGGAATCTCCCCGTAATCTTCTATTGTATCAACAACGGCTATGGTATCTCTACGCCTATCAGCTCTGTGATGCGTACGAAGCACGTCTATGAGCGTGCTGCTGCCTATGGTGTCCCTGGCGTCTTCATCGAAGATGGTAATGACCTCTTAGCTGTACGTGAGACGATGGACAAGGTGATCAAGGATGTACGCGCTGGCAAGGGCCCTGTCCTCGTCGAAGCCATCTCCTACCGCTGGTATGGTCACTCGACCTCTGACCCTGGTAAGTATCGTACGAAGGAAGAGGTAGACGAGTGGAAGAAGAAGGATCCTATCCTCAAGTTCCGTAACTACCTGCTTGATAAGAAGCTTGCTAAGGCTGAGGAGCTCGATGCTATCGAAGCTGCAAGCCACAAGGCCATTGACGCTGCCGTAGAGTACGGCCGCAAGGGTCCCGAGCCCTCTCCTGAGTCGGCCTTCGAAGATATCTTCACCGAATAGGCCACTGCTCTTCACTAACCCTAAGAAAAAGAATAGACTATTATGATAGAAGGACAAGAAACAAAGGTGATGTCCGTGCGTGACGCCATCATCGAAGCGATGAGCGAAGAGATGCGTCGCGATGAGAACGTCTTCCTTATCGGTGAAGATGTCGGCGTCTATGGTGGTGACTTCGGTACCTCAGTCGGTATGCTGGAGGAATTCGGTAGTGAGCGTGTACGTGACACGCCTATCTCCGAGAACGCTATCTCGGGTTGTGCTGTCGGTGCTGCTCTGACGGGGATGCGTCCTATCGTCGACGTGACCTTCATGGACTTCATCGTGTACATGATGGACAACATCGTGAACCAGGCCGCTAAGACCCGCTATATGTACGGTGGTAAGGGTTCTGTGCCCGTTGTCTTCCGCTGCGCTGCTGGCTCGGGTCTGGGCTCTGCTGCTCAGCACTCTCAGAGTCTCGAATCATGGTTCTGCCACATCCCAGGTCTCAAGGTCGTAGCTCCAGGTACCCCTGCAGATGTCAAGGGTCTGCTGAAGGCCGCTATCCGTGACAACAACCCTGTGATCTTCCTTGAGTACAAGGCTCAGTACAATATGAAGGGTGAGGTACCTACCTCTCCTGACTTTGTCCTGCCTATTGGCAAGGCTGATATCAAGCGCGTCGGTAAGGACGTCACCGTGGTTACCTACGGTCGTATGCTGGAGCGTGTCCTCAAGGCTGCTGACAAGGCTGCTGAGAAGGGTATCGAGGTCGAAGTGGTTGACCTTATGACGCTGGCTCCGCTGGATCGCGAGACGATCATTGAGTCTGTCCGCAAGACAGGTCGTGTACTCCTCGTAAACGATGCTCACAAGACGGGTGGTTTCCTCGGTGAGATCGCAGCTTCTATCGCTGAGAGCGGTGCCTTCGACTATCTCGATAGCCGCATCCTGCGTCTGGCCGCTGAGGATATCCCTACGCCTTACAACCACTCTCTCGAGGTCGCTATGCTCCCCGATGTTGATCGCATCCTGAAGTATATCGAGCGCCTCTACGACAAGCGCTAATCGTCGCACACGAAGATACTATCCGCGTATAGCCCTCTACCCCAATCACAGGTGAGGGCTATACGTCATAAGAATAATCTGAATATGGGAAATGATAAACTAAGAGCCACACCTGCAGCTCGCTCATTGGCTCACCGCATGGGAGTCGACCTGAATGCGATCGCAGGCTCTGGCTACAAGGGGCGTATCCACGCTGAGGACGTAGCTGAATTCAGCTACGAGAAGGCAGGTGGTATCACTCCTCTGGCTAAGAAGATCGCTGATGCCTTTGGCGTCGATACCTCTACGATTAAGGGGACGGGCTTCCGAGGGAAGATCACGCGATCTGATGTAGCTGCTGTCCTTGGAGATCGCTATTACCCCAACCTCGAGGGGATCATCGATCCCTTCACGCAGGATAAGCCTGCTGCTCCTGCCGCCGCTCCAGCTGCAGCACCGGCAGCCACTCCCGCTGCTTCAGCTCCCGCACCTGCTACCTCTGCAATCGCTGCTGCTCCAGGTGAAGTCGAGATCGTACCGATGAACATGATGCGTCGTGTCATCGCTAAGCGTATGGCAGATAGCTATTTCTCAGCTCCTACCTTCGTCCTGAACTATGAGGTCGATATGTACGAAGCTACGAAGCTCCGCAAGCAGCTCCTCGAGCCTATCAAGGAGAAGACGGGCAAGAAGCTCACTGTCACGGATATCATCTCCATCGCTGTCGTGCGCACGCTGATGAATCACCCTTATATCAATGCTTCACTCTCTGCTGATGGCTCACAGATCGAGCTTCACAACTATGTGAACCTCGCTATGGCAGTCGGTATGGATGAAGGCCTTCTGGTTCCTGTCGTTCATGGGGCAGAGAAGCTTGGCCTCGTAGACTTGATGCTTCGTCTCAAGGATATCACCGAGCGTGCTGTTGGCAAGAAGCTTACCCCACAGGATCAGGAAGGTAGCACCTTCACCATCTCCAACCTGGGTATGTATGGTGTCGAGTCCTTCACCTCGATCATCAATCAGCCTAACTCCGCCATCCTCTCCATCGCAGGGACTAAGGAAATGCCCGTCGTACGCAATGGCGAGGTCGTCATCCGCCCCATCATGAAGATGAGCTTGACCAGCGACCACCGTGTCATCAACGGTCTTGGTGCAGCTAAGTTCATGCAGGAGCTGAAGGCTACCCTGGAGTCTCCACTCCCTCTCCTCGTTTAAATCAACCACTCGAACCACAAAAGAAGATCCTAAATAGATATGGCAACAGAGATCATCATGCCCAAGACGGGCTTAGATATGACCGAAGGTGAGATCGTCAGCTGGCGCAAGAACGAGGGAGACCCCGTACAGGCTGGTGAAGTCCTCCTCGAAATCATGACCGACAAGACGAGCATGGAGCTCGAAGCTGAAGCTTCGGGTGTGCTCCTCAAGATCACTCACCAGGCTGGTGAGACGGTACCCATCGCCGAAGTTATTGGTTACATCGGTGAAGCTGGCGAAAGCCTTGAGACCGTCCGCACGAAGGATGAGATCGTACCTGAAAAGCAGGAAGGTCCTAAGCACGAAGGTGCTGCTCTTCCTCTGGTACACCTCGAAGGCTCTTATCACCTCTGCGTCATCGGTGGTGGCCCTGCAGGTTACGTAGCTGCTATCCGTGCTGCACAGCTCGGTGCTAAGGTCGCTATCGTTGAGAAGGCTGAGTTCGGTGGTACCTGCCTCAACAAGGGCTGTATCCCTACCAAGACGTTCCTCCGCAATGCTGAGATCCTCGACGGTGTAGCACAGGCTGCAGCTCGTGGTATCAACTTCGCTGACACCAGCTTCACTGTTGATATGAAGAAGCTCGTCTCTTACAAGAACAGCGTAGTGAAGAAGCTCACGGGCGGTGTCTACTCGCTGCTCAAGAGCAACGGTGTCGAAGTCTTCCGCGGTGTCGGTAAGATCAACCGTGACAAGGACGTCGTCGTCGATGGTAAGGACATCATCAAGGCTGACAAGATCATCCTCGCTGGTGGCTCTAAGGTAGGTCGTCTGCCTATCCCTGGTCTCGATCATCCTGCAGTCCTGACCAGTGACGATATCCTCAGCCTCGAAGAGCGTCCCGAAAGCCTCGTCGTCATCGGCGGTGGCGTCATCGGTGTCGAAATGGCTGAAGCCCTCGTATCCCTCGGTACGAAGGTGACGATCATCGAGATGGCTGACTACATCATCCCTGCTCTCGATAAGGAAGTCTCTAAGACGCTCCGTAGCGAACTCGAAAAGCGCGGTATCAAGATCCTGACCGGTGCTGCTATCGAAAAGATCGAAGACCGCTCGGGCAAGCTCGCTGCTATCCTCAAGGATGGTACGGCTATCGAAGCTGAAAAGGCTCTGCTCTCTATCGGTCGTGTGCCTGATCTCGAAGGGGTCGGTGAGATCGAATTCGAAATCGAGCGCGGTCGCATCAAGGTCGACAAGTTCATGGAGACCAGCGTCAAGGGCATCTATGCTCCTGGTGATGTCAACGGTCTGAAGATGCTTGCTCACACGGCATTCCGTATGGGTGAGGTCGCTGCTGAGAACGCTCTGCAGGGCAACGAACGTGCACTCAAGATGCTCTCTGCTCCCTCAGTAGTCTATACGCGCCCCGAGGTCGCTATGGTCGGTCTGACCGAAGACCAGGCACGTGAGAAGTACGGAGATGTCCGCATCGGTAAGTTCGCCTTCGCAGCTAACGGTCGTGCACTCGCTTCTGGTGAAACGGAAGGCTTCGTCAAGGTTGTCCTCGACAACAAGTACGGTGAGATCCTCGGTATCCACATCATCGGTGCTATGGCTGCTGAAATGATCAGCCAGGCTTCGCTGATCATGGAGATGGAAGCTACCGCTGAGGAAGTCATCGCTACGATCTACGGGCACCCCACCTACTCCGAAGCTCTCTATGAAGCTATCGCTGACGCTCTGGGTCTTGCTATTCACCTTCCCGCTAAGAAGAAGTAACTTCTCGTAGAGCTCTTTGTAGCTCTATGCTCTGATAAGACAAGCCTCCCCACTGCTTTTGTATGAAGCGGTGGGGAGGCTTCTTTTTTGTCGAGGGTAGGGGAAAGCATCTTTCTCAGGCGATGCTATGAAGTGGGCTATAGAGATAGCTGGCTGATTATCTGATGGATAAATAGGAGATGTAAGACCGTGCGATGACCCTCCCTCAGCTAGTTTCTTTTGCGACCAGTACTGGTCGCTGAAGTGAGCAGTACTGGTTGGGTATATCGACCAGTACTGGTCAGCGAGTGGAGCAGTACTGGTCACCTCTCGGACCAGTACTGGTTACTTTCCCGACTTCATAGTAGTGCTTTCTGCTGAGGTATTTCTCTCAGCTACTGCACTTCTTAGGGAAGGCTTCTTCTTGGAGGAAAGACGGAGATTTCTCTATGTAGCTACCTTCTGAAATATAGCTACCTTTGAGTGTTATAGCGGTGAGAGGCATTATCTTTTGCCTTCCCATATCTACCTGACTAACGACCCCTACGATGATGATAGAGCTACATATTGACTATATCAAGAATGTCAATTACGCACTCCTACACAACCATATCCCAGTCTGCAGCAGTATAGAGCTCGCGAATGTCGGTGAGGAAGACCTGCTGGATATCAGTGTCTCTATTGGGGGGCGCTTTGTCCAAGAGCAGCGCTCTGCTATATATAGCCGCATTGATCGTGGGAGCACGGTACGTATCTCTGATGTCGCTGTTCTCCCCAAGGCTGATGCTTTGCTTGAGCTCTCAGAGCGTGTCATCTCCTCCTTTACTGTACAGATCTATAGCGGGGAAGAAGTCTTGCTTTCACGGGAGTATGGCCTGGAGTTGATGGCATTTGATCAATGGCTGGGGACGCAGATCCTTCCACAGTGTCTGGCCTCTTTTGTGGTGCCCAATCAGCCTGCTGTAGGGCGGATGGTCGTCAAGGCATCAGCTCTCCTCAAGCAGATGACAGGGGCAAGTGCCTTTGTCGAGTATCAAGATGGAGATCCCAATACGGTCGTTGAGCAAGTTAGCGCCATCTTTGCTGCACTCCATCAAGAGGGGATTATCTACCGCGCAGTGCCTGCCAGCTATGAGGCTATCGGGCAGCGCATCACGCTAGCAGATCAGGTCCTTGAGAGTCATCAGGGGAACTGTATTGAGCTGACCCTCTTGATGGCCTCTGTACTGGAGGCGGTTGGGATCAATAGTGGGGTAGTGATCATGCGTGGGCATGCCTTCCTCGGTGTGTGGCTCAGCGAAGTGTGCTACCGTCAGAGCATCTGTGATGATGCATCTTTCTTAGAGAAGGCATGCTCTGAGGGGATCTCCGAGATGCTTGTACTTGAGTGTACGGAGCTTACTAAGGACTATGCTTCCTTTGAGCATGCACAGGAGATCGCTCGGCAGCATCTCAAGAGGGATAATGAGTTTCAGATGTTCATTGACCTAGCTCGCTGTCGCTTGGAGGGTATTATCTCGCTACCAACTCGCCTCAGTGAGGGCGGTACGTGGAAGCTAGCTCCCGAGGAAGCTCCTAAGCATACGGCCTGTGCCATCGAGGCTACCCATCGCACTCGATATGATTTGGATCGTGCCTATGACGATAAGACGGAGGTCAATAAGCTTGATATCTGGGAGCGGAAGCTCTTGGACTTCTCCCTGCGCAACAATTTCCTCAATCTCTCTGTCCGTAGCCGTGCCATACAGTTCATCTCCTTCGATGTCGCTTCCATAGAGGACTACTTGCAGGAGAATACGGAGTACTGCATCCATCCTATTCCTGAGGGAGTCGTACGAGTAGATAGAGAAGAGCGCTTACTTCGCTCCAGTATGATTAGCTCTCTGGAGCCACTGATTCTAAATGATATCACGAGGCAGAAGCTCTTACATACCTACTACGCTGAGGATGAGACACAGCTGATCCTCAAGAATATCTATCGTCATGCTAGTACGACGAGGGAAGAGACGGGGGCTAATCCGCTCTATCTGGCGATTGGTCTCCTTCGCTGGTATGAGAAGAAGAATAGCCCTCGAGCACGCTATGCTCCGCTTCTTCTCCTACCCGTGGATCTCATCTACAAGCGTGGGCGCTACTATATCCGCAAGCGAGATGAGGAGATCTCACTCAATATCACCCTCATCGAATATATCCGCCAGACCTACGGCATACGCATCAAGGGGATTGATCCCCTTCCCCGTGATGAGCATGGTGTCGATGTACTCCTCATCTTTGCGCAAGTCCGAGACGCTCTCCGAGAGCAGAGTAAGTGGGATGTCGAGGAGGAGTGTGTCCTTGGGGCATTCTCCTTCAATAAGTACCTGATGTGGCACGATATTCATAATCACCGTGAGGAGCTTCTCTCGCATCCTGTCGTCGCCAGCCTCGTCAGTGGTTCGCTCCAGTGGCAACCTCAGCCTCTGCAGACGAACTTGGCAGAGGAGGATAAGCATCTGACTCCTGGGAGCATTGCTCTACCTGTCCCCGTAGACTCGTCACAGCTATCTGCGGTCTTGGAGGCAGGGCGTGGCTCCTCCTTCATACTCTATGGTCCTCCGGGTACGGGGAAGTCACAGACGATCACGAACCTCATCGCCAACGCACTTTACCAGGGGCGGCGAGTGCTCTTCGTCGCAGAGAAGATGGCTGCTCTCAGCGTGGTGCAGAGCCGACTTGAGAAGATCGGTCTTGATCCCTTCTGCCTTGAGCTTCACTCCAACAAGGTGACAAAGAAGCATGTCTTGGAGCAGCTGGATAAAGCTCTGCATGCTGCTAAGATCCGAGAGCCAGAGGAATATGACACCATAGCTCAGAAGCTCTACGAGCGTCGTACGCTGCTGATCCAGTATATGGAGAGTCTTCATAAGGATCGCGAGGGAGCCAAGCTCTCCCTCTACGAATGTATATCGCGCTATGAGTCGTATGAGGTAGAGCCTCTTGAGGTCGCATTGAACGAGCAGCTGGCACATCTTGATGGGGAATTTATCACACACTGCGAAGAGCTGCTTGGTAGCAAGCTCCCCGCAGTACTCAATGTCGCAGGGCAGCCCTCGGAGCATCCTCTGGTTGGCTTGTGGCCCACACTTGCCTGCATCCAAGAGCCGCAGACCTTAGCACGTCTCCTTGACGAAGGTGTGACTCTCGCAGGACGCATACAGCGTGCGCGTATTCTCCTTACGGAGATCTTTGGCGCAGATCTGGAGGATAGTGAGCGAAGTCTACGTCTTGGTATAGACCTCCTCTCAGAGATCTCAGCCTCTCCACTGATGCACTCATCTGTCACCGCTATTGCTTTTGATGAGCATCAGAGAGCCCAGCTGCGCTCGATCTGGGAGCATCTGAAGCATCGTGATGAACTCCGTGCTATGCTCACGGCTGACTGCCGTGAGGAGTTCTTAGAGATAGATGCACTGAGCCTCCTACAGGAGTGGAAGGCAATTGAAGACTCTTGGTTCTTACCTCGCTTCTTTGCCTCTCGTAGCTACCTCAAGAAGATACGCTTCTACAGTGAGAAGCTGCAAGCTCAGACAGTAGCAGGGTATCTGGAGCGTGTGCTTGAGTATCAGAAGGAAGTTAAGCACTGTGCGGGAGAGAGTGGAGGGATACACCAGCTTTTGGGACGTAGCCTCTCTACTACGGAGCTGGGAAGCCTCTTGGATTACCTCCCTCGTTTGGTGAAGGCTGTAGAGGCTTTTGCTGAGGGGCTACAGCTCTCAGTCTCCGCTATCCGAGAGTCCATTAAGCCTGCTTTCACTGAAGAGCTAAAGCATCAGCTCCGAGGGCTCGATGCTCTCTCCGGTGAGTGGTCGCAGTATATAAAGGAGGCAGAGCCCTGGGTATCGTATCAGTTCCCTTCCGATAGCTCCTTCTCTGTGGCGCTCTCTTCGTGCTTCTCTCGCTGGCAGACTCATCAGGGGCTAGTCGGGAAGTGGTATAGCTGGATACAGTTGCGAGGCGAACTTTCTTCGCAGGGCCTTGACATCGTGATTCGCGAGGTGGAGGCGAAGCGAGTAGATGCAGCGCAGCTTATGCAAGCCTTCTTCAAGGGGCTCTATCGTGCCTTAGCCGAGCAGAAGATAGCTCGGAGTGAGCTCCTCTGCACGTTTGAGGGTGAGCTTTTTGATCAGCAGGTGCAGCGCTACAAGGAGTTGACTGCAGAGTTCCAAGAGCTGTCGAAGAAGATGCTCTATGCTCGCTTGTCCAATCAGCTTCCCCATGTCTACGAGGACATAGATAATAGCTCGGAGATCGGGCGCCTCAATCGTAATATAGCCAATGGAGGGCGAGGTACTTCAATTCGCCAGCTGCTGGATGATATCCCTAACCTTCTACCGCGCCTCTGCCCTTGTATGCTGATGAGCCCTATGTCGGTGGCACAGTACATAGACTTAGGGGCGGAGAAGTTCGACTTAGTGGTCTTTGACGAAGCCTCTCAGATGCCGACCAGTGAAGCTGTAGGAGCTATAGCTCGAGGGAATGCCCTCATCGTGGTAGGAGACCCCAAGCAGATGCCTCCAACGAGCTTCTTCAGTACGAACTCCGTCGAGGAAGAAGAGGAGAGTCTCGATGACTTGGAGAGCATCCTGCAGGACTGCCAGGCTCTCAGTCTACCTTCGCTACAGCTGAATTGGCACTACCGCTCTCGCCACGAGAGCCTTATCGCCTTCAGTAACCATGAGTACTATGATGGGGAGCTCATTACCTTCCCCTCTGTGGATGACCAAGCGACGAAGGTGCGATTCATTCACATCAAGGGGACCTATGACAAGGGGAAGACCCGACAGAATAAGGCCGAAGCTGAGGCGATCGTCCATGAGGTATGCCGTCGTCTGCGTGATGATAGCTTGAGAGGGGAGAGTATGGGTATAGTGGCTTTCAGTGCCGCACAGCAGAATCTTATTGAAGATACGCTGACCGAGCGTATGGCTCGTGATACCTCGCTACAAGAGTTGGCCGACCAGCTCTATGAGCCTATCTTCATCAAGAACCTTGAGAATGTGCAGGGTGATGAGCGTGATGTCATCCTCTTCTCTATCGGCTATGGTGCAGATGCTACGGGGCAGGTCAGTATGAACTTTGGCCCGTTGAATAAGGCAGGGGGTGAGCGTCGCCTCAATGTAGCCGTCAGTCGCGCTCGCTGTGAAATGCTGGTCTTCTCGACGATGACCAGTGATCAGATCGATCTGCGCCGCACGAAGGCTAAGGGCGTAGAGGGCTTGAAGCACTTCCTCGAGTATGCTGAGCGACAGACGCTCGTACGTCGCCCTCAGCCTGATATGGACTCTGCCGACCGCATCATCGCCGAGCAGATAGCTAATCGCTTACAGAAGGCTGGCTATCCTGCGATGACTCAGCTGGGACGCTCGAACTTCAAGGTCAACCTTGCTGTAGCCTTGCCCAGTGCACCAGATTGCTATCGCTTAGGGATCTTGATCGATGGAGAAGCCTACCGACGTACTCAGACGACTCGAGATCGTGAGGTCGTGCAGCCGAGCGTACTCGGGAGCCTCGACTGGGAGGTGATGCGTGTATGGAGTCCGGACTGGTTCCGCCAGCCTGACCTCGTCATAGAGCGCATCCTTGCCCGACTGAAGTCGCTCCCAGAGCGCCCTCTGAAGCAGCAGTCTACAGCAGTATCTTCTCCCTTCGCTATCACTGAGGCAGATCTGATCGCTGAGCCGATAAGCTCTTCTGAGGCGCTGGAGTACCCCGCTACCGATAGCTATACTAGCACTTCGCTGGAGGACTTCGTCCGTGAGGTCGTAGCCCGAGAGCAGCCTATTACCTATTCGCTCCTCTCGAAGCGTGTGGCGGCCTTCAAGTCTTTTGCGCGAGTTAGCTCGACGATTACGGGGATCGTGGATGCCCTACTGCCCATGTTCTTCACTGTCTCTGACCGTGATGGTCGGACTCTTTGGCTTACACAGAAAGATGGTGAGCAGTGGAAGGGGTACCGCCCCAATACTGCGATCGCAAAGCGTTCGATAGAAGAGATCCCTTCGGTCGAGCTGATGGAGGTCCTTCTTGAAGTGGTGAAGCAGAATGTGTCGATCGCCCCTGATGCAGCGACCCTTATTGCTGCAAAGCGCATGGGATTCTCTCGCCGTGGAGCTAATGTTGATGCTGCCTTCTCCTACGCTCTTGAGCAATTACAGCAGAGTGGTTTGCTCTTGGAGAATGAAGGAAAGCTGATACTGTCGAGATAGTTTTTCGCAAATCTGAGAGGGTAGAGTAGGGTACCTCCACTCTCCAGTCGTCTCTATAATCTGCACCCAACTATATGTCTGATGATGAAGTATAATAATGCTGATGTGCGGCGTCGTGATCGCCTGCTTAATGA
>ENA-OWLM01000769-OWLM01000769.1-metagenome-genome-assembly--contig:-NODE-769-length-12071-cov-10.428429_pt1 | contig 12071 bp, 7 predicted proteins | sample MGYA00245349_ERZ651102 | MGnify/ENA primary metagenome ERZ651102 (study PRJEB26857, sample SAMEA4031759) | metagenome | biome: human; feature: oral; material: saliva | place: Philippines | collected 2014... | reverse complement strand
GCCGGGTCGGCGTCCAGGCGGTGCGGTGCCACGGACAGCATGTACTTTGCGGCGTCCAGGTCACCGACGGGTGCCGCGTTGTAGCGGTCAACGGTGGGCACGGCGGTGGGGGTGCCGTCACCGAGCACGGGCTGCATGCCGCCAACCTGCCAGACCAGCTTCGACGGCTTGGAGCTGATGATGCGGCCGTCGGTGGAGCGCGCCACGGTGCGGTAGGTGACCACGTAGCGGCCGGGGCGGGTGAAGGTCGTGGTGTTGTGGGTGTGGCTACCCTTGTCGAGCAGCCAGGAATGCCAGCCGGTGGAGCTGCTGGAGAGCATGCGGTACACGTCGGCGGGCGCGTCGTCCGGGTTGTAGCGGAAGAGCTCCATACGGCCGGGACCCTCAACGGAGAGGATGTCGGTAGCGAACACGCCGTCACGGAAACGCTCGGTGGGCACCTTCGTGGAGGCGCCCAGACCCGCCCAGATGGGGTCCTGGTTGCCGTAGGTCAGGTGCGGTGCCATGTAGAGGGTCTGACCGGGTTCGCCAAGGAACGCCAGGGAGGGCGAGTCGCCCAGGGTCATGGTGTACTGCGACTTGCCGTCCCTGGTGCTGTAGCCCTTGCCGACCCAGTTGACGGTCTTGTCCAGTTCGTAGGTGTCTGCGCCGGTCTTGTAGGGGTTCGCCTCGTTCATGAGGACGAAGGTGCCGTTCTGCTCGTCCCAGTATGCCTTGGGGGCGTCGACGTGGCCCTTGGTGGTGACGATTTTGCCGTCGTCGGGGCCTGCTGCGGCGGGCAGGGAGGGGGCAGCGCCGGCGAGCGCGAGCAGTGCTGCGGCGGAGAGGAATGCGGCTGCGCGGCGGAGGGCGGGCTTGCCGCCGGGGATGAAGAGTGCGGGGGTGTGTGTGGTGACCCGACGCTGGGTCTGCTTCTGAGAGCTCATGACAACCTTTCTCATTTTTCTATTTCTTAGGGTAGCTCTTTTGCAAATAATTGTCATTTTGAACCTAAGTGAGTATAGTGATTCTCAGAAATACGTGTGCGCAGAGGCGCGCCCAAAAACGCACACCATGCACATCCACAAAGAGAAAAACACGGCAGAGCACACCCTTAACGCAAGGGAGAAACCGGCAACAGGTCGCCGGATCTAATACTGGGCCCAGCACCGGGCAAACCCCGAAAGCATCGGGTAGTGTGCCAGCCAACGAGCAGTCATCCAAGGAGCCACCATGCAAGGACGCACCAAACCCCTGAGCCTACTCAGCGCAACCACCCTCGGATGCACCCTCGCACTCGGGGCGCCCCTCGCCCTCCCCCAGGTCGACACCTTCACCGCCGCACAGGCACAGGAAAACCAGGTCGGCGCCCAGACAGGTACCGAGTCGCGCGGCTACGTCAACTACGAAGGTGACTACGTCATCGCGGGCGTACACACCGAAATGCTCAACGCATTCCTCGACGGCAACCAGTTCACCCTCGCCACCCTCGCAGACACCGGCCCCGGCCAGCAGGGACGATTCAACCCCGCCCGCACCGTCTTCCACCTGCCCGACGTCGAGGACGCACACACCAACGTCGTAGCAGGCTACGACTACATTGCCCCCGAAGGCACCGACATCTTCTACATTCCCTCCACCCGCACCCGCGGCCTGCTCTACCCCGGCCTCGGTGCGGAAGGAATCCGCCCCGGCGCACTCAAGGACAACACCATCAACCTTGAACTCGTGCGCAGCAGCGTACCCGAAGGCGGCCGCGCCGAAGTCTTCACCGAATCCGGCCGCGACAACCCGCGCGTCTTCAGCACCAACGACAAGCTCGCACCGCACACCATCACCTCTGGCGGTCACGAGCACCTCAGCTGGGCATTCACCCGCAAGGGTATCTACCAGCTGACCTTCCGCGCCACCGCAACCCTTGCTGACGGCACCCAGGTCAGCTCCGAGGCGACCTACACCATCGCTGTGGGCACCGACGCTGAGGAGGGCTTCAAGCTCCTGAACGCGCAGAACGCCGCGAAGGAAGCGACCAAGGACGCCACGAGCGAGGCGACTGAAACCCCCGAGGCGAGCGCCACCGCTACCGAGAGCGGCGGCAGCAGCCCCAGCGCATCTGCCTCCGCAAGTGCTGAGGCGAGTGCTTCTGCGCAGGCGAGCGCATCCACCGGTATTCGCCGCGTGGATGGATCCGTGAACGGTCAGAACGCCGCGCAGGTGACCGACCCGAACGGCGCGAAGGCAGCGGCGAATGGCGAGCAGGCATCCCAGGGTGGATCCGGTGTTACCGCTATCAGCGGCACCGACAACACCAATAACGGCTCCGACAAGGGCGAAAATAAAGACGGTAACTCCCGCAGCAGCGTAAAGGGCTCCAACGCCCAGAACGTCAGCGCACCCAGCAACGGCGGCGGCATTACCGGCAGCGGTGTGCTGTCTTCCGGTCTGCCCGGTAGCCTGAACCAGCAGTGCATCGCCACCGAGGTCCCCGCCGAAGATGCCAAGGACTCCAAGGATTCCAAGGACGCTCAGAAGGACAACAAGCAGAGCAACCAGGCAGCCCAGGCACCGACCAGCATCCCCACCCTCGCCGTGGTCAACACCGCCGAGCACAGCGGCCGTGAAGAAGTCACCCACGGTCACTTTGACGTGGGCCCGATCCTCAACGGCGGCACTCTCACCAGCAGCGTGAAGGACGACCGCACCAGCCCCGCCCGCCACGTCTCCCCCGGCGCCCTCGAATTCGTGCTCAATGACGCCGCGAAGCTCAACCTGCCCGCAGGCATGGAGAATATCGCCCCGGCGGGCACCCCCGTGCACATGATTGGTGCAACCCAGCAGCAGGGCGTGCCCTGGCTCGGCTGGAGCACCCAGGACCCCGAACTGCTCAAGCAGCTCGACGGCCCCGTCACCATGAGCCTCAACGGTTTTGAGGGCCCCGGCACCATGTCCACCTTCCTCTCCGGTAACTTCGGTTCCGCAGGTCAGAAGGTCTTCGATTCGCGTAGCGGCGGCTCCTTCCAGGTGCCCGCAAACACCCACCAGCACAGCAACTGGGTGTTCACCGCTGAGGGTCGTTACACCGTGACTATCGGCTGGACGGCACGCCTGAAGAACGGCCAGCAGGTCAGCAGCGAATCGGTTCTGCACTTCACCGTCGGCAACCCCGATAACGCCCCGGCAAGCAACAACGCGCAGGGCGCGGCGGGCACCAAGCAGGACGGCGGCAACGCTAACAGCGCTAACGGCGCCAACAACGGCGGCGAGAAGAGCACCGCAAAGAACCCCGTCAACGGCTCCGTAGATGAAGCCACCGGCATCGTCACCAAGCCCGACGGATCCAAGGTGCGCATCGTCGGCAAGACCGCCTCCGGTGAGGATTGTGCCCTGACCAGCCAGGAACTCGCCAACGCACAGAAGGCAGCTGCGGCAGGTAAGCTGCCGAACACCGGTGTGGTCATCGACCCGTTCATGGTCAGCACCTCCATTCTGGCGCTGGCACTCGGTGCCATGATTCTGCGTTCGGCACGCCGAAAGGGCCGCAGCGGTGACACCGCATAGCGGGCATACCGGCAACCGCGCACAAGCATATAGTCGGCGTACCGCCCTCACCCTCGCCTCCCGTATCGCGGTGGGTGCGGGGGTGGGGGCTGGTGCCTTCGCACTGAGCGGATGCGCCAGCAGCGTCAACGCCTCCTCCGACCGGATGCGCGTGGTCGCCACGACCCCGATTCTGGCGGATTTGGCACAGCAGATTGCCGGGGAGCGCGCCAGCGTGCACTCTCTGGTGCCTGCCGGTGCTGACCCGCACTCGTATGAGCCGAGCCTTCGCGATATCCGCGATGTCGCCTATGCTCGTTGTGCCCTGACGAACGGTCTGCTGCTGGAGCAGCGTAAGCTCAGCAAAATGGTTGAGGCGAACCTGCCCGCCGGGGTTGTGTCCGTGGCGGTTGCGGAGAAGATTGAGCAGTACGGCGGCAAGCTCGAAGCCATTGTTGAGGATGCCTCCCTGGACTCCATCTGGCTGGGTTTGCGTGTTGAAGAGGGCGGGCAGAACGAGTCTGCCCCCACCGATTCTTCGGATGCAGGCATGCGCTTTGAGGTGCAGAGCGTGCGGGCGCGTACCGCCACCGATTCGTCGAATGCGCAGCTGGCGGCGTTCATTACGCAGACCTTCGGCGCGGTGGAGATGCTGTGCGATTCGCATGCGCGCGGCGTGAACCTCACCCGTGAGGGGGACACCGCGATCCGTACCGGCGATATGGGTTCGCTGGAGCTTCCGTTGCAGGCGCATACGCACCTGTCGTGGGCGTTTAGTGATGCCGGCGAGTACGCGATTGAGCTGAGCGCCACCGCGGTCAATGCGCCGGAGTCGGTGCGTTCTTCGCGCGGTACCCTGTACTGCGCGGTCGGTCGTGACCCGCAGGAGCTGGTGGACCGGCTGGCGAAGGAACAGAACGTTTCCGCCTCGGACATCAAGGTTCTTTCGGCAGGTCACGCCGATATTACGGCACGCACCGGTGACGGCAGACTCGTGCTTCGCGCGGATTCCTCCCAGGGTGCCGTAGAGTACGAACTGAACCGCACCGTGGTCGCGGTCCCCTCCCGCACTCTGCAGGAGGTGCCCGCCGGCGGTAGCTACCGTTTCCTGCGTTCGGGTGCTTCGGAGCATCGCGGTCAGGTGTACCTGCTGGCGCAGGCTGTTCTGGGCAAGCACGTGCACGGCGAAATCGACCCGCACATTTGGCATTCGGTGCCGAACGCGAAGGCGAGCGTGCAGGTCATTCGTGACGCGCTCACCTCCGCCGATCCGGCGGGTGCGAGCGAGTACGCGACCCGCACCGAGCAGGTGATGAAGGAGCTTGACGCCCTGGACGCTCAGCTGCGTCAGGTGTACGGAGCCCTGCCGGAGTCGGCACGCAACCTGGTCACCACGCACGACGGCTACCGCTACCTGGCGAGCACCTACGGGCTGCACATTGCCGGTTTTGTGAGTGCTAGTGCCAGTGGCGAGCCGAGTATTCAGCAGCGTCAGCGTTTGCGTCGCACGGTCGAGGATTTGAAGGTCCCAGCGATTTATCTGGATAAGTCCACGGCGATGCGCTCACCGGTTCTCACGGAGCTGGCTCGGGAGGCTCAGGTGCGTACCGGGGTGCTCTATTCGGACACTCTGGATGCGCAGGCTCCTCACTACGCGCAGATGATGTTGGCGAATGCTCACACGATTGCGCTGTGCTCGGGTTCTAATTCCAGTACTGAATCTTCGGGTGCCAGCTGCTCGGAGGCGAGCACCTCATAACCCGGTTTCCAAGCTCCCCACAAGCTCATATAGCCATATCAGCATATAGATAATCTTTCACACACCGTTTCGGTCATGATCCAAGGAAGTCCTCATGATGAACTCAACCACCCCCTCCCGCCCCTCGCGTAGCCGCGCCCTGCCAGCCCTCGCTCTGGGTGCCAGCCTGATGCTCGCACCCCTGGGTGTGGCACACGCGGAGACCACCCCGGCAACCGCCGAGAGCGCCTCGACCCAGCCGGGCGACAGCAACCTGAGCCGCGGCGAGCGCGCCCTCACCCAGACCCTGTCGGCGGAGCAGCCGGTTGCATCCGGCCGCACCGAAATTTCCGCCGGTCACGTGGATATGGGTCCTCGTTTCAACAACGGCAAGTTTGAGCTCATGCTCCACGACGACCACGGCGAAACCCCCGTCTGGCGCAGCCTGGACGAGGTCATCTACCGCGGCAGCGATAAGGCAATCCTTGAGGTGCCGAACGACCCGCGCTACTCCTTCGTGGGTGCGCCCGCCGGCTCTAAGGTGTACGTGATTCCGCAGACCGAAACTAAGGGCGTAATCTGGCCGGGTTGGAACACTCAGGATCCGCAGCTGGTGTCCAAGCTGAACCGCGGCGTGAACCTGACCCTGGAGCAGGTGAGCGGCCCCGGCACGTTCAGCCTGTACCTGGAGAACGGCAACTTCTCGGCACCGCAGGTGCTGTGGTCCTCGACCAAGAGTGAGCCGCAGAAGCTGTGGGTCGAGAAGAACACTCACACCCACGCGAACTGGGTGTTCACCGCCCCCGGCGAGTACCTGCTGAAGGTTACCGCGAGCGCTGAGCTGTCTGACGGTTCGACCGTGACCGATACTCGCTACCTGAAGTTTGCGGTGGGTGATTCTGCGAGCGCTGATACCCTGTACGCGATGGAAGCGCAGGCTCGCGGTTCTGCATCCTCAGGTTCGGCTTCTGCTACTTCTCAGGCCGCCGGTACCCAGGCATCCGGTACTCAGGCGTCCGGTTCTTCTTCTGCCTCCGCAGCGAGCGACCAGAGCGGTTACAAGGCAGAGTCCACTATCCCCTGGGGTGCTATTGCCGCAGGCGTGGCAGCTGTGATTGCCGTGGGCGCGTTCCTTTCGTTCCGTCGCCGCTCCTCCGCGCAGCGTGAGGCGCTGGATGAAGTGCGCGGTGACCGTTCGTGAGCGCATCGGTAACAGCGGGTACTAAGTCATCGGTAAGCTCCGGGCCCGTCCTAGAGATTTCAAACCTGTACGCCGGCTACGCGCGCCGTTCCATCCTCAAGGATCTGTCCCTGACCCTGGAGCGCGGCGAGTTTGCGGGTCTGATTGGTGCTAATGGTGCCGGTAAGACCACGCTGCTGCGCACCATTTTGGGTCTGATTCGCCCGGCGTCCGGTCAGGTTCGGGTGCTGGGTGAGTCGCCGCGTGTGGCGCGTGCGCATATTGGTTATGTGCCGCAGAAGCACCAGTTCCAGTGGGATTTTCCGCTGACCGTCAAGGATACAGTGATGACCGGTCGCGTGCGTGAGATTGGGTTCTTCCGCCGCCCGGCGAAGAAGGACTGGATTCAGGTTTTTTCGGCGATGGAACGCACCGATGTTCTGCACCTGCAGGATGCTTCCATTGCGGAGCTTTCCGGTGGTCAGCGTCAGAGGGTTCTTTTGGCGCGCGCTTTGGCGGCGAACCCCTCCCTGCTGCTGTTGGATGAGCCATTTACGGGCGTGGATGCGCCGACTCAGACCACTCTGACTCGCCTGTACCGTGAGTTGGCGTCGGAGGGCATCACGATTCTGATGTCTACGCATGACATGCTGGCGGCGCGTGAGTCCTGCTCGCGCCTGTGCGGTGTGCGCGGCAATATTCACCTGGATGGTCCGGCGGACTCCTTTAGCTTGGAGCAGTTGCATACGTGGTTGCACGGTCACGATATTGAGGAGGCGCAGGGCCACGCCCGCACGGGCTTCACCTGTGCCGGTGGGGCGTTGGATGAGTACGGCCACGAGCTGACTGATTCCTGCGCTTCTGATTCTTCCCTTTCCCCCGCTGATACTGTTGCTTCTACCGGGGGTGCCCGTTGATTACTCCTATCGATTTTCTTGCCGACCTGTTCAACCCGTCTCTGGCGTTCCTTCCGCGCGCCCTGGCGGCTGTGCTGCTGGCGTCGGTGGTTACCGGTGTGGTGGGCTGCCACGTGCTGATGCGCGGCATGGTCTTCATCGGCGATGCGGTGGCACACTCGGTGTTCCCGGGTCTTGCGGTGGCGTTCGTGCTGGGCGGCAACCTGGTGATGGGCGGTCTGACCGCGGGCGTGGTGACGGCTATTCTGGTGGCTATTTTTAGCCAGAATCAGCGGCTACGCGAGGATTCCGTGATCGGTATTTTCTTCGCGGCATCCTTTGCGTTGGGTATTGTGATTATTTCATTGGCGCCGGGCTATTCGGGGTCGGTGCAGGATTTCTTGTTCGGCTCGATTGTGGGTGTTTCGAATGAGGACATTACCCAGGCTGCGATTATGGGTGCCGTTATTCTGCTGGTGTTGTGGCTGTTCCACCGCCAGATTGTGACGGTCAGCCTGGACCGTGAGAGTGCCCGCGCGATGGGCCTGCCGGTGCTTGCCCTGGATATTGTGTTGTACGTTCTGGTGACCATTTCTGTGGTGCTGGGCCTGCAGACGCTCGGTAATGTGCTGGTGTTGGCGCTTCTGGTGATTCCGGCGTCGGCTGCGCGTTTGGCATGCCGCCGATTGGGGTCGATGATGGTGTTCTCGCCGGTGTTTGGCGGTACCTGCTCGGTCATCGGCCTGTACCTGTCGTGGGCGTTTAACCTGCCGACCGGTGGCACGATTGTGCTGTCGATGGTGGCGGCTTTTGTACTGGTGTGGGCGGTGACGGCGGTTCGTTCGCGAGCGCGTGCCCAGCTGAAGAGCTAAGCCCAGTTGAAGAATTAAGCTGCTGAGCTCCGAACTCAACCCGAGCTCAACCCAACTTTTCTCGACTAAACATACGAGTAAACGCACGAGGCGCATCCCTGTTTTGGGGGTGCGCCTCGTGCGTTTTTTACAGATCTTAAGCACCCAAAATGAACCATGTTCATGTTTAAAGAACTAAAAGATACACTCCGCGTAATAAAAGCGCTTAATTCAACACGTCGGGTTTAATGAAAATACAACCTATCAAATATTTCTTATGGGTTGATACATGTAGTGATAAAGCAGTCACTGCACCCTCATCAGAGCTTCAATGAAGGAGTCACCATGAAGGCATATGTGTACCACGGTCCCGACCAGAAGGGCGCCTGGGAGGAAGTCCCGAACCCCACCATTCTTGAGCCCACGGACGTTATCGCCCGCGTCGACACCACCACCATTTGCGGTACTGACCTGCACATCCTGAAGGGCGACTGCCCCGAGGTGGACCACGGACGCATCCTCGGCCACGAGGCTGTCGGTACCATTACCGAGGTTGGCTCCGCGGTGACTGACTTGAAGGTCGGCGACCGCATCATCATCCCGGCCGTGACCAGCTGCGGTAAGTGCTCCTACTGTAAGGCGAACCAGCCTTCGCACTGCCAGACTGTTGGTGGTGTCGGCTGGATTTTCGGTTACATGATTGACGGCACCCAGGCAGAGTACGTGCGTGTTCCCTACGCAGAGACCTCGGTTCACCTGGTTCCGGAGGGCCTGACCGATGAGGACGTCCTCTTCCTCACCGACGCACTGCCCACCGGCTTCGAAATCGGTATTCTGAACGGCAACACTAAGCCCGGCGACACCGTCGCTGTCGTGGGTGCAGGCCCCGTGGGTCTGGGCGCGATTATGACCGCTAACCTCTGCGGTGCTGGCCGCGTCATCACCATCGACTTCGACGAGAACCGCATGAACAAGGCACTGGAGCTGGGCGCAACCGATAAGGTCAACGCGGGCGACCCGGACTTCATCGAGAAGATTAAGGCTCTCTCCCCCGACGGCCTGGGCGTGGACGTGGCAATCGAGGCTGTGGGTGTTCCGCAGACCTTTGAGACCTGCACCAAGATTGTTCGCCCCTACGGCAACATCGCTAACGCCGGCGTGCACGGCAAGCCCGTTGAGCTGCCCCTGAACACCATGTGGATCTCTAACGTTCGCATCAACATGGGTCTGGTCAACTGCAACACCGTCGGTAACCTGCTGAACATGGTCCGCTCGGGTCGCCTGAACGCTAAGGCAATGGCAACCCACTACTTCACCTTCGACCAGTTCGAGGAAGCATACGACCTGTTCACCCACGCTGCTGAGCACAACGTGGTGAAGGTTGTTATCTCCCGCAACCCCGAGGTTGCGGCATAGACTGCGGTAGGCTCATATACCGCTCATACTGAAACCCCGAACGTTCGTTAGAGGTTTCGGTGGGATGTCTTCATGACACTGCGAACATCCCCACGATTCGCCTCCGGGTGGGAGAGGGTAGGTCCCACCCGGAGCGCGAATCACTCCCCCCCCCCACACCCAGGGGCCAAGCTTCTAAGGCGTGATGCCTCCTCTGCCGGGCGCTCTGCCGACCCGCTGTAGCGGGTTCTTCTGCCAGGCAACCTCTACTGGCGGAGGGGCGCATCATTTAACTCTTCTTGGTCGGGCGGTACCTCCGATTCTGCTCTTCCTTGAAGGGAAAGGAAAAGGGTCGCACGCTTACGATTCAATGGCGATTCGTAGGCTGCGACCCTCTTCTCATGCCCGGATTTTGGTGCTCCAGGCGGGCTATTTAGTTTTTGGGCTTCTCGCCGGCGGCTTTATCATCGCCGCTCTTCTCATGACTATCGGCATCATGGAGAATGCGGGTGAACGCCTCCGTGGGGTCGTCCGCATCGGATGCAGCAAATACCCCAGATGCGGCAGAAGATTCGGCGGCGCTTCCGGTGACGGGCTCGGTGGGTGCATCAGCTAGATCCCCGGCAGGCACATCAGCAAGCACGTCAGTAGGATGATTGGCAGGTGCTTCAATGGGCACCTCGGCGACGATGGGTTCTTCCGAGGCAGCTTCTTCCGAGGCGGGCACCTCTGATGCGGGTACTTCCGGGGCCTTCTGGGTGTCCTTACCCTGCGTGTCCTTGCCCTGCGCGTCCACAGGCTGTTCAGGAGCTACGCCGTGCGCAGAGTCCTTCTGCCCATCCTTCTGCTCATCCCTGTGCGCGTCCTTATGTTCGAGCGTGTAGATGATGCGCGGTTCCAGCCGCTCAAACCCGATCTTGGAGCGCACCCAGTTCACGAAGCGGTCGATTCGGTCCTCCGGGTCCTCCGCCTCGCGAGTCTTCACCACGCGGTAGTTGTGTGGCAGCATCACGCTATCGCTGAGCACGCGCGGGTACTCGTCAATCTCCTGAATACCCGCCATGTACATGTTCTCGCGGAATTGCTGGGCGAACTCCTGCTGGCCGAGGAACAGCTGGTCGGCGTAGGTTTTAGCCGCCAGGCGCTCGCTGTAGGCGTCCTTGGAGTCGCGGGCGCCCTTCTTGGAGCCGTAAATATCCCAGAAGTAGAAGTACACGTTGTTCGCGATAATGGCGGAGATAATGCGGTTCTGCAGGTACACGAGGGAACCCACCGCAATCGCGCCAACAATCAGGAGCACCACGGCAAGCGGGGAGAGCGCAAAGTCAGGCAGATTGCCGCGGTGGTTCGGGAACAGGCCAATCAGGTAGGCGATGGTGACCACGACGATGGGCACACCGATGAACACCACGGCGAGCGGCACCCAAATGTACAGCAGGCCGCGCAGAATCAGGCGGTAGTAGAACACCGAGTCGCCAATGGGGATGGGCGTGGGCTTCACGGAAGAGTGCGCACGCTTCATGAGCAGGCTGAAGATGCGGTTGCTGTCGATACCAACTTTACGCAGCTTCGATTCGAGTGAGGCACGTTTGAGGAAGACCCGGTAGTTTTCGAGGACGACGCGCTGGTCGGAGGTGAGGCTCTCCGGGTCGGGTAACGCACTGATGTCCATGCCAGCTTCGGTGAGGAGCTTGCTCCACAGTTCCAGTCGCGCCAGTTCGGAGGGTTTTGCTGCAGCCTGCGCCTGGTAGTTCTTGTAGGAGATGAAGATGGTGCTGGCACCGATGAGTAGCGTAATAAAGGGTGCTATCCAGTCTTTGAGTCCCATGGTGGCGTTCCTCCTTGAGTGTGTGGAGCCGCTGGTTCCTCTGTCTTTTTCGGGCGACTTTTTCGGGCGTGAGCCCACTGTTTTTACCGTACCACCGGCACCTGTGCTGAACCTTTAAATGCGCAGGTGGGTGCGTAAATTAAGCCCCGCCTCCCGATGCTGCGGTAGCGTCAGGAGGCGGGGCATATGTATGTGGGTTAGTGTTCTGCGGGCTTCATTTCGCGCGGTGCCTTACGAATCATGAAGTAGCTGATGACAGCCATAACACCCATGAGCACGGCGCTGAACGCGGAGCTCAGCACCACGCCCGAGTCGAAGGCAGCGAATGCGGAGGAGAGCAGCTGGTTCGCCCGCTCGCCACCTACACGGCTGGCGACGGACACGGCACCGCCGAGGGTTTCGTGGGCGTGGTCGGCGAGAGTCTCATCCAGGCCGTCGGGTACAACCACATTTGCGCGGTAGACGGCGGTGAGCATGCCACCAATGATGACGGTGCCGAGCACCGCACCCGTCTCGTAGGAGGTCTCCGAGATCGCGGATGCCGCACCCGCCTTACGCGGCGGCACGCTGGAGAGCATCAGGTCGTTCGAAATGGTCTGCGCAATACCGATGCCGGTACCGAGCACGATGAAGATCAGGATAATAACCACGTCGCTGTGCGCACCCA
>ENA-OWLM01000768-OWLM01000768.1-metagenome-genome-assembly--contig:-NODE-768-length-12086-cov-3.134320_pt1 | contig 12086 bp, 10 predicted proteins | sample MGYA00245349_ERZ651102 | MGnify/ENA primary metagenome ERZ651102 (study PRJEB26857, sample SAMEA4031759) | metagenome | biome: human; feature: oral; material: saliva | place: Philippines | collected 2014... | reverse complement strand
GCGCTGCTGGAAGAGGGAGCGCAGGCGGCCAGCGCGGCCGCAACGGGCAGCGAGCAGCGATTGCGCGTATCGGTATTGCCTTCGTTTGCGCAGCGCTGGCTGTTGCCCCGCATGTCGCGCTGGCGGGCACGGCACCCGGGATTGGCGCTCGAGATCGAAACCTCGCAACAGGTGGTGGACCTGCTGCGGGATGGTTTTCATGCGGCGCTGCGTTTTGGACGCGGTCCGTGGGCGGGGGTGGAATCCGAGCCGCTGTTTGATATGCCCCTGCCCCTCATCGTCCTGGCTTCGCCCGAGACCATGGCCGCCCTGCCCGACAACTCCCCGGAGACCCTTTCGCGCCAGCCTCTGCTGGGAGAACGCGAAGTCTGGCAGCATTGGTTCAATGCCGCTGGACTACGCGTCCCGGTCACGCCGGTCGCGTCGTTCAATGACGCCGGAATGATGCTGCAGGCCGCCGAGCAGGGACTCGGCATCACCCTGGGTCGCGAACTTCTGGCTGCGGACGCGCTGTGCGCGGGCCGACTGGTGCAGGTTTCGCCTGTGCGCGTGGACTACGAACTGGCCCAGACCTATCACCTGGTGTATCGGCCCAGCCTGAAAGACTGGGCGCCTTTGGCCGCGTTCAAGCAGTGGCTGCGCGACGAACTGGAAATGTCGCGCCAAAATCTCGTCACGCCCGCCCCCGGCGAGCGCAGCGACACATGAAAAAAAGGCAAGACAGCGCAATGCTGTCTTGCCTCTACCAAATGCGGCGCCCGGCGGAATACTGCTCCGCTGCCAGGATTCCCTTCGCTGGAATTGCCTGGCGGACGCCGCCACGGCGGCAGTGAACCTTCAGGGCGGACTCACGCGGCCTTGCGCGCCGACGCAGCGGGAGGCTGCATGGAGTCCGTTTGATTGAACCGCTGATGCCACGAGAATGCCTCTTCGAGCAGATGCGGCGTCTGGCCGCCACGTTCGCATGCTCGGTCGAAGTAGTCCTGCAAGGCGTCGCGGTACGACGGGTGTACGCAATTGCGGATGATGGCGCGAGCACGCTCCCGCGGAGCCAGGCCCCGCAGGTCGGCCAAGCCGCACTCGGTGACCAGCACGTCCACATCGTGCTCCGTGTGGTCCACGTGGGAAACCATCGGGACCACGCTGGAAATGTCGCCGTTTTTGGCCATGGATTTGGACACGAAGATCGCCAGATGGGCATTGCGAGCGAAGTCGCCCGATCCGCCGATGCCATTCATCATGTGCGTGCCGCCCACGTGCGTGGAGTTGACGTTGCCGTAGATATCGAATTCCAGGGCGGTATTGATCGCGATGATGCCCAAGCGGCGCACGATCTCCGGGGCATTGCTGATTTCCTGCGGGCGCAGCACGATGCGTTCGCGGTAATGCTCGATATTGGCCAGGATCTTTTCGTACACGGGCTTGGAGACCGTGATGGAAGACGCCGACGCGAATGCGAGCTTGCCCTGGTCGAGCAGTTCGATGGCGCTGTCCTGCAGTACTTCCGAGTACATCGTCAGGTTTTCGAAGTCCGACGACTCGAACCCGTGCAGCACTGCGTTGGCAATGGTGCCGATGCCGGCCTGCAAGGGCAGCAACGCATTGGTCAGGCGGCCAGCGTCGACTTCGGCGCGCAGGAAGTCGTTGATGTGCCCGGCGATCGCGTTGGTTTCGCCGTCCGGAGGCAGGGCATTGGACGGGCTGTCGGGCTCGTGCGTAATCACGATGGCCGCGATCTTCGAGGGATCGACTTCGATGCAGGCCGAACCGATGCGCTGGTCCACGGACACCAGGCCGATGGGTTCGCGCCCAGGACGATCACCGGGAACATAGATGTCGTGCAGGCCCTCGATGGCTGCAGGCACGCTCATGTTCAGTTCGACGATGATCTTGTCGGCCTGCTGCGCGAACGTGGCCGAATTGCCCACCGACATCGTCGGCACGATGGCGCCGGTTTCGGTGATGGCGGCGGCCTCGATGATGGCCACGTTGATCGGCCCGAGATGCCCGGCGCGCAACTGCTCGACGGTTTCGGACAGATGCTGGTCGATGAAGGCAATCTCGCCCTGATTGATCTTGCGGCGCAGGGTCGTGTCGACCTGGAACGGCATGCGCCGCGCCAGGGCATTGGCCTGGGCCAGCAGCTTGTCGGTATCGTGGCCCAGCGACGCGCCAGTAATCAGCGTGATGGAGAGCGGCTCGCGCTCGGCCCGCGCCGCCAGCGCCGCCGGCACGGCCTTACAGTCCCCGGCGCGCGTGAAGCCGCTCATTCCGACGGTCATGCCGTCCTGAACCAGCAAAGCCGCCTGTTCGGCGGACGTGATCTTGGCGCGCAATCCTGGGTTGCGGATACGGTCGAGATGCATGGTGTCTCCAAATTCGAATGCCTACAGCTTGCGGCCGGACGCGGCGATGCCGCCTTGTGCGCCCAGGCGCCGTCTGACGCGGCGTTTCCCGATGCCCCAGTGCTGGCGCGAACCGGCAGCGGGACGATTTTTCGGCAGTATAGGAAGCCGGGCGCAAATCTCGTAATGACTTAAAATCATTCAAATCAGTCGTTTTTTTCATAATTTGAGTTTTTTTGCGCTTTCGCAAATGGAGACTGCCTGCATGGATGTGCGCGCGTTGCGGTATTTCGTGGAAACGGTCAGGCACGCCAGCTTCACGCAGGCGGCCAGGGCGCTCTTCGTGACGCAGTCGACCGTCAGCAAGATGATCCGCCAACTCGAAGAGGAAGCCGGCACCCCTCTGCTGATCCGCGACGGGCATACCGCGCGTCCCACCGACACCGGCCGGGTCATGTACCAGCGCGGTTTGCAGGTGCTGGAGACCATGCGCCAGCTCTCCGAAGAAATGCGCCAGACCGCCGAGCTCCATCGCGGGTCGCTGGAAGTCGGCATTCCGCCGATGATCAATCTGCTATTCACCCCTGTCGTGAAGCGGTTCCGTGAGCTGCACCCGGGCATTCACCTGACCCTGCGCGAAGGCACCGGCCAGACCGTGGAAGGCCTGGTGGCCAGGGGCGAACTGGAAGTGGGCGCCACGATCCTTCCCATCGCGCCCGACGGCGGGCTGGCCGCCCAGGCGTTCGGCAACTATCCGATCTGGGTGATCGGCCCGCCCGACGCCCCGTGGGCCGGCAAAACCTCATTGCCGCTTGGCGCACTGCGCGATGCGCGGCTGCTGATACCGACCGACGACTTCGCGATCACGCGACGCTTGCGCCAGGCCTTCGCCGATGCGGGCTTTCAGCCCGCCATCGCAGCCCAGAGCGCGCACTGGGACTTTCTGGTGGCGATGGCGTCCGCCGGCCTGGGGGTCGCCCTGTTGCCCGAGCCGCTGATGCAGCGCATGAAGACCCGGGGCCTGAGTACGGCGAAGCTGGCCAAATCCGGCATGCAATGGGAAGTGGGCCATATCTGGCTGCAGTCCGGCTATCTGTCGTTTGCCGCACGGGCCTGGCTGGACGTGTGCAATGCCGTCCTGGGCGGGCCCGGGATACCGGGCCGGCCCTCCCCCAAACGTCAGGCGAGTTGAATCCAAACGTTGGCCTCGTAAACTTGGATTTCGGCCGGCCGCCGTCTCAGCGCCCTCCCAGGCCTCGCAACACAATCCGCCCCCGTTTTATAGGCCCGAGCCCTTCCCGTTTACCCAGAAAAACAACACGAAAAAAATAAGGGACGCGCCACCAGTTTTTGTTGCAACGGCCAGGGCGGCTGCTTGCTATGCTGCCGCCTCGACGCGAGCAACTCGCCCAAGAACATGATCCCGACTCCGCACACCTTGCTTACGCGCGCTCACCGCGCCGTCGCCCTCAACCTGGCGGCTCTGGTCGCCACATTGCTGCTGGCCTTCTGCTTCATGCCCGCCGTCGCGGCGCCGCCTGCCGCGCCCGCGGACACCGAAGCCGTGCTGTCCGCCGCGCGCAAGCAGATCGACGACATGCGCAAGCGGATCGCCGACGAAACCGACGACGCCGTGCTGGTCGAGCAGCGCGGAGACGCCCTGGACATCCAGTCCAAGGCGGACGCGGCAGCGGAGGCCCTGACGCCCCAGCTGGCCAGCGTGACGGCCCGGCTGAGCGAACTGGGCACGCCTCCGGAGGGCGCGAAGGAAGCGCCGGACGTGGCGGCGCAGCGCGCACAGCTGGAAAAGAACAGCCGCGCGCTGGACGCGCAAATCAAGCTGGCCAGGCTGCTGTCGGTGGATGCCGGGCAGACGGCGGAGCAGATATCGGCGCAGCGGCGCACGCAATTCCAGGCGCGACTGGGCGAACGGCGCGACTCGTTCCTGTCCGGCCAGTTCTGGTCGGAATTTCACGAAGAGTTTCCGCGGGACCTGAATCGGCTGGAGGCCCTGCGCGACGACCTCTGGACCGCCGTTGGCCAGACGCCAAAATGGGGCTGGCTGCTCCTGGCCGGCGTGGCCGCGCTGGCTATCGCGCTGCGCGTATGGGTGGGCCGTTTCCTGCTGCAGCTGACCTCCACCCGCGTGCCGCCAGGGCGCCTGCGCCGATCGTTCCTGGCCGTGACGCTGGTGATCCTGTCGGTGGCCACGCCTGGCGTGATCGCGCTGTTGATCCAGGCTGGCCTCGACTGGAAGTCGCAGCTGTCCGACAGCACCTCTTCCCTGCTGACGAACCTGGTGGCAACCGTCTGTTTCGGGGGATTCGTCTCCGGGCTGGGCTATGCGCTGCTCTCTACGAACCGCCCCTCCTGGCGGCTGCCGCATATCAGCGATGTCGTCGCCACCCGGCTGCGCTGGCTGCCCGGCGTGCTGGGCGTGCTGGTCGTGATGATCTGGCTGGCCGAAAGGCTGCCGGTCCTGCTCAATGCCAGCCTGACCACGACGATCACGCTGACGGGCATCGTGGCCGTGCTGACCATGGCGATGCTGGGCGCGGTGCTGGCCATCAGCCGCCGGCTGCGGCGCCAGGCCATGCAGGAAGACGGAACTCCCATTCCGCTGTGGGTGTCGCTGTTGCTGGCCGCGGTCTGGACCGTGCTCATCGTGAGCCTTGCCAGCCTGTTGGCGGGCTACGTCGCGTTTGGCAGTTTCCTCGTCAAGCAGGTGCTGTGGGTCCTGATCGTGCTGGCTTCGGCCTATCTGGCGTCCACGCTGATCGAAGACGGATTCAGCACCCTGCTGGGCACGTCGCACCGCGACAGCAGCGGGGGCGAGGGGCCCAGCATGCGCGACCAGGCCGCGGTGCTGCTGTCCGGCTTGGGCCGGGTGGCGATTGCCCTGCTTGCCATCATCCTGCTGCTGGCCCCGTTCGGCGAAGCGCCGATGGACCTTGTGCAGCGCTTCGACCAGTTGCGCAAGGGGCTGGCTATCGGCGAGGCGCAGATCCGCCCCGGCGCGGTGCTGCAGGCGCTGGTGGTGCTGGCGCTGTCGCTGCTGGGCGTGAAGATGCTCAAGCGCTGGCTGTCCAACCGCTACCTGCCGACCACGGAACTGGATCCCGGCATGCAGCTGTCGGCGGCGACCCTGTTCGGCTATGGCGGCTTCGTGGTGGCGGTTGCGCTGTCGCTGTCCGCGGCCGGCATCGGCCTGGAGCGGGTGGCATGGATCGCCAGCGCACTATCGGTCGGTATCGGTTTCGGCCTGCAGGCGGTGGTCCAGAACTTCGTGTCGGGCCTGATCCTGCTGGCCGAACGTCCGGTCAAGGTGGGCGACTGGGTGTCCCTCGGCGGCGTGGAGGGCGACATCCTGCGGATCAACGTACGCGCGACCGAAATCCAGATGGGCGACCGGTCCACGGTGATCGTTCCCAACTCCGAGTTCGTTACCAAGACCGTCCGCAACGTCACCCGTTCCAATCCGCTGGGCCTGGTCCAGATCAAGCTGCCCATGCCTTTGTCCACCGACGCCGAGCAAGTGCGCGAACTGATCCTTCAGGCCTTCGCCGATCACGAGGATGTGCTCGACGAGCCGGCACCCAACGTATTTCTTGACGGCATCGACGCGGGCCATCTGATTTTCAATGCCAAGGGTTACGTATCTTCGCCCCGCGCGGCGTATGGCGTGCGCAGCGCCCTGCTGTTCACGGTGCTCAAGCGCCTGAACGATGCAGGGCTCGAAGTGTCCTCTCCGCCCACGATGCTGCTGGCTTCAGCGCCGGAACCCGCGCAGGCGGCGACGCCCGCCGCGGTCCCGCCGCCCGCATCGTCCTGATTGCCGGTTCAGCCCGGCGAGTAGAAGTCCGCGAACCGCTGCTGCTCCAGGCGCGGATTGCGCAGCGGCGGGGCGGACAGCGCGGCGCTCCGGGCCGACAGCACCGGGTAGCCCTGCACGACCGGCGCCTGTGGCGCCGCGGGCACGGTCCGCGCGGTCTGGACAGGCGTCGGCGTCGCGACCTGCGCGACGGCGCCGCTGTCGAAACGATGATCGGCCGTGGTCAAGGCGGGATTGGTGCACAGCCCCTGCGCCACCAGCGCCGCCTTGGTGCGGTCATCGGTCTGGCACAGAATGTCGATGGCCGCCGTCTCAAGGCGACGCGAACGGTCCGCGTCCTTGGTGGACGCCGCGGCCTGCATGGTGCGCTCGAAGTTGCGCCGCAGGCTGCACTTCTGGTCTTCGATCGGAATCGCCACATTCATGCCGAAGCCCACCACGGAGCCGCCGCCGCCGGCGGACACCATGCAGCTGTCCGAAGAAAACGATCCATAGAAGCTCTGCCCGCCGACCGGCGGCGCGCTGCGTAGCGTGCTGGTCCCGCTGTTGCTGGAATTCAGCGTGATGCCCTGGTTGTTTCCGGCATTGGTCGACCCGGACGATGCTGAAGTCGTGGAATTGGAGGTGCTGGTCTGCGCCCCGGCCGACACCGCGGCGAGCGACAGGGAGATGGCTAGAACGATGGTCTTCATAATGTCCCCTCGCCCGGACGGCCGAAGCCGTCCGGATAATTGGGTTCAGCGATTGAACCCGCCGACATGGCCCACCGAGCCGATGCCGTGTATCGACCCGAATGCGCCGATGTTCGCTGCGTGGAACGATCCCGTCGCCGACGCGCTTGTCTCGGTGTTGCCGAACGTGGCCCCGCCATTGGCGATGCTGTCGCCGACCATGATGGGCGCATTGCCGGAAACATGGCCATAGGACTCGCTGTTGGCGTATTGCCGCGTGCTGGTCACGACCTGGGTTCCATCGCGGCTGAACGTTCCGCCGACTTCCGCGATGCCGCCCGTGCTGCCGAACGACGTCTGGCTGGAAGAGCCGTAGCCGTTGACCTGGGTGGCCACCACCGAACTGCCCGTGGAGATGGATGTGGCCGTGCCATTGATGGCGCCTGCGTGGACGGTCACCGATCCGCCCACCTGGCCGGGGCCGGTGGCGTAGGCCGATGCGGCGAACAACGACAATGCTGCGACTGCTGCGAGCTTTTTCATTTGAGCTCCTCCTGCTCCGTCTGCACGGATGCACAGGTGCCGGAGGCCGACCGGCGCGGACCGTTACCGCCCATCGACTGAACCCGTCCGGGTATAGGAGCGTGGGACTTTCGTATTGGTACGGAATGATTGCGCCGTCCTAGGCAGGTCGGTATCGGTTAAACGAATGACCGGGTCTTTGTGGACGATGGCGCACCGTATTACGCGAACCTGAATATGTGGATCCGGCGCACGCGCGGCCATGCATATGGACGAGGAGAAAAGCGCGGGGTCGAGTCCCCGGATGGGGAAATTCAACTCTAAGGATGGGAGCAGGGGCGTGCGGCTCGCACAAAATCCTTAGCGCGCACGCGGGTGCGCCCGGCGGCGATCAGGATCCGCCGCACGCCTGCGCGATGCGCCAGATCTGCACGGCCTCGCGCCTGGCCAGCAACAGGTCCACGGCCACCAGGAGCAGCAGGAATCCGCACTCGGCCAGCGCCAGGTTCGCAAGCACTTGATGACTGGCCAGCAAGCCAACGCCGACGACGCCAGCCAGGTAGCCGGGCCAGGCGGGCGGCATGCCTGGTTCCCGGGCCTGAACGGAGCGGGAAAGGCATAGCCAGGCCAAGAGCGGCAGGCAGAGCATCGACAAGGGTATGTAGATGGCGATGGCCGAGAGCAGCACGGCGATGCCGAATTGCGTGTGCAGGTACAAGGACATCAGGGCGATGGCGCCGACGCCCGCGTACCAGGCCAGGCGAACGGAAATAAGACGAGTCAGGTTGACAGCTCGGTGATTCATTGAAGACGCGGAAAGCGGAATTTTCAGCCATACTACTCCGGCCTTCCGGCCCCCACCCGAATTTGGAGACACAGCCATGATCCAGGAGATTGCCAGCATCCATGTCCGCGAGGGACAAGAGGCGCTGTTCGAAGCGGGCGTCGCCCAGGCAAAACCGCTCTTTCTGCGCGCCCGCGGATGCCACGGCATGGAGCTTTACCGCAGCATCGAACAGCCGCAGCGCTACACGCTGGTGGTGGATTGGGAAACGGTCGAAAACCACATGGTGGATTTTCGTGAATCCACCGACTTCCAGGAATGGCGCAAACTCGTGGCCGGCTTCTTTGTCGAGCCGCCGCAGGTGCATCACGAGCAGAAGGTGATCTGAAGCGCCGGGCGTATCCGGCGCTACCGCGCCGGTGCGCTCTAGTCTTGCGGCGGGTTGTCGTATTTGCGCGCGCTGCGCCGGAAACGGTCGGCCGGATACTTTCCGGCGTTCTTGACCATCTTCTGCGCGACGGCTTGCGCAATATCGACGCCCAGTTGATCCGCCAACGCCACCAGATACATCTGCACGTCCGCGATTTCGTCGGCGGCATCGGCCAGCCGTTCGACGGGCAGATTGCGGGATTGCTCCTCGCTGAGCCACTGAAACAGGGCCACCAATTCGCCCGTCTCGCCGGCAAGCGCCATCGCCAGGTTCTTCGGCGAATGAAATTGCTGCCATTCACGTTCCGCCGTGAACTGGCGCAAGGCGAGTTTGATCTCTTGAAGGTCGGACATCGGAACTCCTGGCTCAGCGGCGCATCAGGACGCGGCCAGACGCGCGCTGGCCGCCAGCGCCACGGCTACCGTAGTCCGCACGTCTGCCAGCGCCCGGTGGGTGGGCTGCGATGCGCCCACGTGACGCGCCAGAATATCGAGCTTGTGCGATGGCAGCTCCGGCCACGCCCGCCGCGCCAGCGCCAGGGTGCAATGCGTGGCGTTCGAGAACGGCAGGCCCGTCAGGTCCGCCGCAGCGCTGAGAAACCGCCGGTCGAACGACGCATTGTGAAAAAACACGGGCAGGTCCTCCACGAAAGCCAGGAACGAGGAAAACGCCTGCGCGACCGGCACGCCGTCGCGGTCGACCTCCGCTTGCGTGATGCCGGTCAGCCGCGAAATGAACGGCGGCACCGAGCCGCGCGTACGCACAACCTGGGTGTATTCCCTTTCCAGCGCCCCGCCCTCACCCACCCTGACCGCCGCGAACTCCAGGATTTCGCAGCTGGCGGTCGACAGGCCGGTGGTTTCCAAGTCGGCGACGATGAACGGACCGCCCAGGGCTTGCAGCGCATCCGACAAGGCGGCCATGGCCCGCGGGGCCGGCTTGGCGGGCGCCGCGCCGTTGGCGCGCGTGCGACGGTAGAAGAAGCTCACGGCCTACTCCGCCGGGTGCAGCGCTGCGAACCGGGGCGAACCATCGGCAAGCTTGCCGAAGAACAGTTCCTCTGGCCGCACCCACAGGCCGCGCGAATGCGGCCAGAGGTGTTCGTACACCACCATGGATTCCTCGGTTTCGGAATGGCGGGCCAATCCCACATAGCGGTAAAGGCCACCCTTGTAGTGGCGGTGCGTGGCAAGGGCGAGGGCTTCTGATTCAGTCATGGACGGCTGCTGCAAATGGCGTGGCCCGGGATGGGAGGACTCCTGCCCCGAGCCATGGATTCAGACAATGCCGTCTTTATAGCGCACTAACGTCGGCATTCGTTGCCGGCGTCCGTTGCCGCCCGGCGCCAGATGCGCGCTATGCGGCCCGCCGCTTCTCAACGAGGGCGGCGCTCGTCTGGGTAATGTCTTCCGTGACGCCCCCAAGCATGGCCGATTGCGCCAGCGATACCTCCACGACCTGCGCCATGATTTCCGTGACGCGCCGCGACGACGACACGATGCCCTCCATCGTGTCGCCGGCGGATTGGACCAGCACTGCGCCGTTTTCGATCTGTTCGACCGATTCCGTAATGAGGCCCTTGATCTCCTTGGCGGCGGCGGCGCTGTTCTGCGCAAGGCTGCGGACCTCTGCGGCCACGACCGCGAATCCTTTGCCATGGTTCCCCGCACGCGCCGCCTCGACGGCGGCGTTGAGCGCCAGGATGTTGGTCTGGAAGGCGATGCCATCCATCACGCCGATGATCTCGGAGATGCGGCGCGAACTCGCGGTTATCGCGCCCATGGTCGTGACGACGTCGCGCACCGTCTGGCCGCCCGTTTCCGCAATGCTGCTGGCGTCCTTCGCCAGATTATTGGCCTGGCCGGCTCTTTCGGCGTTCTCGGTCAGGCCCTGGACGGCAACGCGCAGTGTCTGCGCGGCCGTAAAGCGCCGAGTGATGTCGGTGGCGAACTTAACGACCTTGAACGGCTGCCCCTGCGCATCGAAGATGGGGTTGTAGCTGGCGTCGATCCAGACCTGGCGGCCGCCCTTGCCCACGCGCAGGTATTGGCCGGTGTCATGTTCGCCGTTGCGCAGCCTGCGCCAGAACTCCTTGTACGCCGCGCCCCGGGCTTCGTCCGGAAGCACGAACATGCTGTGGTGCTTGCCCAGCACTTCGTCGGCGCGATAGCCCACGGCGTTCAGGAACAGGTCATTGGCGCGGATGATGGTGCCGTCGAGTTCGAATTCGATGATCGCCTGCACTTTGGATATCGCCGCCAACTGGCCTTCGAAGTCGGCCTGGCGCTGCTGCTGGCCGGTGATGTCGGTTGCATATTTGACGATCTTGATCGGCCGTCCGCGCTTGTCGAAGATGGGGTTGTAGGACGCCTGCAGCCAGACGTCCGATCCGTCCTTGCGTATCCGGCGATAGCGTCCGGAGTCATGCTCACCCTGCCCCAGCCTTTCCCAGAAGGCCGCATAGGCCGCCGACCCGCGCTCGGCCGCAGCGATGAACATCCGATGGTGCCGCCCCTGGATCTCTTCGAGCGCGTAGCCCATGGTGTCCAGGAAATTCTGGTTGGCCATCACGACGCGGCCGTCAAGGTCGAACTCGATGACGGCCTGGCATTTATGGATCGCCGCGATCTGGCCGTCCCGGTCCGCTTGGCGCAACGCGGCGCTTCCACGAAAAATGCGGTCTAGGGTGAGACCAAGCATGGTGACCTCCGGGGGGTGAAATTGCCGCGCGTGTAGTGCTTATGTATCTAATTGAAATTATTTAATCCTAAAAATGAACCGCCCTCAATGACTTTCTTGGCGCCGGAGGCTAGGGCAAACCCGCACCTAGGGGGCATCCAGTTCGCGATATTGGCGAAAGATGTCCTCGCCAAACGGCAGCCTCCGTCCGCTCTCGAAGTAGGCCTGCAATTCAGGCAGGCCGGTGACACGCTCATGCAGCGCAAAGATGTTCGGATAATTCGCGGCCACCGTGCCCATGCGCTTGGGAAAGGCGTACAGCAAGCCGTCGACCAGATGAAACAGCGACAGGTCGACATAGGTCCAGCCTTTGCCCCCGGCCAGCCACGCCTGAGGCCCGTCCAGCACCCGTTCGAAATAATCCAGGAACTTCGGAATGCGCTCTTCGCGGAATACGCGCGCGCGCCGCGCCGCCTCTTCCTTCTGGTCTTCGTAGTATTCGCTGGCGGCAATAGGATGATGCGTGTCGTGGGCCTCGGCCACCATATCCGCGATGGTGAGCTGCAACTGGTTCACCCACAGACGGCCTTCCAGCGAGTCCGGCGCCAGCCCGTGCTTTTCGCCCAGGAAGAGCAGGATGTTGGCGGTTTGCCCCAACGTCATTTCTCCGGCCACCAGGTAAGGCGGCGCGAATGGCGGGTGCTTGCGCGCCGATTGCATGTCGCCGATCAGGGCGTCTTCATCGGCGCCGGGCTCGCGCGCCCGCTCGCGGTAAGGGATGCCGCCCGCCTCCAGCGCCAGGCGCACGAACTCGCCGCGACCC
>ENA-OWLM01000766-OWLM01000766.1-metagenome-genome-assembly--contig:-NODE-766-length-12097-cov-3.019432_pt1 | contig 12097 bp, 13 predicted proteins | sample MGYA00245349_ERZ651102 | MGnify/ENA primary metagenome ERZ651102 (study PRJEB26857, sample SAMEA4031759) | metagenome | biome: human; feature: oral; material: saliva | place: Philippines | collected 2014... | reverse complement strand
CATCATGAGGTGATGTCAGCGCGTCTTTTCAAAGATCTCCCGGCCGATCAGCATGCGGCGGATCTCGCTGGTGCCGGCGCCGATTTCATACAGCTTGGCGTCGCGCCACAGGCGGCCCACCGGGTATTCGTTGATGTAGCCGTTGCCGCCCAGGATCTGCACGCCCTCGCCGGCCATCCACGTGGCTTTTTCCGCCGTGTACAGGATCAGCGCCGCGCAGTCCTTGCGCACCTGGCGCACGTGTTCCGAGCCCAGCTTGTCCAGGTTCTTGCCCACCTGGTAGCAGAAGGCGCGGCTGGCCTGCAGGGTGGTGTACAGGTCGGCGACCTTGCCCTGGATGAGCTGGAATTCGCCGATGGCCTGGCCGAACTGCTTGCGGTCATGGATGTAGGGCACCACGACGTCCATCACGGCCTGCATGATGCCCAGCGGACCGCCGGACAGCACGGCGCGTTCGTAGTCCAGGCCGCTCATCAGCACTTTGACGCCGCCGTTGACCTGGCCCAGCACGTTTTCCTCGGGGATCTCGCAGTCCTGGAACACCAGTTCGCCGGTGTGGCTGCCGCGCATGCCCAGCTTGTCCAGTTTCTGCGCCACCGAGAAGCCCTTAAAGCCCTTTTCCACCAGGAAGGCGGTGATGCCGCGCTGGTGGGCTTCGGGGTCGGTCTTGGCGTAGACGACCAGCGTGTCGGCGTCGGGGCCGTTGGTGATCCACATCTTGGTGCCGTTCAGCACGTAGCGGTCGCCTTTCTTGTCCGCGCGCAGCTTCATGCTGACGACGTCGGAGCCCGCGCCGGGCTCGCTCATGGCCAGGGCGCCCACGTGTTCGCCGGAGATCAGCTTGGGCAGGTACTTCGCCTTCTGGGCGGCCGTGCCGTTGCGGTTGATCTGGTTCACGCACAGGTTGGAGTGGGCGCCGTAGGACAGGCCCACCGAGGCGCTGGCGCGCGAGATTTCCTCCATCACGACCATGTGGGCCAGATAGCCCAGGTTGGCGCCGCCGTATTCCTCGTCGGCGGTCATGCCCAGGACGCCGAGTTCACCGAATTTGCGCCAGAGGTCCATGGGGAACTGGTCGCTGCGATCGACTTCCGCGGCGCGCGGCGCGATCTCGGCCTGCGCGAAATTGCGTACGGCGTCGCGCAGCATGTCCAGGTCTTCGCCCAGGTCGAAGTTCAGGCCGGGAAGGTTCATCAGTGTCTCCGTGATAGTGGGTACTTACATTCTTGTCGGCGCCCGTTGCTTCGCCTGGTAGCCGGGTGAGGCTCATGATGCGCCGATCACTCGACGCCGCGCAATGATGCAGTGCAAATATTACGTTTACGTAAACGTAAATTGGATTCGGGTTATCCCTAGCGCCTCATGACCATCCCGGGGAGTAGCGGTGAGTAATATTCCTGCCGATCCTTGAATCCTGAATCACCTCGATGGAGTAAGCCGTGCTCGAACTTTCCAACCTGGACGACATTGTGGCGCTGCGGCGCGACATCCATATGCATCCCGAGCTTTGCTACGAGGAGCACCGCACGGCCAAGGTGGTGGCGGACGCGCTGCGCGGCTGGGGCATCGAAACGCATACCGGCATCGCCAAGACCGGCGTCGTGGGCGTGATCAAGCGCGGCACGTCGGACCGGGCCATCATGCTGCGCGCCGACATGGACGCCCTGCCCATGCAGGAGGAAAACCAGTTCGAACACCGCTCGCGCCACGACGGCAAGATGCACGGCTGCGGCCATGACGGGCATACGGCCATGCTGCTGGCCGCCGCGCAGCACCTGCAGACGGCGGGCGGCTTCGGCGGCACGGTGTACCTGTGCTTCCAGCCGGCCGAGGAAGGCGGCGCGGGCGGCCGCGCCATGATCCAGGACGGCCTGTTCACGCGCTTCCCCTGCGAAGCCGTGTTCGGCATGCACAACTGGCCGGGCCTGCCGGCCGGTTCGTTCGGCGTCTGTTCCGGCCCCATGATGGCGGCCGCCAACGGCTTCAAGATCACGGTCAAGGGCAAGGGCGGCCATGCCGCAGCGCCGCAGGACTGCAATGACCCGGTGCCCGCGCTGTTCGCCATCGGCCAGTCGCTGCAGACCATCCTGACGCGCAGCAAGCGCCCGCTGGACGCCGCCGTGCTGTCGATCACCCAGGTGCAGGCGGGCGGCAGCGTCATCAACGTGATCCCGAACACGGCGTGGCTGGGCGGCTCGGTGCGGGCCTACAGCACCGACGTGGTCGACCTGATCGAACGCCGGATGAAGGAGATCGCCGGCAACATCGCCGCCGCGCACGGCTGCGAGGCCGACGTTTTCTTCGAGCGCCGCTACCCGGCTCTGGTCAACACCGTGGCCGAGACCGAGTTCTGCATGGGCGTCATGCGCGAGGTCGTGGGCGAGGACCGCGCGCTGACGATCGAACCGGCAATGGCGTCGGAAGACTTTGCCTTCCTGCTGCAGGAAAAGCCTGGCTGCTACGTGTTCCTGGGCAACGGCGACGGCGAACACCGCATGGCGGGCCACGGCCTGGGCCCTTGCATGCTGCACAACGCCAGCTATGACTTCAATGATTCTCTGATTCCGGCGGGCGCGTCGTACTGGGTTCGCCTGGCGCAACGCTACCTTGCCTGATGTGCTTTACCGCTATCCGTTTTACCAACGCAGTGCTACGCAACATCACTAGGACGATATGAAAAAGAAGACATTGCTGATCAAGGCCGCGGGGGCGGCCCTGGCAATCATGGCAAGCGGCGCAATGGCCCAGACCTGGCCGGCCAAGCCTGTCACCGTGGTCGTGCCCTACACCGCAGGCGGCAGCGCCGACGCGATCGGGCGCCGCCTGGGCGACGCGCTGCGCAAGGAAGCCAACGTGACCGTCATCGTCGAGAACAAGCCCGGCGCGGGCGCTTCTGTGGGCACGGACTATGTGGCGCGGGCGCAGCCGGACGGCACCACGCTGCTGTTGGCCTCGACCAGCCCGCTGACCATCTTCCCGCACCTGGCCAAGACCAACTACGACCCGATGAAAGACCTGACGCCGGTGGCCAGCGTGGCCGTGGCGCCGGTCGCCATCGTGGCGACCAAGGCGCTGCCGGTGAAGGATTTCGCGGGCCTGGTCGAATACGCCAAGTCGCATCCGGAAGGCGTGCGCTACGGCACGCCGGGCCAGGGCACCGTGGCCCACATCGGCATGGCCGCCGTGACGACCCAGACCGGCACCAAGATGCTGCACGTGCCCTACCGCGGCAACAGCCAGGCGCTGACCGACGGGCTGGGCGGCGTGGTGGAACTGCTGGTGGTCAATAGCGACGTCGTGCTGCCGCACGTCGCCAGCGGCGCGCTCAAGCCGCTGGCCGTGATGGCGCCGCAGCGCCTGGCCGCGTGGCCGGACGTGCCGACGATGGCCGAGCTGAAGCTGCCGCAGGCGCAGTACTACTCGAACTTCGGCGTCTTCGCGCCCGCCAACCTGCCGCCGGCGGTGTCGCAGCCGCTGCAGGCCGCGTTGACCAAGGCCGTGGCCAGCGCGGAGTTCCAGGACCTGCTGGCCAAGTCGTTCCTGCAGCCGGGCACGGCCTCGGGCGAGGCCTTCGTCAAGCAGGTGCAGGCCGAGTTCACGAACAACGCCCGCATCATCAAGGAAGGCAACATCAAGGCCGAGTAAACGGCGACGCATGAAAAAGCGCGCGACCCTTGGGGTTCCCGCGCTTTTTTTACGGGTGCGAGCAAGCCGGACTACGCGCTGCGCGGCCCGAACATGATCACCAGCATGCCCGCCAGGCACAGGCCCACGCCGATCCAGTCGCTGGCGCTGGGGCGCACGCCGTCCACGGCCCAGAGCCACAGCAGCGCCATGCCGATATAAACGCCGCCATAGGCGGCATAGACCCGGCCCGACGCGGTGGGGTGCAGCGTCAGCAGCCACGCGAACAGCGCCAGGCTGAGCGCGGCGGGCGCCAATAGCCAGATGGAATGGCCTTTGCGCAGCCACAGATAAGGCAGGTAGCAGCCGATGATCTCGGCCAGCGCGGTCAGGATGAACAGCGCGACGGTCTGCAGGGCGGCCATGCGCGGGGCCCTAGGGTTTCTGCGCCAGCAGGACGCGGCACTGGCGCTCCTGTTCGGCGATTTCGTGCAGGGTGTCGTCAATGTCGCGACGCTGCTGTTCCAGCGTGGCGCGGTGCTGTTCCAGCACGCTCAGGTACTGTCGCAACTGCACCTCGGTGTCGCCCGGTCCGTCGTACATGTCGATGAGCGTCAGGATTTCGGACAGCTGCAGGCCCAGCCGCTTGCCCCGCAGGGCCAGTTTCAGGCGCGTGCGGTCGCGTGGCCCGAAGATGCGGTTGCGGCCCTCGCGCGCCGGGCTGACGATCCCCTGGTCTTCATAGAAGCGAATCGTGCGGGGCGTGACGTCGAACTCGCGCGAGAGTTCAGAGATGGTCCAGGTTGACGGGGGCATGCGACGTGTGGCAGTTTACGTAAACGTAAATTATGATGACTTGACCGGATCGTCAAGCGTGGAGAGGCAATGAACCCCAACGAACAGAAGCTTCAGTACCCCTGGGCCGATTTCCAGCCCGAAGCCGGCCGCGCGCATGTGGTGGCGGAAGGGGTCAAATGGATCCGGATGCCGCTGCCGTTCGCGCTGGATCATATCAACCTCTGGCTGCTGCGCGACAACATTGACGGCAAGGACGGCTGGACCATCGTCGACTGCGGCATCTCGCGCGACGAAGTGAAGACGCTGTGGGAAGACGTGTTCAAGAACGAACTGGACGGCCTGCCCGTGCTGCGCGTGCTGGTCACCCACATGCATCCTGACCACATCGGCCTGGCCTACTGGCTGTGCGAACGCTGGAATGCGCGGCTGTGGATGACGATGACCGACTACATGGTGGCTTCGCTCTGGTCGTCGCGCCGCAATGACGCCGGCGCGGGGCCGGGCGGACAATCGGCGGTCGAGCATTTCGCCCGTCATGGTCTGACCGACCCGGACGCGCAGGAACAGATCCGCCAGCGCGCCAGCTACTACCCCAACCTGGTTCCCGCGGTGCCCTCCCGCTACGCCCGCATCATGCACGGCGACCAGGTCCGCATCGGCGGGCGCGACTGGCGCGTCATCGTCGGCTATGGCCACGCGCCCGAGCATGCGTCGCTGTTCTCGCCGGACCTGGGCGTGCTGATTTCCGGGGACATGGTGTTGCCGCGCATTTCCACCAACGTCAGCGTGTTCGACTACGAACCCGACGCCAATTCCCTGCCCCTGTACCTGCGCTCGCTGGACGGCTATGACGGCCTGCCGGACGACACGCTGGTGCTGCCGTCGCATGGCCGCCCGTTCAAGGGCCTGCACGAACGCATCGCCCAGCAGCACGAGCATCACCGCGACCGGCTGGCGGAGGTGCTGGAAGCCTGTGCGGTCGCGCCGCAGTCCACGTCCGACATCGTGCCCGTGCTGTTCAAGCGCAAACTAGACCTGCACCAGCTCACCTTCGCCATGGGCGAAGCGCTGGCGCACCTGCACGCTCTGTACTTCGAAGGAAAACTGACGCGCGCCCTGGATGCGGACGGCATCGTGCGCTTCAAGGCCGCCTGAGCGGGGCCGGACGGGCGGCGCGGGGCTTTAGCGCGTCGCCGTCGCCAGCCGGACCGCCAGCCCCACGAACACCAGCGCGGCGATGCGGTTCAGCCAGCGCTTGGCGGTAACCGAGCGCTGCAGCAGTTCGCCGAACGCGCCCGAAAAGAAGGCGATGGCGCCGAACACCAGCAGCGTCGACACCATGAAGACCGCGCCCAGCTGCATGGTCTGCAGGCCCACCGGACCCAGCCGGGGCGAGGTGAACTGTGGCAGGAAGGCGAAGAAGAACAACAGCACCTTGGGATTCGTCAGGTTCATGACGATGCCGCGGCGGTACAGGGCGCCGGGCCGCATGGGCTCGGGACGCTTGCCGGCTTCGGATTCCACCGGCGCGCGCAGGATCTGCCACGCCAGCCAGGCCAGGTAGGCCGCGCCCGCCAGCTTGAGCACGGTGAACGCCATGGGCGAGGCCGCGAACACCGCGGCCAGCCCCACCGCCACGGCAGCGGTATGTCCCAGCAGCCCCGTGCACAGGCCCAGCACGACGAACATGCCCGCCTTGCGGCCCCAGATCGCCGACTGCATCAGCACGAACAGGTTGTCGGGCCCGGGAGTCAGGGCCAGCAGCACGGCAATGCCGAAGAACGCGATCAGGGTGTCGAGGGGCAGCATGGGGTCTCGTCGGAAGCGGGGCCGGCCGGCGCCGGACAGTGGCATCATAAGGGCAAAGCCGATCAGACCAGGAGACAGACCGACCATGACCGCCGCCGCACATCCCGACACGCAAACTGAAACCGCGGCATCGGCCGCCGCGGCGGCCGATGCCGCGCTTGAAACCTGGCTGCTTGCGCGCCATAGCTGCCGCGCCTTTCTCCCCGATCCCGTGCCGCGCGCCACCATCGAACGCATCCTGGGCCTGGCGCAGCGCACCGCGTCCTGGTGCAACTGCCAGCCCTGGCAGGTGGCCATCACGGAAGGCGACGGCACGCGGCGGCTCAGCGACGCGCTGCAGCGCCGTGCGCAGCGTGACGGATTCACGCCCGACTTCCCCTTCCCGCGCGAATACCGGGGCGACTACCTGGCCCGCCGCCGCGAATCGGGCTTCCAGCTGTACGGCGCCGTGGGCGTGCCGCGCGGCGACCGCGAGGCCTACCGGCGCCAGGAAATGCGCAACTTTGCGCTGTTCGACGCGCCGCACGTCGCTATCGTCACCACCGACGAGGCCCTGGGCGAATACGGCGCCATGGACTGCGGCGGCTATGTCGCCAATTTCCTGCTGGCGGCCCAGGCCAATGGCGTGGCCACCGTGGCCCAGGCGTCGCTGGCCATGTATCCGGAAATCCTGCGCGAGGTCCTGGGCATCGGGTCCGACCGGCGCGTGGTCTGCGGCATCTCCTTCGGCTATGCGGACGCCGCGCATCCGGCCAACAGCTACCGCACCCGGCGGGCGGAATTGGAAGAAACGGTCAGCTGGATACGCTGAAATTCTTCCCGCCTCCTGATATGGTTTGATTTCCCCGGTTTTGTCGCACCCTTTGAAGATGCCTACCAAACACATTGATACGGTTCTCCAGCACGCGGGCACCGCCCCGTTCAATCCCGAGACCGGCACGGCGCCTGTACCGCTGCCCCCCATGCGGGCCAGCACGGTGCGCTTCGCCAACATTGCCGCCCTGGAAAACGCGCAGCGCAGCAAGGCGGCCGGCGGCCGGGCCACCACTTACGGCCGCATGGGCATGGACACCCATGCCGCGCTCGAAGCAGTGTTCACGCAACTGGAAGGCGGCACGCACTGCTACCTGGCGCCCTCGGGCCTGTCGGCCATGACCATGGTCATGATGGCGCTGTGCTCGGCGGGCGACCACGCCCTGATCTCCGACTGCGTGTATGGCCCGATGCGCGAACTGGACGACGCTGTCCTCAAGCGCATGAACATCTCCATCACGTATTTCTCGGCGGACGACGACCTGGAAGCGCTGGTGCAGCCGAACACCACGCTGCTGTATGTGGAATCGCCCGGTTCGCTGCTCTTCGAAATGCTGGACATGGGCGCCATGGCCGCGTTTGCCAAGGACCACGGCCTGGTGCTGGCCACCGACAACACCTGGGGATCCGGCTACATCTACCGTCCGCTGACCCTGGGCGCGCAGGTCTCCGTCATCGCCGGCACCAAGTACGTGGGCGGCCATTCCGACCTGATGCTGGGCGCCGTGGTCACCAACGACGAAGCCATCGCCCGCAAGCTGAACCGCACGCAATACGCCATGGGCTACTCCATCAGCGCGGACGATGCCTGGCTGGCGCTGCGCGGCGTGCGCACCCTGCCCATCCGCATGGCCCAGCACGCGCGCCACGCCATGCAGGTCTGCGAATTCCTCAACAGCCGCCCCGAGACCGTACGCCTGTTCCATCCCGCATGGCCCGCGGATCCGGGCCATGCGCTGTGGCAGCGCGACTGCACCGGGTCCAACGGCATGCTCTCTGTGGAACTGCGCCTGTCGCCGGACGCCGCGCGCGCCTTTGTCGACGCGCTGACCCTGTTCGGCATCGGCTTTTCGTGGGGCGGCTATGAAAGCCTGGTGCAGCTCGTATCGCCCAAGGACCTGTCCAAGCACCGGTACTGGGGCGAAGGCGACAACGCGCTGGTCCGCCTGCACATCGGGCTGGAATCGCCAGAAGACATCATCGCCGACCTGACCCAGGCGCTGGAAAAGGCCGCGGCGTTCCAGGCGCAGGCCCAGGCCCAGGTTCAGCCCTGAGGCCTTCGCGGCGCGGCGCCGTCAGGCCGCCGCGATCTCGCTGAAAACCCGGACAGTTCGATGCCGATCACGTCGCACTCCAGGTCCGGGTGTGCATGCTGCATGCGTCAGGCTTTTTCGCCACTGATTGAAGTTTTTTGTTTAGGCTTAGGACAAGTCTGATCGACGAGAAGCTCGTCCTTTGCGAAATTCAAAGCTCCATCACTCAAGATGAGCCCAACGAATGACCGAAGATTCATGGGCATTCGATTCCGATGAACCAAGATTCTTATTCCGACCTTTATCAGTTCATTGGCACTTGCTTTCATCAAGATTACGATCTGGAGGGCGAGACGATTGAGGAAATCGTTCTCGACTTTAAGCAATCTACCGATCCCGTGGTCGTTGCTCGTGTCTGCACCGAAATGGACCAATTCATCGCCGAGCATGGCTCTGATGTCGACTCGGCGTTCAGGCAACGATGGGGCTGGTTCAATCCAAAAGGGTTGGGCTACACCATTCCAGCTTTTTTTGAAGAGCTAAAGCGCATTCTGAACAGCTAGGCCGCCGTGCCGCGTATCCACGCGCCGATGCGCGCCGCGATGTCGTCGCTGTTGTCGTCCATCATGGGCATGTGCGAATTGCCCGCTATGCCCATGTCGGCCAGGCGCCACGTGTCCACGCGCGCGCCATGGCGCGCCAGCTCGCCGGCATAGGCCGCGCCGCTTGCGCACAGCTTGCTCCACAGCGGCGTGGCGTCCAGGTAGTCGCCATAGACGAACAAAAACGGCTTGCCTGCAACGCTGGCCGCCACGACCTCGCTGGAAAATCCGGACGGTTCGATGCCGATCACGCCGCGCACAAGGTCCGGGCGCGCATGCAGCGCGCGGTAGGCCACTTCTCCGCCATGGCTGTGCGCCAGCACCAGGCAGGGGCCCACGCGGTCCAGCACGGCGCAAAAACCCTGCAGGGCGGCGTCGTTGTTGCCCAGCCAGCGCGGCACCGCGTGGCGGATGAAGCTGTCGAAGGCGGCTACCGGGAAGCGCTGGCCCGCGAAAGCGCGCCGCGCCTCGAAGTCCTCGGCCCGGCCGAAGCGGAACAGCGACCAGCTTTCCTCGGCGTTGCGGATGATGGGCGGTTCCGGCCACACCTGCGTGAACGGCGCCCAGCCGGCGCGCCCGCGCTCCACGTTGTCCACCACATAGACCGCATGCCCCTGCCGCAGGAAGTGCTGCACCCAGCCCTGCCGGCCGTCCGGCGTCTGTTCCCACATCGCGCCGGTCATCCCGCCGCCGTGCAGCAGCACGATGGGCAGCGGATGCGCCAATTGCGCCGGGATGAAGTACTGCACGTAGGCCTGCTCGAAGTGGTAAAGGCCGTTGGGGTCATAGGCCAGCGACGCGGTCTGCGTGAAGGCGATGTCGCGTGTGGGCTGGCCTTCTATGCGCACGGGCCTGCCGCCCGCATAGAAGCTGCCGAAGTCCGCCAGGGCCAGTTCCTTCGTCATTGCTTGACCATGGGGCATTGGCTCTCGGACAGCGGCCAGGCCAGCGTGTCGCCGGGAATCGTGCGCACAACGTTGTAGTAGTCCCACGGCGCCTTGGACTGCTCGGGCGTCTTCACCTGCGCCAGCATCATGTCGCGCACCACCAGGCCGTCGGCGCGGATGTGCGCGTTCAGGCTGAAGGGATCGTCGATGGGCAGCGATTTCATCTTGGCCATCACGGCGTCCGAGTCCACCGTGCCCGCGGCCTTCACCGCCTGCAGGTAGTGGCGCACCGAGCTGTAGACGCCGGCCTGCAGGAAGGTGGGTGGACGGCCCACGCGCGCCTCGAACTTCTTGGTGAAGGCGCGCGTGCCGTCGTTCATGTCCCAATAGGACGGCACGGTCAGGTAGGTCTTCTGCGCGGCCGCCAGGCCCAGGCTGTGCACGTCGGTCAGGAGCAGCAGCATCGCCGCCAGCTGCTGCGTGCCGCCAATGCCGAACTCCGCCGCCTGCTTGATGGCCGAGATGGTGTCGCCGCCCGCGTTGGCGATGGCGATGATCTGCGCCTTGGAGCCTTGCGCCTGCAGCAGGAACGACGCGAAGTCCGATGCGTTCAGGGGATGGAAGACCGTGCCGGCCACCTCTCCGCCGTTCGCCTTGACCACCGTTTCGGTGTCGGCGGCAAGCTGCTTGCCGAAGGCGTAGTCGGACGCCAGGATGAACCAGCGCTTGCCGCCTTCCTTGACGACGGCGGTGGCCGTTCCGCGCGACAGCGCGTAGGTGGTGTAGGTCCATTGCACGCCGTAGGGCGAGCACTGCGCCTGCGTCAGCGCGGTCGTGCCGGGGCTGGAAAACAGCACCAGCTTTTTCTTTTCCCGCGCGATGCCCTGCACCGCCAGCGCGACAGACGAGTTGGGCACGTCCACCACGACGTCCACGCCGTCCGTGTCGTACCACTTGCGGACCATGCTGCTGCCGATGTCCGGCCGGTGCTGGTGGTCGCCAGACACCAGCGAGATGGGTTTGCCGAGTACGGAGCCGCCCATTTCCTCGATGGCCAGCCGGGCGGCTTCCACGGAGCCCTTGCCGGTGGCGTCGGCGGTGACGCCCGCCATGTCCGTCAGGACGCCGATCTTGACGCCGTCGGCGGCGCTGGCATGGGCCAGCGGTGCGCCTGACGCGAAACACAGGCCCAGGGCCAGGCTCAACGCCGCGCGGCTGCGCAGGAATTGTCTGTTCATTTGTCTTCCACCCGTTTGATGCCGTCGATGCGGCGAATTCTTGTGGCGAAAGTGTAGCGCGGCCCCCTGAACGCAGGCCTAAAGAAGCGCGCCAAAAACAAAACGCCCCGGCCGTGAGGCTCGGGGCGTCTGGCGGCGATGCCGCGGCGCGGTTTACTTGGCGCGCGCCATCGGGATCAGCTTGTCGACTTCCTTCAAGGCGCCTTCGTAGCTGTTGCCGGCCATGACCGGCGACGTCATGAACTTGCCGCCGATGGCGAACGACGGGGTGCCTTCGATGTTGTAGGCCTGGGCCAGCTGGTTGGCGCGCTGCACTTGGGCCTGCACGCTGAACGAGTCGAACACGGAGTCGAACTTGGCGCGGTCCACGCCTTGGGTCGCGATCCAGTCGCCCATCGCCTTCTTGTCGAACAGGCGCTTGTGTTCGCCGTGGATGGCGGTGAAGACCTTGGGATGCAGGTCGGGGCGGTCCAGGGCCAGCAGGGCGTAGTAGAGCTGCTGCAGCGGCTTCATGCCGGCGTTGAAGGCGATCGGCACCTGCTTGAGCACCACGTCAGACGGAGCGGTCTTGGCCCAGTCTTCGACCATGGGTTCCATGGCGGCGCAATGCGGGCAGGTGTAGGCGAAGAATTCCAGGACCTCGACCTTGCCCGGGGTGTCCGAGGGCAGCGGCGGGTTGATCGGCACGTACTGCTGGGCGCCTTGCGCGTGGCTGACCGGGCTGAAGAACGCCGTGGCGGTCAGCGCGGCGGCTGCCAGGATGCGGATGAGCTTGGGGGACAGCATGGATGAGGTTCCTGGATAAAAAGCTACAGACAGGCCCGGGGCCGGATTAGTTCAACGTAAACGATCCGCCGACGCCCCTATTGGCGCACCACGGCGGTTTCGATCTTGTTCTCGCCCAGCCGGCCGCGCGCCCGGTTCATGTCGTCCAGGCGGGCAAACGGGCCCACGCGCACGCGGTTGATGGGTTTGCCGTTCAATTCGGCCTTCTGGACCGCCACCGGCAGGCCCAGGAGGATGATGCGGGCCTTCAGCGATTCCGCGTCGTTCTCGCCGCGGAAAGCGCCCGC
>ENA-OWLM01000760-OWLM01000760.1-metagenome-genome-assembly--contig:-NODE-760-length-12121-cov-6.220352_pt1 | contig 12121 bp, 13 predicted proteins | sample MGYA00245349_ERZ651102 | MGnify/ENA primary metagenome ERZ651102 (study PRJEB26857, sample SAMEA4031759) | metagenome | biome: human; feature: oral; material: saliva | place: Philippines | collected 2014... | reverse complement strand
GAACGAAAGTTTAAAAGTGATTGTGCTATGTTTGGTAGTTTAATTCAACCAAGTAAGCATGTAGAGGATAGACCAACACGAAATATGTGGTTAGTTGTTAATTGTATGTCTGATGATATAGAATTACATACTACAAGTAGTGATGAGAGGGGTGATAGATATGTTCTTAGAATACATAAAGGAAAGATAAGAGATGAGGAATATATGTTATATGAATTAAAGTATACAAAGGCTTGGCAAATTGTAGCTTTTTTCTTTAATGGTAATGAACTGGTAGGATTTATTAAGGAAGTAAGAATATAGTTAAGGAGAAAAAATGAATATTAGATATATTGATACTGATAGTGTGTTTGTAGATAAATTTGAAAGTATTATAACAAACGGGTATGAGAGAGTATATGGACGTGTAACTAATGAAATTGAGGTTAATATACTTATGTCGGATTTGATGAATAAATGTGGCGGTGAAATACCTAAGTTATTTAGGTCAGGACTAATATATAGATTAGTTAATTCTTGTCCTCATATTGAAGATAAGACTTTGGTTGCTATATTTTGGAATGAAAATCATACTCAAATAGTGGGTTATATAGATAATTAGTATTGATTTATTATAGCTATTGTGCTATTATAAATATATAAATTTAAAGGAGATATTATTATGATATTAGGAAAGCAGAATTTTGATTTTTATAAGGGTAGCAGACCCATAATGAAAGGTAACTTAGTTGAGTATATCGGAGATAATGTAAATGATACTTATGAGGTAACAGCCGTAGGGTTTAGAACCACACAGTACGGAAAACAACCAGTTATTGGATTAAAGGATACTATGCATTATTATGTGCTTGGAAAGTCTTACTTAACTATGTTTAATGACCTTATTGATTATATTAAGGAGAATGGGTTTGTAACGGTAACTCTAACTAACATAGAGATTAAGGAAGATGAGATTGATAACAAACAAATTAAGTGGGTAGAGTTTGAGTTAGATGTCAAAGAAAACTAAATATAAGTTGTTTAGCCTTATCTAAATGGTGAGGCTATTCGCATATAAGAAAAGGAGATAATATGAGTTTGGAGCAATTAGTTGATTTTTTTAGTAAGATACCTTTACCTATTGGAATATTGGTATATTTCATTTGGAGAGATATTAAGTATCAAGACAAATTTAGTGAGGTTGTAGTAAAATTTGAAGCAACAATTAACGAATTTAATGAACTTATCAACAAGTTAAATAAGGAGAGATAATTATTATGGCAAAAGTGTTTAAAGATATTAACGAAACTATCAATAATTTATATAAAGAGGTTAAAGGTATTGATAGCGAGATTACAACTACTGGTGTTATTACCGTAGGTCAAGAGTTAAATTTAGCGACACCAAATCAATTTGAGTTATATGAAAAGGTATTTAATGCTTTATTAGGTCGTATATCAAGGACTATATATGATAATAGAGCTTACACACCGATTGTACGCAATTTACTTGTAGATAGTGTAGAGTGGGGTAAGTTTGTAAGAAAAGTCTATATTAAGCCTGTAGATAGTACCGCAAACCCAGAGTATATATCTGTTAAGGGTGCTATAGTGCAGAAATCTCCTTATGATATTACGGCAATACCCGAAGTATTAAGCCGTGTATATGATGAAAAGGCTACATTTGCTTATGAATATACATTACCTTTAAGTCGTTTAAAGGAAGCCTTTTTAGGCGAAAATGAAATGGACGAGTTTATATCTAACATTTATAATACTATTGTTAATAAAATATCAATAGATATTGAAAGTTTAGGTAATACGGCTATAGCTTTCGGTATCAATAATACATATACAAATGGTAAGAAAGTTAATTTGCTTGCAGATTATAATACTATCAATTCCACAACTCTTACAAGAGACCAAGCTTTAAATAGTAAGGAATTTTTAAGATATTGTGTAAGGGTTATTAAGAAACATTATGCTTTAATGCAGAGAGCTACAAATTTCTATACAATCGAAGATTTTGTGCAGTTTAGCCGAAAAGATGATTTGGTTGTTGAAATTTTAAATGATTTTGAAACCGCTATGCAAGTTAATATGCAAGGCGATACTTTCAATAAGGATTTAGTTGAATTAAGTAATACTATTTCAATACCTTATTGGCAAAGTTGTCTAAATGGAGATTTTGAAAGTGCTAGTAGGGTTAAGGTTGATACCAATAATGCTATAGAAAATGTTGTATGCTTTATAAGAGATAACAACTATATTGGTACATACTTTAGTACGGAGCGTACTTGGACAAAGTATAATGAGCGTAGTAATCATATGAATTACGGCTTTAATTTTGTTAAAGGCTTTGGTGTTGATAACTATTGTAATAGTATAGTATTTACATTAAATTAAAGGAGAACATATGTTTGTTGAGTTAGCAAGGGAGTACAATTTAATAGAGGGTACTCCCTCTTTTAAAAAGTTTATAGATGATTTTAACCAATCTAATTTAGTATCATATAAAATGACTTATACGGATAATTGGTGTGCTTGTTTTGTAAGTTGGATTGTATATAAAGCAAATATACCTTTAAAGAAAAGTGTAAGTGTACATCAATTTAAAAACCTAAATAGAGATTACTTTATACCTTTTGATAGTTTAGATAGCTTTAAGTGCGATGATATACTTATAATTGATTGGGGTAAAGGCACAGGGCATATAGGGTTTGTTGTAAAGGGTTGTAGTAAGTTTGATAGCGTATATTACATAAGCGGTAATAGTAACAATCGAGTAAGATATACTTATGCCAACTATAAGGAATGTAAGATACTTGGCGTAGTTAGATACCTACCCAAATTGCCTAAAGTAGAAATCTTAACAACAACCTTTATAAGAGATATAGAAACCCTTAAACCTATAGGGATTGTTAATAAAGGTACAATAGGTTACTTTGAAAGTATAGGTATTAAAGACAAATTTGAAAGGGGTAAGCTATTAGATATAGAAACAAGAAAACCTTTATTTAAGGGTTGTATAGCTAAATCTAATAGAACTATAAAGGTGTTATAATGTTTTTTTATCAAGATTACTTTTTAAGAAACCCAAATAAGATTACCGAAAAGGAAAAGTATGAAAACTCTTATAAGGGTAGATATGAGTTTTGGTATCAATTATTATTTGATAATATAAGTGGGTTATTTAAGTGGGATAGTTTGCCAGAGACTATCCCCAGTCGCCAAATAGAATATATGTTAGGTATGAGTGGATATTGTGGCATAGCTAAACACAAAGACGGCAATTTAATAGCAATGTTTGGAACTTTATCAAATCCTACATACTATTACAATGAATTTAGTAAGTTTTGTGGCAATAGTCCAAATTATTCTAATATGTTTGATATTGGTGTAAATTGTGAGATTATTTACAATAATATGTATGGTACGCCTTACAAAGAAATAATAGAAAACTATGCCACTCAATTAGCTCATATTGATGTAACAATAACCTTTACATTAATAGGAGCAAGAGATAATGGCGGTATACCAATAGTTAAAACCGAAAAGCAAAAGCAATCAATGATTGAATACCAAGCTAAGGTATTTAACGGTAGTTTAGGGGTTGTAAGCGATTTTGGGGATTTTGGTATTGAATACCAAGGAACAAATAGAGGTAATAGCCAAAATATAGTTAATCTAATTGTAGCAAGGGAAAGATTATTAAGGGCATTTAGAACCGAGTTTGGTATTAAATCTGTATTTGATAAGAATAGTATTGCTATAAGTAATGAAATAGACGGCAATAATGAATTATTAGAATATAACCAAGATTTAATGCTACAAGCAAGACAATTAGGTGTAGAAAAGGTTAATAGTTTATTTGGAACAGACATTAAAGTAAGTTTAAATCCAATATTAAGATATAAGGAGAATTTAGATGAAACACAAGATAATAGAGATGAATTATCAGACAATTCTAGCTCCGTTGGAGATAACCAATCCGATGGAAATGAAAAGTTTGGCGATACTTAAATATAAGAGTTGGGTAAGTTTAGACTGCTTTAATGATATAAATAAAACCGATTTTGAAACCTTACTTAAGGATTATGTAAATATCAATAAGAAAAAGTATAAGCAGTATTTAAAGGCTTTAGATGTTGATTATAGTATTATTGATAACTATGATATGATTGAAACGCTTGAAAGGGTTAATAAGACTAACGGTACTTTTAATAAGGGTAGCGAAACCGTATTAACTACAAATAATATACAAGATAATAGTAATGATAGTAATACTACAAACACAACCAATAAGCAAACCACAACCGAAAATAAAGATAATAGCGAAACTATTAATACTACAAATACCTTAGAAATAACAAAAGAGCCAACAAATACCGTATCTATCAATTCGGCTATACCTTATGATAGTAATGAATATAAAGAAAGCGATAAAACCGCTACTACAAATACTTTCGGTAAGGAAACCAATAATACTACAAACAAAACTACAAATAACGGTAATAGCAATAATGAAATAGTTACCAATAATACAAATAAGGTTGATAGTAATATACAGCATAATGCTAACCAATCAAGTAATGGTAATGTGGTTAATAGCGAAAGGGTTGATAGCAATACCCAAAACAATACCGAAAACTATACTTTAAGGCGTAAGGGTAATATAGGTACTATGACAAGTACGGATGTTATGGAAAGGCATTGTAAGTTTTGGTTAGACTTTAAGGGAATAGAAATAATATTGCAAGATATTTGTAATAACTTTTTTATAGTAGAAAATGGAGATACTTATGCAGATAGATTTATATACTACTAATAGTCCTAAAAATAAGATAAGTAAAGAGTTATCAAATAAAACTACTATTGATTGTAAGTTGACAGATAATTGTGATATTATAAGTCCTAAAATAATATTAAAGGCTTATAAAGGGCATAATTATTGTTATATTGATAGTTTTAAGCGTTATTATTATATAACTAATGTAAATATAGGTGTAGGCGGTAGGTATACTTTAGAATTAAGTGTAGATGTCTTAATGTCTTATAAGAATGATATACTTAATTCTTTGGCTTACATAGAGAGTGTTTCACGTGAAACGCCTTTAATACCTATAAATGATAATTCGGTATTTAGCCAAAGGACTATAAATAAAACTATTATGTTTCCAAACGGCTTTAATGAATTGCCTAAATATGTTTTGGTAACTAAGGGGGTGGTTTAATGAATAAAGAAACTCAAATAACTGTTGATAGATTTAGTAAAGAATTTAATGATATTGATGGTATAAATACACCTCAAAAATACGGTGTTAAACCTTTATTTAAGGTTAATACAGATGATATACAATTAACCGAATTTGAAAAGGTTTATTGTAGGATAAGCGGTGTAGCTACTTTTTTAGATATTTTTGGTATTCCTGTTGATGAAATATTATTACCTTTAGATTTAGTTTTAGGTAATATAACAAGTTGGCGAAAAGTTGCTAAATATATGCATAACGGGGAAATAATTGATAAAGCTTTACCAAGTATAGCTATAATTGTAGTTAAAGAGGGTTTAGAAAATATATTTAATATAGTATTACCTAACTCAAATACAATAATCAACGCTTTATTAGAAGAGTGTGCATTAACGCCCGATTTATTGATAGAGTTAATAATATCAACATTTTCTTTATTTAGTTGTATAAGGAAAGGTATGCCTAGAGAAGACGCTTTAGGGTTTGTAGTTAAGGAAAGCGATGATAGATTTTTAAAATTCTTTAAGATTATATCCGCTTATATACCCGAAAGTAAAACAAAAGACGTATCGGATAGTAACTATAATTTAATTGAAGAAGATAACAATTACCCTATAACCAACCTAGGTTTATGGGCAGAATACTTTAATAGACAGCAAATAACTATACTTAAAACTGGTATTGAGCTTGATGTAAATGCTATAAGGTTTGAAGTTGATAATTTAAGTTTCTTAAGAATGTATTTAGCAACTCAAACTGGTGCTATATTTTCTAATGAGTTCTTAACAAAGTTATTAAAAGAACAAAATGCTCTTAACGGCAAACAAAGTTTGTATCTTTATGATGGCATTATATATTCTCCAATAATTTCGATATACGGTTTATTTAACTATACTAATATAAATATTTACCCTTTCTTAGGCGAAAAAGATTATAGAATAAATAGTACTTATACGGGTACTTATATAACCAATATTGAAAGCACACAAGGGGTTAAAACAAGCGGTAACTATTTGTTTTCTACCGAACCTTTTAAGGTATACCGAAATGATGGCGGTATTGATGTATCTAATTTAACGTTTAGTTACAATAATGAAAATTATTATTATGTAAATATATTTGGTAAACAATCTATTCAAGGAAATAACGGATTATTATTGCCAATAGAAACAAATATATTACCTTATAATGATAGACCTTTTAAGGTTGAGGAAATCAATACTACTATATTTAGAACGGATATAACTAAAAGTATTCTTAAACATTTAACAAATAAAAAAATAACTATGCCTTTAGTTGGTATGGTTAAGGGTAAAAGCCAATATATCAATACTTATCAATTACTTAAAGATAATCTTGATAATGATATAGATGAAATCTTTTATTGGCTTAAGTTGGTTATAAGGGATACCGAAAACGGTAAGGATAGTTATGATAATTACTTAACGAGGGAAGATGATAACGAAGATACACCAAACCCTCCGCCTACCCCCGATATACCTAAACCCGAACCGCCTGTAACACCACCACCCGAAACACAGCCAAATGAGGATAAGGATAAGGATAAAGGCGGCGGGTTTATAATACCGCCTTTACCGCCTATAAGTGTACCTAACGGCAATATAGAAATACCCGATATACCTAGTCCGAATATAGGTAATATACCAAATATAGTATTGCCTAATATTGGTAGGGGTAATGCGGTATATGAAATGAATTATGCCAAATTAAAGGAATTTAGTAATAAAATGTATGGCAATGATATAATAGATAAGATAACAAGTTTTAAGTTTAATATATTTGGAAATCCAGTAGATTATCTTATTTCATTGCACGAAATCTATATAGACCCTTTAAACGACGCAGATAATGAAATCTACTTAGGGTTTTACGGTTTAGGCATACAAGCACCTGTAATAAGCCAAAGGTATCAAAAGCTTGATTGCGGTAAGATTGATTTAACCAACTACGGTAAAGATTACTATAAATATGCACCTTATACAAAATTAAAGATTTATTTGCCTTTTATTGGTATAGTTGATTTAGACATAAATGATTTTGCAGACGGTTTTATTGAATGTGTATATAATATAGATGTATACACTGGAGTTTGTGTATGTATTTTAAATTCAATAAAAGATAATAAGCTATTTAAGTATCAATATACTGCTAACTGTATTGCTCAATTACCTGTTTCTTATACAAGCGAAAGCTTTACAAGTAATATGATTAAGGGAGCTATAAGCGGTGGTATAAGCGGTGGCGGTGTTGGAGCTGGTATTGGTGCTTTAAGTGGTGCTTTAAGTGGTGGTGTTAGTGTAAGCAGTAGTGGACATTTAGAGGGCAGTGCGGGAGCTATGTCTTTAAAGAAACCCTTTATTATAATAACTACACCCGAATATAAGGATATTGAAAATAAGAGTATATTTAAGGGAGTTCCCGTGTATACAACTAAAAAGATAGGCGAAGTTAAAGGTTTTTGTAAATGTATTGATATAAGGCTACAATCCAGTTGTAACTTAAATGAATACAACCAAATTATAAACCTACTAAAAGAGGGGGTAATAGTATGAAAAAGTATTATGATTTAACTGCTATATTATCAACAAATGCTTATTGGAATATAGTTTTAGGAGAGCGTAGTAATGGTAAAAGCTATGCTATTAAGAAATATTGCTTTGATAGTTATTTTAATAAGGGTAAGGAATTTTATTATCTAAGGCGTTATACCGAAGATATTAAAACCAATAGTGTCCAAAACTATTTTGCAGACTTTGTAGATTATTTAACAAAGATAAGTAAAGGTGCTTATAATGAAATATATGTCTATCAAAGAAAAATATACGCACGAAATAAAGATAGTAAAGAAAAGGTATTGATAGGGCATTACGGCAGTATAAGCGAATATGAAAGGCTTAAATCACAACAATTCCCAAATGTTGAGAATATTATATTTGAGGAGTTTATAACGGATAGATATTATATTAACGATACCGAAGAACCGACTATAGCTATGAATATAGTATCAACTATATTAAGAGATAGAGTTGGTAAGGTATTCTTAGTTGGTAACTTAGTATCTCAAATATGCCCTTACTTTACGGAGTGGAATCTAAGCTTTATAAGGACTATGAAAGAGGGTGAAATAGTAACGGTAAACTTAGACGGTATTAAATTGGCTATTGAAAGGTGTTTATCTTTAAATAGCAATAGCTTTTTCTTTGGTAATGCTAAGAAATCAATAACAGAGGGTCAGTGGGAAACTAAGATATATCCAAGATTAACTAATCCTTATAAAGAGTATGAAATTATTACACAAATAGGTATAGATATAAACAATTTAAAGTTTGTATTGGAATTATTATATAATGAACAAACTAATGCTAAAGTGGTATTTATACGTCCTTATAAGTTCGCTACTTTAGATAGGTGGATAAGCGATAAGTATAATGAAAGCAATCTTATAAGTATATGCTTTTATACGGATAGGTGTGTTGAAAAGATAATAGTGGATTTAATCAATAAGAAAAAAATAGCTTATTCGGATAACCTTACCGCCACCAACTTTAATCAAATACTTAATACAATAATATAAGAGAGCTTAAGCTCTCTTTTTTAATGATTTGTGGATTCTCTCTATATCTAATAAGCTCATATAATCATCACTTAATCCTATTGTGTAAGTTGTATTTCTTATACATATACCAAATCTATTTGTATTTATATATCCGTTTTCAAATACATCAAATCTATCTTTATTATCTAAATATTTTATATAACTATGTTTAACATTCTCATTACTACTTGGAAATTCTATATCTTCAGTAAAATTATCTATATTATCATTCAATACCGCTACGGCTTCCTTATTGATACCGCTTACCGTTATATGTAAACCCTCTTCATCTCTATAAGCGTATCTTTTAGCTCCAAGTGTTCTAAACTCACTTATATTATTCTCCTTACAAAACTCCCCTAATAGCCGTATTTCACCTTTTGGTGTTTTAGGGTAATATAATGCCTTATCAATATTTAAAGTTCTACAAACGGCTTCTATCTTACTTACAAGCGATTTGTGATAATTGTTACAATCTAAATGCCCGTTTACAAATGCACTATCCGTATCACCATACATAAACAATAAAGGCTTTTGTAATATCACATCCCAAAGGTTTTTTCTCGCATAAGCCGTTATAAATACCCCCCATTCAAACGGTAAAAAGTATTTTTGGGTTTTATTGCGTATCTTATCTATAGCCAACTCCAAACTATTATCACTTTCTATATACCATTCACCATTATCATAAGTAATACTATCATTATCTATACTTGTAACACACATACCGAATAAGGCATTTATATGCTGTTTAGATACTATATACTCATTTTCCCTACCCTCAACATCCTTTAAACTGGTTTTCTTACTATATAATTCCAAACATAACTCTATAAAAGATTTAGGCAGATATTCTAAAGGCTCTTTAGTGCGGTAAAGCTCTAATATCCTAAAATCACAACTATAGCATTTTAATATAATATCTAAATCTATATTTGTAATATATGTTACAACTCTACTACTTTCTAATACTCTGCCGTTATCAATAACCGTATCTTTATCATATTCCAAACACTTACTTATTGATATATAACTTAACTCATAATTGGCTTTCATATTAAGTAACTCTATCTTAATACAATAGCCGTATTCATTATATATTTCACTATCAGTATCAATAGAAATAAAGGGAGACATTGGAAACTTTTCCGTGCAAATAACCGCGGGATAACTACTCGAAAAATCATAATGCTCTATATTACCCCTTATAGTGCGGTTGGCATAAAGATAGGCGGCGTGGGTATAACCACCCTGAAAGGTATAGTTACGCAATATCTTATACATATCTACTTTCGGTTTCATAAGCCTAAATTTAGATTGATAATCTTTATCCTTAGATAATACACTTTCGGTAATACGCCTTATTTTACCTGTGCTTGTCATTGGTATATTATCTTGTGTTTTGTATACAAGTAACTCTTGCTCAATTAACTTATGCACAATCAAACAATCATGTATACAATATTCTATTTCCTTGGGTGTTAAATCATCTATAGGCGTTTTTAAGATATTGTAATCAAATTGTCCGCTTAATTTCTTAATACCTACTTGCTTACCTACACTATCTAATGACATATTGGTTAAGGAATATGAACACCTAAAAGTAATATAAGGAAATTCCTCAAATACCGCCTTAATTGGTTTATGAGATTGCCTTGCGAATGTCTGTTCGGGTATAGGTGTAAGGAAATTTATAAGAAAATGAAACTCAAAACTTAGATTATGTACCCAAATAATAGCCTTATTTTTCTTATAGTTTAAAGCTTTAAGTATGATAGTTAAATCGCTAAGCTCTCTGCCTAATATAACGGTTTCGCCTATACTGAATTGGAATACATAACATATAGCTCCACATTCCATATTCTTATAATAATTATCAAACTCCAAATCGCTATTAAATTGGTTTCGAATAGTCCTATCCCACTTAACAATTCTTTTATTGTTATCTATATAGTAATTTGAAGTTTCTATATCTAAAGTAAGTATCTTATCACTATTCTTATATAAAGCCTTAATATCTTTAATGCTTAAATCTTTTAACCATAAATATTCCATATTATCTTATACGATTAGGATATACTTTAACCGTTGCCTTACTCATATCATGATAGTGATTTTGCTCAAATATCTTTAACATTTGCTCTTTAGTTAAGTTTTTACCCTTTATATATTGGTTATAAAACTCACTTACGCTTAAAACACTTTCCTCAATAGTTTTGATAAATTGGTCACTATCAAAATCTTCACCCAATAATTCTCTTATCATTTCCATAAAGCTAATAAAATCATAATAATCATCGATACTATCAAAATTAAGATTTTTGTTATTACGCATAAGGGTTTGCATAGCCTTTATATCACTAATCTCCTTTCGCTTTACATTTTCGGCACGCTCCTCATCACTTAATACATTATACTTATTCCTACCTACATTAAAGGTTTCTATATCATTGATTAAAGCTATAGTTTCGGATTTAGTTTTCTCCCTTAAGTTATGTATAAGCTTAAAAGAGCCGTTTTTATAAGTTTGTAGTTTTAAACCTAGGTTAAGGGCAAGATTTTTAACTTGCCCTATTGATATTTCTCTTCTCTTATAGTTTTCCTTAATAGCCGTATTTATACTCCTATATTGTTCCCTTAAATACGACTTAAGTTGAACTGAAGTATTGTTTTCTAAATTATCCCTGTCTTTAAGTATTTGTGCCATATTACCCCCAAAATCAAACTATGAATACCACCCAATAATAAGCCTAATAATAAATTTAACATATGTTACTCCTTTTTCTTAATGCCAATCCATTATGGTATTTACCAATATGCCTACAACCTTTTTGTCCAATAACCATAAACCCCTTATATCTGATGAATACCTACCGCTTTTCATAAAGTTATCAAAGACCAAATCTTCTACTCTATAGATATAAGGTTCTATTTTTATTGTGCTATAACCTAATTCTATATTGAAGTAATCAGTTATTTCTACGAAAGTAGGGGTAATTACCCCCACAACAATATTCTTATCTTCAAATCTCATATTATCTCCTTATATTCATTACAATACCTACAATACAATCTTCTTCAAGGAAAAAACCATATATAAATAACGAATTATATTCCTTAAATCTTATATTGCAAGAATATCTATAACCGTTATAGTCTAAATAATATCTAACAGAATAATTACTGCTATAATCATAACCTTTTCTAATACCATTCTTTTTAATATAATCAGCTAAAGTAATATAGTTATCTGAAGCTATCCCCAATATTTCTGA
>ENA-OWLM01000759-OWLM01000759.1-metagenome-genome-assembly--contig:-NODE-759-length-12141-cov-5.999917_pt1 | contig 12141 bp, 9 predicted proteins | sample MGYA00245349_ERZ651102 | MGnify/ENA primary metagenome ERZ651102 (study PRJEB26857, sample SAMEA4031759) | metagenome | biome: human; feature: oral; material: saliva | place: Philippines | collected 2014 | study... | reverse complement strand
GTGCGTGCTGAGGGTGCTGTCCCTGAGCTGACCGCCGCCTCTGTGGCGTTTTCCTCTGTGGCGTTTTGGGGCGCGCTGATTCTGGTGCTCATGATGTCGGTGCGTAGCGCCTGCCACCTGTATGTGCGCGCCTACGCGCCGATGTTGCAGGATCTTGATGTGGCTGACCGGTGCGAGATTTCCGCTCGTGGTGACAGTATCGGCAGATCGAATATTACTCAGCCCGCCGGTGTGGATGTTACTTTTGTGACCCTGCCGGGCCCGTCGGTGAATAGTCACATGCAGTATTTTGATGCGTGCTCGCCGGTGCCGTTGATGCTTGCGCACCGCCTGGTGCCGCACATGATGCCGGCGGGTGAGCAGGCGCAGAAGGCGGAGGCTTTCACCGATATTGGTACGGAACTGAACCACGGTTTTGCGCGCGTGAAGAAGTGGATGCGCACCATGCATTACGGGCTGTATGCGGTGCTTCTGCTGATGCTGTCGGTGCTACTGAATGTGGCGTCGCCGGTGAGCCTGTCCGCGTTGACGGGGCTTGATACGTCGCGTCTGCATTCGGAGGGATTCGACCGTCTGGTGGCGGATGCTCAGCAGCTGCGTGAGCAGGCGGGTTCTTCGGATCTGCTGCTGTGGATTCTGGTCGGCATTTTTGTGGTGGAGGCGCTGCTGATGATGGTGCTTTCGCCGTGGACTCAGCGGCGTTTGCAGCGTGCGTTCATGATGCGCAAGGTGGACCGCACGGGTCAGCTGAGCGAGTTCAATCCTTTGCCGATGGTGACGGCTCTTCTGGGTCTTGATGGTGAGGATGAAGACGCTGAGGATGCAGAGGAACATAACCTCGCAGGGGAGAAAAAGCAGGAGAGTAAAGCAGGACAGAGCGCTGTAGTTTAGGGCGCTTAGGTGGTGCCGTTGGAAGGGCACCCCAGAATTTTTATGCATTCGTGTGCACCTAAGATTTGCTGGGGTTTGGATGATTCTAATTGGCGTAGTCTCCGTATCCACGGTAATATATTCAGCACTGCGGATACTATTTCGGCGCTTGTCGAGGTGGTGTTGGCAGTATCTATCACTCAACTTCGCGTACGCCTCACAACCGTGCGCACCAACGAAAGATGAATACTGGTGACTCAGACTATGATCACCCCCGCATACGAACCTGCATGCGGCGGGTCTGCTTCTGTACACAATTACGGCGTCATGCACCCGGACCCCGTGTTGCTTTCCGACATGACCAGCGCAGAACGAGGAGCTGTTTACCGCTACTTGGCGCGCTTCGCTGAGCTGGATGACGCAAAGATTTTCTACGCGTACGGTCACGCCTATGAGCTGGCTCGTAAGGATGCCGAGCGCGGCCTCTACGCAACTATGGCGTAGCCCGCATCGTTAGTTTTTAGAAATGCTACTGCACTCTGTGTGAGTGCGGCAGCATTTCTGCTTTTCGGACTGGCTTTTAGGCAGGTTTTAGCTTGGTTGGGAATTCGGGGGCATACGCCGCTATGGTGCCGCCGATTTCTTCCTGACAACCGGGGAAGCGTCCACTATCGGGGCGTTCCCTGATGGTTCTTGAACATTGATTGGCTCTTGGGTAGTTTAGAGGTATCACAACCGCTACTGCGAAGAGACTTCCTGTGATTTCCGTAGGTTCTTTTCGCGGTGTTACCTCCGGCAGTGCCTGCATTGTTGCGGCGCTCCACTCAGAAACGCCCCAAGGAAAGGTACTCACCGATGAGTTTCACCAATATTGCCTATGATTACGAGCCGGAACTTGGCGATTCGGCACCGAGCCGCGACAACGGCATTACTCACCCGGATCCTGTTCTGCTGTCCTCGATGACGAAGGCTCAGCGTGGCGCGGTGTGCCGCTACCTGGCTCGTTTTGCTGAGCTGGATGACGCGAAGATTTTCTACGCGTACGGTCATGCGGATGAGCTGGCCGCGAAGGAAGCGGCTCGTACTGGTAGCTTTGCTACGGTCTAAGGCTTCCTGCTCCGGTTTGATTCCGTGGCGGTTCGCTACACACTTCCTCCGCGCCTACGCAGGGAACCCGCCCTCGCTTCGCTTCGGGCACCCTGAGGGCGCTTCCGGAAGGTGCAGCCTCGGCCGCCACTGTGCATCGTTGCTGTGCGCCGCATACGCCGCCCAGTGCGCACGAATTGAATGCGAGAATGCCGCCACACCCTCCCGAGAACCGGGGGAGTGCGGCGGCATTTCTGTGCCTAGCGCCGTAATCTAGCGCCGCGTTGCATACGCCGCGCACGTTTTAGAGTCCGCGCTTCAGAGTCAGGGCATTAGAGCCCGCACACGACCTCCAGCAGCTTGAGCGCCGAGTCGCGCCAGGAATAGCGGCGCACATCCGACAGGCCGTCAATGATGACGCGCTCGCGAACGGCGGTATCCTCCAGGGAACGGATAGCCTTCACCCAGTCGGCGGCGTGCGCCTCCGGGGCACCGTCAACCGGCGCGAACACGGCGTGCGGGGCAATCTCACGGAAAATCGGGATGTCACTAATCACCGCGGGGCAACCGGCAGCCTGAGCCTCAACCACGGGCAGACCGTAACCCTCCTCGCGGGAAGCAGTCACCAGCGCGTGCGCCTGGCGGAGCAGCTGCTGGTACTCCTCATCGCTCACGCCGTTGTGCACCTCCACGTTCTCACCGATGAGGCGCTCGTCGGTGAGCTGCACCAGGCGCTGCGGCGGCATCTTCGACAGCAGGTGCAGGCGGTAATCCGGCAGCGCGCGCATCGCCAGCAGCAGGGTTTCAACGTTCTTGTACGGCATGAACGAACCCATGTACACCAGGTGCTTGACGGGCTGCTCTTCGCGGGTCGTGGCGCGTTCCAGCGCGGTCTGGCGGGAGACCACGCTGCCGGGCTGCGGGGCGTTGGGCACCACGAACAGCGGCTTAGTGGTCAGCTCGTGCTCACGAATCAGCGAGGCGGTCGACTCAGAAACCGTCACCACCGCGTCGCCGTGATTGAGCAGAAAGCGCTGCGGGGCGTAGGTCTTGTGGAAGAGTCGCCAGCCCACGCGCACCGGTGCGGGCAGGAACCCGGGCGGGGTCGGGTGCGAGTAGTAGATCAGGTCGTGCAGGGTGAGAATCAGCTTGAACTTGCGTCCGGTGGAGCCGATGGTCTGCATGGGGGAGAACACCACGTCCGGCGCGTACTTGTTCAGCTGCAGCGAGGCGGTCGGTTCGAGCGGGCCGGTGGGCGAGCAGATCTTCACGTGCGGCAGATCCGGCAGCATGTCCAGCTGACGTTCGTCGCTAATAATCATGGTGAGGTCGAGGTCGGCGGCGGCTTCGTCACCGGTGTCGATGAGGGTTTTGAGCGCGCCCAGCAGGGAGGCGGTGTAGCGGCTGATGCCGTCGTGGAAGCCGATACGGGTGTATCGGGCGTCAACCATGAGTTTCATGTTGGTTCCTTACTTCTCGTTCCCTGAGTGGTCGGCGGCGAAATCGGCGATGAGTTCCGCGGCGCGGCGAGGGGTTTCGTAGTGGATGAGGTGCCCGACTTCGGGGATCATGTCCAGGCGCTCGCGGGCGCCGGACGAAGAAGCGGGCAGGTCGCGGGAGGTCAGCGTCGCGTACATGGCGCGCGCTGTTTCGGGGGTGCCCAGGTCGTCGTCTTCGGCGACGAGCATCTGCACCGGCACCCGGATTGCGGCGGCGTATTCGGCGGCGGTGTGCGTAATGGACGCTTCGTAGGCGCTGAGCACTCCGCGGCGGGAGCCGAAGGAGCCGAAGTAGGCGGCGTGCTGGCCGTTGATGAAGCGGCGCATTGCCTTGTCTTTGGTGCGCATCATGACTTCGCTGGAGGCGCGGGTAATCAGCTGCGAACGCAGCAGCGGGTAGCCGATTTTTTCGGGTAGTACCGCGCCGGCACGGTAGTAGAGGGATGCGAGGCGGGAGGCGACGCGCTGGCTGCCTTCGAGGGCGGGTTCGCTAATCGGGTTGATGAGCGAGAGGAGCGCGAGCGAGTTGGGGTGTGCGGCGGCGAAGGCGCTGGTGACGATGGAGCCGAAGGAGTGGCCGACCAGGTGCAGCGGTAGGGGCTGTGCATCCTCGCGGGCGGGGTTGGTGTGCTTCACAAAGTCGTTCAGCCACGCCACGTACGCGTTGATGTTGTCTCCGCCCTGAGCATTTTCGGGCAGGTCTGCGGAGCGGCCAAAGCCGGGCAGGTCGGGGCTGATGATGCTGACGTTCGGGATGAGCTTCAGCAGGTAGTTCGCGATGATTTCCAGGCCGTGGTGGTCGCCGCGGAAGCCGTGCACGAGCAGTACGGGGTAGGAGCCTTCGGGGAAGGTGCCGTCGTTCATGCCTTTGCCGTACTGCCAGTAGCGGGTCATGACCGCCTGCGCGCCGTCACCGATGAGGGCGTCGTGGCGGGTGCCGGGAATGAGCGGGCCGGGCACGCCTTCAAGAACTGAGGTGTTGGGGGAGTGCGGGGTAACGGTGGAGGTCATGGGTACCTTTCGCGGGTTGGGTACTGGGACGGCAAAGTCCCGTTCTTAATTCTAGGGGAGAAGCCTGAAAGGGCTCTGAAACTCGCCTGACACATCGGCGGCCGGGCGTGTGATTGCGCAGGTGGTCGGGTGGGTGGTGCCGTCCATTTGGTAGTCGAGGCGGCCTCAACTCTGGCGCGGTGCGGGTTTCGCGTTACACTTGGAGGGTTAAGTTTTTATCAACCTGTCTTTATTTAAGGAATCGCTGTGTCTGCTCAGGTAGAGACCGAACGCAACGAAAATGCGTACGACTTCCGCGCTATGGAAGCCAAGTGGCGCCCCTACTGGGACGAAACGAAGGTTTTCCAGCCCACCGGTGACGCCCCCAAGGGCCGCAAGTATGTGCTGGATATGTTCCCGTACCCCTCCGGTGACCTTCACATGGGTCACGCGGAGGCATTCGCTATTGGTGACATGAACGCCCGCTACTTCAAGCAGTGCGGCTACGATGTTCTGCACCCGATTGGCTGGGACTCCTTCGGCCTGCCCGCTGAGAACGCAGCCATTAAGAACGACACTCACCCCAAGGAGTGGACGTACAAGAACATTGAGACTCAGGCTGAGTCCTTCAAGCGTTACGCTATTGCCGCTGACTGGAGCCGCCGCCTGCACACCTCGGACCCCGAGTACTACAAGTGGACTCAGTGGCTGTTCGAGCAGTTCTACAAGAAGGGCCTGGCGTACCGTAAGGACTCCATGGTCAACTGGTGCCCCAAGGACCAGACCGTGCTCGCGAACGAGCAGGTTGTGAACGGTGCGTGTGAGCGTTGCGGTACTACCGTGACTAAGAAGTCCCTGAACCAGTGGTACTTCAAGATCACCGACTACGCGCAGCAGCTGCTGGACGATATGGAGCAGCTGGAGGGCAAGTGGCCCGACCGCGTGCTGCTCATGCAGCGCAACTGGATTGGCCGCTCTGAGGGCGCTGAGGTGCGCTTCGAGATTGAGGCGACCGAGGACCAGGCTGCTGAGTCCTTCACCGTGTTCACCACCCGCCCGGACACCCTGTACGGTGCAACCTTCATCGTGGTTGCTGCGGATGCGGCGTTCGCCGAGCAGATTGTGGCGCCCGAGCAGAAGGCTGCCCTGGAGCAGTACCGCGAAGACATTAAGGCACTGAGCGACATTGACCGCCAGTCCTCCGACCGCGAGAAGACCGGCGTGTTCACCGGCCGCTACGCGATTAACCCGCTGACCGGCGCGAAGCTGCCCGTCTGGGCTTCTGACTACGTGCTCGCCGACTACGGTACCGGCGCGATTATGGCTGTGCCCGCGCACGACCAGCGCGACCTCGAGTTCGCCCTGAAGTTCGACCTGCCCATCGTGAAGGTTCTGGACGTTGAGGGTGCTGAGGACCCGGCTACCAGCGGTGTTGCCGCAGCTGGTGACGGCGTGCTCATCAACTCCGGTGAGCTGACCGGCCTGCCGAAGGCTGAGGCGCTCGCTAAGGCTATTGAGCTGGTTGAGGCTGCCGGCACCGGTGAGGGTAAGGTCATTTACCGTCTGCGTGACTGGCTGCTGTCCCGCCAGCGTTTCTGGGGTACCCCCATCCCCGTGATTCACTGTGAGGATTGTGGCGAGGTTCTGGTTCCTGAGGATCAGCTGCCGGTGCTGCTGCCCGATAACCTGCGCGGTGAGCAGCTGGCTCCTAAGGGCCAGTCGCCTCTTGCTGCTGCCGATGACTGGGCGATTGTGCCTTGCCCGAAGTGTGGCAAGCAGGCTCGCCGTGACTCGGACACCATGGACACCTTCGTGGATTCCTCCTGGTACTTCCTGCGTTACGTTTCCCCGCACTACGACAAGGCTCCTTTCGACCCGCAGGCTATGAGCGAGTGGGGTGCCGTCGACATGTACGTGGGCGGTGTGGAGCACGCTATTCTGCACCTGCTGTACGCACGCTTCTTCACCAAGGTTGTTCGCGACCTGGGTCTGATTAAGCATGATGAGCCGTTCAAGGCGCTCATGAACCAGGGTCAGGTGCTCAACGGCGGTAAGGCGATGTCCAAGTCGCTGGGTAACGGCGTGAACCTGGGCGAGCAGCTCGACAAGTTCGGTGTGGACGCTATCCGCACCACCATGATTTTCGCGTCCCCGCCCGAGGATGACGTGGACTGGGCGGATGTTTCCCCGTCCGGTTCGCAGAAGTTCCTGGCGCGTGCTTGGCGTGTGGCTCAGGACGTCACCAGCGAACCCGGCGTGGACGCAACCATCGGTGACCTGGAGCTGCAGAAGCTGATTGCTCGCACCGTGCACGAGGTTCAGGGTCTGCTGGATAACGGCAAGTTCAATGTGGTTGTTGCGAAGACCATGGAGCTTGTGAACGCTACCCGTAAGGCTATTGATTCCGGTGCTGGTGCGGCTGACCCGGCTGTCCGTAAGGCTGCTGAGACGATTGCTATTCTGCTGTCTCTGTACGCACCCTACACCGCTGAGGACATGTGGCACGCTCTCGGCCACGACACCCCGGTTCTGACCGCGGGCTTCCCCGAGGTTGACCCGGCTCTGCTGGTGGATGACACCGTCACCGCTATCGTGCAGATTAAGGGCAAGGTCAAGGCTCGCCTGGAGGTTGCGAAGGATATTTCCGAGCAGGAGCTTCAGGAACTGGCTCTGGCGGATGCCGCTGTTCAGCGTTCGATTGGTGACGCCGAGATCCGCAAGGTGATTGTGCGTGCGCCTAAGCTCGTGAACATCGTGATCTAAGCTTCTTAGAATCTAAGTTTCCTAGAGTCTAAACTTCTTAGATAAAGTACAAGCCCCACTGTGGCTTCGGTTCGTTCTGTGGAACGTACCGGAGGCGCGGCGGGGCTTTGCTGTACTGCAGTAGTGATGAGTGCCATAATGTTCAGGGAACGCTAGGAGAGGGTTCGTCATCGAATCATGCACTGACGAACCGGAAGAAGGGTCGGAATATGGAGCGAGAAAACAACGCAGAGAACCGCATTGCCGTGGTGACCGATAGCGCCGCCGCCCTCGACCCGGAGCTCGTGCAGCGCCTGAGCGCTCGCGGTAATTTTGTGCTGGTTCCGATGCCGGTGACTATTCGCACGCCCGGTGAGCCGGATCGTCAGCTGCAGGATTTGACTGCCGCCGAGGTGGACGAGGCGATTATGCTCGCGCACGTGATGGGTCAGACGGTGAGCACTTCCGGGCCCGCGCCGGGCGTGTTTGCTGATGTGTATGACGAGTTGGCGTCGCGAGGTTTTACGCATGTGGTATCGGTGCATCTGTCCGGTGAGCTCTCGGGCACGGTGGAGGCGGCACGCACCGGTGCCCGCCTGAGCCGCCTGGGTTCTAAGGGTGTGAGCGTGGTGGATAGCCGCACGGTCGCCGGTGCCTACGGTCATGCGGTGGTGCGCGCCCTGGAGATGCTGAACTCTGCTTCCTCTGATTTTGTTCCGAGCCCTGACCACCCAAGCTCTGACTATCCGACTGTGGCGCAGCTGGTGGACTACATTCAGTCCGTCTGCGAGCAGTCCACGCTCTACTTCTATATCCCGACCCTGGATGCGTTGCGCCGCGGTGGCCGTGTTTCCCCGGCGTTGGCGATGGTGGGGCAGATGTTCCAGATTAAGCCGATTGGCACGATTACCGAGGGCAAGCTGGCGTATGTGGAGCGCCCCCGCACTGCGGCGCGCGCCCTGGAGCGCCTGGTGGAGGTGACCGTGCAGACCTGCCGTGAGCATCAGCATGCGGCGGCTCTCACCTCTGCTTCAACGGGTTCTACTGCCGCCGACCCTGCTAATTCTTTGCTTGCTGCAACTCCGCGCGGTGAGGTCGTTGCGGTGCATCATGTGGGCAATGCGGCGCAGGCGGTGCAGTTGTATGAGCAGGTTCAGCAGATGCTGGGGGAGAGCTCCCTGGTTCATACTGCTGCGTCTTCGGCGCCGGAGTTTTTGGTGAGTGCGCTACCGCCGGTGCTGTCGGCTCATTCGGGTTTGGGTGCTGTGGCGTTGGTGGTGTACTAGCCGCCCCTGTTGCGACACGAGATACAACACGACACGCGACACGAAAACTGTACGCCGGGCGCACGTTTAACCCGTTTTAAGGCTGTGGTGTGTCTTACGTTGGGGTCATCTGTTTTCGGGTGAGAATTTGCACTGCGTGCGGGCGCCAAGGGCGTCATTGAAACCCATTCGCAGGTGAAAGGGTATTTTTTACCCTCAGATTTTGCCTTGATACGGCGCGGTTTTTAGTAAATGTGCGTTTCATGTGTGTTTATGTTGCCGTGACCGTATCGCAACATTTTCTAAGGGTGAACACAACGTAAAACAACAGAAAACAACGGGTTTTTACCAGTTTTTATGGTGCAACTCACAAAAATTTCTCGATAGAACACACCAAAACACACACAAACTAGGGTAGGATTATTACCAACAACGGCGGAACGCACCGGGCAACATAGAGCACGGACGAATCCGACTAAACCAGAGCCTGCAAGGCATCGGATTTGTACACCGCCACCAACGCACTGACAAGGAGATACTCCAGTGACTGTACGCGTAGCAATCAACGGCTTCGGCCGCATCGGCCGCACCTTCTTCCGCGCAGCTCAGACCGAGGGCGTCGGCTTCGAGATCGTCGCAATCAACGACCTCACCGATGTTGAGACCCTGGCACACCTGCTCAAGTACGACTCCATCATGGGTCGCTTCAACGCAGAGGTCGAGGTCAAGGAAGGCGCACTGGTTGTTGACGGCAAGGAAATCAAGATCCTCGCTGAGCGTGACCCCCAGAACCTCCCCTGGAAGGACCTGGGCGTTGACGTAGTCCTCGAGTCCACCGGTTTCTTCACCGAAGGCAGCAAGGCAAAGGCACACATCGAGGCTGGCGCTAAGAAGGTTATCCTCTCCGCTCCCGGTAAGAACATCGACGGCACCTTCGTCATGGGCGTGAACGACGACCAGTACGATGCAGCTAACCACCACATCGTCTCCAACGCATCCTGCACCACCAACTGCCTCGCTCCGATGGCTAAGGTTCTGAACGATGCATTCGGCATCAAGCAGGGTCTGATGACCACCATCCACGCATACACCGCTGACCAGCGTCTGCAGGATGCTCCCCACCGCGACCTGCGCCGTGCACGCGCAGCAGCTGTGAACATGGTCCCCACCTCCACCGGTGCAGCAGCAGCTGTTGGCCTGGTTCTGCCCGAGCTGAAGGGTAAGCTGGACGGCTTCGCAGTCCGCGTTCCCACCATCACCGGCTCCATCACCGACCTGACCTTCACCGCTGAGCGCGAGGTCACCGTTGAGGAAGTCAACGCAGCAGTCAAGGCCGCAGCTGAGGGCCCCCTGAAGGGCATCATCAAGTACAACGAGGATCCCATCGTGTCCAAGGACATCGAGGGTGAGCCCATCTCCACCGTCTTCGACGCACCGCTGACCAAGGTCATCGGCGACCAGGTGAAGGTTATCGCTTGGTACGACAACGAGTACGGCTACGTTGCACGCCTCGTGAAGTTCACCAACAAGGTTGTGGCTTCCCTCTAAGCCCCAATAGGCTTACGACGCTCACCGAGTGTAAGCGTCACCCCGCGTAACTAACGCATAGTGAACCCCGGCACCACCGCATTAAGCGGGGGAGTCGGGGTTTGCTGTACCAAGACTCTTTATGAGGGCCTTGAATAAAACCCCAAAAAACGTATAAACATACTATTTTCCGTCGCCCTTTTTGGGTCAAAAGTACCGTAAGAAAATAGCTGATAGAGTGTGCGAATATCCGCGATATTCTGCGGAGAAACACCATCTAAAAACTATTTACTAGGCTGTCAAACACCCTAGTATTCGGTATGATGGAAACGGTATATAAACCCACCTATCCAGGAGGAATTCCTATGGCTAAGGCACTGTCCGAACTGCTCGAAGAAGGCGTCGCAGGCCGCCACGTTCTCGTCCGTTCCGACCTGAACGTACCCCTGAAGGACGGCGTTGTCACCGACGATGGCCGCGTCCGCGCATCCCTGCCCGTCATTGAGAAGCTTGCCAAGGCTGGCGCACGCGTTATCGTGACCGCACACCTGGGCCGCCCCAAGGGCAAGGTCGACCCCCAGTACTCCATCGCACCGGCAGCTGCACGCCTGGCTGAGCTGGCATCCGTGCCCGTGAAGGTTGCAACCGACCTGGTAGGCGAGGACGCAAAGGCTAAGGCAGCAGCCCTGGCTGACGGCGAAGTTCTGGTCGTTGAGAACGTCCGCTACGACGCACGCGAGACCTCCAAGGACGACGCAGAGCGCGGCGAATTCGCTGACGAGCTGGTCGCACTGACCGGCGAGAACGGCGCATACGTGAACGACGCATTCGGTGCAGTTCACCGCAAGCACGCTTCCGTCTACGACGTTGCTAAGCGTCTGCCCGCATACCTGGGTGACCTGGTGAAGAAGGAAGTTGACGTTCTGGCTAAGACCCTGAACGACCCCGAGCGTCCCTTCGTCGTGGTCATGGGTGGCGCTAAGGTTTCCGATAAGCTCGCCGTGATTGACAACCTGATCGGTAAGGCTGACACCATCCTCATTGGTGGCGGCATGGGCTACACCTTCGCATACGCACAGGGCTACGAGGTCGGCAACTCCCTGCTGGAGAAGGACCAGGTCGAGAACGTTCTGCGTTACATGAAGGAAGCTCCCGAGAAGGGCACCGAGATCATCACCGCAGTGGACGTTGTTTGGGCTGACGCATTCTCCGCTGACGCTAACACTGAGATCCGCCCGATTGAGGACCTGACCGGCGGCAAGCTGGGTGCAGAGGCTGAGGGCCTGGACATTGGTCCCAAGACCGCTGAGATTTTCGCTGAGAAGATCAAGGGCGCAAAGACCATCTTCTGGAACGGCCCCGTTGGCGTGTTCGAGATTGCTCCCTTCGCTGAGGGTACCCGCGCGGTGGCACAGGCTATTGTCGACTCTGACGCATTCTCCATCATTGGTGGTGGCGACTCTGCTTCTGCAGTCCGTAACCTGGGCTTCAAGGATGAGCAGTTCGGCCACATCTCTACCGGTGGTGGCGCTTCCCTCGAGTACATTGAGGGTAAGACTCTGCCTGGCCTGGAGGCACTGGGCGCCTAATCTGACTGTCTAATTTGACCGCAGATTTTTAGCGTAAGAACCCCCGTCGGGGCGGTATTTTGGTACCGTTCCGGCGGGGGGTTCTGCATGCCCGGCTTATCTTTGCGGGCGGGGTTTTTGAGGCTGCTTCCTGGCTATATGCTGTGGATTCCCTGGGTTTGGTGCCTCTAACCGGGATGCTTAGAAGCAGCTTTACTAGACTGGAAATATAGAGGTTCCCTGCGCTCACCGGGAGGTACCCATACGGTTACCATGGGGGAGCGAAGCAGGGGAAGCACGCACCTCCACAGGCAAGCAAATACAGACAAGCGAATACAAGCGGGCGAAGAAGCCCAGCCATTGAACCCAACTGCCCCGAGCAGCCCAGAACCACCTCGGCAGCTCATGAAAACGGCAACTAGTGAACATCGAATCTAAGGAGGGAAAGAATGACCGTCAACGCTCAAGCGCTCTTTGACGAAAAAGACTACACCGGAACATACCCGTATGTAGCCGACTGCGTGATTGGGCCCTACACACCCGCAAACCGGGACCACCCCGCCTACTCGGCACCCGCCCCTGGGGTGAGGTACA
>ENA-OWLM01000756-OWLM01000756.1-metagenome-genome-assembly--contig:-NODE-756-length-12172-cov-3.056285_pt1 | contig 12172 bp, 10 predicted proteins | sample MGYA00245349_ERZ651102 | MGnify/ENA primary metagenome ERZ651102 (study PRJEB26857, sample SAMEA4031759) | metagenome | biome: human; feature: oral; material: saliva | place: Philippines | collected 2014... | reverse complement strand
ATTTATATCAGTTAATCAATAGCATTCCTCCAACATTAAAACCTCAGAAAGAAGAAAAAGTGGCTGATGGCGGACACTTCTGGGTTGATGAGAAACAACGCTCAGTTGAAATGACTGAGGTTGGCTACGAGACTGTTGAGCAAGAGTTAATCCGTATGGGATTACTTGCTGAGGGTGAAAGTCTTTATTCTGCTGCGAACCTAAATTTAGTTCACCATGTCACTGCTGCAATTCGCGCGCATTACTTATATCAAAAGAACGTACATTATATTATTGGCGTAAATCCACAGACTCAAAAAGAAGAAGTCATTATTGTGGATGAAAGTACTGGTCGTACGATGCCCGGTCGTCGTTGGTCTGAAGGTTTGCACCAAGCAGTTGAAGCCAAAGAAAATATGGAAATCCAGCCTGAAAACCAAACTTTGGCAACCACAACGTTCCAGAACTATTTCCGTTTATATAAAAAGCTTTCAGGCATGACAGGTACAGCTGATACTGAAGCTGCTGAAATGAAAGAAATCTATGGTTTAGATGTTGTTATTATCCCAACTCACCGTCCGATGGTGCGTAAGGATCACAACGACTTAATTTATTTAAATCGTAACGGTAAATACAACGCAATTATCGAAGAAATTACCAATATTCGTAAGCAGGGTGTTGCGCCGATTCTGATCGGTACCGCAACGATTGAGGCGAGTGAAATTTTATCTGCAAAGTTATTACAAGCAGGTATCCAACACGAAGTCCTCAATGCCAAACAACATGAGCGTGAAGCAGATATTATTGCGCAAGCAGGTAGTCCAAACGCCGTAACGATTGCAACAAACATGGCAGGTCGTGGTACGGATATTTTGCTTGGTGGTAACTGGAAAGCCAAACTCGCAAAAATTGAAAATCCTACGCCAGAAGACGAAGCTCGTTTACAAACGCAGTGGGAAAAAGATCACGAAGATGTATTGAACTCAGGTGGTTTGCATATCATCGGTTCAGAGCGCCATGAATCACGTCGTATTGATAACCAGCTACGTGGTCGTGCGGGTCGTCAGGGTGACCCTGGTGTTTCTCGCTTCTACTTATCGCTTGAAGATGATTTGATGCGTATCTTTGCGGGTGATCGTGTTGTTGCCATGATGCGTGCAATGGGCTTACAGGAAAATGAAGCCATTGAACATAAAATGGTGAGTCGTTCTATTGAAAATGCACAGCGTAAAGTTGAAGCCCGTAACTTTGATATTCGTAAAAACTTATTGAAGTATGATGATGTAAATAATGAACAACGTAAAATTATTTACTCACAACGTGATGAGATTTTGGCAGAAAGTACATTACAAGATTATATCGAAGAGATGCATAAAGAGGTGATGAAAGGCGTTATCGCGAACTTCATTCCACCTGAATCAATCCATGACCAATGGGATATTCCTGGTCTAGAAACCGCTTTACGTACGGATTTAGGTATCGAGCTTCCTGTACAGCAGTGGTTAGATCAAGATCGCCGCTTGGATGAGGAAGGTCTGATTGCACGTATTTCTGATGAAGTGATTTCACGTTATCGTCAACGCCGTACTCAAATGGGTGATGAATCTGCTGCGATGTTAGAGCGTCACTTTATGCTGAACTCTTTAGATCGCCATTGGAAAGATCATTTAGCTGCGATGGATTATTTACGTCAGGGTATCCACTTGCGTGGCTATGCTCAGAAAAATCCAGAGCAGGAATATAAGAAAGAAGCATTTAATTTGTTTGTGAACATGTTGGGTATTATCAAATCAGACGTTGTGACTGATTTATCTCGTGTTCATGTACCAACAGCAGAAGAATTGGCTGAGCTTGAAGCACAACAACAACGTCAAGCTGAATCAATGCGTTTATCATTTGAACATGATGATGTAGATGGTTTAACGGGTGAAGTGACTGCATCTGAAGTGCCTGAATATACAGTGAATAATGCTCCATTCCCAGTTCCAGAAAGCCGCAATGCACCGTGTCCTTGTGGTTCGGGATTAAAATACAAACAGTGTCACGGTAAAATCTAAACTTCGATATCGTTTGATAAAAAAAGCAGGGTTAATCCCTGCTTTTTTACGAGAAGTAACTTGAGTCGTTAAGTGCTTTATAGTTTCATTATTCAATAGAGTGACTTTGACTGAATTCGCATGAAACGCGGGAAGACAATGAAAAAACCATTACAACTTTTAATTTTAGCGAGTGTTGCGGTATCAAGTGTAGGCTTTGCTAATGAAGCACCACAAGCAACGACCACAACCACAGTAGACAAAGTACTTGCAGCAAAAGGCGCGACGACAGCTGAAGCTCAAGTTAAACGTGAAGTAACTACAGTAATCAGTCCTCGTACAGGGATTCGATATATACTTGGAGATACAGGGAATCGCCCAATTGTTTTGCAAACAGCGGCTATCGCACCTGCTAACTCTGCCAATATCAATCGTATCGTAGCTGCTAACCCAGCATTATCTGCAAAGAGTCAGGAAAAGGCGAAGATCGCACTCATCGGTGAAGCCGCAGTACAAGCCGCTGATGCAGCTGCTGCTGCTCAAACAGCAAGTGCTCAAGCCCCACAAGCTACCAATCAATAAAAGTTTCAACAAAAAAGGAGATGCAGATGCATCTCCTTTTTTTACAGCTAATTAAAGAAAGCTAGGTAATAAAATCAGACCAATAATGATTGCAAACATCAGCCATTTTGCAAGATAGTAAACTTTACGATTACGTTGTTTTAAACCACGACCATAATGATGTACGGCATAGCCATACTTGAAAATTCGATTGATAAAACCTGTTTTATCTTGATCATCATTCGGTGAACTTGCCGCTGACATAACATTGCGACCAAACCAATGATTGATCTTCTGAGCCCAGCCCCATTTCATTGGACGCTCGATGTCACAGAATAAAATAATACGGGTCTGATCCGTTTTATTTTCAGCCCAATGTACAAAAGTCTCATCAAAAACAGTTGCTTCACCATCGCGCCAGCTATAGCGTTCTTGATCAACTTCAATAAAACAGTCATCGCTGTTTGGTGTCACTAAACCTAAATGATAACGAACTGAACCCGCATAAGGATCACGATGTTTACCTAAATAACTTCCAGATGGAAGTTCAGTAAACATTGCTGCTTTTACTGAAGGAATACTTTCTAACAAGGCAACTGTCTTAGGGCAAAGTTGTTGAGCTGATGGATGGCTAGCTTGATACCATTTTAAATAAAAACGTTTCCAACCACGTTTGAAGAAGGTATTAAAACCTGCATCGTTATTCTTTTCAGCTGCTTTAATTTGATTTTGTAGCTGGATTGCTTCTTCACGGATTACTTGCCAATTGTCCTGTAATGGTTTGAGCTCAGGAAACTGCGCCACATCAAAGAATGGTTGGTTCGGTAATTTAGAGAAACCAGTCATAAACATATTAACTGGTGCTAGAAATGTCGAATGGTCGAATAATTGTCGAGATGCTTTTAATCGTTCTTTGCCACGATAATAAGTGTATAAAAAACTGACCAAAAATACGGCAACGATAATCACTGCGTACATGAGCACAATCATCTAAAAAAAGGGAGTCGCGTATTTTAGCACAAAAAATATTTAGCGGGAGAGATGTTGTAGCGATTGCAAACAGGTGAGTAGAGTTGCCCGATAAATGGTTTGAGTGAACCTCTCATGACGTTCACTCAATAAGAACATATAGATTAGACTTGGTTATTTACATCATCGTGTTTAGTTTCACGGATGAACAAAAACGCGATTAATGAAAGAATTGACGCTAGACTTAAATACATTCCAACAGCATCTAAACCATAGCTTTCAGCAAGTTTGGTTGCAATATAAGGGGCAAAGGATGCACCAAATATACCTGCTAAGTTGAAGGTTAATGCCGAACCTGTATAGCGGACTGATGTTGGAAAAATCTCAGAAAGTACAGTTCCAATCGGTCCGTAAGTGAGTCCCATGATTGAGAGACCAATACATAAAAATAGGAACACAAGTAATGGGCTACCAGACCCTAAAAGCGGCGCAAAACAAAGTCCAAATAATGCTGATAAGATACAGATAGCAACCGATGTATTTTTACGTCCAAACTTTTCAGCAAGAATCGCTGAAACAGGAATGAAAGCTGCAAAGCAAAGTGTTGCGATCAATTGTAATTCAAGGAAATCACCGCGAGCATATCCCAGTTTTGTTGTACCCCAGTTGAGAGCAAAAACGGTTGTAAGATAGAACACTACAAAAGTACAAATCGCAGCAACAGTACCCAAGACCAACATTGGGAAATGTTTCGTCATAACCTCTTTGAATGGGACATTAACTTCTTTTTGTTTGTCTAAAACTTTTTGGAATGCAGGAGTCTCATGCAATTTCAGACGGATATAGAGACCAACCAGAACTAACACCGCACTTGAGACGAATGGAATACGCCAGCCCCAAATCATGAAATCTTGTTCTGACATAAAAGCATTCAATAATAGGAAAGAACCTGTTGCGAGGATAAAACCAATCGGGGCGCCCAGTTGAGGGAACATGCCATACCATGCACGTTTTCCTTCAGGTGCATTTTCAGTCGCCAGTAGTACAGCACCACTCCATTCACCACCAAGACCCAGACCTTGACCTAAACGGCATAAAGCTAATAGTAAAGGAGCTGCAAGACCAATTTGTGCATAGGTTGGCAGCAAACCGATACAAACGGTTGATATCCCCATAGTGAGTAAAGCTGCGACTAAAGTTGCTTTACGTCCAATTCGATCTCCCAAATGTCCAAAAATTGCGGCTCCGATCGGGCGAGCAATAAAGGCAATTGCAAAAGTTGCGAGGGATTTTAGTACAGCGGCACCATCACTACTTTCTGGGAAAAATAAATGAGGAAAAATTAAAACTGCTGCAGTTGCGTAGATATAGAAGTCAAAAAACTCAATCGTGGTACCCACGAGACTGGCAAATAATACCCTTGTTTTTGAATTGCTTGCCACTTCGGGGGTGACAGTCGTAGTGCTAGACGACATACGAGACCTTATTTTATTTGATCAAGACACAGAAATATGGACTTGAGAATTTCTTGAATGCAAAGTCTACTCATGAAACTAGTGTCATTTCTTTTGGCCTGTCGACAGGAGTTAAAGCACATAACAGTAGATTGCAAGAAAGTGTAAACCTGCCCCTATTAGCACAAATACATGCCAAATTGCGTGGGTATATCTTACCTTTTTTAAAGCATAAAACAATGTGCCGACAGTATAAGCAAGCCCACCCGCAATCAATAACTGGATTGCTTCTTTTGATAGGTATCGTTGCATATCATCCATAACTAACACGGCTAACCACCCCATGATGATATAGGCTGCCAAAGATACTTTTTGAAAACGATGAATTAGGATCAGTTTAAATACGGTACCAATCAAGGCAATGATCCATAGCGCAATTAATAAATAATGTGCTTTCGCTGTTGGGATTGCGATACTTAGAAAGGGGGTATACGTTCCTGCAATCAGATAATAAATCGCAGTATGGTCAAGTTTTTTATACCAGTAGCGTTTCATTCCATCTTGAGAGAAATGGTAAAGCATAGAACTGCTGAGGAGTAATACAAGACTGAACCCATATACCCATAAACTCATCCATTGTCCGAAAGGTAGTCCATATCCTTTGATAATTAGAAACACCGATGCAATTAGCGCTAGAGCCGCACCAATCCCATGACTATAGGCATTAATTAATTCTTCTTTGGGATCATAATTGGTTAGAAAATTAGCGTTCATTGAGCTTCTAATAGTATAAAAATACAACTGTATCGTAATGCAATTTCCCTTTTAAAGTAAGACGCTATAAAATTTAGTTTCTATTTGTCAGGTTTTCACTATGTTTGCGCCCAAATTTTCCTTTGAACAAGAACAGCAATTTTTCTTGGAGATTCAGCAATCTATTGAAAACAATAGTTTTGCCCGATTGATCTTGAGTCAATACAAGGGCGAAATGACAGATTTAGAAAAAATGACTTTTCGCATTATTGAACTGCAAAATCAAAGTATGCTGTCCTGTTTATATCATTATAAAACGCAAGATATTACTAAGAATTATCCGATTGAAGTGGGATTAGAGAAAATAGCCGAGCTGTTGGCTCAGTCGAAACAAGCCAATCTATTTACAATGCATCAAGATATTCAACTGAAAAAAAACAAAAAGAAAGCCATGTTGAATGCACAGAAAAAGCAAATCAATGTAAACCAAGTTCAACAGCATCATGATCGTGAAAAACATCGATTTGTTCAGCAACAAAGTCCATTTCTTAAACATCTTGGAGTTACCGATGAAAAGGCACAAATCATTCCAAGCATGGCGCGCAAGTGGAAACAGATTAATAAGTTTATTGAAATTTTTTCAAATGCTTATGAGCAAATTGATGCTTCTCAACAAGAACTTAATATTGTTGATTTTGGTTCAGGAAAAGGTTATTTAACTTTTGCTTTGTATGATTATTTATTAGAGCAAAATAAAACTCCGTTAATCACAGGTGTTGAACTGCGTTCGAATCTTGTACAGTTTTGCCAAAAAGTTGCAGATGATGTTGGATTTAATCATCTTGATTTCTTTGAAGGCGACGTGCGTAGCTATGCTCCAGAAAAGCTGGATGTCATGATTGCACTACATGCTTGTGATGTAGCAACCGACTTTGCAATTCATACAGGAATTCGTCTGAATGCCTCAATGATCATGTGTGCGCCATGCTGCCATAAAGAGTTGCGACCTCAATTAAAAAGCCCAGAGGTTTTACAACCGATGCTTCAGTTTGGCATTCATGCAGGGCAGCAGGCAGAAATGCTGACAGATACATTGCGTGCTTTGTTGCTTAAGGCTTACGGTTATGAAACTAAAGTTTTTGAATTCGTTTCACTGGAACATACCAGTAAAAATAAGATGATTTTAGCGACCAAGCGTAAAGATGTTCAGCAGCCTGATCCGAAAATTATGCAGCAAATTCAAGCCTTAAAACAGATGTATGGTATCCAAAAACAAAGCTTAGAATTGCTGTTACAAGATCAAATGCCGATCGAAAATTTAGGTTGTAAGTGCTAATTAAGCTGAGATCGAGATGTTTAGAGTTCAAAGTGGTCACTGGGATAAGTTAGAGCAAGACGCAAAGTTCATTCGAAAACAAGTTTTTATAATTGAGCAGAACATTCCTGAAGAAGAGGAGTGGGATGATCAAGATATGATTTCAGATCATTTTGTTGTCTATGATCAAGATCAACCAATTGCAACTGCGCGTTTATTACAAAACAATAGTGTAGGGCGTGTGGCTGTACTCAAAGCTTATCGTGGACAAGGAATTGGACGTATGATTATGTTAGAGATTATTCGGCAAGCACATCAACAAGATCGAAAATTTCTTCACTTATCCTCACAAGTTCACGCCATCTCATTCTATGAAAAATTAGGATTTTCGATACAAGGGGATGCATACGATGAGTGTGGAATTCCTCATATAAAAATGCAGTTGGTGATTGAAACTAAAAATCACTGAAACGAAGATTTAGATCATAACTTGCTCGATCGATGATCAGATCGAGCAAGTTATATTTCTTTATTGGTGTTGCTGATGTTGGGTTTCAACCTCTGAGCTTGCTTGAGCATTTTCTTGAGCGATTGCTTTTTGTTGTTCTGCTGCTCGCTGTGCTCCAGGCATATAATCTGGTTCATTGCTCATAGCTAAGTAGAAGAAACTGAGAAAAATTGTACTAAGTACCCCAACGATAATGACAAATTTCCAACCTAATACGGTTTCACTTGAATCGTTGTGAGAGTTTGAGCGATTACTCATAGAAAATTCCAAAAATAAAATAAATAAAAAACTTGCTAGAACAACATCATTTAATCAATTTGATAAAAAGCCTAAACATTATATGGTTTTATAGTTTGTTTTGGGTTGTCTGATGATTTGTATTATTGATTGAAACTTGAAAGTTGATTTGCAAAAAAGAATAGTCTGAAATTAATATTTAGGGCTAAATTTAAGCGATTATTTAGAATTAGATATGATTTACATAAGTTTCCAAGTCTTCAATATTATAGTATTCAAAGACTTGGAATAGGTGAGATGATTATAGGGCGTTCCAATCTTCAATAGCTTTGAAGCCTGTTTCTAGACCAATATCATAACTATAACGAATCTTGGCTTTATTCTTGGTGAGTCGACCCGCCATATGTTTTAAGTCGGGTAGGCAAACCTCCAATATTTTTTGTTCAGATGCTGTTCTAACAAATTGAACAGATTCATTATAGCGTTGCGTTCTTGCTAATAAACTTTTGGCAAAACCATGTCGTTGCTTAAATGCGTACTTTGCAAGGAGTTGATCACCTTTACAACTGGCTTTGTAGTAATTTTTGGGGCGAGTTCTCAGTACCATGAGTTTAGATACATTAGTTTGTTTCGCCGTCCAAAGTACGGGGAGAGCATCTGCGACTCCGCCATCAAAGTAGGGTTCACCAAAAACTTCTACTGCTTGACGGGTAAGCACAGGAATAGAACTTGATGCACGTAATCCATCGAGAATGTTGTCTTTGGAGGCTTTGATATATGTTGCATCTCCTGAAATAGCATGGGTCAATACCATGTAAAACTCAGGATGATTGGCAAATAATTGAGCTAGATTGAGTGGATTTTCTTTTTCAACCACTTCCCACATCCATTTCAAATCAAGTAAGTCGCCACCTTTGAAGAAGCGTACATAATGAATGAATTCGGATCGAAGAGAATGATCTAGATAGATTTGTAGGGTGCGACCTTGTTGAGCTGCGAGGTAATTAGCGACATTGGTAGAACCAGATGAAACACCAACACAAAGATCAAATGGATTAAATTGTTGCAGTAAAAATGCATCTAAGACACCGCTGGTAAATGCGCCGCGCATTCCACCACCTTCAACGACCAGTGCTTGACGATTTTGGTGAAGCATTCAATATCTCGAATAGGATGATAAATCCCTGTTTAACACGGATTTATCATCTTCGACAAGAATACTTTAGTGATTGTGTTGCTGATGCTCGCTATGTTGAGCTTCGCCATTTGCTGGAGATTGTGACATTTCAGCTGCTGCCGCTGCTTTTTTTTGATTCATTGGCATATAGTCAGGCTCATTATTTATGGCTAAATAAAAAATCACCATAAAGATAAAGCTTAAAATGCAAGTGATGATCAGTGCTTTCCAACCCCACGGTGAGGTTTCAGGACATAATTTCTCAGACATAAGACAAATTTCCAAAGGACAAAAAGTAAAGCAGAATTGGTATATTTATAGCACAATTTGTGATGGATTAGACGTAATTCGGTTTTCTATCAATAAATACAAAAAAGCTCATATCAGTTAAAGAGACTAATATGAGCGTAAAGTGAAGAGAGTGAAAAAATTATTGAATAATTTCTTTCTTCTGCGCTTTGTCTTTTAACAATTGTGGTGGATTGAAACGTTCACCATATTTAGCAGCCAATTCCTCTGAACGTTGTAGGGATTTTTCAATCCCATTTTGATTTAAGAATTGAATTGCACCACCAGTCCATGGAGCAAAACCGATTCCAAAAATTGAACCGACATTGGCATCAATTACTGATTCTAGAACACCTTCTTCATAGCAGCGTAAGGTATCGAGTGCTTGAACAAACAAGAAGCGATCAATCATATCTTGTTCAGAAATATCATTCGCTTTTGTCCAACGGCTGAGCCCATCCCACAAATGTTTTTTGCCATTTTCTGGATATTCATAGAAGCCTGCACCTGCTGCTTTACCTTTACGATTGAGCTCGTGAATCATGGTGTGAACCACTTCATCTACAGGAGTTTTCGGTAAGTCTTTCCCTTCAGCTTGCAGTGCTTTGCGCGTTTCGCTTGCTACATGCTCAGTCAGAGTTAAAGATACTTCATCCTGAATCGCAAGAGGACCAACAGGCATACCAGCTTTGAGTGCTGCCATTTCGATTTTCGCTGGATGTACGCCCTCAGCAAGTAGACGCATACCTTCTTGAATGAACGTACCAAACACACGACTGGTAAAGAAACCACGGCTGTCATTTACCACGATTGGTGTTTTAGCAATTTGTTGTACAAAGTCATAGGCTTTAGCTAATGTTGCAGCTGAAGTTTCTTTGCCTTTGATGATCTCGACCAATTGCATTTTGTCGACTGGGCTAAAGAAATGTAAGCCAATAAAGTTTTTAGCATCTTTACTTGCTGTTGCTAGACCTGTGATTGGTAAGGTAGACGTGTTCGATGCAAAAATTCCATCTTCCGCTAAATACTGCTCAGCTTCTTGAGTCACCTTGGCTTTGAGTTCTTGATTTTCAAATACTGCTTCAATGATTAAATCACAGCCTTGTAGATCAGCTGCATCAGCAGTAGCTGTAATAAGCGCTAACACTTGATCACGTTTTTCTGCGGTCATACGACCTTGTGAAACACGTTTATCAAGTAGCTTTTGTGAATAAGCTTTGCCTTTCTCTGCATTTTCTACAGACACATCTTTGAGTACGACAGGAATTCCTTTGATTGCGGTTGAATAGGCAATCCCTGCACCCATCATACCTGCACCTAAAACACCGACTTTCTTCGCTTGCCATTTAGCAACTTCAGCAGGACGACTCGCACCTGATTTAATTGCATTTAGACCATGCCAAAACGTACCGATCATGTTCTTCGACACTTGACCGACAGTCAGTTGCGTAAAGTAACGTGATTCAATACGAAGCGCGGTATCTACATCGACTTGTGCGCCTTCAACCGCAGCCGCCATGATTGCTTCAGGTGCAGGGTAGCAACCTTTGGTTTTGTCACGTAGCATGGCAGGGGCAATTGCAAGCACTTGTGCAACCGCAGGCGTTTTAGGATCACCACCAGGGATTTTGTAGCCTTTCACATCAAATGGTTGCTGTGCTGCTTTTGTAGAAGGTGGATTAGCTTTCACCCAAGCAATCGCTTTTTCTAAAAGCTCTTGTTCATTCTCAGCCGTGTCATGTACCAAACCAAGAGATTTTGCTTTATCGACACCAAATTGCTTACCTTCCATGAGGAACGGGAATGCATTTTGTAAGCCGAGCAGACGCACCATACGGACGATGCCACCACCACCAGGAAGTAGTCCTAAAGTCACTTCAGGTAAACCAAATTTAGTTTTTGGATCATTAATAGCAATACGATAATGACAACCTAAAGCGATTTCCCAGCCACCACCAAGCGCAGTGCCGTTTAAAGCTGCAACAATAGGCACACCTAAAGTTTCGATTGTGCGTAAGTCACCTTTGAGTTTTTCAATCATCTTGAAAAATTCAGTAGCGTGTTCAGGTTGTACTTGAATCAGCTCATCTAGGTCACCACCAGCAAAGAAGGTTTTCTTAGCTGAACGGAAAATAATACCTTTCAGATCAGTTTCAGCTTTAAGCTTTTGACTGACTTCATCTAAAGCATCACGGAACTCTGCATTCATGGTGTTTGCAGATTGACCAGATGAATCTAGTGTAAGAATTACAATATTGTCAGCGTTTTTTTCGTATTTAATAGCGCTCATGTTGTTCTCCTTACACCAACTCGATAATGGTAGCGATACCCATACCACCACCGACACATAATGTTGCTAGACCACGTTTTTTACCTTGACGCTCTAATTCATCTAACAAAGTTCCTAGAATCATGGCACCAGTTGCCCCTAATGGATGTCCCATCGCAATCGCACCACCATTGACGTTGACTTTCTCAGCAGGAACTTTCAGTTCTGTAATAAAACGCATTACCACAGCTGCAAAAGCTTCATTCACTTCAAATAAATCAATATCGTTGATGCTCAAGCCTGCTTTTTCTAATGCTTTACGTGCAGCAGGGGCCGGACCAGTCAACATAATGGTTGGATCTGTACCGACTAATGCAGTTGCAAGCACCTTGGCACGAGGTTTTAAACCCTGCTCTTTGACTGCTTTTTCAGAAGCCAATAACACCACCGCAGCACCATCGACGATACCTGATGAGTTACCTGCATGATGAACGTGATTAATTTTTTGCGCTTCAGGATACTTCTGTAAAGCAACAGCATCGAAGCCCATTTGACCCATCATTTCAAAGCTAGCACTCAGTTTTGCTAAACCTTCAATGGTGGTTGTCCCTTTGATAAATTCGTCT
>ENA-OWLM01000755-OWLM01000755.1-metagenome-genome-assembly--contig:-NODE-755-length-12177-cov-3.344745_pt1 | contig 12177 bp, 12 predicted proteins | sample MGYA00245349_ERZ651102 | MGnify/ENA primary metagenome ERZ651102 (study PRJEB26857, sample SAMEA4031759) | metagenome | biome: human; feature: oral; material: saliva | place: Philippines | collected 2014... | reverse complement strand
TGTGCTCTTCCGATCTGGCTGGCGCGCGGGTCATGCGAATGACCCTCGCGCAGCTCGAACCACATTGCATTGAGGATGGCGAAAGCGCACGCCAGGCTCAGGCCGAGTATCCACGAGAAATACCACATGGTGGAGGCTCCTTTAATCAGTACGAGTTGGGCGTGTCGCCCACCGAATCATGGGTGACCTTGCCGCGCATGACGCGGTAGACCCAGCCGGTGTAGACGGTCACGATAGGCAGGAAGATGGCGACGGCAATCACCATGATCCACAGCGTCAGGTGGCTGGAGGATCCGTCCCAGATCGTCAGGCCCGCCTTCGGATTCGTCGACGAGGGCATGATGAACGGGAAGAGCGAAAAGCCCACCGTCAGGATCACGCCTGCGATCGACACCGAGGACGACAGGAACGCCAGCACGTTCGCGCGCACGCTCAGCAGCAAGGCCACCAGCACGGCGCCCGCCACGCCCAGCGCGGGCGCGATCCACATCAGCGGCCACTTCGCGTAGTTGGCCATCCATGCGCCGCCCTGCACCGATACGGTCTTGAGCATCGGGTCGGACGGACCCGCCATATCCACCGCGCTGGTGATGGTGTGGCCGGGCACGCCGCCCGCCACCCAAAAGCCGCCGGCAACAAACAGCGCCGCCGTAAGCAAGGCGGTCAGCCGCCCCCAGTTGCGCGCCCGCGACGAAATGGGATCTTCCGTGCGCCAGGCCAGCAGAACCGCGCCGTGCATGGCCAGCATCACCACGCTCAGCACACCCGCCAGCAGCGCGAACGGCATGAACAGCTGGAAAAAGGGGCGCTCATAGATCGGCCGCAGCGAAACCGCGTCGAACGTGAAGGGCACGCCCAGAATGATGTTGCCCATGGCGACGCCGAACACCAGCGACGCCACCACGCCCGAAAAACACAGAACGGCGTCCCAGCGGTTGCGCCAGCGCGTGCCTTCCATCTTGCTGCGGTACTTGAAGCCAACCGGCCGCAGGATCAGCGCGATCAGGACCAGCATCATCGCCAGGTAGAACCCGGAGAACGAGGCGGCATACAGCAGCGGCCACGCGGCGAAAATCGCGCCGCCCGCAGTAATGAGCCAGACCTGGTTGCCTTCCCAGACCGGCCCCACCACGTTGATCACGATGCGCCGTTCGGCGTCGGTCTTGGCCACGACCGGCAAGAGCGTGGCGACGCCCAGGTCGAAGCCGTCCATGACGGCAAAGCCGATGAGCAAGGCGCCCAGCAGCACCCACCACACCACGCGCAGGGTGCCGTAGTCGAAAGGAATGAGGGTATCCATCTGCGTCTCTCCCTTAAGCGCGCACGGCGGCGCGGACAGGATCGGCGGCGGCAGCGCCCGGCGCCGGCCCATCGGATTTCGGTCCGGCCTTGATGGCGTGCAACATGACCTTCACGCCGATGATCAGCAGGATCGTGTACAGCACCAGGAAGATCGCCAGGCTGACGACCAGATCCGTCATCGTCAGGCCCGAGGCCGCGTAGTACGTGGGCAGCACGCCTTCGATCACCCAGGGCTGGCGGCCGTATTCGGCCACGAACCAGCCGCTTTCAATGGCGATCCATGGCAGAGGCAGGCTCCATACGGCCACCTTCAGCAGGCCGGGCCGGCTGTCCAGGCGGCCGCGCGAGGCCAGCCAGAAGGCCACGCCGAAGAACACGATCAGGTACATGCCCACCGCCACCATGATGCGGAACGCCCAGAACAGCGGCGCCACGGTCGGGATGGTGTCCAGCGCCGCCTGCTTGATGTCGGCCTCGGTGACCTTGCTGATGTCGGGCTGATGGCGCTTGACCAGCAAGGCGTAGCCCAGGTCGGGCCAGGTCTTGTCGAAGACCATGCGCGCATCCACGTCCTTGGGATTGGCGCGGATCTTCTGCAAGGCCTCGTAGGCCACGAGGCCGTCGCGGATGCGGTTCTCGGCGCGCAGGACCAGGTCATTGATGCCCAGCAGCGGCGTGGTGAGCGAGCGCGTCCCGATGATGCCCATGACGTAGGGAATCTCGATTGCGAAGTCGTTCCGGCGTTCCGCCTGGTTCGGGATGGCGATCAGGTTGAAGGACGCGGGCGCGGGTTCGGTCTCCCACATGGATTCCATGGCCGCGATCTTCATCTTCTGGTGTTCAGTGGTGAGATAGCCGCTTTCGTCGCCCAGCACCACCACCGACAGCGCGCCGGCCAGGCCGAAGCTCGCCGCCACCGCCATGGAACGCTTGGCCAGGTCGATGTGACGCCCCTTGAGCAGATACCAGGCGCTGATCGACATGACGAACATGGCGCCCGCCACGTAGCCGGCGCTGACCGTATGCACGAATTTGGCCTGGGCGACGGGGTTGAAGAGCACCGCCGCAAAGTCGGTCATCTCCATCCGCATCGTGTCGGGATTGAAGAGCGCGCCCACGGGGTTCTGCATCCAGCCGTTGGCGATCAGGATCCACAGCGCCGAGAAGTTGGTGCCGAACGCCACCAGCCAGGTCACCACCAGATGGCTGACCTTGGACATGCGGTTCCAGCCGAAGAAGAACAGGCCGACGAAGGTGGCTTCCAGGAAGAAGGCCATCAACCCTTCAAGCGCCAGCGGCGCGCCGAAGATGTCGCCAACGTAGTGGCTGTAATACGACCAGTTCATACCGAACTGGAACTCCATCACGACGCCAGTGGCGACGCCGAGCGCGAAGTTGATGCCGAACAGGGTGCCCCAGAACATCGTCATCCGCTTCCAGATGGCGCGGCCGGTCATGACGTACACGCTTTCCATGATGGCCAGCATGAACGACAGGCCGAGCGTGAGAGGGACGAACAGGAAGTGATAGAGCGCGGTCGCGGCGAACTGGAATCGCGACAGGTTCACGACGTCGAGATCAATCATTGGGCTGCTCCCAAAGCGTTGACGCGCCGCGGCAACCGGCATGGTTCCCAGGCCGTCTCTCGCGCCATGTTAGGGGCGTTGCATACAACTTCATAGAGGTTTCCTGAAAAATCGAGGTGGAGCGTGTCAGCCCTTGCCCCGCAATTTGCCGGCAAAACCCAGCACCTTCTGAACCTTGGAACCCAGTTTCATCAGGTTCTGCAGGGTTTCGGGCGGCAGTCGTTGAACCTCATCGAACCACCCGGTGGACAGTTCGATGAGCTCCAGCATTTCGGTCATTCGTTGTTGCGCGTAAGCCTCGTCGGGACCCGACGGCGGCTCCAGCAGGGTGTCGCGCAGGAGGGTGAGCGTGGGGTCGACTTCGCGCTTGCGCTTTTCTTCCATCAGGATGCGGAAGATCTCCCAGACGTCCTTGGGGGTCTCGAAGTAGTCGCGGCGGTCGCCCACCTGGTGGACCAGCTTGACCAGCCGCCAGGATTGCAGCTCTTTCAGCCCCAGGCTGACGTTAGAGCGCGAAAAGCCCAGCGCCTCGGCGATGTCGTCGGCGTTGAGCGGCTTGGGCGCCAGGAACAGCAGTGCGTAGATCTGGCCGACGGTGCGGTTCACGCCCCAACGGCTGCCCATTTCGCCAAAGTGCAGGACGAAACGTTCGTTTTGGGGGGAAAGCGCCATGATGAGTCAGCCAACAGGAAAGACGGCGGAGCTTTGATCGACACAGATCGTTACTCTGCTTTCAGAAATTTCTGAAATTATCGAACAAACGCTGAGAAAGCGCAAACCACACAACATGTAGGGGCAAGGGCGCAAGCATTGGCGATTCAAGCGACAAACAGCCCAAAATAGCCGTCGAACGTGACAGCCATACAACACTAATCGGGGATAGACCCCGAATCTGGACCGTGCTCCGCGATGGGCTATCCCGCTGAAAAACAAGGGCGCGCGGACGCCGCCCATGGCAAAAACGCCACCGGACGGGTGGCGTTTATCGGGGGAAATGCGGCAATAGTGGCGGGATTCAGGCCCGCGGCAGCCCGGTGCAGCGGGGTATCAGCCCGCCTTGACGGTGACGGCCGCGGACACGCGCTTGGCCTTGGCGCGGGCTGCGGCCACGTCCTCGGCCACGGCCAGGCCCACGCCCATGCGGCGCTTCACGAAGGATTCGGGCTTGCCGAAGAGGCGAATGTCGGTGCCAGGCTCGGCCAGGGCTTCGGCCACGTTGTGGAACGACACCGCGTCGGCGTCGACCCCGCCGTAAATGACGCTGCTTGCGCCGGGCTGGCGCAGGCTGGTGTCCACGGGCAGCCCCAGCAGGGCGCGGGCGTGCAGTTCGAATTCGTTCTGCGCCTGGGTGATCATGGTGACCATGCCGGTGTCGTGCGGGCGCGGGCTGACTTCCGAGAACCAGACCTGGTCGCCGGCCACGAAGAGTTCGACACCGAAGATGCCCAGCCCGCCCAGTTCGGACGTGACGGCCAGCGCGATATCCCGGGCGCGTTGGAGCGCGGCGGGCGACATCGGATGGGGCTGCCAGCTTTCGACGTAGTCGCCGTCGACCTGCTTGTGGCCGATGGGCTCGCAGTAGCGGGTCTCGACTTTGCCGTCGGCGCCCCGGGCGCGCACGGTCAACAGGGTGATTTCGTAGTCGAAGCGGATGAAGCCTTCGACGATGGCGCGGCCGCCCCCTACCCGGCCGCCTTCCTGGGCGTAGCGCCAGGCGGAGACGAGATCGTCGGCATTCTTGATCACGGACTGGCCCTTGCCCGACGAGGACATGACCGGCTTGATGACGCAGGGATAGCCGATGCCGCCGTCGATGGCCTGGCGCAGCTCTTCCTCGGTGTCGACAAAGCTGTAGGGCGACGTGGGCAGCCCCAGGGTTTCGGCGGCCAGTCGGCGGATGCCTTCGCGGTTCATGGTCAACTGGGCCGCGCGGGCGGTGGGCGTGACCCGCGCCACGCCCGTGGCTTCGAGTTCGACCAGCAAACTGGTGGCAATGGCCTCGATTTCGGGGACAATAACGTGCGGCTGTTCTTGTTCGATGATTTTCCGCAGGGCCTGCGGGTCCGTCATCGAGACCACATGCGCCCGATGCGCGACCTGATGGCCAGGGGCGTCGGCGTAGCGGTCAACCGCAATGACTTCCACGCCCAGCCGCTGCAGGGCAATGATGACCTCTTTGCCCAATTCCCCGGACCCGAGCAACATGACGCGGGTAGCCAGGGGGGAAAGCGGCGTGCCAAAGACGGGGCTGGAAATGCTGGACATGGAGCGGGCCTGGAAAGGAAGTTTGAACTCGGCAGCATGCCATACCCCCCAGTCCGGGGCAAACCAGCATACTGATATTAAAATCCGTCCATGACCGACCATCCCACCACATCGTCCGGCACCGCGCTGGCATCTGCGCGCAGAACGCTACAAATTGAAAGCCAGGGCCTGCAGGACCTGTCCGCCAGGCTGGATGACGCCTTCACCCGGGTCGTGGACCTGCTGCTCGCCTGCCGCGGCCGCGTGGTCGTGAGCGGCATCGGAAAAACGGGACACATCGCCCGCAAGATCGCCGCCACGCTGGCCTCCACCGGCACGCCCGCGTTCTTCGTCCACGCGGCCGAAGCCGTGCACGGCGACCTGGGCATGATCACCCGAGACGACGTGCTGATCGCCATTTCCTATTCCGGATCCGGCGAAGAACTACTGACCATCCTGCCGGTGGTGCGCCGCATGGGCGCCGGCCTGGTCGCCATCACCGGCAATCCCCAGTCCGAATTGGCCCGGCAGGCGGACATTCACCTGGACGCCAGCGTGGCCCAGGAGGCCTGCCCGCTGAACCTGGCGCCCACCGCCAGCACCACCGCAGCCCTGGCCCTGGGCGATGCCCTGGCCGTGGCCTGCCTGGAAGCGCGCGGCTTCGGCCCGCAGGATTTCGCCCGCTCGCACCCGGGCGGCGCGCTGGGCCGCCGGCTGCTGACCCATGTGCGCGACGTCATGCGCCAGGGCGACGCGCTGCCGATCGTCCTGTCGGACACCCCCGTATCGCAGGCGCTGGAAGTCATGTCGGCCAAAGGCATGGGCATGACGGTCGTGACCGACGCCCAGCACCGCCCGCTGGGCATATTCACCGACGGCGACCTGCGCCGCCTGATCGCGCGGCACGGCGATATACGCAGCCTGACGGTGGAAGCCGGCATGACGCGGTCGCCGCGCAGCATCAATCCCGACGCGCTTGCCGTCGAGGCCGCCCGGCAGATGGACGAACAGCGGCTCAATCACATGTTGGTGATGGACAATGACGGCGCCCTGCTGGGCGCCCTGCATATGCATGATCTGATGGCCGCTAAAGTGGTATGACTATGAATCTTTCTGCTTCCGTGACTCACCCGGCTGAAGCGCTGGTGCTTGCCCGTATTCCCTCCACCGTGCGCGAGCGCGCCGCGGCCGTTCGCCTAATGGTTTTCGACGTGGACGGCGTGCTGACCGACGGCAGCCTCTATTACGGCGAAAGCGGCGAACTGCAAAAGCGCTTCAACGCGCTGGACGGCCACGGGCTGCGGCTGCTGATGGAAGGCGGACTGAAGGTGGCCCTGATTACCGGCCGTTCCGGCCCCATCGTCGCGCGCCGCGCGGCCGAACTGGGCATTGCCGAAGTCATCCAGGGCGTTCGCGACAAAGGCAGCGCCCTGACCGAACTTGCTCAGCGCTCCGGTGTCCAACTGAATCAGACCGGCTACATGGGCGATGACATCATCGACCTGCCGGCCATGCAGCGCGCGGGCTTCGCGGCCAGCGTGCCCAACGCGCCCGGCTACGTCAGCCAGGCCGCCCACTGGGTGTCCACCAACCAGGGCGGCAACGGCGCCGTCCGTGAATGCTGCGATCTCCTGCTGGCCTCTCAAGGGCGCCTGGGCGGGTTCCTCGCCGCACCGGGGCTGCTGGGCCCCGGGGCCATCCAATGATCGCCCAGTCAACGAATACGCCCTCGCGGCGAACCTGATGAAAGAACGTTTTCCCTCATTGATCGCGCTGTTCCTGCTGCTGGTGCTGGTCACCAGCTCGTGGTGGGCGGCCGATTACGCGCAGCGGGCCATCCAGGTGGACCCGCCGCGTCGCGTCACCCATGAAATGGACGCTTGGTCGCGCAACTTCGTAATGCTGCGCACGGACCCCACCGGCAAGCCCATCAACCGCCTGGAAGGCGAGTACGCTGAACACTTTCCGGACGATGATTCGTATCACATCACCGCGCCGCGCGCGGTGGGCCAGCGCGAGACCAACCCCATCACGGTCGCCGTTTCCAAGACGGCCGTCATGGAACAAGGCGGCAAGCGCATCGTCATGGACGGCGACGCCCATGTGCTGCGCCAGCCTGACGCCGAAAACGACATGCTGGACGTGCGCAGCCAGCAGCTGATCATCCTGCCCGACGACGACGTCGTCTACACCGACCTGCCCGCGGTCGTCCTCAAGGGACGTTCGCGCATGACGGGCAAGGGCATGCATTACAACAACAAGACGCGCCAATTGCAGGTTTCGGCTTCGACCGACGTTGAAATTGCCGGTTCGGAAGGCAAACAGCAGCGCCGCACCGAAATTCCAGCCAACAACACTGACCAGAAAAAACCATGACCGACCTCCGGACTCTCCTTGCCCCGACGACCCGCCTGATCGGCGCCGTCCTGCTGACGGCCTCGGCGCTTGCGCCGGCTTACGCGGCAGACCCGGCGCCCAAGGCGGCCACGCCGGCCGAAGAGCCCAGCACGCTGATCCTGTCGGACACCTTGCACTATGACGACGTGAAGAAGCAAAGCGTCTTCACGGGCAACGTCAATCTCACGCGCGGCCTGATGACCCTGTCGTCGGACACGCTGCAGATGAACGAAGACGCGAAGGGCAACCAGTACGGCACGGCCACGGCCAACAAGGGCAAGGTGGTCACCATTCGCCAGGAACGCCCCGAAACCTTCGAGCTCATCGAAGGCAAGGGCCTGCGCGCCGAGTACGACGGCACCAACAGCACCTTCGACCTGATCGGCCAGGCCGTGGTGGTCCGTTACGTCTGTGGGAAACCGTTCGATACCATTCGGGGCGAACGGGTACGCTACAACGAGAAGACCGGCACTTATGAAGCCCAGGGCGGCCCCAACTCCGCCGCGGCCGGCGGCCGGGTGCGTTCGGTCGCGGAACCGCGCGCCAAGGCGGACGCGGCCGTTGCCGAATGCCGCAAGCAGCAGGCCGCCAAGAAAGGGCGCTGAAGCGCTCCCCATGCAACACCACTCGCAGCCACGATGAACCAACCTTCAGTGCCGACCCCCGTGACCTCCGCCCCTTCGGGCGTCAAGCAGGGCAGCCTGCGCGCAACCGGATTGCGCAAGACCTATAACGGCCGGACGGTCGTGCAGGATGTCTCCCTGTCCGTGGTAAGCGGCGAAGTCGTCGGCCTGCTGGGCCCCAACGGCGCAGGCAAGACCACCAGCTTCTACATGATCGTGGGACTGGTGCCCGCCGACGCCGGCCGCATCGAAATCGACGGCTCCGTCATCACCGCGATGCCGATCCACAAGCGCGCGCGCATGGGCCTGTCCTACCTGCCGCAGGACGCGTCCGTGTTCCGCCGCCTCACGGTCGAACAGAACATCCGCGCGGTCCTGGAACTGCAGGTGGGGCCGGACGGCCGCAGCCTGTCGACCTCCAAGATCAACGAACAGATGGAGTCCCTGCTGGAAGAGCTGCAGATCGGACACATCCGCAGCAACGCGGCGATTTCGCTGTCGGGCGGCGAACGGCGCCGCGTGGAAATCGCGCGGGCGCTTGCCACCAGCCCGCGTTTCATCCTGCTGGACGAGCCCTTTGCCGGCGTCGACCCCATTGCGGTGATCGAAATCCAGCGCATCGTGCGTTTCCTGAAGGGCCGCGGCATCGGCGTGCTGATCACCGACCACAACGTGCGCGAAACCCTGGGCATCTGCGACCGCGCCTACATCATCAGCGAAGGCAAGGTGCTGACGGACGGCCACCCGGATGAAATCGTGGGAGACCCGGCGGTGCGCCGCGTCTATCTGGGCGAACACTTCCGCATGTAACAGCGCCCCCTGGGGAAGACCCTAGGGCGCCCCCGAGACAGCGGCGCATAAGCCCTAGGGGCTCAGCCATAAAAATGCCATGTAGTTGCGGTAGGTCAGCTTGTTTTATCGGCCTGAGTCTATACACTAGTACTAAACGAACCTGCTCATTGAAGGAGAACGCCTAACGAATCCATCGCGCATCTTGCGCACCTTTTTTCCTCTTTTAGAAGGAGAGCACACTATGAACCTGAGCATCTGCGGTCGTCACCTCGACGTCACCCCGGCCATCCGGGAATATGTCATGAACAAACTGGCGCGAGTGCTGCGGCATTTCGATCACGTCATCGATACCCAGGTCATGCTCTCGGTAGAGCCCCTGCGGCATAGAGCCGAAATCACCATGCGTCTAAGCGGCAAAGACATTCATTGTGAAGCAACCGATGAAAACCTCTATGCAGCCATAGACCTTCTTGCTGACAAAGTCGACCGTCAGGTCATCAAGCACAAGGACAAGGTAAGAAGTCACTCAGCGGAGTCCGTGAAGCGGCAAGCGGCGAGCCTCTCGCCACCCCAGCAGTAACGCGCTTCATGACCGCTCGCCCTGAGAGACGAGCTAAACAGCGATCACTCGATCCTGCCTAAGTCCCGGTGTCCCGCTAGACCTTGCGTCCAGCCGGGGCATCGGCAACTCCCCCCCGCAGTCCCCAATCCCCACTCCGTCTTTTGTCGCTGGCCTGCCCCGGCGGATTCGCGTTTTCCCTGCAATTGCGTCATCAGTCCAGCTACCGCCGCCAGAATGCCCACAACAGAGCGCTATCGGTCTATGCTGTCGCTCTGCCGCCCCTAGGCGCCCAGTCGTCGGGCCCGCCTGGAAAGGCCCATTATTGCAGTGCGTCATAAAACCATATAATGACCCGATGAATCATTTGTCGCGCATCCTACCCGCCGGCAACGTCGTGCTCGATATGCTCGCAACGAGCAAGAAACGCGCGTTCGAACAAGCCGGCCTGCTTTTTGAAAACAACCATGGCTTGGCTCGTGCGCTCGTGTTCGACAGCCTGTTCGCCCGTGAACGCCTGGGCTCCACGGCCCTTGGCCAGGGCGTGGCCGTTCCGCACGGCCGCGTGAAGGGCCTGGAGCAGGCGCTGGCGGCGTTCATCCGCCTGGCCCAGCCCATCCCCTTCGACGCTCCCGACGGACAACCCGTGTCGATGCTGCTCTGCCTGCTCGTCCCGGAAACGGCCACGCAGCAGCATCTGGACATCCTGGCCGAACTCGCCCAGCTCATGTCCAACAAGGCGTTGCGCGAGGCCCTGGCCACCGAGCCCGACCCGGCCATCGTCCACAAGATGCTCACGACCGGCAAACTCTGAAATCACGCGGAAGCGCTGCCATGCTCACGGTGCAGGAACTCGTCGACGACAACGCCGACAAAATCCCCTTTAACTGGATCTCGGGCCAAGGCGCAGCGGACCGCGCCATTCCCGATGACGGCATGGCGGCCGCCGACCTGGTCGGCCACCTGAACCTCATCCACCCGTCGCGCATCCAGGTGTTCGGACAGGAAGAACTGGCGTACTACACGCGCTTCGACCTGCGCCGCCGCATGCACCACATGGACGAGCTGCTGATCGGCGGTGTCCCCGCGATCCTGCTGGCCGACGGCCTGACGCCGCCGCAGGACCTCATCGACCAATGCGACCAGCACCAGGTGCCGCTCCTGTCCACGCCGGTCGCCGCCGCGCAGCTCATCGACCTGCTGCGCATCTACCTGGGCAAGAAACTTGCGCCCACCACCACCGTCCACGGCGTTTTCCTTGATGTGCTGGGGCTGGGCGTGCTGATCACCGGCGAATCGGGCCTGGGCAAGAGCGAACTGGCGCTGGAACTGATCTCGCGCGGACACGGCCTGGTGGCCGACGACGCCGTGGAGTTCTCGCGCACCGCTCCCAACATGATCGAAGGCCACTGTCCGCAACTGCTGCAGAACCTGCTGGAAGTGCGCGGCCTGGGCCTGCTCGACATCCGCACCATCTTCGGCGAAACCTCGGTGCGCCGGAAGATGCGCCTCAAGCTCATCGTGCACCTGGTGCGCGCCACCGCCCAGGACAAATTCGAGCGCCTGCCGCTGCAAGACATCACGCAGGACATGCTGGGCCTGCCCGTGCGCAAGGTGATGCTGCAGGTGGCCGCGGGCCGCAACCTGGCGGTGCTGGTCGAGGCCGCGGTGCGCAACACGATACTCAAGCTGCGCGGCATCGACACGCTTGGCGAATTCATGGAACGCCAGGCCATGGCGATCCTCCAAAGCAGCAAATGAACACACGCCGTCGCCCTGCGGCATCGTGAGCCTTTACGAAACCCTCGCCGACGAGATCGCCAGATCAATCGCATCCGGCGTGCTGCGCGCCGGCGACAAGCTGCCATCGGTACGCGACGCCTGTTCGGCGCGGGGGGTAAGCCCCTCCACCGTATTCCAGGCCTATTACCTGCTCGAAGCGCGCGGCCTCGTGCGCGCGCAGCCGCGCTCGGGCTATTACGTCAATGTGCCGGCCGAGTCGCTGCCGCCCGAGCCCGGGGCCTCATGCCCTGACGGCGAATCAACCGAGCTCGCGATCAGCGAGCGGATCTTCGACATCCTGGACTCCGTCCGCAACCGCGACGTCACACCGCTGGGCTCGGCCTTCCCCTCCCCCTTGCTGTTTCCGCTGCCGCGGCTGGCGCAAGCCATGGCCGCGCATCTCAAGCGGCAGGATCCGCGCGATACGGTCGACGACCTGGCCCCCGGCAATCCGCGCTTGCGCAGACAGATCGCGCTGCGCTATCTGATCGGCGGCATCAACCTTCCCGCCAGCGACATCGTCATCACCAATGGCGCGCTCGAAGCCCTGAACCTGTGCCTGCAGGCGGTCACGCAGCCGGGCGATTCCGTCATGGTCGAAGCGCCCACGTTCTACGGCGCCCTGCAGGCGCTGGAAAGACTGGGACTGAAGGCGCTGGAAGTGCCGACCCATCCGCGCACCGGCATCGACCTGGCTGCGATGGAAGCAGCCATCGAACGCCACGTGCCGCGCGCCTGCTGGCTGATGACGCAGTTCCAGAACCCCCTGGGCAGCCTGATGCCCGACGACAGGAAGCGCCAGCTGGTCGAGCTGCTTGCCCGGCACGACATCCCCCTGATCGAAGACGACGTCTATGGCGAGCTGTACTTCGGACCGGCGCGGCCGGTTCCC
>ENA-OWLM01000749-OWLM01000749.1-metagenome-genome-assembly--contig:-NODE-749-length-12261-cov-3.849746_pt1 | contig 12261 bp, 11 predicted proteins | sample MGYA00245349_ERZ651102 | MGnify/ENA primary metagenome ERZ651102 (study PRJEB26857, sample SAMEA4031759) | metagenome | biome: human; feature: oral; material: saliva | place: Philippines | collected 2014... | reverse complement strand
ACCGACGGACGCATTCGCTGCATCGGCACCGACCACGCGCCGCACACAATCGCCGACAAGGAAGGCGGCGCCGCTCGCGCTGCCAGCGGTATGCCGATGGTGCAGTTCTCGCTCGTTTCGATGTTAGGACTGGTCGACGAAGGGGTCTTGAGCATTGAACGTACGGTCGAACTCATGTCGCACAATCCGGCACGCACTTTCGGCATCGAAAATCGTGGTTTCCTCCGCGAAGGCTACATGGCCGATCTCGTGCTCGTGAAGCCCCACAGTCCGTGGACGCTCACCCCGAACCTAATTTTCTCAAAGTGTAATTGGAGTCCGCTCGAAGGGAAGACCTTCAACTGGCGAGTGATGCGCACCTTTGTCAACGGCGCACTGGTCTACAACAAGGGGAGCATCACCAATGAGAACTACTGCGGCCGCCCCGTCACGTACATGCCTCGCCGCTACGGCCGTAACTAAACGACCGACTGACCGATCGCCACTTTTTTGCAACCGACGCGCTTTTCGCCTTTACCCTGACTCGTCATGCAATTCCTCTATCGTCTCTATCAACTCTTCTTCTATTTTCCGATATTCATCCTCCTCACGATTCTCACCGCGCTGGTGACGGCCTTAGGTTGCACCGTGGGGCTGTCGCGCTGGTTTGCTTTCACGCCCAGCCGAATATGGGGATGGCTCACGATTCGTTTGCTCTTTCTGCCCGTGAAAGTCGAAGGGCGCGAACATCTGCAACGCCATCAGAGCTACGTCTTTGTGGCCAATCACCAAGGGGCGTTCGACATCTTTCTCCTCTCGGGCTTCCTCGGCCGTGAGTTCAAATGGATGATGAAAGCCTCGTTGCGCAAAATTCCCTTCGTGGGTTATGCTTGCGAAAAAGCCGGTTTCATATTCGTAGACAAGTCGAGTCGTCGCGCCATTGCCGAAACGATGGCAACCGCTCGCCAACGCTTGGTCGGCGGTACTTCGCTCGCCGTCTTCCCGGAAGGCGCTCGCTCCTTCACCGGCCACATGGGACTGTTCCGCCGTGGCGCGTTCCAACTGGCCGACGAACTGCAACTTCCGGTCGTGCCGATTACGATCGACGGTAGTTTTGACATCATGCCGCGCACACGCGATTTCCATTTCGCACACTATGCTCCGCTGCGGCTGACCATCCATGCGCCGATCTATCCCACTACACAAGGATCGGAGAACGTCAAACGTTTGCTGGAAGAAAGTTACCAAACCATCATGGACGGACTGCCCGAAGCGCGGCGCGGCTATGTAAAAAATGACGATCAATGAGTGCTCCTTTTGCATCGTCTTCCTCTCCCCTATTGCGTCTCCTGCTGCCCCTCGCCGCAGGAATCGCAGTGGGGGATTTCTTTTATCCCCACCTCACACTACCCTCCCTCTTCTTTTTCTTGGGTACGCTCGCCGTCGGCCTATTCACAGCCTCCTCCCTTTTTCTTCGACGCCTTTCCTCCCCGATTTTACAAGCGATCGGACTCTATCTCACCGCCTTTCTCCTCGGCATCACCCTCCTGCATCACGATCGTGCGCGCCTTTCATCGCTCAACGAACGACAAGCGCAGGTGCATCACGCGGTGGTGACTGATGCGCCACGACTTTATCCCGGACAGTGGCGCGTGAAATGCCGACTCATTGCACCCGATCCGCAAGCCGGTCGCCTCATCGACCTTTCGTTGACCGATACGACGCAAAAACTCGCACCGCTCGCTCCACCGCACACGGCTCTTCACGTCGGTAGCCGCCTTTTGCTGCACACCCGCATCACTTCGCCGAGTACGGCACGCAATCCCGGTGAACCCGATCGTGCAGCTGCTCTGCGACGACAAGACATCAGTGGAAGCGCCCACTGCTATGCCGGCGATTGGCAACGCTCGCAGCTCCCCGTCACGCTCACGCTGCGCGAACGTCTCCTCATTGTTCGCGCGCATCTCATCTCTCAATACCGAGCGCACCTCGATCGGCACACCGCCTCCCTGCTTGCGGCCATGACACTCGGCGATCGCACCGGAGTAGACCGCTCTACGCGCGAACTCTTCAGCCAAAGCGGCGCCGGCCACCTCCTGGCGCTCTCCGGTCTGCATCTTGCCATCCTTTACTCCCTCTATACGCTCGTGGTCGTCGTCCCCGCTCGCCGCGCCGGCCGAAAATGGTACGTCCTCTCCACCCTTCTCTCCCTCGTTGGCATTTGGCTCTTCGCCCTTGTGGCCGGTCTACCCATCTCGCTCATCCGTGCCGCACTCATGTTCAGCATCTCCGCCGTTCTCGCCCTCTTTTCGCGCAATGGGCACGGCCTCCACAGCCTGCAACTCACCATTCTCTTCCTTCTCCTCCTCTTTCCCCAATGGCTTTTCGACCTCGGGTTTCAACTCTCGTGCCTTGCCGTCGCCGGCATCCTCCTCATCGCACCACTCCTACCCTTGCCGTCAGCGCTTGAAATCCTCACTCCGCGCGGCGCCGAACTTGCGCAACGCCCACCCGACTCTTGCAGCATGCGCCTGCTCAAACAGGGGCTTCAAGCCGTTTGGAATCTCCTCGTCGTCTCCTTTTCCGCGCAACTTGCCACGGCTCCCCTCGTTGCTTACACTTTTGCGCGCTTTCCGTGGGCAGGTTTGCTCTCCTCCCTCTTCGTCATTCCCCTCGCCTACCTCCTTCTCGGGGGAAGCCTCCTCTTTCTGCTTCTTATCCCCCTCCGTGCTCTTCTCGCAGCCTTCCTCACGGGCACACTCTCCCTGCTCGAACAGATTCTTGCCTATTTTTCGCAAGGATTCTTCGCCCCATTCTCCCTTCATCCCTCCTTGCTCACCACCGCCGCCGCTTATCTGCTGCTCGGCGCCGCACTCTATAGGGTCTACCACCGCAAGCAACTCCACCCCTCACAACGCCTCACTCTCCTCTTCCTTCCCCTCCTTTTTCTCGGCCTTTCCGTACTCGCCGACGACTATCGACAGCGGCAACACACCGACCGACTCCTCATCTACCACACCTATCCTTGCACCGCAGTCCACCTATTTTGTCGCGACGGCCGCTCCTACGTGCTCTGCACCGATACCCTCCGCGCCCATACCGCGCTGCGCACCACAGCCCTCCACCGTTGGGAAACTTACGACACATCTCCCATCTTTCTTCCCCTCGCTCCGCTGCGCCATATCGAAGGTTGCGATACCCTCACACGGCGCACCGCACTTTCGGCCTTCGCCCCCGGCGTTCTGCTCTATTGCGGCGCGCGCATCGCCGTTGTCGACCATCCACTTTCCTATGCCTTCCCGGAAAAACCCCTCCGCATCGACTACCTCCTCGTCACGCACGAAGTGCACCGTCCTCTCTCCCACCTGCTGCATTTCTATCATCCGCACACCCTCGTACTCTCGGCCGATCTCAGCCCCTACTACCGCGAACAATTCACACGCGAAGCCCGTCGTCGTCGACTCGAAATCTACGATATCGCCGACAAAGGCTATTTCGAGTTGAAAGGCCACTTATAAATTACTCACAATCTCTCAAGATGTGCAGAAATGCACAATTCTTCCACCCATTTTACCGCAAAATCGCCATCTCTACCTGACAATCTTCCGAAATAAGCGAAAAAACGCCCCATTCTTCGCACAGTTTTCTTGTTTGTGTGCATAGTCGTCGTAACTTTGCGCTCGCAATCCAAACCAACCACAACATTTTTCCACTACACATGAAGAAAATTGTCTTGTCGGCCGTGCTGTTCGGCAGCACCCTGAGCATGATGGCCGGTGGCTATCTCACCAACACCAACCAAAGCGTCACCTTCCTGCGCAATCCCGCTCAGGACGCCAATATCACGCTGAACGGCGTCTACTCCAACCCCGCCGGTGTCAACTTCCTCCAGCCGGGCTTCCACTTCGGCGTGAACCTCCAGTCCGCCTATCAGACTCGCGAGATTCAATCCGCCTTCCATGCCTTCAAATACGGCATCGACAACAATTCTTCAAGCGACAAGCTCTTCAAGGCCGAAGCCAAAGCGCCCGTCATTCCCTCGCTCCAAGCCGCTTGGGTCAACGGTCCCCTCAGCCTTCAGCTCAACCTCGCTCTCGTCGGCGGTGGGGGTAAAGCCACCTATAAGCACGGTCTCGGCAGCTTCGAAAGCAAAGTCGCCCTCCTCGGCGCCCTCGGCAACGCCAATCGCGCCCTCGGTTTCGACCGCTACGACGTCGACGCCTATATGCACGGCCGCCAATACTTCTACGGCCTCACCCTCGGTGCCGGTTACCGCATCGGCGAACACTTCTCCGTCTATGGTGGTGTGCGCGGCGTACTCTCTTCCGCTCACTATGACGGTTATCTCCGCAACATCCAGGTAAACGGTGGCGATCGCGGCGGCAACAAAATGGTAGCCGCCCCCGAATACTTCGGCAAATTGAGCGCCGACAGCAAGGGACTCGCCGAAGCCAACGGTCGTCTCGCTCTCGTCGCACAAAGGAACGCGCAGACCGCTGCCGCCGAAGCCCAAGCCGCCAGCGAAGCCGGCAACATCGCTTTGGCACAAACCAAGGGTCTGGAAGCCAAAGAACAAGGCAAACTCGCACAAGGCTATGCCGAAAGCCTCAACAACTACCGCCAACTCGCCTACACCACCGGTGCCCTCGCCCAAGCCACGCAAGACGTGAGCATCGACGTGCACCAGCGCGCAGTCGGCCTCGCCCCCATCTTCGGCGCGCACTTCCACAGCCGCTATGTCGACGTAGCCGCCAAATATGAATTCCGCACCCGCATCGCCTTCGCCAACGAGTCGAAGAACAGCGCCACCACCGCAGCCGCCGGCGATCAATTTGCCGCCTTCGCCGACAAAACCGAAGTGCGCAGCGACATCCCCGCCCTCCTCACCGTCGGTCTTCGCGTTCGTCCCGTCGAAAGTCTCCGTCTCAACCTCGGCTACCACTACTATTTCGACAAACAGGCCAAGTCCGGTGTCAAGAACGCCTACAAGAACGACCTCCTCGATCGTGGCACGCAAGAGTTCCTCGCCGGTGCCGAATACGACCTCACTCGTCAGTGGGAAATCAGTGCCGGTATGCAGCGCACCCTCTATCCCAACAACGACCGCATGATGAACGACGTTTCCTTCAACGTCAACTCCTACAGCGTCGGTGTCGGTGTCGGCTTCCGTCTCAACGACCACGTCAAGCTCAACGCGGCCTACTTCCGCACCTTCTACGAGAACTACCTCAAGAACTCCGCCGACTACCACCAGACCCTCGCCACCGCCACCAAGATTGCTGCCGTCGGCAATGGTCTGCTCGCCACGCAGGATCCCAATGAGCAAGCTGCCATCCTCCAAAAATCGGCTCAAGAAGTGGGCACTTTGGTACAAAATGCCCGCCTCAATCCCCAAGGTGCCGATCTCTTCACCCGCACCAACCAAGTCTTCGGCATCAGCGCCGAATTCCGCTTCTGATTCCTATCGTTTCTTCATACTCCGGTTCCCCGATCGTCTCGCACGGTCGGGGAACTTTGTTAAAGAACAAGCCTCGTATTGCGGCATTCGAATAAAAGATTAAATTTGCGACAAACAATATCAATATAACAACATTGCAAACAATCCTACTCTTTTCCTTCTCCGTTTGCCCTTTGTCGTAAGCTGCACAGAGCAAAATGATGAACCGACACATCAGGCTAAGCAACCTGAAGTTCATTACAATTCTCCAACTCGCACTCCCCAAGAAGCGCAAAACGAAGTAGCCGACGTCCTCACCGCTATGGACAAGAAGACGCGCAAAGCAAGACCCCTGCCATTGCCAAAGTAGAAACCTAAGTAAAGTCTTCAACACCAATAATCCTACAAACCTCCCCAGCACAATCTCCCCTCCTCCGGTTCGGAGTAACATTCCCGACTACTACCAATACAATCTCCAATACTCCATTATTTACACCACCAAATAATGAAATCCATCCAAATTCTCTTCCTTCTTCTCTTAGGTCTACAACTCCTCTCGTGCGAAGAGGAATTATACACTCGTGATGAAACGGTCCAATGGACAAACGTACCTAAGCGTAAATTCTCACACGACACAATCCGAGTGAATCTCCCGGCTCAAGGAGACACGCTCGAATACATCGGTAATAAATATGATCTTTGGCTCGATCGCTACAAGAACTACGGATTAGACACACTCATTGGACACTACAACAATTGGCAAGATACCATTTCAGGTGATACAGCCGTCTACAAGCATATCATGGTTGTACTGCAGAAAATCGAAGCACAGAAGGCTACAAAACTAAAAATCATGGCGCGCCCAAACACCACGGGCCAAAAGATTAGCTTCAAAGTCAATGTCAGCATCTTCCCCATGTTCCTCGATCCCTTCCTCATCACACAAGAACCGATGACCTCCACCGAAGGAAAACAATAGATCGGGCAACAACATGAGACAAGCCTCCTCCGCGCGTTCTCCCTTTCGGGAGCGCGCGCTTTTTTGTCTCACTCTCAACCCAATGCCGAGCAAATGAAAAGAAATTCGTATTTTTGCACGGAATAGTCCCCTATAAGTAACTCAGAATCCATCGATATACATGTTCGACAATCTTAGCGAAAGACTTGAACGCTCGTTCAAAATACTGAAAGGTGAAGGCAAGATCACCGAGATCAACGTAGCCGAAACCCTCAAAGACGTGCGCCGCGCCCTGCTCGACGCCGACGTGAACTACAAGGTGGCCAAAACCTTCACCGACACCGTGAAACAAAAGGCCCTCGGCCAGAATGTGCTCACCGCCGTGAAGCCCTCGCAGCTCATGGTCAAGATTGTTCACGACGAACTCGCCACCCTCATGGGCAGCGAAAGCGTGGACCTCAAACTCGAGCACCGCCCCTCCGTCATCCTCATGGCCGGTCTCAACGGTGCCGGTAAGACCACCCTCGCCGGTAAACTTGCCCTCTTCCTCAAGACGAAGAAAAACCGCCGTCCACTCCTCGCCGCTTGCGACACCTATCGTCCCGCCGCCATCGAGCAGCTCCGCGTCCTCGCCGAGCAAATCGAAGTGCCCATCTTCATGAATCTCGAAGAGAAAGATCCCGTCAAGATCGCCCTCGCCGCCATTCAGGAAGCCAAGGCCAAGAGCTACGACACGGTGATTGTCGACACCGCCGGCCGCCTCGCCATCGACGAAGCCCTCATGAACGAGATCGCCGCCGTGAAGGCCGCCACCTCGCCCGACGAAACCCTCTTCGTGGTCGACGCCATGACCGGTCAAGACGCGGTGAACACCGCCAAGGAGTTCAACTCCCGCCTCGACTTCGACGGCGTGGTGCTCACCAAACTCGATGGTGACACCCGCGGCGGTGCCGCCCTCTCCATCCGCGCCGTGGTGGACAAACCCATCAAGTTTGTCGGCACCGGCGAAAAGATGGAAGCCCTCGACGTCTTCCACCCCGACCGCATGGCCGATCGTATCCTCGGCATGGGCGACATCATCTCGCTCGTCGAACGCGCACAGGAGCAATACGACGAAGCCGAAGCCCGCAAACTCCAACGCAAGATCCAAAAGAACCAGTTCGACTTCAACGACTTCCTGGCTCAGTTGCAGCAAATCAAAAAGATGGGCAACATCAAGGATCTCGCCGCCATGATTCCCGGTGTGGGCAAGGCCATCAAAGACGTCGATGTCGACGACAGCGCCCTGCTCGGTGTCGAAGCCATCATCCTCTCCATGACCCCCTACGAGCGCCGGCACCCCGAGGTGCTCAACGCCAGCCGCAAGACGCGCATCGCCAAGGGATCGGGCAAGACGGTGCAAGACGTCAATCGCCTGCTCAAACAGTTTGACCAAACGCGCAAAATGATGAAGATGGTGAGCGGCAACGGTCTTCGCCAAATGATGAGCCGCATGCCCGGCATGCCGGGAATGCCCAAAGCATGACGCCGCACCACACCCCGCTGCTCATCGACGGCAACGCTGTGGCCGCGCAGATCAAAGCCGACATCGCCCTCACCGTGCGCCGCCACGTGGCCGAGGGGCATCGGCCGCCCTGTCTCGCCACCCTTTTGGTGGGACACGACGGCGGGAGCGAACTCTATGTGCGCAACAAGATTCGCGCCTGCCGAAGCTGCGGCATCACCTCGATCGAGCTTCAGTTTGACGCCGATATCACCGAAGGCGAATTGCTCCGCGAAATCGAACGCCTCAACGCCGACGAAAGCATTGACGGCTTCATCGTGCAACTCCCCCTCCCCTCGCACATCGACGAGCACCGCGTGGTCGAAGCCATCGACCCACGCAAGGATGTCGACGGCTTTCACCCCATGAACGTGGGGCGCATGGCGCTCGGCCTACCCGCCTTCGTGAGTGCCACGCCGCTGGGCATCCTCACCCTCCTGCGCCACTACAGCATCCCCACAGCCGGCAAAAAGTGTGTCGTGATGGGGCGCAGCAACATCGTGGGGAAGCCCACCGCGCAACTCATGCTGCAAAAAGAGGGTGCCGATTGCACTGTAACCTGTGTGCACAGCCGCACCGCCGATCTCGCCGCCGAATGCCGCACCGCCGACATCCTCATTGTCGCCCTCGGCAGCCCCGGTTTTGTCACGCCCGACATGGTCAAGCCCGGCGCCACGGTGATCGATGTGGGCACCACCCGCGTGCCCGATGCGTCGCGCCCCTCGGGCTTCCGCGTGGTGGGCGATGTCGATTTCGATGCCGTCGCCCCCATTGCCGGCGCCATCACACCCGTTCCCGGGGGGGTGGGTCCCATGACGGTTTGCTCGCTGCTGCAAAACACGCTCGCGGCTGCGCTCCACACCTACTACCCTTGATCGGTCGCTCACCGCACCGGCCGCACCCCCGCGCTCGCGCCGCACACCGGCCTCAAAGCGCGATCGATGGCCACCGACAGACAATGCCTCCGCGCCAAGGCACACAATCTCCCACGCGGGCACAACGGCAGACAGCACAAATGATACGATATTTTCGTGTTTTTCGGCTTCAAAGGTAAGCATTCTCATTCACCCTCGCAACAAGTTTCGCTAAATATTTTCGCGATTCGAGTTGCGAGGGTGATTGTTTCGAAAAAACAAGTCTACTTTTCTCCAACACCTCCCCACTTTCCGCAAAAACATCCCTTCCTTTTTTTCCAACTCGCCACTCACCGCCCACGCCCCCACTCGCCGCCGATTTCCTCCCTCGAAGGTGCACCCACCCCTCACACGCACGTACGCGTACACGCCCACATCACCGAGTTTCGCACTTTTTGCCTTCACCCTTCACCCCCTCCTTACAAGACCCTATATACCAACAACTTACATCCCAAAAAGAGGGTGAACATAAGGCCCAAAAAGCCTTCACACCATCTGCACCAAACGACAAGCCATGTGTCGGCTCATGACAGAGGGTGAACACAGGGTGAAGGAAAATAAGGGTGAATCCTTCACACCTAATATACTATTTTTCAACGAAATACAACCCAAAGGTGAAGAGGTGAACACAAAAACGTGAAAACACTGGACGCGCGCATGACGCGCGCACGCGAACTTGGCGTTTTGTACATGGATTTTCGGCTCACCTCCCCCTTTTCCGAAATCCCTTTCTCCTACTCCTTCCGACTTCCCTTCCTTTCGTTTTTCGCCTGAGCGCAGACGCAGAAAAAATGTGACCTCTTCAAAAAGAGCGAGCACGAAGTTGCGTTTCCAAGAAAGATGGCGTAACTTCGCTCTCACAACTTATCACTCCCCCCTCCCAATCTATGGAAAAAGTCATCCTCCTCACCGGTGCGAGCAGCGGCATTGGCTACGCAACGGTCGAACTGTTGGCACGACAAGGGCACAAAGTTTACGGCGCGGCGCGCCGGGTCGAGCAGATCGAGCCTTTGGCCGCTGTCGGCGTGAAAGCCTTGCGGCTGGATGTGACCTCAGCCGAAAGCATCGAGGCCGCTGTGGCCGAAATCATCCGCGCCGAGGGGCGCATCGACGTGCTGGTGAACAATGCCGGCTACGGTTCGTACGGCGCGGTGGAAGATGTGCCCATCGACGAAGCGCGCCGGCAGTTTGAAGTCAACCTCTTCGGGTTGGCGCGCTTGGTGCAGTGTGTCCTGCCCCACATGCGCCGCCGGCAAAGCGGCACAATCGTGAACGTGGCTTCGATGGGTGGGCATTTCACCGCCTGTTTCGGCGCGTGGTATCACGCCACAAAATATGCACTCGAAGCCTTCAGCGACGCGCTGCGCATGGAAACGCACCCCTTCGGCATCCAAGTGGCCATCATCGAGCCCGGCGCAATCAAAACGCCGTGGGGCGACATCGCGGCCGACCACCTCGAAGAGAGTGCCCGCGGCGGGGCTTACGCCACGCAGGCCGGTGCGGCGGCCGCTGCGCTGCGCCACCTCTATCACGGCGCGAGACTGAGCGCACCGTCGGTGGTGGCCAAGGCCATCGGCCGCGCGGTGAACGCCCGACGGCCGAAGGCGCGCTACCGCGTGGGCTTCGGCGCCAAACCGCTCGTGCTGCTCCACACGCTTTTGCCCACGCGGTGGTTTGACTACTTCATGACCCGTGCCTTCCGCTGATTCCCGACGCAACACGTGCAATAAAAGCTGTTGCTGCCCGGTAAACTTCAAAACGGCACAAAATCCAGCCTAAGGTCAATTAAAAGGCATTATGAGAAACTCACAATCAGACTGTGTGGCTCTTGTAAGCAATTAAACAAGACGTTAGCTTATGGTGCAAAAGTAGACACTCCGTGAACAAGAAAAAGGACAGCAATTAGACTAAGGTTGATTGGTGGAGCTCTTGGTTAAGGGTTGGGGATTAATTTCAAAGATGCGACAAAATGAAGAAGAACGTCTCATTACAATTATGCGTTTGGATTTTTCTCACTATATTGTTTTCCCAATGTACAAAGGTTGATTTAGAGGAAGGAGTAAGCAAAAGAATGATTCTTCAGCATAATTACCTTGCAATCACCACAAAAGATGATCTTCCCGGAGAAGTGGAAGTACAATACAGTATATTGGGGAATAATGGTCAAAACGAAGTCAAAACAGAGCGGCTTTCTACTCCTTGCGTGATTGGCGGAGAGAACGTCTTAGTCGCCTATGACAGTATTGTTGGTAGATCTTCAGGGAAAAGAGTTTTTAGTCAGCTTACCCTGAAAAGAGACTATCAAGAAAACGGAGCAGATTTTCTTTCAATCAAGAACTTGTCTTCGACCGTCCTTGAGTATGCCGTAATCGGTAACCAGCCTCTTGTTTTTCATACCCCGGCGGAATTAAAAGAATACCACAATTTCACTGATTTAGAAAAGATAAACAACACCAAGGTGGCAAAAGAAAGCCCAACCCCTATCCACTTTGAAGGTATTCCTATTTTATATCTCCTATATCCTCAACTTTCTAAAGTCAACCGGTACTATATTTTACTCAGTATTGGGCATTGTGTGAATGGAAAGCTTACAACCTCAGAAAGTACCTACGCAAAGCGTATTGACATGAAATCAACAAAGCATACTATTCGAGAAATAATGAATTTCTACAAAGAGGAATATAGCCACGGCAACACTCTATTTGCAGACTACAATGATTACGATTTCAAATGTCAAAGATATAAAGGTTTGGCTCGTTTAGACATGAAACTCTACGGAGAAATACAACCGGAGTCTTTATTAAAAAACGCTGGACAGATATGGTTTATCAACACAACTTCGGGAATGAGGGGCATCGACACCTTCAAGCTCTTTCAATACCGATAATATATACGAATCTCACCGTCTTTATTGGCGCGATGATTGGGGCGCGCTGAAACGATCAGCGCACCCTATCTGCAACGTCTCAACTTTTACCGGACAACCATAAAAAATGGCGTCCCCATGCTCTGTCAGAGCATGGGGACGCTATTTGATTTCAAGCAATGAGCTGTAAAAACTCACGGCTTCGCGCCTTTATTTCGCCTTGCGACGGAAATAGGGCGTGGCCAGTTGGTGTTGCAAGATGAGATCCAATTCCTTGGCGACTTGCGGGCGGTGTTCGATCACGTTTTTCGTCTCGCCCTTGCGCCCACTCATTTCATAGAGCTGCGGTTGGCTCGAAAAACCGGTTTCGATTTTCGGCCCCCAAGGCACCCTATCGGGGCCTTTCATCGCAGGGATGTATTTCCACTTCGGGGTGCGCAAACTCACTTCGCGATTGTAGGACATCGAGAGGATATAGTCGCGCGATCGGTCGGTGCGTCCCAACCAAGTGTTGCTGAAATCGCGACTGTCGCAGGCCAGCGTGTCGTGGAGCGCCACTCCGGC
>ENA-OWLM01000747-OWLM01000747.1-metagenome-genome-assembly--contig:-NODE-747-length-12285-cov-8.517007_pt1 | contig 12285 bp, 9 predicted proteins | sample MGYA00245349_ERZ651102 | MGnify/ENA primary metagenome ERZ651102 (study PRJEB26857, sample SAMEA4031759) | metagenome | biome: human; feature: oral; material: saliva | place: Philippines | collected 2014 | study... | reverse complement strand
GGTGCAACGTATGAAGGGTGTGTGCCGTGTTCACTGAACACGGCACACACCCTTTCGGCATACCGACTATTACCGGCTGTTATGCGCTGTTACTGGTTGTCGAGCACGTACTGTTTGAACTGCTCGTCCCGGCGCTTGAATTCTTTGAGCTCATTCTCCAGGGCTGCCTGGTTCTTGGCGACGAGCGGCTTCTGGTACTGCGCCTCCAGGTCGTAGAGCTTCTGTGAACGGCCTACATCCTGATTGCACTGCGCCTGGATGACGGCGATTCGAATTTCCTCTTCTGAGGGGGTGGTGCTCTGAGGAATATTCTTTTCTTCCTCGACGGTCACCTCACTATCGGGGGTGAGGCCCTTATCCTTGACGCATCGCTTCCACTCGTCGTCGAGAGATTTTTTGAGTTGCCTATCGCCTGCGGCATTTCGGGCGTCGGTCTCCAAACGCGTAAACGTGCTGCTTCCGAAGGGTATCTCTCCAATTTGCTTCATCTCATCGCTGGCGCGCTGATAGCATTCGGTGCTGACATCCTTCCCGGGGTCGGATGAGGGTGCAGGGGAAGACAGGTCCAGCGTATTCGAGTCTTCGCTCTTGTGGAGGCCGTATTTTTGGGCGTACTCAACGTTCCAGATTCCGTAGGTCCTGCCGAGGTTCCTGCCGGATCCCTCGGTGCGGACAAACATCTTGTAGTGTTGCCCGTGTTCGGCAAAGCACTTTTTGCGGGCGAGCTCAAGGGCTTTGGTAAAGTATTCGTCTTTGCCGGTGGTGTCGTATGCGTCCAGGGGTAGGATTACCTGGTCATTTTCTACGTCGAAAATCGCGCGGGCGCTTTCGTCCTTCTCCAACGTGGGACCGAAGGAGCAAGAAGACAGCACAGTGCTGATGAGGGCAGCCGCCAGAAGCTTTTTCAAAGCTGACATGGTGCTCCTCCAATCTATAAGATTCGTTGAAGAGAGCTGATGCGGTCGTTCCAATCGAACGGGTCCCACCACTCAAGTCCTTCGCGAACACCCCTTAGATTATTGAAATCTCGTGCATTCGTAGTAAGGCATGCCCCTCGGTACCCCTCGTGTTCACAGACGCGGTAATTCTCGCCGTAGCTACGAATCGAGCTAATCGAATCGTTGTAAATTCCGTACCCCCACCACACGGCAAGGTTTTTGACGGAGTTTCCCTTGGTATCCAGGGTAAAGAACCCCTGCCATTGGGCGTCGGTGGAGAACTGAGCGGAATGACTTGCAGGGACATTAATCCCTACCAACGTGGTAGCAACCAAGCCGGTTGCCAACAATTTTCGTAGACGCATTGTGTGTTTCCAATCTGTCTCGGGGACTATAGACGTCGCGGTCGTTGCCCTGTAATGCCACACGAACTTATGTGGTTTTTGAATACTTCTCAAGAAGTATTTCAAAGATACACCAAGTCGGGAGTGATTTGTAGGAAAATTAGTGCATGTGTTTTGTTGAAAATATCACACAAAACCCTATGTGATTGATCTTGTAGTCGCTGATGGGATTGACTGAACCGTCAACGAGCGCCGCACCGCAACGGTGGGGGTATAACCGTCTCAGGAATAACCCTTATATGAACTCTGCCGATAGACACGGTGAAGACGCAGGGTAGGTGGGAGCACCTGATTTGGTGCCCCGCCCGCCTCGCGCCACAATGAACACATGACCGCAGAAGACACCAACGCACTAACCAGCGCCAGGCTCGACCTCTGGCTCTGGTCAGTGCGCATCTTTAAAACCCGATCCCTCGCCGCCGACGAATGCAAAGGCGGCCACGTGCGCGTCAACGACGCCCCCGCCAAACCCTCCCAAAAACTCAAAAAAGGCGACATCGTCAAGGTCCGCTACCCCGGCTGGGAACGCGTCTTCAAAGTCGAAAAACTCCTCGTCAAACGCGTAGGCGCACCCATCGCCGTCACCTGCTACGAAGACCTCTCCGGCCCGCGCCCCGCCTACCTCTCCATGCCGCCGGTCGCCAAACGCGAACGAGGCAGCGGCCGCCCCACCAAGAAGGAACGCCGCGCCCTCGACGAACTGCGCGGCCGAGGCGCCTAAAGCGCATCTCGCACGCCTATCTCGCAGAGTGCACCCCGCCCCGCGCGCAGGCGCCCGCCGCGGCGGCGGGGAGTAGCCTAGAAGGATGAGCACACAGAAGCACCCGAATACTGAACCCGGCGATACTGCACCCGGTGCGCCCGCTAAAAATGCCGCGAGTACCGCCGAGAGCCCCAGCGCCAATGCCGGCGCCAACACCGCCGAGCCTTCGCTGAACCGGCGCATCCTCGCGCTCGCCGTACCCGCCTTCGGTGCGCTCATCGCCGAACCCATCTTCGTGCTCACCGACTCCGCCCTCATCGGCCAACTCGGCAAGGCAGAACTCGCGGGCATGAGCATCGCCGCCACGCTTGTCACCACGGTCGTGGGCCTCATGAACTTCCTCGCCTACTCCGTCACGCCTGCCGTGGCGCGCGCCTTCGGCGAGAAGAACCTGCGCCGCGCCTGGCAGATCGGCGTGGACGGCGTGTGGGTCGCCTTCGGCCTCGGCATGCTCCTCATGATCGCCGGATACGCCTTCGCAGACCCGCTGCTGCGCGGCCTCGGCGCGACCGACGAAACCATGAGCTACGCCCTCGACTACCTGCACCACTCGCTGTGGGGTATTCCGCCGATGATGATTATCCTCGCGCAGGTCGGCACGCTCCGCGGACTGCAAGACACCGTCACCCCGCTCAAAGTCGCCACGGTCGGCACGCTCGTGAACATTGTGCTGAACTGGCTGCTCATCTACCCGGTCGGCTGGGGCGTTGCCGGTTCGGCGACCGGCACCTCCCTCACCCAGTGGGGCATGGCTGCCGCGCTCGGTGTGGTCATGATGCGCGGCACCCGCGAACACGCCGTCCATTGGGCACCCGATGTAACCGGCATGCGTTCGGTGCTCTCGCTCGGCTCCTGGCTCATGCTGCGCACCCTGTCCATGCGCATTGCCTCCCTGCTGACCGTGTTCGTCGTGGCGCGATTCGGCACCGAACACACCGCCGCCTACCAGCTCGGCATGGGCGTATTTAACCTCTTCCTCTACGCCCTGGACTCCCTCGCCATCGCCGCGCAGGCGCTACTCGGCAAGGAACTCGGCGAACGCGACCTGGCTGTAGAGTCCGAACGCGTGAAAGTGCGCCAGCTGAAAAACCGGCTGCTGCGCATGAGCCTCATCTACGGCGTTATCACCGGTTTGATCTGCCCTCTCATCGGCTTCTTCGGTTCCTGGCTGTTCACTAAGGATGCGCAGGTGGCGTTCCTCTTCACCATCGCCACCGTCATCATTGCCCTCGGCCAGCCCATCGCCGCGTACGTGTTCACCCTGGACGGCATCCTCATGGGCGCGCAGGACGTGAAATACCTGGCGATTGGCTGCTTCATCATGCTGGTTATGTACGTGCCGGTCATGCTCGGCCTGCACTGGGCTGTTGGCGCCGGTGCCATGGATGCGCTCGCCGGGTATTGCGGCTTGTGGGCGGCGTATATTCTGTACTTCCAGGGAATCCGCGCGGTCATTTTCGGCCGCCGCGCCCGCTCGGATGTGTGGATGAAGGCGGGTGCCGAGTAGGGGCATCATAGGGGGTGCTCGGGGTACCAGCCCATCGGATTCTTACACCCGGTAACATGACACCGGCAATACGACCCCGGCGCTCGCGGGCGTATTTCCTGCGGGCGTAACTAATCACATTTTCCGCCGCCCGCACCCTCCGCGGGTGTAGCATGACAGGGTATTGAAACCCTCATGCAAAGGATGAAACCGTGACCGTAACCCGCGAAGAAGCCCTCGAAATTTTCGCCCGCCGCCGCGCAACCCGCGCCTACGACCCCGACCGCCGCGTCAGCGACGAAGACTTCGCCGCAATCCTCGAATTTGCGCGCCTGTCGCCCAGCTCTGTCGGCACCGAGCCGTGGAAGTTCCTGGTCATCCAGGACCCCGAACTGCGCGAAAAGCTCAAGCCGATCGCCTGGGGCATGGCGGGCGCCCTCGACGACGCAAGCCACCTGGTCGTACTGCTGGCGAAGAAGGGCCTGCGCTACGACACCCCGTGGATGCGCCGCACCCTCGAAAGCCGCAATCTCACCGAGGAGCAGATGGAGGCCGCACTCGAACGCTACGGTAACTTCCAGAAGAACGACATGAAGGTCCTGGAAAGCGACCGCGCGCTCTTCGACTGGGCATCCAAGCAGACCTACATCGCCCTGGGCAACATGATGACCGGCGCCGCAATGCTCGGCATCGACTCCTGCCCCATTGAGGGTATGAACTACGAGGCAGTGAACGAGCTGCTCACTTCTGCCGGCCTGTTCGACCCGGAGGAGTACGGCGTGTCCGTTGCTGTGACCTTCGGTTACCGTGCCCGCGAGATTGCCCCGAAGAGCCGCCGCTCCATCGAGGACCTGGTGACCTGGGCATAAGGTTCTGCCCGGTTCTCGGCGAGGTTTTGCCGGGCTGCTGAGCTCGTGCTGTTGAGCTCGGGCTTTCGGGCGAGGCGTTTGAGCCAGGCTTTTGAGCTCGTTGTTCAAGCTAGGCGTTCAAGCCGCCGCCCGTGAAAACTGAATATAAAGAAATGCACCGCCTTTACACGGGCGGTGCATTTCTTTATATCTTTTACCGTGCAAAAAGCACGGCGAGATATGCTTTTGAATTTTTCGTTCAGGCTATTTCAATAGCTAATGTTTGGGCAATTTCGCGTTATGTTTCGCTACTTCCTAAACGCCGTCAGACGCATAGAATTCAGCACCACAAACACCGAACTAAACGCCATTGCCGCACCCGCAATCATCGGGTTCAGCAGGCCCGCCACGGCAACCGGAACAGCCACCGAATTGTAGGCGAACGCCCAGAACAGGTTCGACTTAATGGTGCGCAGCGTAGCGCGGGAGAGGCGCAGCGCCGTCACCACCGAGGCAATATCCGAGCGGGTCAGCACAATATCGGCAGCCTCCGCGGCAACGTCCGTGCCCGAACCCATCGCAATGCCCAGCTCAGCAAGAGCCAGCGCCGGGGCGTCATTCACGCCGTCGCCGACCATCGCCACGCGGTGACCGGCAGCCTGCAACTTCTCAATCACCTGCGACTTACCCTCCGGGGTCACGCCGGCGTACACGTTCTCAGCCGAAATACCGACCTGCGAGGCGACCGCCTGCGCAACCTGCGGGGCGTCACCGGTGAGCAGGATCGGCTCCAGGCCGAGCTCACGCAGCTGTGCCATGGTCTCTGCAGCCTCCGGCTTGGGGGTATCGGCAACCGAAATCATGCCGACCGGCTGCGGGTCGGGGGTGCTGTTCGGGGCTTCACCGTTCGGAGCCTCGCCGCGGGCGACGACCACGGTCGTCAGACCCGCCCGGCGAGCCTGATCCAGCAGCGCCAACTGGCCCTCGCTCAGCTGCGCACCCGCCGCCTGCAGGTACTCGGGAGTACCCACAACAACCAGTCGGGAGGCGCCGTTCTCGGCACCGTCACCCGCGCCGCTCAGCACGCCGCGCACGCCTCCGGGAACACCCTCAAAGCCGCTCACACTCGGCGCCGAAGCACCCTCAGCCAGCACACCCTGCTCACGGGCAAAACCGGCAATCGCGCGGGCAATCGGGTGCTCACTCAGCGCCTCCACGGCGGCGGCATCACGCAGAACAGACAGGGAACGCTCATTCTTGGAATCTGCGGATTCCGGCGAAATACCGGCAAAGTCACCCGCCGACTCATAGTCGTCAAAAGTGCCGTAGAACGCCACAGACATCTCACCAGTCGTCACGGTACCGGTCTTATCCAGAACCACACGATCAACCGTGCTCGTCGCCTCCAGCACCTGCGCATTACGAATCAAAATGCCCAACTGCCAGCCGCGACCCGTACCCGCCAACAGAGCCGTCGGAGTCGCCAAGCCCAGGGCGCACGGGCACGCCACCACCAGCACCGACACCGCCGCATTAAACGCCGCAGCACCATCACCAGACACCAGCCACCAACCGACCAGAGTCAGCGCCGAAATCGCCAAAATCACCGGCACAAACACTGCAGAAACACGGTCTGCCAGACGAGCAATCGGAGCCTTCGTCTCCTGCGCGCTCGCCACCAGCTCACCCATCTTCGCCAGAGTCGTCTCAGCGCCCACGCGGGTCGCACGCACCGTCAACGAACCAGACGTATTCACCGTGGCACCCGTGACCGCATCACCCGGATGCACCTCAACCGGCACAGACTCGCCGGTCAGCAGGGACGCATCCACCGCGGAGGTACCCTCGACCACCACGCCGTCCGTGGCAATCTTCTCGCCCGGGCGCACCAGGAACAGGTCATCCGGCATGAGGTCCTCCACCGGAACCTGCACCTGCTTCGTCACGCCCTGCTTATCGGTGCGCAGCAGAGTCGCCTCCTTCGCGCCCATGCTCAGCAGGGTGCGCAGCGCCTCCGAAGAACGGTTGCGAGTACGGTGCTCAATCGCGCGACCAATCAGCAGGAACAACGTCACCATGGATGCTGAATCAAAATACAGCGGCGCATGGTTGCCGGTAAACATCGACCAGAAACTACCGCCCGCATGATGCACATGCGCCGTCAACGCCGGGTTCATGAGCAGCTGCGCCAGCGAATAGAAGTACGCCACGACCACGCCGAGGGACACGAGCGTATCCATCGTGGAGGAGCCGTGACGGGCATTGATGAGCGCGGCGCGGTGGAACGGCGCGGCGCACCAGAACGCGACCGGCGCGGTCAGAATCGCCACGACCCAGCCCCAGTTCGGGAACTGGAACGCCGGGAACATGGAAATCAGGAAGATGGGCACACCCAAAATCGCCGCATAAATAATGCGGTCAGTGAAGCCGCCGTTCATGCTCGGGGTGCTGTGCTGGTTGCCGCCGCCGGATGCGCTCGCGTTCGTTCCAGCGCCCGCGCGCGGCCCGTTCTTGAGGTGCGCCGTATAGCCGGCATTGTTGATGGTCTCAACAATCTGCTCGTCGCTCACACCCTCGGGTACGATGACGCGCGCCGACTCCAGCGGCAGGTTCACCGCCGGGTCAACGCCGGGGATTTTGCGGAGCTTACGCTCCACGCGACCCACGCAGGATGCGCAGGTCATACCCTGAATATCCACGTGGATAATTCGGGTTGACTCCGTTGATTTTACGGTCGTTCCGGTGGAATTAAAAAGAGAGCGCTCACTCTGTGATGAGGGCTCACGGGTGGTTAGTGAAGGCTGTGTAGAAGACACAATACTTCCTCAAAACTCAAAAACGGGAGGGTAGAAAAAGGTACACACCAAGCCGGGGGAGGGGCCCCGAAGGACCCCGCCCCGGCGGTATTTGGCGCAATGTTTAGGGTGCGGCGTCGAGAGCGCGCGAGGGGAAAATCAACGCGGCTTAGTGGTCGCCGGGCAGCCCGTCCGGGCGGGTTGTATGCGGGCGAATACCGGTCACCTTCGCGCCACGATCAGACACACCGTAGGCACGCTTCACGGCGGTTCGCGGGAACGGCGAAGCATTCGCCTTCTCGCGCGCCTTCACGCCCTGCTCGTGCTCGACGGAACGCTTATTCGCGCTCGTGCCGCTGCGTCGCGCGGCGCCGGTCGCATCTTCACGCGCCGTATATTCGGGGCTCTGCTTCACCCACGAATCGACCAGCGCCGCATCCAGATTCATCTGCCTGGCAACGCGGGCAATCGCGTCGCGCAGGTGCATGTTTTCGGTGCCGACAAGGGTGCGGACCGCGCCAACAATCATCGCAATGTACTGCGGAGGATAAGCCATGATGACTCCTAATCGAGCCGGCTGCCGCGCTAGACGGCGGGGGTGAAGCCAGCCTCTACGATAGCGTCTGCAACAGCCTGGGTGTTGAGGGTGCCCTCGTGCTCAATGGTCACGGTGGAGACGCCGTCCTTGACGACGTCCACGGTCACGCCGGTCACGCCGGGAACTTCGCTGACCTCTTCGCTGACGCTCATAGCGCAGTGGTTGCAGGTCAGGCCGGTTGCCTTAACGGTGGTGGTGCTCATGATGATTTCCTTTCGGTAATGGGTTGAAAACTTGGGGCCGCTAAGTGTTTTGCGGCGCGTTTAGCTGCGCATGAGGCGGGAGATCGCGGCGGTTGCCTCTTTGACCTTGGCCTCTGCGATGGTCGGGTCGCCGGTGCGTTCGGATTCGATGGCGGCGCCGGTCACGCAATGGCCGATGTGCTCTTCAAGCAGGTTCAGGGAGACGGCGTGGAGCGCCTTGGAGACCGCGGCAACCTGGGTGAGGATGTCGATGCAGTACTTGTCTTCGTCGACCATGCGGGCGATGCCGCGGACCTGCCCTTCGATGCGGCGCAGGCGCTTGAGGTGCGCCTCCTTGTTGGAGGCGTAACCGTACTGGGTTTCGGGCGCCTCGCCGCCGCAGCATGCGCCGGTGTGCGCCTCGCTGGGTTTTTCAGCGGGGTTCTCGGCGGGCGTGCCGGATGCGGTGCTGACCTGGGCGGATGTGCTGTGGCAGCACTGGTTGCTGGTGGTTTTCATGACTCCAGTATATACCCTAGGGGGGTATACCGCAAGGGGGTGTTACGGGTTATTACGCGGTGTGGGTTTTCATACCGAGGCTTTTTACGCCGAGAAGCCACATGTGTTTCGAAAAGCCACCATTATTGTGGCTTCTCGAAACACATGTGGCTTTTCGATATGAAGGAGCTGTACCTCCCCGCAGAATTTGTGCCATAGTTTAGCGTCTTCTGCCATGGCTTTTAACTACGACCAAAGACACTAACCTATGGCACAAATCCGTAGCTCATCACCGAATCTGCGTCTGAGCCAGGTAGGCGGGCGGGATCCGGTGATGGTTTAGTGTTTTCGGTGATGGGTTAGTGACTTTGGGCTGGGGTTTTAACCATCGCCAAAGACGCTAAGTCATTACTGAATTTTCACCGGCGGCGGGTAACTGGCCGTTTCGATAGGTTAGTGTCTTCACCGTGAGTCTTTAACCCGTAGTGAAGACACTAACCTATCGAAGGGTCCCCACCCCTCCCCCAAACCGCGAAAAGCCACATGTGTTCGGAACACATGTGGCTTCTCAGCGTATAAGTCGGCGTATGAAAGAGCCTACGCCTCCGAGGGTTTCGCGCCAGTCAGGCGGTACGCCTTGTACACGCCCGTCACGTTACGGACCACGTTCAGCACGTGCTCCAGCATGAAGCGGTCACCCAGCTCCAGGGCGAAGCGGTCCACCACGGTACGATCCTCCGAAGTGTGCACGCGCGCATCCAGGATATTCACGCCCGACTCAGAAATCGCACGAATCAGGTCGCTCAGCAGGCCCTTACGGTCCAGCGCCTCCACCTGAATCTGCACACGGTACGTAGCGGTCGGCGAAGACGCCCACTCAACCGCGGTCACGCGCGGCTCCTCGTCAGCGTTACGCATGTTCGGGCAGTCGCGGCGGTGCACCGAAATGCCGTTGTAGCGGGTCACAATGCCGATAATGTCATCCGGCGGGACCGGGGTGCAGCAGCGCGCAATCTTCGTCAGCACACCCTCAGCACCCGGCACAATCACGCCGTTATCGCCAATCGCCTTGCGGGTCGACTTCAGCAGCGTCTCGTCAAAGTCGCTGACCTCAACCTCGGGTGCCGGCTCGTCGCCGCGGTGCACCTCAACCAGGGTGTCAATGACCTGCTTCGGCGCGATTTCGTGCTCACCAATCGCACGGTACAGCGACGCCACATCGTTCTTGTGCAGCAGCTGAGCCACCTGAGTCATAATCTCCGGGCTCATCATCTTCTGCAGCGGCAGCTCACTGTTGCGCATGCTCTTGGTGAGCATCTCACGGCCGGCGAGCAGCGCCTCCAGGCGGCGTTCCTTCGCGAAGTACTGGCGGATCTTCGTGCGAGCGCGCGAGGAGCGAACGAACTTCAGCCAGTCCTCGCTGGGTCCGGCGTCTTCGTTCTTCGTGGTCATAATCTCCACGGTGGCGCCGGTGGGCAGGACCGTGTGTAGCGGCACCAGGCGGCCGTTGACCTTCGCGCCGACGGTGCGGTCGCCGACCTCACTGTGGATGGCGTAGGCGAAGTCCACGGGGGTGGAGCCGTTGGGCAGGGCGATTGCCTCGCCGTTGGGGGTGAGTACGACGATTTCGTCGGTGTCGAGGGTGTCTGCCAGCGATTCGTAGAACTTCTCCGATTCCGGGTTGGAGTTCGAAATTTCGGCGATGGACTGCAGGATGCCGACGTTCATCATTGCCGAGGTCTGGGTGCCCGGTTCCTTCGGGTCCTTTGTGGGCGCGCCGCCACGAACCGAAACCTTCTCACCGCGTGACGCCGCCTTGTAGCGCCAGTGCGCCGCCACACCGTACTCGGCCTCTTCGTGCATCTTATAGGTGCGGATTTGAATCTCAAGCGGCAGGTTACCGGGGCCGTACACGGTCAGGTGCAGCGACTGGTAGTTGTTGTTCTTCGGGTTCTTAATGTAGTCCTTGAAACGGCCAGTCATCGACGGCCACAAGGACAGCACGTGGCCGAGCACGGTGTAGCACTCCGCCTCTTCCTCAACCATGATGCGCACGGCGAGGATGTCGTTAATCTCGTCGAAGCTGCGGCCCTTCGTCTTCATCTTCTGATGAATCGAGTAGTAGTGCTTCGGGCGGCCCGTCACGGTCGCGTCGATGCCCACCTCTTTCAGACGCTCCGTAATCTTGGTGCGCGCCTCGTTCAGGAACTTTTCGAGCGCGGGGGTGCGTTCGCCGACCATGCGCACCATTTCGGCGTAAATTTCCGGGCTCATGGCGGCGAAGGACAGGTCCTCCAGCTCCCACTTGATCGTGTTCAGGCCCAGGCGGTGCGCGAGCGGCGCGTAAATTTTCAGGGTCTCTTCTGCCTTCTTCGCGGCAGAAGCCTGCGGCACAAAACGCCAGGTGCGGGCGTTGTGCAGGCGGTCGGCAAGCTTGATGAGCAGCACGCGGATGTCCTTGCTCATGGACAGCACGAGCTTACGGATCGTCTCAATGGAGGCGTTCTCGCCGTAGGTCATCTTGTCCAGCTTGGTCACGCCGTCGACCAGGTAGGCGACCTCCTCGCCGAACTCTTCGGTGAGCTGCTCCATCGTGTAGTCGGTGTCTTCCACCGTGTCGTGCAGCAGGCCGGCGGCGAGCACGGGGCCGGTCGCGCCCATCTCCGCAAGAATCGCGGTCACCGCGACCGGGTGGGTGATGTACGGGTCGCCACTCTTACGCTTCTGACCCTCGTGGCAGCGGTTCGCCACCTCGTAGGCGCGCTGCAGCACCTGGATGTCTTCGTCCGGGTGGTAGCGGCGCACGGCACGTACAACCGGCGCAATCATCGGGGAGAAACGGATGGTGCCGCCGTTCGAGTCGGAGGCTTCCATCTTGCTGCTGCGGCTACCGAAGACCAGGCGGTTCGGCACACGTCCGCCAGCAGCCATGACGCGGTGCGAGCCGCGTTTCTTCTTTGCGTCAGACGAATCAGTTTCAGGCAGAGGAATCGGGCCAGCGGGCCGAACCGCGGGCTTCTCGGCGGTCCCTGCAGGGTTCTCAGCGTTGGTGTTCACGGCAGGTTCTGCACTCATTCCAGGCTCCTTCGGGCTCAAGATAATCAGCCGCACACTCAGGTTCCTCATCATTGAGGGCTATACCGGCCAAACCAGCCATCAGCAGGCTCAAACGCGAGCGCACAGTATCTTCACTTCTTATCCTACCCAGCGGTCTGGAACGCGCCAAACTATGCGACGTTTTAACACACCAGAGCGCGTTGTGTGGGAAATATTTGGGCACGCTAAAGGGGAGCCGACACCTTTCGGTATCGACTCCCCTATCGTTAGCAACGCCAGTAGCGCTGGCGGAACGCTGGCTAACCGTTCAGGTTCACGCGGTGAATCTCAATGGTTGCACGTGCCGGCTTCTTAGCGGGCTTCTCGGTTGCCTTCTCGTCCTCTGCGGAATCCTCGGACTCCTCAGACTTCGCGGGCTTCTCAGCCTCGGCGGGCTCCTCCGAACCCTCAGAGTCCTCAGCCTCGTCAGCATCCTCGGCATCCTTGAAGTTGCCGCTCTCCACCTTCGCGGTGTGCTCACGAATCTGAGGCTCACCCAAACGCAGCGAAGCATACAGCGGCGCAGACACGAACAGCGTGCCGAACATGCCCACCAGAATACCCACGAACAGCGACAGGGACAGGTCCTGCAGAGTACCCGCACCCAGGATGAACGCACCAATGAACAGGATCGCGCCCACCGGCAGAACACCCACAATAGCGGTGTTAATCGAACG
>ENA-OWLM01000745-OWLM01000745.1-metagenome-genome-assembly--contig:-NODE-745-length-12299-cov-3.185234_pt1 | contig 12299 bp, 6 predicted proteins | sample MGYA00245349_ERZ651102 | MGnify/ENA primary metagenome ERZ651102 (study PRJEB26857, sample SAMEA4031759) | metagenome | biome: human; feature: oral; material: saliva | place: Philippines | collected 2014 | study... | reverse complement strand
GCGTCCGATAGCAGGGTCGTACAGTCGGGCATTCATATTGACCAATCCAAACCAGGGAAGATACTCGTGCCCTGTATAACCCCGTCCAAGGAAGAGAAGCCGGTCATAGTCGGTGGATAACTCTTCGCTTCGGGTATAAGGTGTACCATCCGTATGCAGCAATTTTCCCCATGGGCTGTATCGCATGCGGTGTACCACCGTGCCGGAGGCATCGGTAATATCCGTCACGCTGCCTTGATAATCGCGATAGATATAATGCAACTTCCACTGTCCGGAATTGACCCGCACATAGACGGCCGGAGCCGAATAGGCATCTCCGCCGATATAGTAACGCTCGATATTCTTTCTTTGCGTACCGTATGAATCAGCTTCATAGTTGCCGATGTAAGTTCTTTTGAAGAAAGGAGCTTTGAGCATGGGGGATCTTATCGTCATCGTCGTACGACTATAGTCATCGGTATAGGTCAGTGTTGCTGTATAGCCGTTCCCTGAGATCGTAAGCGGCCGGTCGAAGGAGGCGTACGAGATGTTTTGTCCCGTAGTATCGGCAAATGCCTCCGCGCCCATTTTCAGCCCCATATTCACTATCCGATATGGGCTTTGAGTAGAATATATGAATTTCCCAATGTTGCTAATTTCCGTGACATTGCCGTTAGGAGTATAGGAGAAAGACGTTAGTGTCGCTATGCCGAGATCGCCGTTCGGTCTATGTTCCGCTACTCCGGTCAATCGATTAAGCCCGTCGTAAGAAAAGTTTTCATATCTACCGGAATTCTTATCGCTTCGCATCAGGAGATTTCCCGTTTGAGGATCGAAATCGTAATTGAATCCACCCACGCCGGTCGTAAATCGCTCGGTAGGCAATCCCACGGTCGAATACTTGTATTCGCGAGTGCGGCTGCCGGTCCTTACTTTAGTAGGCAGTCCCATAGCATTTTCCTTCAAAAGCTGCCAGATCAAGTTGCCATCCTGCAGCGTTTTGCGAGTCAGTGTACCACGTGTATACTGATAAGTTTCTGTCACAGTCGCTCCCGTCGGCAAAGTCGCTGTCTTGCCCTGAAGCAGTCCGAGGGTATTGTACGAGAGTTGTTCGATGAGATTTTTTCCTTCGACTGTCTCCTCTGTGCGAATGAGACGATCCAAATGGTCATAATCATATGTGCGCGAATAACCGCTGGTCGTTATGGCTGATTTGACCAAATCCTTGTCATAGGTATAATTGGTGGTGAATTCGGGGGTCACGGTTTTTTGGAGTCTCCCGAATTCATCATACATAGAAGTAATAACCTTTTTACGGGCATCTTTGCGGACGGTTGTACGGCGGCGGCCGGTCCACGTTTCAGTCGTCTCTATTCTGCCCGCACTGGGGTCGATGATAGCTCTCTGACGTCCGTATTGATCATACTCGAATAGGGTCTTGACATTGCCGGGGGCTTTTATCTCCGACGGTTGTCCGTCAGGTCTGTAATGGTATGTGATTTCGCCACCGGGATCGGATACCGATTCCAACAGTCCACTTGCATCCGATACGCGTGTAGTCGTGATTGCCTCCTTGGTTTCGGACACACGTCTTGGTGTATATGCCCATGTCTGCACTGCTCCTGATGGCATGGTTTGCTTCACAGGACGTTTATAGCGGTCATACTCACAGGTATTCCAATGTAAAGGCGTATTTCCTTTGAAAGGCAAGGACTCCCGCTTGAGCATGCCGGCCGCTGTATACTCTTTGGCCGTGTATAGCCAACTACCGTCGAAACGCAGCATCCCCGTCTTCACCTCACGACCGTACGCGTCATATTCTGCCAGAGTTTTTCCTCCATCGTTTGTTGATGTTATGACCTGAAGATTACGGGGATATCCGTTTGTCAGTAATTGGCGGCTATATTCTTCCTTGGATCCATCGGCATTCCTTATAGAGGCAATATTACCCCAGGCGTCATAGACTGAACGTATCTCATTACCTCGGTCATCACGAATAAGGCATGGGTGCCCATACGCATCATACTCCTCGTAAACGGTCTTCTGTCCGAATATATCAGTTTCGCTTGCAAGTCTACCCTTATCATCGTAGGTATAAGTCTTGCCTCGGAAATCGGTGGCATCGTATGGAGCACTCGTCTCCGTCGTCATATTGCCTGCATCATCGTATTCCCTCCTTATTTCCCCTGTTTTAAGGGTTCCGTTTTCACCGGTAAATGAGATGATACTGATGGGGAGAAGAGCAGCGTTGTAGGCAATCGATTCTTTCTGCATCCACTGGTTGCCATTCCTTTTATGAGTCGTAGTTTTAGTCAACGGCAATCCAAGGCGATAAGAATTGCTTTGCTTGATGTGACGGTAGGTTTGCTCAGTAATAGTCTGTACGCCTTCACCATTATCCTCTGTCGTCTTCACGGGGAAATCTTCGGAATCATAGGTGTAAGTCCTGGACAGCGTAGTGTTATTGAGCAGATCTGATTCCTGGGAGGAGATGAGTAGAGGCTTCTTCCACGGTCCCGTTTGTCCATTGCTCTGATAGATGAAGGACGATGCTTTGATTTTGTCCGAGCTATTGAAGCCAATTCTTGTTGTGGAACTAAGAGGGACTCCTTGCTGCAATGGATCATATTGTGTAACGGTTTCCACTCCATCTCCAAAAGCATAATCCCATGAGGTATAGGTTTTCGTCTCCTTGAAACCGCAAAATCCCAGACCGTGACGATTGATCACACCATCCGTGAAGGTGTATTCCGTCAATTCCCGATGCGGCTCCCCCTTTATACCCTTGGAAACCTTGGATACAGTCTTTAGCGGAAAAGAAAGGTAATTATATCCATCCGGAAGAGGCGGGAAAGTATAGCCGGACTTAGGAGCAGCATATTCGTTGGTTTCAATCAATCCGGTACTGCTTTGTACTCCGGTAATAAGGTGGCGGGTCTGTTCGTCACAGGAAACTTCAAAGTAATAACCAATATTTGATTTAAGTCCTATGATGGGGCAATTTCTTCGTGGGCTAAAATTATTTGATTGAATCAAATCAAAATCATTAGTGCTGTTGTCCGAAAAATCTTCAGATAAGATAAAATCAGAAGGGCTGAATTCCCCATTACGATTAAAAAAGATACGTATGAGATAATTTTTTTGACTGTGAATATGATCATATGGAGTTGGTGCTAAATCTTTGCGTCGAACTTTTTCTACTAGATCAGGGAGTCCATCCTTGTTGATATCCATTAAATAGAAAGAACTTAACAACATATTTCGAACTACTTCAATTTGTTTTGTAACAATTTTTTCCCCATCGAAGAATTCTATCTTCCATTGCTTCCCTTTGTCCAGTAAAAATGCCCCTTCACCTTCATATGGGTATAAGCCACTATGCGGATGTCCAGGGTGTGGGAAAATTGTATAATACGAAGCTGTTGGGGAAATGAGTTGATCGGGCTTCCCATCACCATTTATGTCTGCTATTAAAAATTTCTTTGAATTTGTTATAAAACTGTCATCCTCCTCATCTAATTTCGTCGAGAAAAGTTTTATATTTATTTTGTCTGAAGAGAAGTCTTTGACTTTTTCAATCCATTTGAATGTGTTATATCCTGATATGGTAGAACAGACTAATTCTGCTTTTTCATCACCAGTAATGTCTCTAAAAAAAAGACCTTTATCGATGTTATATCCGTAGAGATGATTCGATATGAAGGCTTTTTTTTGTTTGAAGTTAAGGAGTGTAAGATCGAATAGTATTTGATCTCCATTGTTCTTCCCCCCTTTCCCTTTCTCGGGAATAATTGCAATGGCGTCAATCGCCCCATCTCCAGTCGCATCTCCCAGGAGAAAAGAAATATTGGTATAATAAGATTTTGGGTATGTCGAATAAGTCGTTTCTTCTTTGTTAAACCTGATTCCATCAAAATAATAGATCCAGCAATAAGTTTTCTGAGCATCGTATAACCCTTTGTTCGCTTTGTCCTTTTTGCTATCCACACTTATACAAATGATCTCATCTACCCCATCTCCATTAATATCTGCTACCTGAATACTTCTTGTGTATTTTTTTACTTTCAATGAGATAGGAGCGTAAGCAAAATCTTCGCTTGGAATAACAAATATTGAGTTATTATCTTGTGCTTGCCATTGATCGAAAATTCGATTGGAGAAACAGATGAAGCCATCCCTGTCACTTCCTTTAAAAAACCGTCCTCTACTCGTTATTTTATCTCCAGCTCCAGTGTCGAAAAGAGGGACAACTTCTCCCGTTTTATATATCTTATCTTCTTGAGAGGAATCGAATCCATATACAAAAGACAAAGGACTTAAAGATCGCTTCCCAGTTTCACAAGAAATTTTTTGTAATTGGGATTTATTGTGAGATGCTTTATATAGTAGAGTATATTTACGTAGGAGCTTCCTTTGGCCGTAAGAGTGAATACTTTTAAGACGCATATTGCTTTCATATGGCTGCCCGGAGATATAATGGACAGTACAATTTTGTCTGCCTTCATATTCAAAATCTATATGATTAAAATGGCTGTCCGCTGTTCGCCCTCCGTAAGCGACTTTAGTAAGAAAATATACGTTCCCAGACAAACGATAAGAATAATCCACACGGTACCCCAATGCATCGGTGTAAGATAAAATTGGATAGGAAGCTTGGGGCGTCGTATTATCTGGCAGTCCAAATGTTGCCCTTCCCCCATCTGGCATAAGAGCATCAAAGGAAATCAAAACATTGTCATTGTTGTACTTAGGTGTTATTCTCACCTTGCCCATTAAAGTTGTTCCACTTATTGCTCTATCTCCGTCTAAAGAGAGGGCGTATGTGTTTGGGTTAGAGAAGTCTACAGCACAGATGTCGTTGTCAAAATAAAGCGTTCGATTAACAAGATTAATTGCAGATGCTCCCACGATATTCCATCCAACACCAGCTACACCCTCCTGAATTGATTGGCTGTTATACGAAAGAGCTATTGTTGGCTTCGCTCCGACCGATGGAGCAGTGAAGATCGGTACAGAATAAGTCTTGGCTCCCGAACGGCTCACTCCGGATTGATAAGAAATCTCTCCCGGATCCACATCCATATAGATGGGGAGGTTGTCTAACCCAGATATGGTTGCTGCTGCGGCATCCGCTGCTGCTTGAGCCTCTCGCAGTTCACGGATAGAGGTCGCTTTTTGTCTCTGCGATAAGGAGTCAAGAACTTCCAGCGAGAGGATGTCGGCTTTGGATGTAAGCGGAGAACAGAGAAAAAATGAAGAAAGGGAGAGAAGCGAGGCGTAAAGCTTTTTCATACGTCTATCCTAAATGTTAAAGTAAAAAAGTTTTATTTCTTAATGATTTTCCATGTGGACTGCTCTTTACCGATAAAAAGGCGCATCGCATAGTTGCCGGCAGGAAGTCGACTCATATCAACCTTCGTATCTCCATGATTCAACGATCCCTGTAGGACTAAGGAGCCATGCATATTGAAGATAGCGTACTTCCCTTTATCCTCGAGAGAGCCGATGGATATGGTCAAAATAGATTCTACCGGGTTCGGATACAGTCTTATCTGCGTGTCTCCCAAAATCTCATTGAACTCTTTAGGTTCGTCTCTTTCTTCTTCGCTCGGCTCTTCACCTGTCGCAATTATGGAACTCATAATGATAACTCTTGCAACCCGATTGCCGGATGCATCATAAACAAAAGAGAGTGTCTGCTGTGCTTTCGCTCCCAAGCACCCCGGAAGAGAAAGCAAAAGCGTGAGTAATAAATGCTTCATAACCAATTATTGATGATATTTTGCTGCAAAGGAAATATATTTTTCATTATTACAAGCAAGATCGTCTTGATTTTATGTGTTTGGGGATCCTTTTCTTTTTGGCTTTTTATGTCGCTCTGTGATAACAGCCTGAATGTCATCCTGTGATGGGAGTGGAATGAATGAGTTTTTAGGGTAAAAGACAGCCCAAAAAAGTTTTCAACAATGAAGGTGAGCTTGGAATCATTCTAAATAAGCAGCTGAAAGAGTGGGGGACGCGAGGTGAAAAAGAGGAGAAAACGGACTTTTGCAGATCGATATTCGCTTTTTAGAGGAGAGCCTGACGATCTGTATATAAACCATTTTCAATTTATATATAGATCGTTTCCAATTTATATATAAATCGTTTTCAATAAATATATAGACCGCAAGTGATTTGTATATAAATCACAGGCTCGAAAAGGCCTTTTCCGAAGCCGATATAAAAGAAGCACCAGCCGAGTTCTCCGTAGAACTTCGGCGGGGGCAATACAGGAGCGCAGGAGCTTGTCCTATGCTATGATGCTATCGGTCGATCTATGATTTGCATATCTGATGGATTCGTTCTCTACAATCCCGACCGGGATCGAGGTCTATCGCTGCAGCATATCCGATCGAAGAGGATATTCCGATTGGATGTAAGGCGGTGGGTCATGAGTGGTAGCATTTCTATGTTTTGCAATTCTATTCAATCTTCTCTTTTTCAATTCATTACCGGCTCCTTGAATATAGAGGAGCCATTATGCAGAGCAGCCTTTCTGCGAAGACAAAAATAACCAAATCTTTTTTCTCCGTAATGACTGTTTCATTTTTCAGGTGTATTCTCCATCAAATTTTGCGGATAGGTCAAATTAATGAGGTATTTTTGTGCAAACTGGGTTTTGCACGAAAAAAGAAGCAACAATGGAATTCATAAGTGTGCATATAAAACATTTTGGGCGTGTGACAGACTCTCGATTAGATGTGTTGCCATTCGTCATTTTTTCTGGCGAATCAGGTTCAGGAAAAAGTTATATGGCTTTACTGTGTCATTACTTCTATGAAGTGTTAGTCAGTTCCTCTCGCTTGACACACTTCTTTGAACGCCGAGAGTATGACTACAAAGAACTATCTAAAAATTTCCACAATGAAGGCATTGCCTTGCAAGTAGGAAAAAGGGAATTGGAAGAATGGTTGGCAAAGGACGCTATAGAGTATGTTGGCATGATGTTGGGCAATAACTCTCTAACCCTAACAAGCTCAATTGAAGTGTCTCTACCTCCAGTAGTTCCATCTTTACTAACCTTTCGCTTCAAAGAGCAACTGACGGGATTGGTGGATAAAGAGGATGTGGATATTATCCTTAGTATGGAAAGATTGAATTACCGTGTAAAGGACACTATTCTTTCTGAAGAGTCACCTTTCTCCTTTCTTTTACGCTATGAATTGAAAAGTTACCTCTTTGGCAGTTTCGACAATCTTAACTATACTTTTGTTTTTCCGCCTTCTCGCGGGCCTATTTTAACAGAGTCGATAATACCTCAAACTGGTATGTATGCTCAATTCCAGCAAGATCTGAATGAACTTAATCTCATGAAAATTCGCTCTACACCTGAAACCCAGAATCTACTAAAATTATTTCATGACATTCTTGATGGAGAGATCAAGAGGACTGAAAATAAGTACATCTACCAGACTGGAGAAATGGAAATTCCCATTTCTGCCGCCGCCGCTTCTATTCGAGAAATTGCTCCATTAGAAATGCTTGTCAAGAAAGTTAATATGGCGGTTTCATCTGTCTTATTTGAGGAGCCAGAAGCACATCTTCATCCGTTGAAGCAGCGAATGATGGCAGATATATTGAGTGCCTTTGCCAATGCAGGAGCTTTTATGCAAATCACCACCCATAGTGATTACTTGATAAGAAGGCTGAACGAACTTGTTTTGCTTAATACAGTTAAAGGGCTATTGCAAGACAAGGAGTTCTATAGTCTATGTAAAGAAATCAAGACTTCACCGGAGTTGAGTCTAGATGCAACTAACATTGCTGCATATATATTGAGACTTAATGAAGACGGTTCTTCTTCTGTGGAGCGACAAAAAATAGATTCAGAAGAGGGTGTACCATTCCTCACATTCAGCGAAGCTATAAACAAGAGTATGAAAGTTCAAGAAAAGCTGGAGGAGGCCTTGAATAATGCTCGTGAGTAAGTCTTTTCTTCAATTCTTTGATAAGGTCTCATCCCAAAGCAGTCCAACAGTTTGGAGAGTTCACGAGAGTGATCGTAGCGCCACTTTCACGGAGTTAGAAATAAAAAAATCGAATGCTGAATTTGTAGGATTCGATGAGTATTTAACTAAATCCATGGCTTGTCTTACGACCATTCGAAGCTCTATTTTTAAAGATAAAGAATGCGATGGTATTGCGTTTGTAGTTCATGGGAAACAAGAGCAGTTACTGTTTGTAGAGTTAAAATCCAAGTACAGTAAAAAGCTTGTATACGATGCCATCAAACAGATGTGTTATTCTTTTCTAAAAATGCATTCGATGCTTTCTCTTTGTGAAGACTATTCATTGACAAATTTGCCAATTATCTTTTGTGCTGCAACAAATTGTGCCATGGATGAAAAAGAAGAGTCACACATTAAACAATACATACATCAAGCATTAATGTCTAATGAATATAAAGAGACTGGACTTTTTCTTCAAAATTTATTTTTTAAAGGTAGCGTTTGCATAAAGTTCAACAACTTATTTCAAATAATGAATATTCGCCTTCCTGTACATGATCATATTAAGCATAAAGAGATAACTGTATTCTTGAATAAAACAAAAAACCCAAAAGATAAAACTGCTATCTTTATCCTATAATAAATCAACAAAAAAGAAAAATATCATTCGGATAAAAATAACTCTTGGAACAACTTTTGACACTTTTACTGTAAATTCGTCAAACCGTTGCATTTGACACAGGAATTGAAGGTGTTTCATAATTCAAAAATAGATTTTCCAACTATCAATAAAGATATAAACTGCATCTTAATTATATAAGAAGAACAGCTTTAAAATAGGATTTTGTCCTTTTGACTGCGGTTTTTCTACACAAAAGATAGTATCTCTTACTTTAAACTAAGTTTTGACACACCCTAATAGTTGCCAGTTTGGCGCGGATAATTTACTTTTGTAAGGAAAAGGATTATTCTATGACCGGAGAAGAGGAACTCGATCTTTCGAAGCTGGAATATAACGTCCGCAAGCTGATGGAGCTGGTGGAAAAGCAGCAAAACGAAATTTCGTCTCTTCGGGCCGAACTGGCTGCGAAAAATGAAAAGATCGTACAGCAGGATTTGGCCTTGGGCATAGCAGAAACCAAGAACAAGACGTTGCTGACATCGAGGGTGATCGTAGCCAATGAGGACGAAGCCCGTCAGTCCAAACAGCGTCTGGAAAGTTTGATAAGAGAAATAGACAGGTGCATCGCCCTGTTGCAAACGGAATAAAAGAAGATGACAAAGGATCCGGAGTCGCTGAATATTACACTCAACATCCAGGGGAGCCGGCTGAGGCTCGCCATACCACGTAATGATGAGGCTCTCTATCGGCAGGCTGCCGACAGGCTTAACTTCCGGATCATGCGTTATCGCGAATCATATCCCAATATAGCCCAATTGCCTGCAGGCGGACATTTGCTTCTGGCTGCGGTGGATACGGCTTTTTATTTGGTACACGAGCGCAAACAGACTGATCGTACTCCGATCAATGACCGCTTGCACAGGCTCAATACCGAATTGGAGGCTTTTCTAAGTCGCTATTAGTCGGGAGAGAGGGCTACTATCGTTTTTTCTTCTCATTCCTTTCATCCTTTGTTTCTTTCCTTTTCTTCGAGGTCTTTGCCGTGATCGGCCTCGGACACGTGTGTTGTAATACTGCTACTTACTAATTTCAAAGAATACAAACAGAAATGGGAATAGGAACACTTTTATTATTTACTTTTTTGGGGCTTGTAGCCGGTGCCACTGCCGTATGGCTGATCACGCGGACACTACTCAAGCAAAGGACAGAGGGGATTCTCGCCGAGGCTCGCCGTGAAGCCGAGGTGATCAAGCAGAAGAAGCTCCTCGAAGTGAAGGAGAAATTTCTCCAACTGAAAGGCGACCTGGAAAAGCAGGTGGCACAGCGCAATAGCAAGCTCCAATCGGTGGAGAGCAAACTCAAAAGCCGCGAACAAACCCTCAACCAACGTCAGGAAGATATAACGAAGAAGGGGCAGGAAATGGATTTGATGCGTGAGAATCTGACTGCTCAACTCTCCGTGATTGAAAAGAAAAAGACGGAACTCGACGAGCTGAAAACTCGCGAACAGGCTCATCTGGAGTCTCTGAGCGGACTCTCCGCTGCCGAGGCTAAAGACAGACTGGTGGAAAGCCTCAAAGATGAAGCCAAGGGACAAGCCTCTGCATACGTCAATGAGATTATCGAAGAGGCCAAGATGACTGCCAACAAAGAGGCCAAGCGAATCGTCATCCAATCCATCCAGCGCGTGGCTACGGAGACGGCCATCGAAAACTCCGTGACCGTCTTCCATATCGAAAGCGACGAGATCAAAGGGCGCATCATCGGCCGAGAGGGCCGCAACATCCGTGCATTGGAGGCTGCTGCCGGTATCGAGATCATTGTAGACGATACGCCGGAAGCGATCGTCTTATCGGGATTCGATCCGGTGCGTCGTGAGATAGCGCGTCTGGCACTGCACCAGTTGGTACAGGATGGACGTATCCACCCGGCACGCATAGAAGAGGTGGTATCCAAAGTAAGAAAACAGGTGGAAGAAGAGATCATCGAGACAGGCAAACGGACGGTGATCGACCTTGGAATCCACGGTCTGCATCCGGAACTGATCCGTCTGATCGGTAAGATGAAGTATCGCTCTTCCTATGGGCAGAATCTCTTGCAGCATTCGCGTGAGACAGCTAACCTCTGCGCCATAATGGCCAGCGAATTGGGGCTGAATCCGAAGAAAGCCAAACGCGCCGGTCTGCTGCACGACATCGGCAAGGTGCCCGACGATGAGCCGGAATTGCCACACGCTCTCTTAGGCATGAAACTCTGTGAGAAGTTCAAAGAGAAACCCGACATATGCAACGCCGTGGGAGCGCACCACGATGAGGTGGAAATGATGTCGCTCATAGCTCCTATCGTACAGGTGTGCGACGCCATTAGCGGCGCGCGTCCGGGAGCACGCCGTGAGATCGTGGAAGCCTATATCAAGCGTCTGAATGATCTGGAGCAACTTGCCATGTCCTATCCGGGCGTTATCAAGACCTATGCTATTCAGGCCGGCCGCGAACTCCGTGTGATCGTCGGTGCCGACAAGACGGACGATGCCTCGGTGGAAACGCTCTCGAACGAAATAGCCAAAAGAATCCAGGACGAGATGACCTACCCCGGACAAGTGAAGATCACGGTGATCCGCGAATCTCGCTCCGTCAGCTACGCCAAATAATCCCGTACACCGGTGGATAGTACCTGCTCGCATGATGTGGCGGTTATGACTTATACCTCCTATCAGCAGCAGTAGAGGACTACGCCGGACAAAGCAAAAGACGGATGGACTACCGATTAGACAATACGACGACCTCCCTGACGAAGGATGCCTGCAAGGGGTGTCATAGCCAGCCGCTCAGCACTTATGACTGGCTGAATGACATTCCCGATTTGCCCGAAGATGGCGGATTCGTGGAGGTACAGTTCAAGAATACGCGCAAGGGATACTACCTCAACAGCGAGAAGATAGAGCTGCACAAAGGGGATGTAGTAGCCGTAGAGGCCAATCCGGGTCACGACATCGGGACAGTGACGCTGACCGGCAAGTTGGTAAAACTCCAGATGCGTAAGCATCGATACAATACGAACAACGGCGAGCCTTTCAAAATATACCGCATAGCCAAACAGGGCGATCTGGATAAGTACTGCGAAGCAAAGGCGCGAGAGTACGATACGATGATTCAGTCCCGTCAGATTTCGGCCGAGCTGAATCTGGACATGAAGATCGGAGATGTGGAGTATCAGGGCGATGGCAATAAGGCCATTTTCTACTATATCGCCGATGAGCGCGTGGACTTTCGCCAACTGATCCGAGTATTGGCAGAGACCTTCCATATCCGCGTGGAGATGAAGCAGATCGGTGCAAGGCAGGAGGCCGGCCGTATAGGCGGTATCGGTCCTTGTGGCCGTCAGTTGTGCTGCTCGGCCTGGAAGATGAATTTCGTGTCGGTGAATACGAGTGCAGCCCGCTATCAAGACTTGGCTCTCAATCCTCAGAAGCTCACGGGTCTCTGCGCCAAGCTCAAATGCTGCCTCAATTATGAGGTGGATGCTTATGTGGAAGCTCGTAAGAAGATGCCGAGTCCGGAGATCGTCTTGGAGACGAAAGAAAGTGCGTACCACTATTTCAAGGCGGATGTATTCCGTCGGGAGGTTTCGTATTCTACCGTTCCCAATGCTCCGGTCAATCTTACGACTATATCGGCTCGTCGTGCTTTCGAGGTGATCAGCCAGAA
>ENA-OWLM01000743-OWLM01000743.1-metagenome-genome-assembly--contig:-NODE-743-length-12308-cov-3.410757_pt1 | contig 12308 bp, 7 predicted proteins | sample MGYA00245349_ERZ651102 | MGnify/ENA primary metagenome ERZ651102 (study PRJEB26857, sample SAMEA4031759) | metagenome | biome: human; feature: oral; material: saliva | place: Philippines | collected 2014 | study... | reverse complement strand
GAGTAAGTTGCTCATTTTCGGCTACTAATTCCTGCATTTTTGCATAACGATAGGCAGTATGTGTTTGAGCTATTTGCTTGAGGTTTTTTTTGTCTTTGGCATAAGTAGGGCTTTGAAAGTGATTGGCACACAGCAGCAGACCATTATCTACTTCATATACGCCGAACTTCTTAGGAGAGACTTCTATCAGGATAGCCTTGCCCTCCTTAGCGCTACCTACCATAATCGCCTCGGAGACAAATACTTTTCTTTTTTTTGCAATCTCGATAGCTTCTCCAGTGGTGGTGGCAAATTGTAATATTTCTCTACATAGGAGAGAGATAGGGGTGCGTGCTTTCAGAGGAATATTGGACATGCCTGCATTAATCGTTACAGTAAGCCCTTCGGTGTTCATGCCCGACATGACCCCAATCATTCCCCCCCAAGCATAAGACATAAAGGGATACCCCTGAGTGGGACGAACAAAGCGAACGATTTTCTCGGTGGCGAAATCGTCTGAGAGGTAGAAGTCAAAATTGCGCCCTATAAGGAGCTTCCCCCCTTCGGTATGCCTGCCCCATGCGGCTAAGGAGGAGCACCCTACCAGCATCAGATCCTGTAAGGCATGCCCTATGTCATGGGCTGAGTGTAGGTATAGGCTGCGCTCATACTTAGGAGCTATATAGTCAAAGAGGCTATCGGCATAGCGGGATTGTCCGTAGAGTTCTGCTCTATAGATGGGGAGGATATTCTTATCGATATCCCGATTGAACCATTTGAGAAATTTGTACAGAAAGCGCTGTTTCCGCTCGGAGGGGACAAAGTCTTTGAGCTTGGTAAAAAGAAGACTGTCCTGACGGTGGTAGAGCCTTTGGGTCAGGGCGCCAGAATTGAGTCCCAATTGTAGTGGGTTACCAGAGAGGTACAGCTCCCATATCCCTTGCTTGTTGCGGATAAGATAGTTGTCCCCAAAGGAATACAAGGAATCGTGAAGATTCTCCACCACAGGTGTCTGTGAAGAGTATAGAGAGGTCTCTGGCGGACTTATCTTCTTATGAAAGATACCACAGGAGGTAAACAAGAGCAGAAGTAATAAGCAAAAGTTTTTCATAAATAATAAGCATTAGCAATCTGCCTTTGGGTGGAGTATCAGATGAGTATCTGCTGGGGAGAGGTACAGAATCCCTAGACCTAAGCCGCGTAAAATGAACAATATCCCTACCAAAATGACCACTAAGGGTAGCCATTGGTAGAGCCTTCTTCTAAGAGCAAGAGGCAAGAAATCACCTAAGAGGATGAGTAAGAGCATCAAGGGAATGGTACCCACTCCAAAGGCGGTCATATAGATCATACTTCCCCACCAATTGCCCATAGCCAGCGCTCCAAATAGGGCAGTATAGACAAGTCCACAGGGTAGAAACCCATTGAGAAAACCAATAGAGAGCGAACTTGTGAGGGTCTTTTTCGAAAGTTGCTTTCCTAAGGCATTTTTCAGTAGAGAAAATCCCTTGAGCAGTGGGTTGCCAAGACCTTTTACTCTGAGGTGCAATAGGGAGAAAAGCCCCATAAGAATCATCAGAAGACCTGCAAAAATAGAAAATTCCTGCTGGTACTCAGCGATAAAAATCCCTTCTCCTACAAGACCAAAGAGCAAACCCATAAAGGCATAGGCAAGGGTTTTCCCTATGAAATAAGCACCTAATTGGAGGGAGCGAAAGCCCTTGCGCTGCCTTTGTAGAGGAATCAGCAAAGCAATAGGGCCACACATACCTACACAATGAAGACTCCCAAATAGTCCTAAAGTGAAAGCGAGGACGAGCATCTAATAATTAACTTTGTCGAATAGGGTTAGGTAATTCTTTCCTTCAAAACTATATTCCACACGGATATTCCAGCGCCCTTCAGAGAGCAAGTCGGCAGGGACTTTTAGAGAGCAGTTATCCAAGGAGGTGATAGGCAAGGTAAAGTCTTTTTTGCTATCCGAAGGGCGATAGAAAGAGATAACTCCTACCACCGACTTGCCTGTAACCTCCGAAGGAAAATCAAAGCGAATTCCCTCTTTGGCACCCTTGGTATAGGAGAGTTCTACTTGCATGTGCGCATCAAGTGTCTGTTTCTGAGCATCAATGTCCTTCTGAAAGTCTAATTCCTGAGCATAATAGTTCTCTGTAACCAATTCATGGTCATACTTTTTGTCCACTAAAGTAATGACAAAAAAATACATGATAAAGCCTACAAAGGCTAAGATGGCCAGGAGAATCCCTGTGCCCCAACTAAGTTTCATATAGGTCTATTTTTATTGGAGCAAAAGTACTACAAAAAAAGGAATTAAAGTTCATATTTCTATAGATTTTTTTGATAGTGATTTTCTTGTTCTGAGAAATATTTAGTACCTTTGCAGAAAATTTCAGTGATGAGTTATCAGGTCTTAACAGACAATATTTCTCTCTATATGAAAGCCTTATTGCTTTCAATCCCTTTCCTTATAGGGATATATTTCTTTTCCAAAAAAGCAATGTCTTATTTTATCCCTATGTCTTTGGCTATGGGTTTTGCGCTCCATATCCTTTATCAGTATCTGTTCTATATACTTTTCAAAGGCGATTTCTACGGAGGAATGCTATGGCTTTATACTCTTTTTATCAGTGATTTTATCAATATAGGTGCTTTTTTGTTATCTATTCTTGTCAAGGTAAAACGAAGAAGATAAAGAATCATGAAAACTTCTTGATTTGTAAGAGAAAAACCTGTAATTTTGCCGCTTGTTTATTTTATATAAGATGATAAAAAAAATCTCTTTCCTTTTATTATATTTTTCAGCGACTCTTCTTTGGGCTCAGACTACCCATAGAGAACACCCTACAGATTATTTTGCTTCCCCTTTGGATATTCCCCTCTCTTATGCGGGGAATTTCTGTGAGCTACGTCCCAATCACTTTCATGGGGGGATGGATATCAAAACAGATGGGAAGCAGGGGCTGAATGTATACGCCACTGCCGATGGCTATATCTCTTGTATTAAGGTTAGTACCTATAGCTATGGCAAGGTGATGTATATAGATCACCCTAATGGCTATACTACAGTGTATGCCCACCTACAAAAATTTGCTCCTGAGATAGAGAAGTTTGTTAAGGAGCAACAGTACAAAGCCGAAAAATATGAAATGGAATGGGACTTTACACCAACTGATTTCCCTGTGAAAAAAGGAGATTGGATCGCTGTAAGTGGCAATACAGGCGGAAGTGCTGCCCCTCACTTACACTATGAAATTCGCGATACACAGACCAAAAATGCCTATAATCCCTTGCTCTTTGGCTATCCTTGTCCAGATGATCTCTCTCCTATAATAAATCAAGTAGTGGCGTATCCTTTGGACGATGCAGCTGCCATAGAGGGTAGGCAAGAAAAGAAGGTACTATACTTGGCTAAAGAGAAGAATGACTACCACACAGCTAAGATTACCGCTCAAGGGAAAATTGGGATAGGTATAAAGGCAATAGATAAGATGACCGGTACTTATAATACCTTTGGGGTGTATAAGGTAACTCTCTCGGTCAATGGGACGCCTAAGTTCTCATATACTTTCGACGAACTTGTCTCAGGGGAGGATCCCTATATCAATACTCTGATAGACTTTCCTCTTTTTGTCAAGACAGGGGCGCGAGTACAGCTTCTCTACAAGGAACCTTACAATAAGCTATCCAACTATACCTTAGCTGAAAATAACGGTGTTATAGAGATTCAGGACGGTCTTTTCTATATCATTACTGTCGAGGTAGAAGATTTTGCACACAACAAATCCACTATTACCATTCCCATAGAAGGGAAAAAAGAAGTGCTATCCCCTAAGGCTGAAGAAACCCTTAGCAAAGGAACCCTCTTAGTAGCCAATCGTGATAATATGTACAAAACCGATCGAGCTTCAGTATTCTTCCCTGAAAATACTTTCTTCCATGATACTTATATAGAGGTGCAGCAAAAAGGAGATACCCTATCGGTAAAAGCGCCTATTCAACCTCTAAAGAAACAATATACTGTGGTTTTTAATGGGGATAAGTATTCCGAGGCAGAACTTCCTTATGTATGTATCGCCTCAGTAAGGGGTAAGGGTAAGTATTATCAGGGCTCTTATCGCAAGGATAAGATACTCACAGCCAGAGTGAAGACTTTGGGCAACTTTGTTCTTACCACCGATAAGATACCCCCAGTTGTAAAGCCGCTGAACTTCTCCAAGGTAAAGAACAATATAAGCAAGCTCGACAAGCTCAAGGTCAGTGTCAAAGACAATTTCAGTGGGATAGGCAAGTATCGTGCCACCATCAATGGACAATGGGTACTTATGGAGTACGAACATAAGGAAGGGCTGCTCTTTTTTACCCTTTCTGATAAATATTTCACTGAAGGTGAAGACTACCTTTTTGAACTCACTGTAGCAGATAAAGTAGGAAACGAAAGCACTCTTTCGATACCATTGGTATATAAGCAATGATCAATGCTTAATGGTCAATATTTTTTGCTTTATTGTTGCCTCTTCTTCGTTGAGAGAGTCTAATACTCGCTTGTAGTTTTTCTATAAAATTAAAAGGTTGTCTCTTTCTCAACTCTTGATTGGGTGTTATTACCCCATACTTATTTATGTGATTTTGCTTATTGCATGGTTTAGTATTAACCTCTCATTTTTATTGTCTAAAAATTAACGTTTATATTAACAAGAAAAATCTTAAAAAGTAAGAAAGAAATCGTATTTTTGTCTTATTGTAATCTTGTTATCCGATGAAAATTTTTTTTCGTTGTCTCTTTTTGTGGCTGAGTGTACAAGTGGCTCAAGCACAAGAAGATGTGCAGACGATATATGCTCTATTTGAACAAACAACTCCTCAGTGGTCTCCTCAGCTCCCCGCTGTGAAAGAACCCTTACTCATTCGCTGGCAAGAGCGAAAAGGAACCTTCAATGCCAAAGGGTATCGTACTTTTGTAGGCTATCACCAAGAAACTTTTGTAGGGACACTCTCTTTGGCTGAGGGATTGCTTTATGGAGAAATTCTCTACAAAGGGAAATCTTATCAGCTTATGACTTCTCCTAAAGGAAAATTGGAAGTCATTCTACAGAAAAATGCTCGCTGTGGAACAACCCCCTCACAGGGAAAAGAAGCCCAAAAAAAGACTATACCTCAAGGAATAGGCTTTCGTAATATGTTTCCTCAAACAGATAAGGACGAGAATGATCCTCCTATCACACAACCTACCATCTACAACTCTCTCTATCCTAAGAGCCTTATTCATACCGATGGAGTATGGCGACTCTATCGCCTTGCCTTGCCGGTGGATTATAGTTACTATATCATGAAAACTCCTTTCAATAAGGATAAGAACAAAATTAGGGCTTTCTGGTATGCTACAGAAACTTTTCTTAACGAACTCTATGGCAATGATATAGGAGTGCATTTCGAGGTGATAGATGATGATCGGCTTATTTTTACGACTCCCCAAAGTGCTCTTTTTCCTTCCCTTATTAGTGGAAATGAGGTGGTAGATATGGGTACCATCACCCTCAATAAGCATTATGATAGCAAGGACTATGATTTGGCAGTAATTATTACCGATTTCAGACAAAATTACAATGGCTTAGCGGCAGTATATGCTGCCTACCAGACACATCAGAAAGCCAATGGAGCAGCACGCCCCAAGGGACCTTCGACTATAGCACATGAGATTGGTCATATGTTCGGTGCGGATCATACTCTCTCTAATGGAGGAGAATATTCTGAAAAAACAGAAACAGATAGTGGACAGTCTATTATGAGCTATGGACATGAGTATGCTCGTGATTTCTTTTCCTTAATCAGTGTACAGATTATCCGCGCTTTTTTGGGTAATTCTATGGCTTATTATACCGATCAGGCACGTACTCAAGAAGCGGGAAAACGTGTAAAGGATACAGGAAACAATTTGGTCTATGGTGTCAAAAGCGAGAATAAACCACCTATACTGGAGCAGGCGCGCCTTAAGAGAGAATATGTAATCCCTGAGAATACTTATTTTCAGTTTTATCTTACAGGTAGAGATCCAGAGGGGGACGCACTAACCTATATGGCGCATCCTGCTGACAGACGTTTTCATTCATCACGCTCCAATGCACAGTTCCTTACTTATAAGGGAACTGCTACGCCTCATATCCGTTTTCAAGAGGAATGGGTAGAAGCTGAACATAATACTTTTGCTCCTGCCAAGGGAACTATTTCCTATCGTCCAGGAACTTTTACTTTTTGGATAGGAGTTGCCGATCACAATCCTGCGAATCCTTATCATGTCCCTAAGTATGATGTAGTAGAAACAAAAGTAAAAATCAAGAAGGGAAAACCATTTGAGATACAAAATTTTGATAACGGTTCTTATACACACAATAGAACCTATCGTGCAGGTGAACGTCTTACGCTTCATTGGCAGGTAGATGAACAGATTTTTTCTCCAGAGAGCAAGGTGCGTATTCTTCTTTCTGACGATTCAGGAAAGAGCTATAAGTATGTACTGGTAGAAGAAGCTCCTAATAATGGGCATTGTGAGGTAACCCTTCCCAATGTAGCCATAGGTACTACTCGTGGTCATTTTGGCAAGCTCAAGGGGAAGGGGATTATCAAGGTTGAGGTTATTGATGGCTTGGCCTATGCACTTACTACACGTTCTCCCTATAAACAGGGTGGCTTTATGATAGAGAAAGATCAGCAGGCTCCAGAGCCTTTGCAGTTTGTTCCAGCTTCTCTTCCACAGGATATTTCAGTAAAGGAAGAGGTTGCTATACCTCCTGCGGAATTGCCCACTGCGGTGGGAGGGTGTTCTACCCCTCAAGTAAGCTATCAAGATCGCCGCAATGAGGTATCCTATGCTCCTGATGTGGCTATAGAACGTATTTTTACCGCTAAGGATAGTTGCGGGCATACAATAGAGCATATTCAGCTCATACGAATAGGGGAGAACAAGATAGGGTTCCCTACCTCTACTCCTCAAGAGCCTACTCCTAATAAGGAACCCTTGACTTTTGTTGCAACAACGCTTCCTCCACAATATGTGACTATAAGCTGCAAAGAAGCTCTTCCGCCACCAGCTTCTATAGAGACTCAAGGAGGTTGTGATAAGATAACTTTTTCTCTTTCTGAGCAGATGATACAAAAGCATTGCCCAGAGTTATATACCCTAAAGCGTACTTATACCTTTGTAGATCAGTGTCAGAATAGGCTCACCTTTGAACAATATATCACTAAGAAAGATGCTCTTCCTCCTGTTTTTGTCGGAGGACTGCCACAGGACAAAACAATAGAACAAGGTGCTGCTATTCCTCAGGGGGAAGTCCTTACAGCTCAGGATGATTGCAAAGGAACCTTTCAGGTGATGCCTACACAACAGAAGAGTGAACAAAAAATAGTCTATCAGTGGGTTGCTCAGGACGATTGTGGGAATCAGGTGACACATACTCAGACAATTACTCTTCTTCCCAAAAAAGAAGAACCTATACCTGCTCCCAAGCCAAAGCCAGCACCTGAACCAAAGCCAGCACCTGAACCAAAGCCAACGCCTATTCCTAAGCCAGACCCAAAACCAGCACCTGATCCTAAGCCAGTTCCCAAGCCTGATCCAACACTTGTACCTAAGCCAAAACCAGCACCTGATTCTATAGAAGAAACGAGGGAGATTGCCATATATAACGCTGTTTCTACTCAGGACAATTCACAGAACTATTTTAAGGTAGAGGGGTATGATATACCTACGCCTATGGAGGTAATGATTTTTAATGAAATGGGGTTAAAAGTATATGAAAGTAATCATTATCAAGAAAATGGAGAGGTGTTCCGAGGCTATGCGAACGTAAGTGGAGTAGTAGGGAAGGGACAAAGATTGCCTCAAGGTACTTATTTCTATATACTTACTTGTTCACATAGGGGACAAAAGGAAGTGAAAAAAGGATTTCTCTATGTGAAATAAGTGTCCTAACATGGATATTTTAAAATACGAAGAATGATAAAATAAATAAGGGAGTTGTACAACTCCCTTATTTCTACTATTTTATTTCAACAAACTAAAACTGCGCTTGACAAACTCAGTTAGGGCTTCTCCTTTGAGTAATCCTTGGGAGAGACGAGCTAGGTCGAAGGATTGACTAATTAGTGCCTTGCGAGCAGCCTCATCCGATGTGGAGAGGATTTGACTGGCTAAGGGACTGTTGGTATTTACGACCAAGTTGTACATCTCAGGGAAGCCACCAAAGCCCATGCCTCCCCCTACAGCTTGCATTTCTTTCATACGGCGGATGAATTCCGGCTGAGTGATGAGGAAAGGGGTTGCTTCGCTATCCAAGGCCTCAGGTTGTACTGTATAGGCAGTATTCTCTATGGCAGTGGTTACAAAGTCCTTGAGCTTTTCGGTTTCCTCCTCAGAAAGTTTGGAGATTTGAGTATCTTCTTTCTTGATAAGGTTCTCTATGGAGTCTGCATCTACACGGGCGAAAGATATTTTCTCTTGAGTAGTCTCCAATTTCTGAATCAGGTGAGATACCAGTGGAGAGTCCAAGAGGAGTACCTCATAACCTTTAGCCTCTGCTTCAGCGATGTAGCTGTGTTGGGCTTCTTTGTTGTTGGCATAGAGGATGATAGTTTGCTCGTCCTTATTGGTTTGTAAGGGTTTTATCTTTTCTAAAAGCTCTTCAAAGGTATAGTATTTGTCATTTACAGTAGGGTATAGAGCAAATTTCTGAGCTTTCTCGAAGAACTTTTCTTCGGAGAGCATCCCATATTCTATTACTATTTTGATATCGTTCCATTTTTTCTCGAAATCTTCGCGGTTTTCTTTGAAAAGAGATTGTAGCTTGTCAGCTACCTTACGAGTTACATAGCTAGAAATCTTTTTTACATTACCATCGGCTTGTAGGTACGAACGAGAGACATTCAAGGGAATATCTGGAGAGTCGATTACCCCACGCAAAAGAGTAAGGAACTCAGGGACAATACCCTCTACATTGTCAGTTACAAAAACTTGATTTTGGTAGAGTTGGATTCTATCTTTCTGCAATTGCATGTCGTTGCTTAGCTTTGGAAAATAGAGTATCCCTGTCAGATGGAAAGGATAATCCACATTCAGGTGAATGCTGAACATAGGATCCTCATACTGCGAGGGGTATAGCTCATGATAGAAAGCCTTGTAGTCTTCGTCGGTAAGGTCAGAAGGTTGTTTTGTCCAAGCAGGGGTAGGGTTATTAATAATATTATCTACCTCTTTATACTCTGTTTTGTAATCTTCGGGAGCGTTTTCAGGACGAGGGAGTGCCTCCTTGCGCATGCCTAATTTGATAGGAATAGGCATGAACTTGTTATATTTCACTAAGAGTTCACGGATCTTACTTTCTTCTAAGAACTCAGTGGAGTCTTCGGCAATGTGAAGGATAATTTCAGTACCATGCTCTTCTTTTTCGATAGGTTCTATACTATAGGCAGGGGAGCCATCACACTCCCAGCGTACTGCTTGTGCTCCTTCTTGGTAAGAACGGGTTAAGATTTCCACCTTATCGGCTACCATGAAAGCCGAGTAGAAGCCCAGACCAAAGTGTCCGATGATACCAGTGTCTTTGGCGGAATCCTTATATTTGTTTAGGAACTCTTCAGCCCCAGAGAAGGCGATTTGGTTGATGTATTTCTCCACTTCTTCCTCAGTCATTCCGATACCTTGGTCTAAGATATGGATTTTCTTACCTTCCTTATCGACCTTGACTTCGATAATTGGATTGCCATAAGGTACTTTAGCTTCGCCAATTTGGCAAAGGTGCTTGAGCTTAAGAGTGGCATCAGTCGCATTGGAGATTAGTTCACGAAGAAAAATCTCATGATCGCTATATAAGAATTTTTTAATGAGTGGAAAGATATTTTCCACAGAAACGTTTATTTGTCCTTTCATTTGTATTCGAATTTTGCCTATTCTTTAGCAAAGATAATACCATACTTGTAAGGCTGACAAAATGACAGATGTAGCTTGTGGGCAATGTATTGATTCTTTTTGTCTCCATTTTTCTATTTTAAAACGAATGTTGAGAGGGTGAAATTTTTTGAGAAATCAATACTATTTTTAGAATATTTTTTATTACCTTTGTCTTTTGTTAAGAAATAATTCTCATGAGAAATTCTCTTTTGTGTATCTTTTTGTTATTCTTAGGGTTAGTAAAGGTAATTGCTCAACCGACCATCTCCAATACGCAAACTCTTAGGGTGTATCGCTTGGCTATTTACGTCACCCACAATGCTTATAAGAGCGCTACTTTTGCTCAGGATACCGAGAAGGTAAAGGTTTTTTGGCAAAAAACAGAGGATTTTCTTAATGAATTATATATGCGAGATATAGGGGTGCGTTTTCAGGTACTCAGGGATGAGCGATTAATTATTACGAATCCCAAGGAGGAAATCTTTACCCAAAGACACAATGCAAGCTATGTCATAGGTCTTTCGACCGAAGCTATCAACAAGAGGATAGGGAGTGATAACTATGATGTAGGAATTTGTATCTCTTATACAAGTTCCAAAGGAATACGAGGACTTGCTCATATCCGAGGCGTGTATCAAGACCAATATAAAGGGGCAGCAGTTGCTTTTCCTACCAAAGAAGTTATTGCTCATGAGATAGGTCACCTTTTTGGGGGGAGGCATACTTTTAGTGGGAAAAAGTTTGACTATGCTAGTGAGAAAACCGAATATGACAATGGGCAATCGGTCATGAGTACAGGTAGTCCTAGAGACTTCTTTTCCCTCTCCAGTATCCAACTGATTCGAGAGCATCTGGTAGCTGCGTCTCCTGTAGGAGGAATTCCTTTGGGTACTCAGCCTCCTCATATAGATAAGACAAAAATAAAAAAGCAATACCTTTTGCCTAAAGATACCTATTTTCAGTTTGCTATTTCTGCCACAGACCCTGATAGTTCAACCCTTACTTATATGGCACAGCAGCGTGATGTCCGCTTGGGCGAAGATCCTTCTATCGCACAGTACATCATTCCTCAGCGTAGCCATAGCCCTTTGGTAGTGTTCAAGAGAGAGTATAGCAAACAATCGGGAGCAGAGGTGTCTAATAGCTGGATTAATGAGCAGAAAATAGGAACCTTTACTTTCTGGCTTGGAGTGAGTGATGCCTTGGAAACTCCTACCGTGGATCATATTGTACAATATGATTTGGCAGAAATCCAAGTGGAAGTGCGTGATGGGATTCCCTTCAAAATCACTACTTCTACAGCTGGAAAGACCTATAGAGGAGGGCAGAGGCTCGCCCTTACATGGGCGGTGGATCCTGAGCTATTTAAGGATACCAAGGTGCGAATTCGCCTCTCTGAGGATCATGGGCAAACCTTTCCCTATACCTTAGCTGAAGGCGTGGACAATACGGGGAGTTATGAGCTTGTCTTGCCCAACCTATCTATAGGAAAGAAAAACTATGGGAACACAAACCTCAAGGTGGGGGCAGGGGTGATTAAGATAGAAGTGATGGAAGGAATTGCTTTCGCTGTGACTGCTGAAAATCCTCAACAAGGAGGCGGTTTTACCATAGAGAAGGATTCTTCTCTTCCCTTGGCTTTTGTAGGAGTTCTTCCACAGGATATGACAATAGAAGAGGGACAACCTATCGTAGAACAGGCACATCTTAGTGCGGTAAGTTCTTGTAATAATCCTATAGTAACTCCTTCTGTAACAGAAGAAAAGAAAGAGGGTAAACTACTAAAGCGCATCTATCAGTGGATAGCTACTGATGATTGCGGGGGTAGAATTGCTCATACCCAAGTAATTACTATCAATCGTAAAAAAGAAATACCTGCTCCAGAGCCTAAGCCAGCTCCTACTCCAGAGCCTAAACCGGCCCCTACTCCAGAGCCTAAGCCAGCTCCTACTCCGGAGCCTAAGCCAGCTCCCACTCCGGAACTCGCTCCAAAACCAGTGCCTACTCCCATACCAGAGCTAAAGCAAAAAGAAGTAGTTGTGTATAATGGAGTTTCCTCTGTAGAAGATTCTCAAAACTATTTTAAAGTAGAAAATACAGATCCTGATGCTCCCATAGAAGTGCTTATCTTCAATGAAATGGGGATAAAAGTATATGAGAATTCTCATTATCAAGAAAAAGGAGCTCTTTTCCACGGTTATGCCAATATGAGTGGCGTAGTAGGCAAGGGGCAACGCCTGCCTTCAGGGACTTATTTTTATATCTTACACTATTATTATCAGGGAGTACCTTATACAAAGAAAGGATACTTGTATCTTAGATAATTTTTACTATTTGGTAGATAGGAAGTAATCGTTGATTATTATTT
>ENA-OWLM01000740-OWLM01000740.1-metagenome-genome-assembly--contig:-NODE-740-length-12329-cov-3.126691_pt1 | contig 12329 bp, 15 predicted proteins | sample MGYA00245349_ERZ651102 | MGnify/ENA primary metagenome ERZ651102 (study PRJEB26857, sample SAMEA4031759) | metagenome | biome: human; feature: oral; material: saliva | place: Philippines | collected 2014... | reverse complement strand
GTGGTCGACGGCGAAGGCCGCTGGGACGGTGAGGACTTCGGCGTCGAAGACTACGAGGACGAAGAGGAAGACGAACTCGACGAGGACGAGGAAGAGGAAGACGAGGAAGAGTACGAGGACGAAGAAGAAGAGGACGGCGAGGAAGAAGACGCCGCCACCGACGGGGCCAAGGCCTGACGCCTGACCCGGAAACGTCCATGTACACCATCCGACGTGCCGGCCCGGACGACGCATCGACCCTGTCGGTGCTGGCCGCGCGCACCTTCGTGGAAACCTTCGGGCACCTGTATCCACCGCAGGACCTGGAGGATTTCCTCGCCGAAGCCTATGCGGAGGATCGCCAGCGGGTGATCCTCTCGCACCCGGACTACGCGGTCTGGCTGCTCGAACGCGACGGTGTGGCGGTAGGCCACGCCGCCGCCGGTCCGTGCGGACTGCCGCACGATGAGGTGCAGCCCGGCGACGGCGAGCTCAAACGCCTGTACCTGATCAAGGACGAGCAGAGCTGCGGTTGGGGCAGCCGGCTGCTGGAAACCGCGCTGGCCTGGCTGGAGCGGGACGGCCCACGCACCCTGTGGCTGGGCGTGTGGTCGGAGAACTTCGGCGCGCAGCGCTTCTACGCCCGCTACGGGTTCAGCAAGGTGGGCACTTACGAGTTCCCGGTCGGGCAGGTGCGCGACCTGGAGTTCATCCTGCGGCGCGTACCCTGAGCCCATGACTTCCTCAGTGTTGCTGCTGCACGGCATCTGGAATGCCCGCGCCTGGGTCGGCCCGTTGGCCTGGCGCCTGCGCGCGCGCGGTTTCCAGGTGGATACCTTTGGCTATTCCAGCGTATTCGGCGGCCCGGACGTGGCCGTCCCGCAACTGCTCAAGCGCCTGCAGGGCAGTGGCCCGGTGTCGCTGGTGGGCCACAGCCTGGGCGGACTGGTCGCGCTGGAGGCGCTGCGCCAGCAGCCGGACCTGCCGGTGGAAAGGGTGGTGTGCCTGGGCTCGCCGCTGCGTGGTTCGGGCACCGCGCGCTCGCTGGCCGAACATGGTTGGGCGATGGCGCTTGGCCGCAGCGGCGAACTGCTGCTGGACGGCCTGCCGGCCTGGGAGGGCCAGGCGCAGGTCGGGCTGATTGCCGGCTCGGTGCCGCATGGCCTGGGCAGCCTGCTCGGGGCTATCGGCGACGCGTCCGATGGCACCGTGGCACTGGATGAAACCCGGCTGCCAGGGCTGGCCGATCACTGTGTGGTGGCCGCCAGTCATAGCGGGCTGGTGTTTTCGCCGGAGGCCGCGCGGCAGACCGCAGCGTTCCTGCGTGACGGCCGGTTCCGCCATGATCCGGCCGCCCACGCGGCCTGAACAAGGCCGGCTAACACGTTGTCAGCGCCTGATCAGGTAGAATCCGCGCCCTGTTCCTGACTTCATGCACGGAAACACCCATGGGTAGAGGCCCCTCCATCGAAGCCCGCAAAAATGCGTCTGACGCAAAGCGCGGCAAGATTTTCACCAAGATCATCCGCGAGATCGGCGTGGCCGCGCGCGGCGGTGGAGGCGACCCCAACAACAACCCGCGCCTGCGCGTGGCGATGGACAAGGGTCTGGCCGCGAACATGTCCAAGGACGTGATCGAACGCGCCATCAAGAAGGCCACCGGTGAGCTCGAAGGCGTGGTGTACGAGGAAGTGCGCTACGAAGGCTACGCTCCCGGCGGCGTGGCGGTGATCGTGGACTGCCTGACCGACAACCGCGTGCGCACCGTGGCCGATGTCCGCCATGCGTTCAGCAAGTGCGGGGGCAACATGGGCACCGACGGCTCGGTGGCCTTCATGTTCAAGCGCCTGGGCGTGCTCAGCTTTGCCCCGGGTGCGGACGAGGAAGCCATCACCGAAGCGGCCATCGAGGCCGGTGCAGACGACATCGTGGTGTACCCCGATGACGGCTCGATTGACGTGGTCACCGCCTCCGACGCCTTCCAGGCGGTCAAGGACGCGATGACCGCGGCCGGCCACGTGCCGGACCACGCTGAAATCACCTTCCGCGCCGACAACGACATCAAGGTCGAGGGCGACACCGCCCTGCAGGTCAAGAAGATGCTGGACATGCTGGAAGACCTGGACGACGTCCAGGACGTGTACTCCAACGCCGACCTCGGCGCGGACGCCTACGCCTGACGGCGTAGTTCCCCATGGTCCGGATCCTCGGCATCGACCCCGGTTCGCAGCGGACCGGGGTAGGCATCATTGATGTCGACCCCACCGGCAAGGTGGTGCATGTGCATCACCTGCCGCTGGTGCTGCTGGGGGCCGATGACTTCCCCCAGCGCATGAAGCTGCTGGTGCAGGGGCTGTCGGCGCTGGTCGACGAGTACCGCCCGCACGAAGTGGCCATCGAAAAGGTGTTCATGGCCCGCAACCCCGATTCGGCCCTCAAGCTGGGCCAGGCCCGTGGCGCGGCCATTTCCGCCGTGGTCATGCGCGACCTGCCGGTGCACGAGTACGCCGCCAGCGAGATCAAGCTGGCCGTGGTCGGGCGGGGCGGGGCGGAAAAGCAACAGGTCCAACACATGGTCGGGCTTATGCTCAACCTGAAAACCAAGCTGCAGGCTGACGCGGCCGATGCGTTGGCAGTGGCCATCACCCATGCCCACGTAAGGGCGACGGCGCAGCGCCTGGGGGTCAATGCCCGCCAGGCCTGGAGCCGGAAATGAGGACAACTGCATGATTGGTCGTCTGCGCGGGATCCTGGCCTACAAGGCGCCGCCGTGGCTGCTGCTGGACGTCAATGGCGTCGGCTATGAGCTGGAAGCGCCGATGAGCACCTTCTACGACCTGCCCGACCTGGGCCGGGAAGTGGTGCTGTTCACCCATTACGCACAGAAGGAAGACAGCGTCTCGCTGTACGGCTTCCTGCGCGAGGGCGAGCGCCGGCTGTTCCGCGACGTGCAGAAGGTCAGCGGGATCGGTGCCAAGATCGCGCTGGCGGTGCTGTCGGCGGTGAGCGTGGACGAGTTCGCGCGCATGGTGCAGGCCGGTGACGTCACCGCATTGACCCGCATTCCCGGCATCGGCAAGAAGACCGCCGAGCGCATGGTGCTGGAACTGCGTGACCGCGCGGTCAACTTCAGTGGCGGCGGCGCTCCGGTGTCCGGTGCGATCGGGCCTGACCCGGTCTCCGAGGCCACCGTGGCCCTGCAGCAGCTCGGCTACAAGCCGACCGAAGCGGCGCGCATGGCGCGCGATGCCAAGGCCGACGGCGACGATGTCGCCACCGTCATCCGCAAGGCCCTGCAGGCCGCGCTGCGCTGAGGCGCGGCTCTCCCTTTCCAGAAAAGACGCCAGACCGGAGTCCCATGTCCAGCACTTCCCATCAGCACGACAGCGGTCACGCGACCCACGGGCATGCCCCGCCGGGCAGCGGCATGGCGCTGATGATCGGTGCCATCGGCGTGGTGTTCGGTGACATCGGCACCAGCCCGCTGTATACGCTGAAGGAAGCCTTCTCCGAGCATTACGGCCTGGTCGGCGACCATGACACCGTGCTCGGCGTCCTGTCGCTGGCGTTCTGGGCGATCGGCACCGCCCTGCTCTTTACCCTGGGGCTGGCCTATCGGCTGGTCGCTTGAGGCCGCGCCGGCCGGGCGCGCCGTTTCGACACGCGCCGGCATATTTTTCCGATGCCGGCGCGCTGGCCGCTCATTGTCCTTTGGTCATATAGGACAGCACGCGCTGTCCGTTCGGCTTGCGGTGCAGGAACGCCATACAGATGTGACCGGCCGTCAGCGCGATCAGCGTCCATCCCAGCAGGCCATGCCAGGAATTGGCCAGCTGCACCAGGCTTTCGATCTCATGGTCCCTTGCGCCGAACACCTCGATGCCGAACGGCGAATAGCCGCGGCCCCTGCCATATGCGCGCAGGAGGCCCAGGGTGGGGATCGCCAGCATCAGCAGATACAGAACCACATGGCCACACCGCGCCATAAAGCCGCTGTTTGGCCGCCGGCGGGAGTTAGCCAGGGCCCACGCGCCGCGCACCAGCACCAGAATGAACAGCAGAAACCCCAGCGACGTATGCGAGAACCAGAAGAAATCCTCGACGGGGGTGTCGGGCATGAACTGGCGGGCGGCCGCGCTGGCGAATTGCCAAAGCAGCAGCGCCGCCATGAGCCAATGCAGGGTGCGGCTGACAATGCCGTAGCCCTCGGGGCTGTCCATGATTCCGGCCTGGGTTGAGCGGGCTGTCATCTGAAGCCTCCTGTGGGAAACCGTTATGCACAGCAGGGACGATTCAGGCATTTTGCCTACACAGCACCGGGCGCATGCAACAAAGTGCAATCGCCGCCGCGCCCTCGCCTTACGGACCCGGCCGCCTCAGGGCTCGAATTCCATCGCGGCCATGGCGCGCCCGGCCGCCTGAGGCGCGTAGTCCTCCCAAGGCGCGTTGCCGATGTCCAACCGCGCATGGATATCGCTGATCGTCCAATGCGCGCCCCCCTTGAGTGTTTCCAGTTCGTCCCAGGCCACGGGCACCGACACGCCCAGCCCGGGGCGGGCCCGCGCCGACCAGGCCGCCACCGTGGTGGCGCCGAAGCCATTGCGCAGATAGTCGGCAAAAATCTTCCCGACCCGGTTCTTCGGCCCGCTTTTGGCCACGAAAATCTGCGGCAGCGTGCGGGCCAGGTGCTGGACGATGGCCTGCGAGAAGCCCTTCACCGTGTCCCAGCCGTACTGTTTACGCAGGGGCACTACGACATGCAGCCCCTTGCCGCCGCTGGTCTTCAGCCAGGCCCGCAGGCCGATTTCCTGCAGCAGCACATGCAGCAGGTGCGCGGCCTGCTGCATCGTTGCCCAATCCACGCCCTGCCCCGGGTCCAGGTCGAACAGCATGCGGTCGGGCTTGTCGATGGACGTCTTGACGGCGTTCCAAGTGTGGAATTCCACCACGTTCATCTGCACGGCGGACATGATGGCTTCCTGGCTGGGCACCTCCAGCAGCGGCGGATGGTCGGGATCCAGTTTCGCGGGCAACGGCTTTACGCCCGGCATGGCGGCCTCCAGGTGTTTCTGGAAGAAAAATTCCCCCTGGATGCCCGCCGGCGCGCGCAGGAACGACACCGGGCGGCCCTTCAGGTGCTTGAGCAGCAGGGGCGCGATCAGCCCGTAGTAGCGGGCCAGGTCCAGCTTGGTGAGCTTGGTGGACGGGTCGATGACACGATCCGGGTTGGTGAGCTTGCCCAGCTTTCCGCCCGCCGGCGACGCCCGCTTAGCCTTGGGCGCCTTCGTGGCGCTGGCGGCGCCTTCAATGTCTTTGACTGGCACAGTCTTCTCCCGGGAAACCGCCCGCACCGGCTTGTCCTGCCGCAGCCCACGGAACACCGAATGCCGGATATGGCCGCCGCTGGTCCATTCGCCAAACGAGACCTCGGCGATCAGCCCGGGCTGGACCCAATGCACTCCCGGGCCCTTGGCCCCGCCCGTCACCGGTTTTTCATCCGTTTCGATGCGCGCCAACTGCTTTTGCAGAGATACCAAGGTCTGGTCGTCGAATCCCGTGCCGACCTTGCCCGCATACCGCAGGGCGCCGCCGTGTTCGCTGACGGCCAGCAGCAGCGCTCCCAGCCCCGCGCGCGCGCCCTTGGGCGCCGTGTAGCCGACGATGGCGAACTCCTGGCGCCGGGCGCATTTCACCTTGACCCAGGTATCGGCGCGCCGCGACACATAGGGCGACGACAGCCGCTTGGCCATGATGCCTTCCAGCCCCATCTTGCAGGCGGACGCCACCAGGTCGGCGGGCGCCGCGTCGAGCGCCTCGCTGAACCGCAGGCGGTCGTCTTTGGCCGTGTCCATCAATTGCTTGAGCAGCGCCCGACGGACATACAGCGGTTCCTGGCGCAGATCCCTGCCGCCGATGAACGGCAGGTCGAAGGCGTAGAACACGATGTCCTGGGTGCGCTTGCCGTCGAAGGCGTTTTGCAGCGCCTGGAAGTTGGGGATGCCGTCGCGATCCGGCATGACGATTTCGCCGTCGACCCAGGCCCACTTTGCAGGCAACCCCCGGAAGGCCTTTGCCAAATGCGGCAGCTTCGCGGTCCAGTCGTGCCCATTGCGCGTATAGAAGCGCACCTCATCGCCTTCGATGCGCGCCATCAGCCGATAGCCATCGAACTTCATCTCATACAGCCAGTCTTGCGCCTGCCGCGGCACGCCGTCGACCAGGGTGGCCAACTGGGGCTTGAGCATGTCGGGCAGATCCGAGGCCACGCCGGGCAGCGCGGGCTCGCCAGCCGACGCCGTGGCCGGATTCCGGCGTTCGGTCCGGGTCTTGCCGGTTCCTGCCTGCTTGCGCGAGCCGCGCAGCGGCACGACGCTGTCGGGCATCTCGTCCACGACGCTGAATTCGCGCTCGGCCCGGGCGTAATCGTCGCGGTCCTTGATCAGCAGCCATGGCGGCTGTTTCTCAGTTTCCTTGCCTTTGAGCCGGATCAGCGCCCATCTACCCTGCATCTTTACGCCCTGAAGGTCGAACTTCAGGTGGCCGGCGCGATAGCCCTTGCGCGGATCGCCCACCGGCTCCCACCTGCCCTCGTCCCAGATGATGACCTTGCCCGCGCCGTACTGGCCCTTGGGTATCTGGCCCTCGAACTGGTTATAGGCGATGGGATGGTCCTCGACCTGGACGGCCATGCGCTTGACGGCGGGGTCGTAGCTGGGGCCCTTGGGCACCGCCCAGCTTTTCATGGCGCCGTCCAGTTCCAGACGGAAGTCGTAATGAAGCCGGCTGGCCCAGTGCTTCTGGATGACAAAGGCGCGCGCGGCCTCGTTGGCCTCGCCGCCTCCGGCCGGCTCCGACGTCACCTTGAAGTTGCGCTTTTCGCGATATTTCCTGAGGGCGTCCGCCATGGTCAGGCTGCCTTGCGGGACTTGGCTGCCTTGGCTGCGCTCTTGGCCGCCGTTTTGACTGCCTTGGCTGGCGCCTTCCTGGCGGCGGTCTTGCGGGGCGCGGCCTTCTTGGCGGCCGCGCTCCCGGACTTGGCCGCTGTGGCCGAGGTCTTGGCGCCCGCCCTGCCTCCCTTCAGGCTGCGCTGCAGCAATTCAGTCAGGTCGATGACGTTATCGGCGTAGGCGGGAGATTCCTCCTGCGGCTCGATTACGGTCTGGGTCTTGCCCGCGCGCGCGCGTTTCTCGACGAGCGCCATCACGGCGGCCTTGAATTCATCTTTGTACTGCTCGGGGTCCCATTCGCCGGACATGTCGTCGACGAGCATCTTCGCCATCTTCAGTTCGCTGGCGCTGGGGCTCATGCCCTTGGCGCCCACCTTGGGCAGGTCCAGCCCTTCCAGCGATTTGACCTCGTCGCCCCACCGCATCAGGTTCAGGACCAGCGCGTCGCCCGCCGGAATCAGCGCCGCCAGGTGCTGCTTTGTCTGGATGACCACCTTGGCGATGCCGATCTTGCCGGTCTTGGCCAGCGTGTCGCGCAGCAAGGCATATACCTTCTGGCCCTTGTTGATGGGCGCCACGTAATAAGGACGCTCCAGGTAGACGAACGACACCCCGGCCGCGTCGACGAACTGCTGGATCTCGATGGTTTGCGTGGTCCTGGGGTAGGCATCGGCAATTTCATCGGGCGAAATGATGACGTACTGGCCGTCTTCATACTCCACGCCCTTGACGATATTCTCCTTGTCGATCTCTTTGCCGGTGCGCTTGTTGATGCGCTTGTATCCCACGGGATCCATCGACCGCTTGTCCAGCCAGTCGAAATCCACGCCCGACTCGGTCGTGGCGGTGTGCAGGCCTACCGGAATATGGACCAGCCCGAAGGAAATCGCGCCTTTCCAGATGGTTCTCGATGCCATGGCATGGCTCCTCTGCTCGCAGGTCGTCAGCCCAGCCGCCTCACCACGCGAGCGACCCTGGCGATGCCGCCGGTTCCGCTGGCGGCCCGGCCCACCAGCGCCGTGCCCGCTGCCGTGATGAGCGTCCGGCGCAATACGGTGCGGCTGCGCATGCCTGCCAGCATCAGCAGCACGCCCACGCTGAATACGATGACGTGCTCGCCAGGGAAATCGGGACGGCGGTCGTCAATGTCCTTGAGCTGGCGCGCCAGCGACGGAGAACTGGATGCGGAACGGGGCAAATCATCATTCTTCATAAGGGCTCCCGCGTGATTCGGAGGCGATTCGCGGCGTGCCTCGGACCCGGCTATTTCATGTACTTGAACTCCGGCAGCGCCTTGAGCGTGTCCTTGGTCGCGTCGGGCAAGACAAGCTGGTCTCCGGCGACCTGGAGTTTCGACAGCGGCACGGTGACGAGGTGGTTGCCCACGCCCAGCAGGCCGCCCACTGACAGCACGGCATACGGCACCCAGTCGGGCGGACCCAGTATCAGGTCGTCGACGGTGCCGACCTTTTCCTTCTTGCCGTTGTAGACGGTGGCGCCGTTGATCTTCGATGCGCGATAGCCCGCGTCCACCTTCGCGACGTCGACGCGCACTTCCGTCACGGACTGTGGCGCGCCCTGGGCCGACACCGTGGACACGTTCGACAGGACGCCCAGCAGGACGGCCCAGCCCAATGTAGCGGTCTTTTCCATCATGGCGGTTCTCCCCTGGCGGGTCAGGACGGGCGCCCGGCGCTGTCCGGGTCATCGTCCGCATCGGTGGTGTCGGTGGGCTCCAGGTCTTCTTCATGGACCTCGTTGCCCTGCGTGTTCTCGCTGGCGTCCGACGGCTTCACGGGCGCGGATCCATCTTTGGCTGGAAGGGGCCGGGCGGTATCCGGGGCCCCGCCGGGCTGCCCCGGCGTAGCTGGCGGATTGGGAGATTTTGCTGGCATGGCTGTCACCCTGAGTTCGCGGAAGGCTCGCGGGACCGCGGCCGTCGACGCTTTCAGCAAGCGCCATGCCCGGATGCGCCATCCCCGCGCCTTTTCCCTATGGCCCGGCTGGGTGCGTCCCCGTAATTCGATACGTAACGCGCCTATAAGCGCGGGCGGATCGGCAATATATTCAAAGTGACTTGCCAGTGTTGACGATGCATTTCACTCGTGCAGCAAGATTCCAGGAGCGCGATGATGGCCAATAAGAAGCGGGACAAGAAGCAGGATAAGAGTCCGTCCGAAGCGCCCGCCAAGACCGGACTGTCCAGAACGCAATACGAAAAGGAGCTTGCCGGCCTGCACGTGGAACTCGTCAAGCTGCAGCAGTGGGTCGTACGGACCGGCGCGAAGGTGTGCATTGTGTTCGAAGGCCGCGACGGCGCCGGCAAGGGCGGGACCATCAAGGCGATAACCGAACGCGTCAGCCCGCGGGTGTTCCGGGTCGTGGCCCTGCCCGCCCCCACCGAACGCGAAAAATCCCAGATGTATATACAGCGCTACCTGCCGCATTTTCCGGCCGCGGGCGAAGTCGTGATTTTCGACCGCAGCTGGTACAACCGGGCGGGCGTGGAGCGCGTCATGGGATTCTGCACCGAAGACCAGGTCGATTCTTTCCTGAAGGGCGTGCCGCTGCTGGAACGGCTCATGATTGATTCCGGCATCCTGCTGTTCAAGTATTGGCTGGAGGTTAGCGAACAAGAGCAGACCCGGCGCCTTCAGTCGCGCATCAACGACGAGCGCAAGACCTGGAAGCTGACCAAGATGGACCTGGATTCCTACAGCCGCTGGTACGACTATTCACGGGCGCGGGACGACATGTTCAAGGCGTCCGACACAGCTATCGCCCCGTGGTTCGTCGGGCGCTCCGACAACAAGCGGCAGGTGCGGCTGAACATCATCAACCATCTGCTGGAACGCATCCCATACACCACCGAACCTCGGGAAAAGATCAAATTGCCCAAGCGGCAAAAGCCCAAGGGCTATACCGAACCGGACTACCCGTTCAGGTACGTCCCCGAGAAATTCTGACTTTCGGAGAACCGGCAATGGCCGCCCTGCTGATCAATCATGTGGAAGACAGCACGTCCGACGACGACATCCGGATGTTTCTGCAAAAGTATGGCTTCCCGTCGCTGGACGAGATCAAGCGCGTGCCAAGCGAAGGCGCGCGCCCTGCGGTGCTGGTGACGTTCCACGCCGCGACCGAAGCCGAGCTTCAGGTCTTGCTGCCCCGGATACACCAGGTGTTCTGGAAGAACCACACGATCACCGCCCTGGTGATGCGGGCGCCGATCGAGTGAATCGCGGACGGGGGCCCGCTGCCTGACGGCTTCCTGCTGGGGCCCCTGCTGTCTGCCGGCCGCGCCTACCAGGCAGCGCGCGGCCGATACGCCTTCTTGACGTAGCTTGCCAGCTCGGCCTCCACCGAAGACATGGACTCGGGCGCCGGCCTTTCGGGATGCAGCAGCTGCTCCGCCGCCGCCAGCGTGCGCTGCGCGCGGCGTTCCCCGCTGCTCAGGACCCTGACGGAACCAGGGACGACCGTGTATTTGAAGTCTTCCATGACGCTTCTCCAGAGGACAATGAAAGGCGATGCGCCATGGACTGAGCAAGTGCCGTGCCCGGCAAGCCAGCTTCAGTATCTGACGCTGACGCGGGCCCACACGCTGCGGCCCGGTTCATTGACCGCGGTGTTGGCCGGATAGCCGAAACCCGCATTGCCGGCCAGATTCAGGTGTTCGCTGTAGGTTTTGTCGAACAGGTTATCGACCCCCAGCGACAGCTTGACCTGCTTGTTCACCACATAGCCCGCATTAATGGAAAAGACGCCGAACCCCGCGCTGGGGCCGAAATCCTTGCCGACCACGTTGCCCTCATTCAGGGCATAGCGCTTCTGCGGCGCGACAAGGCGCCACAGCGCGCCCGCCGACCAGGTGCCATCGTCATAGGCCGCGCTGAGCTTGGCCTCCAGCGGCGGGATCTGCGGCAGGGCCCGGCCGTCGCTGCGGTTCTGGCCCCAGGCGTACGCGAGCGTGGCGCCCAGTTTCCAGTTGGACGTCACGGCGTAGGACGCGCCGAGTTCTCCGCCGAATATCCTGGCGTCGACGTTGGCGGCCTGCGATGACGGCCCCATCATTCCGCCCGACGTGTAGTTGAACAGGATGAAGTCGTTCACGTAGCCGGCATAGCCGGAGAACCAGGCGTCCAGCGTTTCCGTCTTGTACTGCGCGCCGAAATCGAGCTGCGTGGTCTTTTCCGGCTTGACGCCCTGGAAGGCGTTGACCGACCCGGCGGGTCCGTTGTCGGGGGAGAACAGTTCCCAGTAGTCGGGGAACCGTTCGACATGGCCCAGCCCGATGTAGACGGCGGCGGGCAGCGAGGCCAGGTCCTTCTCGTATCGCAGAAAGCCGCTGGGCAAGGTATCGTTGCGGCGCTCGTTGGCGGTGGGATTGGGCATGGGCATCATCATGCCGCTGGTGGTCTGGCGAAAATCCTTGGCGGAGGCCCAGTCCACGCGCGCGCCGCCGATGACGCGGCTGTCAGGCGCGGCGCGCCAGGTCAGCTCTCCGAAGACGCCGGTATTGGAGAAGTCGGCGTCCTTGACCCAGGGCTGGCTGCGGTACGACATGGCTTGCGTTCCGCTGCGCGAGCGGTGGCGGCTCTGCTGGAAGTCCAGGCCCGTGACCAGGCTGAGGTCGGGCGACAGCGTCCAGGTGCTGGCGACGCGTCCGCCCCAGGTGGCGCGGTCCACGTCGCCCGCCATGGCCATCGCCATGGCGCTGGACGGGTCCGGCGCGCGCAGCGTGTAGTTGTCCATGACGTGGTCGGCGTAGTTGTAGTAGAGCTGCGCCTCCAGCTTGTCCAGCACCGTGCCGATGTTGCGCTTTTCAAAGCGCAGCCCGAAGCTTTCCCGCTTGAACTGCGAGCCGTCCATGCCCCGGCCGGCGTAGCGCGCCTCGCCGTCGCCGGTGCCGGCGGTCAGTTCGTACAGCGTGTCCGCATCGGGCGTGAAGCCCAGCGTCACGTCCGCATTCCACTTGTCCCAGCGCGAGGGCACGGTGTTGCCGTCGCCGTCCTTGTAGTCCTGCGAATGGGAGTGGTTGGCCGTGACCCGCGTATAGACCTTTTCATTGCCCACGGTCAGGTCCGCCGTCTGGTCGTTGCGCCCGAACGACCCGCCGATCAGGCTGCCGTCAAAGCGCACGCCCGCCTCGGTGAACTGCGGCGTGTCGCGGTCAAAGCGGATGGTGCCGGCCGACGCGCCCGGCCCCCACAGCACGGTCTGCGGCCCCTTGATGACCGTGAGCTGGTCGAAGTTCTCGGGAGAAATGTAGGAGCTGGGCGCGTCCATGCGCGCCGGGCAGGCGCCGGGCATGGAGGTGCCGTTGGTCAGGATGTTCAAGCGCGAGCCGAACATGCCGCGCAGCACCGGATCGCCGTTGGTGCCGCCGTTGCGGATCGCGGA
>ENA-OWLM01000739-OWLM01000739.1-metagenome-genome-assembly--contig:-NODE-739-length-12330-cov-3.373116_pt1 | contig 12330 bp, 13 predicted proteins | sample MGYA00245349_ERZ651102 | MGnify/ENA primary metagenome ERZ651102 (study PRJEB26857, sample SAMEA4031759) | metagenome | biome: human; feature: oral; material: saliva | place: Philippines | collected 2014... | reverse complement strand
ACCGACCCCTGCGTCGATTCGCTGTACGACCCTTCCAGCTTTCCGCCCGGCCAGTCCGGCACGTCGTAGTCGCTGGTGCGGCGCTTCATGCCTTCGACGCGCACCGCGAACTGGCCCTCTCCCGCGGTAATGCCCACCGCCCCGGCGCGTTCCTTCGTGCCGGTCGCGCCACGCAGCTCGGCTTCCGCCGCAATGCCTTTCTCCGGCACTTCAGTCGGAATCTTCTTGTCCACCACATTGACCACGCCGCCAATCGCGCCGCCGCCCCACACCACAATCGGATCCTGACTCACTGCCTACCACTCCCTTGTTACCCGCGCACGTCCAACGGCCGGCGTCAGGGAGAAATTCTGAAAGCAGCAGACATATAATTCAATTTCGAAATTTGCTCGAATACTTGCGCATTGCGCATGTATTTCCGAAGAGGGGAAAACCGGCATGAACTACCGCGCCTATGAGGCGCTGCACGCCTTCGTCGTGGGCGGCAGCGTTGCCCAGGCGGCGCTGCGCCTGCACCGCACCCAGCCCCAGGTCAGCCGCCTGCTGGCCCAGCTGGAAGAAGAAGCGGGCTTCGAAATCCTGCGCAAGACCGGCCGCCGCCTGGAACTGACTGACGACGGATACGAGTTCTACAAGCGTATCTACGGCCTGCTCCGCGCCCAGGACGCCGTGGCCGATTACGCCGAAGACATGCGCCAGGGCCGCCGCGACCGCGTCCGCGTCCTGGCCGCCAACCACATCATCGACGGCCTGGCCATCGAGGCCCTGGGCCGCTGCCGCCTGAAGACGCCCGGCTTCACCGCCGCGCTCAACGCGCGCATGCCCGCCGAACTGCAGTGGTGGCTGGCCCAGCAACAATTCGACCTGGCCCTGGTCCAGCTTCCGCTGGACCATCCCGCCATCGAAACCGAACTGCTGTGCAAAAGCGAAATCGTCGCTGTCATGCACCCCAGCCACCCCTACGCCAGCCGCACGCAGATAGGCCCCGAAGACCTGCAGACCGAGCCCTACATCAGCCTGGGCCGCCGCAGCATTCTTGAACAGCGCTGCCTGGCCGCCTTCGAAGCCACCAACGCCGCCGCGCACAGCGAACTGGAAGTCTCCTTCAGCACCATGGCCATCCAGCTTGCGGCCATGAACTGCGGTATTGCGCTGGCGGACCCTATGGCTACACTAGCCCAGCGGCACCTGGACATCGCCGTCCGGAAATTCCGCCCTGCCATCAAGCTGCACTACGGACTGGTCTTTCCCAAAGGCAAGCGCCGCAGCCCCGCCACCGAGCAGCTCGTCGACGAATTGCGCCACGTCGCAAAGGCCAAGATCGCCGACCTGCAGCGACTATTGGATGAGCGACCACTGGAGACGACATGAGCGAACAGACACGCAAGGAAACGCCCGCCCGCAAAAAAGCCTTGGCGCCACCCGGAGAAGTCGTCCTCCTGTCCGGCGGCAACCCGCAGATCCCCAAGGGAGACGGCGACGAGCCCGTGCAGGCCTACATCGCGGCCATGCCCGGCTGGAAATCCGAAATCGGTCGACGCATCGACGCGGTGATCGAGCAGACCGTTCCCGGCGTCGCCAAAGCCGTCAAATGGAATTCCCCCTTCTACGGCATCGCGGGCGACGGCTGGTTTCTCAGCGTCCATTGCTTCAACAAATACGTCAAAGTGACCTTCTTCCAGGGCGCCTCGCTGCAACCGCCGCCTTCCGGAAAATCCAAGTATCCCGCCGTGCGGTACCTCGACATTCACGAAGGCGAATTCGACGAAACCCAATTCGCCGACTGGGTCAGCCAGGCCAGTAAACTGCCCGGCGAAAAGCTGTAGGCTCCCGCATTCCCCGCGCACAGACCTCAACGTCAGACGTAAACACGCATGCAATCAGGCACCCTGGAAAAACAGCTGGATTTCCTCAGGGAAATCGACCGCCTCAAAACCGTCATCCGGCAATCCCCGCTGCTGGACAAGAGCCGCAAGGAAAACTCCGCCGAACACTCCTGGCACCTGGCCATGTACGCCCTGGTGCTGAGCGAGTACGCCTGTGGAACCGTCGATGCGAAGCGCGTCATACAGATGCTGCTCTTGCACGACATCGTCGAAATCGACGCGGGCGATGTGCCGATACATGGCGGGTCCGGGCAGGCGTTGCAGGCGCAAAAGGAAGCCGACGCCGCGGCGCGCTTGTTCGGGATGCTGCCGGCTCGGCAAGGCGAAGAGTTTCTGAGCCTGTGGCAAGAGTTCGAACAGGCGGAAACCGACGATGCGAAATTCGCAAAGGCGCTGGACCGGTTCCAGCCCTTGCTGATCAACGTGTTCACGGACGGCGGGACGTGGACGGAGAATGGCGTGTCGCTTGAGCAGGTGCTGTCCCGCTATGGGCCAGCCATTCATAGTGGTGCGCCGCAGTTGTGGGCGGTTTGCGAACAGTGGGTGAAGCGGCACTTTGCACAGGCCGCGTCACGCGCTGGCGAGGCGCGCTGAGCCGGGCGCTGGCAGTCGCCCGGCATTGCGCCGCATCACAATCGCCATCCGGCGGCTCCCCAGCCTACTGCGCGCCTCCGGTAACGCCCGACACATACTTCGCCAACGCCTGCACATCCGCATCGCTCAACGCATCGAACGCCGGCATCACCCCGATGCCATTGCGAACAGCCTGAGCCACCCGTCCGGCGTCCGGCTTCAATTCATCCAGGTTTGGACCAATGGTTCCGGCCGCCCCGGCGTCCGCCAAGGTGTGGCACACGGCACAGGCCGGTGCAGTAGTACCTTTCAGGAATAGCGCGCGGCCAGCTTCTGCGTCATTGGCTTCGGCCGCAAGGGCCGAGCCACCTGCCAGAAACAGCAAACATGCCGCCGCGGCCCGCGACCGCCGCCCGGCCGGGCGGCGGCGCACGACAGACTGCATCAAAATACTGCGCATCGACACCGCCATGGCTAAGACACGTTGACCGTCAGGCCGTGATCGCGCCAGCTGCTGTTGACGTAACCGTCCGCGTTCTCGACCCGCGCTTCCACCTGCACGTTGCCTTGCGAGTCTTCGACCCTGCTGACCAGCACGTGCTGCCCAGCGGACAATTCAACCGGCAGCGCAAACTGGCGCCACGCGTATTTGCCCAGGTCCGGCCCGATCAGCGCAGCCTGCTTCCAGGTCTTGCCGCCGTCGATGGACACGTCGACCCGCTTGACCGCATGCATGCCGCCAAAGGCCACGCCGCGCACGACGGCGCGCCCGGCTTTGAGCGCCTGGCGATCCGCGCCGGGCGCCGTGATCCACGACTTGGGCTCCATGCCCCACACCGACGGGTTGTCGGGGCCCGGCTTGGAGCCGATGGCCGCCATCCGATAGCTGGTCTGCTGGATTTTTGCGGGGCTTTGTTCGGCAGTGAAGGCCAGCCGCTTGATGTATTTGACGTTGTTGACGCCGGTGTAGCCCGGCACGATCAGCCGCAGCGGACCGCCGTGAGCCAGCGTCAGCGGCTCGTTGTTCATTTCCCAGGCCAGCATGGCGTCCTGCATGGCCTCGCGCGGCACGGAGCGTTCCACCAGCAAGGTCTTGGGGTCCAGGCCTTCGGGCAGCGTTTCCCCGCCGGTGCCTGTCATGAAGCTGGGCGAGCCTTCCACGCCGCCCAGGTATTCGACCAGCGCGCGCACCGGCACGCCCGTCCACATGACGCAGCCGGCCGCGCCAACCTCCCAGGGCGTGCCGCTGGGCTTGTGCGGAAAGAACTTGCGGCCATTGCCGGAGCATTGCAGCACGGTGGCCATCGTCTCCACACCCAGCGTCTTGAGTTCGCCGACGGTCAGGGTGCGGGGCTGCTTGACGCCCAGTATCTCCACGGTCCAGGCATCGCGGTCGTCGAGGATGGACGGATTGGGCGGCGGCAGGTTGTTGCGCACGTAGAGCTGCCGCGTTGGCGTGATGATGCCGTCGCCAAAGGCGCTGCGCTTTGTCTCGATGGTGTTGGGGGTGTGCACGATGACGCTGTCGGCGTCTTTCCAGGCCGCATAAGGCGGCAGCGGCTTGGCCGCCGGCGCGGGCGGTTTGGCGGGCGCGTCGCTGGCCTGCGCAATGCCCGTGGCGCCCAGGCCTGCCGCAGCCAGGGCGCTGGCGCTGCCCGCCAACAGGCGGCGCCGCGCGGGGTTGAGGGGGGTTGTCTCCATGGCATGCCTCTCTGGTGGCCGCACTGTTGCGCAGCGAACGCGGCGCTGTGCTTATCTTGGCCCGCCGGGTTGCGGGCCTCTGCATGATCGGCAATGCCTTTCTTTATGTCAACAGGTTCTAAAGAACTATAGATTTAGGGTCTGTTCAGATATAAGAATTTTGGATATCGGTCGGGCTTGCCCGGCGGCGCCCGTGACGTGCGGCGCCGCCAGCTCGCCTCACGGGCCGCCAGCCGTTAGAACTGATAGCGCGCCGTCAGCATCATGTTGCGCGGGTCGCCATAGACGTTGCTCGGGAAGCCAACGCTGCCGGACAACGCGTTGTAGTACTTCTTGTCGAACACGTTGTTGATGTTCAGCTGCATGTCCAGCTTCGGCGTCGCCTGCCAGCCCACCACCAGATCCGTTACGGTGTAGCCGCCCTGGCTGATGCGGAACGGCACGCCGCTCGTGGCGCCCTGGTTGTAGATGGAATCCTGATGGTAGATCGAGCCCCCGACTCGCCAGCCCTGCAGGGCGCCGGACAGCCTGTACATGGTCGACATCTTGAACAGGTGCCGTGGCGTGTCGGTGTCGAACAGCTCACCCACATTGTTGGGGTTCGCATCCTTGCGATAGCGTGCGATGGCCACCGTGTAGCCAAGACTCACCTGCCAGTTGGGCGTAATGGCGCCCTGCACTTCAAACTCCACGCCCTGGCTGCGCACTTCGCCGGCGGCCGAATAGCAGGCGACGGTCGGGTAACCGGCGCACTGGCTTTGGTCCGTGCTGCGGAAGGCGCGATTCTTCTGGTCCATGCGGAACAATGCGGCCGAGGCGTTCAGCGCACCGTCGAAGTATTCGCCCTTGATACCGACTTCGTAGTTCTTGCCCACGACCGGATCCAGCAGATTGTTGCTGGCGTCCAGGTAGTTCTGGGGCTTGAAGATATCGGTATAGCTGACATAGACCGAATGCTGGGCGTTCAGGTCGTAGATCAGGCCGGCGTACTTTGTCAGCTGGTTGTTGATGCTGTAGCGGTTATGGGCGCTGACGGAAGGCGTATTGGCGGCAAAATTCGGATAGGTGTTGACGGTGTCCTTGTAGTCGAACCAGTCCAGCCGCCCGCCCAGTATCAGCTTCAGCCGGTCGGCCAGATTCAGGCGCGTCGTGGCGTAAACGCTTTGCTGGGTGATGTTGGCATCCATCCAGTCCCGCAGCGGGATGTTGGGATCGGGAACGGCGCTCGGGTCGAAGTTGTAAAGGTCCAGGTTGCTGTTAAGAACCAGGCCCTGGCGGCTATTGCCGTCGAAGTCGACGTTGCGGTAGCTGGCGCCCAGCACCAGCTCGTGCGTGCGGCCCAGCAAATCGAAGGGACCGTTCGCGTACAGGTCCACGCTGCTTTGCTTTTCCTTGTGGGCGTTGCGCGCGCCCAGCTGGCTGTATCTGCCCGTAGGCATGCTGTAGCTTAGATAGTGGCCTTCCATGTCGACCTCGGCTTGCGCGTAATAGGCCGACAGGTGCGCGCGCCAACCGTTGCCGAATCGGTGGTCCAGCCCCGCGAAAGCCGAATTGGTGGTCTTGTTCCAATGTTCCCAGTCATTGGCGTAGGACGTGGACCGGGGCAGCCCCAGGTCGCTGCCGTCGCGGCCAACAGGAAGGCCGGTGAAACCGTTGCCGTGCAGCCGGTTCTCCTGGTGCAGCCCGCTGAGCGTGAGCGTGGTGGACGCGCCCAGGTCTTTTTCCAGGATGCCGTAGAAAATCTGGCCGTCGCTGCTTTCTCCGCGCTTGTAGCTTCCATAGTCCTGGGTTGCGACCACCGCGCGGCCGCGCAGACTGCCGTCTTTCGACAACGGCCCCGAGGCGTCCAATTCCGCCCTGTAGCGATCCCAATTGCCGGCGCTAGCGCTCAGGGATACCTGCGGCTCCGCAGTCGGCCGCTTGCGCACCAGGTTGATGGCGGCCGACGGGTTGCCCGCGCCCTGCACCAGTCCGGTCGCGCCTCGCACGATTTCCACACGGTCGTAGATCGCCATGTCGGTCGCCAGCAGGTCCTGCGACAGGTTGGAGCTATCCAGGCCCACGGGCAGGCCGTCGTACATGATGTTGTCCACGTACATGCCGCGCGAATAGAACGAGGCGCGCTCGGGTCCGAAGCGCCGGAAGGTCAGCCCGGTCGCGGTCTGCACCACGTCGTTGACCGTCGCCAGCCCCTGGTCCTGGATGCGTTGGCGGGTGATGACGGTGACCGATTGCGGCGTCTCGCGCATGGACAGGTTCAGCCGGGTGGCGGTGCTCATGCTGGCAGTGGTGTATGACTGCGTGCCTTCGGTAGTGCTGTCGGCCGCGCTTGCGCCGGTCACGGTGACAACGGGCAGCGTGGCGGCTTCGGCCGCCCCGGATTCGCGCCTACGGTCGACGCGCAGCACGAACGCGCCAGTGTCCACCCGCACGGCTTCCAGGCCGCTGCCCGCCAGCAAGCGGGCCAGCGCGTCGGTGGCCGAATATTTGCCATTCACGCCGGCCGTCTGCTTGCCCTCGGTTTGCTCGGCCGTAAAGGTCAACATGATGCCGGCCGTGCTGGCCAGCTGGCGCAGGGCCGGCGCCAGTGGCCCGGCGGCAATATTGAAGTCCGCCGCGGCGCTCCCCGCGACAACTGCGGCGTCTTGGGCGCGCGCGGGGGCCGGCGCGCCGGCCGCAAGGGCGACAATCAGCGCCAGGGGCGCAAGCGCAATGGGAGATGGATGTTGGCGGCCCGAATCTTGGGCGCGGTGCGGCTTCGGCATGTTCTTCCTCTTGATTGGACCTCCGAAATTTCCGGTCCTCAGTAGGTAGGTGCCGCGAGAATGCCGATCGGGCAGTCGATATTCAAAAAAATTTTCGTGGCCCTAGCCGGCCGGTACTACCGTCGCCCAGAATCGCGTGCGCCACTCCACGCGTACGGGCAGCACGCTGGGCAGCGTGTCCAGGATGCGGTCGGTGTCCGCCAGGGGAAAAACACCTGAAAGGCGCAGGCCCGCAATCCGTGGATCGACGCGCAGTACGCCCGGCCGGTAGCGATCCAGCTCGGCCAGGAAGTCGTCCAATCGCTGTTCGTCAGCCACCAGTTGCCCCCGCGCCCACGCCTGCGCGTGATCATCGGCCGACCGCGGCGCGTCGACCGCGTCGCGGCTGAACTGGGTCTGCTCGCCGGCGCGAAGCAAACGCGTACCGCCGGACCCGGCCCACGGAGAGATTTCCACCGCGCTTTCCAGCACCGCCACGCTAGTGCGATCGGCGCGCTGTCTTACGGTGAACCGGGTGCCCAGGGACCGGATGCTGCCTTCGGCGGTTGCCACCAGCAGCGGCCGCGGATCGGACTGCCCCGGGCCGTGCCGGGTGGCGATCATGATTTCGCCCGCCACCAGCTGGATGCGGCGCTGATTCGCATCCAAGCGCACGTTCACCGCGCTGTCCGTGTTGAGCGTTAGCTGCGTGCCATCGTCCAAGGTGAAGTTGCGCCGTTCGCCCGTGCCGCTGCGCAGATCGGCCATGCTGGTCCGCCAGGCGCTGGTGCGGGAAGCGAGCAGCCCGGCGCCAACGGCCATCCCCCCCCACAGCAGCATTCGGGTCGCTCGCCGGCGGCCGGCGGAGGACGGCCGGCTGCTCGCCGCGTAGGACGACAGCGCCGTGTAGGCCGGGGCGCGCTCCAGCAATTTCATCCGGCCCGTAACGGCCTCGACGTGCTGCCAGGCGGCTTCATGGTCGACATGCGCCTGGCGCCATTGACGCCACTGGTCTTGCTGTTCATCGCCCGCCTCTCCGGACATCAGCAGGGTAAGCCAGTCCGCGGCGGCATCCGCAGTGGCCCGGCTGATGATTCGGCCGCTGGGCAGGGTCAGCGTATTTCTACTGGCGGCCATGGCGTCAGACCGCCAGCGCAAACATGCATTCGCGATTGGCCCGGGTCAGATATTGCTTGACCGAACTGGTCGACGCCCCCAAACGTTCCGCGATTTCGGCGTAGCTCAGTTCGACCAGGTGCGCCAACAGAAAGGCTTCCCGCACCTTGGGAGGCAGACCATCCAGCACGCGGTCGATCTGCTGCAGGCTCTCTACCGCCATCAGACGCGCTTCAGGCGACGGCGCCACTTCCTCCGGCAGGCGTGCAAGGGCCTCGAGGTAAGCGGTTTCGAGCAGTTGCCGGCGGTGGCGGTGCGCCAGGAGCCGCCCGGCCACTGTCGCCAGAAATGGACGCGGCTGCCGGATGTCGACAGCCGCGGTCTTGCGGTCAAGCAGGCTTAGAAACGTGTCCTGCGCCAGGTCAGCCGCCGCGAACGTGTCGCCTACGCGCCGGCGCAGCCAACCCTGGAGCCACGTGTTGTGCTCGACATACAGCCCCGCCAAATCTTCGGTGATAGGTTGATTCTGCGCAGGCATGGAGGCTGGACAATGGAGGCACAAATGCAATGAGAATTGATCTCATTATACATAATGCACCAACCAGCCGCGCAGCCCCGCCATCGAGTGTCCACGCAGGGGACATTTCGGCCCCCGGCAAGCGCTTGGATCAGCAGCGGCCGATGTTCAAGTCCGAGATCAGGTTATTGAAATTCTGGCGCAGGCTGTTGCCGTCGTCCTCAATCGTGGGACGCATCATCTTGAACGCGCCTGTGCGCGCCGCATCTTCCTTGTAGCGGCCATTGTTGGTGTGTTCCAAGATCTTGCGGCCGGACGCCAGGAAGCCGTTGACGTTCATCATCATGCCGCTGCACCCCTTGGGGTCGGCTTCCCGCGTCTTCTTGTCAAAGCCCAGGGCCATTTCATTCATCTTGTCCAGCTGCTGCTTGAATGCTTCCTGGTCGGCGCCCAGGCCCTGACCGCCGAACACGCCCGACGCCTTGTCCATCGTAGCCTTGCCGTAATAGACCATGCCCGCGCGGTAGTAGGCGACCGTGTCCTTCTTGGCCTTCTCGAACGCTTCCTTCGTGTTGGCCGTGTCCTTGATAGAAATGCCGCGGTAGAAACCGTTTTCCGCCTTCACCACTTCCGTCAGCGCCGCCACGTAGGCCGGGCTTTTCTCGCGCGCCAGCGCGCCGTTGTCCGACAGGAAGGTCTTGGCTGCCGAATAGTTCTGCAGTTCGTTGCTCAGGGGCGCAAGCTTGCCCAGCGCATCGGAGAACGCCTTGGCCGGTGCGTCGATCTCGGCGATGGGGGTTTTCATCGCCAGCGCGCGGTCGAGCTTTTCTTTGGTGCGCAGGATCGTCGTGTCATTGCTGATGACGAAATCCTTGAGCGGTTTGTTGCTCTTCAGCGCTGGGACAGCATAGGTCTCGTACCGGTCCAGCGCCTCTTCAAACGTCGTGGAGATGCCGTTGGCAGTATCGACATACTGGTTGTACTTGACGATCTCGGCCTGAGCGGCGGTCGGCTCGGGCGCCTTCGCTTCCTTGTTGGCGCTATCGTCGCCGCACGCGGCGAGCGCCAGCGTGACGGCCAGAATTGCGAACGAGCGCAAGGGGCGCGGCATATACATCTTTGTTTCCTGTGCGGGTTGCTATGAAGGGGACGCATCATATGCCCATCAATTGCTTAACACGCTACAAAGTCATTCAGCTTGGTCACAAGAATTTTCAAACCGTCTCTGGCCGTGATTCGGCCGCCGTTGCTTGCCCTGCGGAGCCTCTGTTTAGGGGGACATCGTGCCTGCTGGCGCTGAGCGACGTAAAATGTCGGGCCTCCACAGCCTCAACATGCTTTTCTTATGAACCTTGACCGCCTGCGTCGCGAATTTCCCGACTACGACATATCAACGCTGCCGCCCCTGCCCGAAGGGTATATCGACTCGTCGAGCTACATAGATGCAGCGCCTTCATTCGAAAACGAAGCGCGCGGCTTGAAGGTGTATATCGACTACGCCAACTATGCCGACCGCGAATCCGGCAGGAGCCAGCGCTTCTGTGTTTCGCGCTACGACGACGAAGAAGGCGACTACGAGGACGTCGCCCTGTCGACTAACGATTGGGCCGAAGTCACGCGCTTCCTGACCGCCTGAATGCCCTCGCCCGGCGGCGATTCATCCTTGCAAGGATAGGCACATGTCCACCCGTCTGCGCGCCATCCAGTCGGACATTACGAAGCTTCATGTCGAAGCCATCGTCAATGCCGCAAACTCATCCCTGCTGGGCGGCGGCGGCGTCGATGGCGCGATCCACCGCGCCGCGGGCCCGGATCTTGTGCATGAATGCAGGCTGCTCGGCGGCTGCAAGACGGGCGATGCGAAGGTGACCAAGGGCTATCGCCTTTCGGCTCAATACATCATTCATACCGTGGGCCCGGTATGGCGGGGCGGAGACAGCGGCGAACCCGCACTGCTGTCCAGCTGCTATCGCCGATGCATTGAGCTGGCCGAAGAAAGGGCCATCGCTTCGATTGCTTTTCCCAGCATCAGCACCGGCATATACGGCTACCCCATCGAGTTGGCGGCCGAGGTCGCCGTCCAAAGCGTTCGCGACAGCCTGGCTCGGGACTCGTCCATTCAAGACGTGATCTTCTGCTGCTTCTCGGCGCAAGACCTGCTTCATTACGAACGCATTTTGAATCGGCCGTCTGCTTGATTCGATGCGCGGCGCGATATGGGCGACGCCTACACGGCGCCAGTGCGCGGAACAGCAGTGCATTTGATCTCAACCAGCAGTCCGGGGCGAGCCAGCTCGGATACGCCGATGCAGGTCCATGGGCACGTCTTTCGTGGGAACAGGCTGTCCTTGACTGTCCTGAAGACGCCCATATGTTCACGCATATTGACGTGATAGGTGGTTATGTCGACCACATCATCGAAGGAGCACCCCGCTTCGGCCAACACGATGCGCAGGTTTTCCCATGCCGCCATGAACTGCTGTTCCGGGTCTTCGATGACTGCCAAATCCGACGTGCGACCGACCTGGCCCGCACAATAGACAATCCCATTGACCATCACCGCGGGCGCGTATCCAGCCTTCTCTGCAAGCGCTTCCATCGCTTTGGGAACAATGACTTCTCGGTCTGACATGGCAAATGATGGCTAAGACGTTATAAAGAAATCGAATTTCTGACACGGCCGGTCCCGCCCGGACCGGCCCGACGCTTCAATCCAGCTGGATCTTAGCGCTGTCGATAATCTGCTTCCAGCGTCGCGTCTCCTCGGCGGACAGTTTCGCCAGGTCTTCGCTGGCACCGGGGAATGGCACCGCGCCCTGCTCGGCCAGTTGCCCCACCAGCGCCTTGTCGTTGGCAATCGCGACGACCGTGTCCTGCAGCTTGCGCAGGACCTGCGGATCGGTGCCGGCAGGCGCCATTACCCCATACCAGGATTCGACCACCGCGTCCTTAACGCCCGCTTCGGCCAGCGTCGGCACATCGGCGATGGAATCGCTGCGCTTGTCGCTGGCCACCGCCAGCACCCTGACCTGCCCTGACTTCACGTATGGCAGCAAATTCGGCAAGTTGGCGAACAGCACCTGCACCTGGCCCGACAGCAGGTCCGACGTAGCCGGCCCCGCGCCGCGATACGGCACATGCTCGAAGCGGGCGCCCGAGCGGAACATGAACAGCTCGCCCGTCATGTGATTGACCGAACCGATGCCGGCCGACGCCATGTTCAGCTTGCCGGGATTGGCACGGCCATAGGCCACCAGCTCGGCCACGGTCGTCGCCGGCGTGTCCTTGGACACCGCCAGGACATTGGGCACGGTGGAAAACAGCGCCACCGGCGCGAAGTCCTTGTCGGCGTTGTACGGCAGGTTCTTCGATATCAGCGGCAGGATCGACTGCTGTCCCATCGTCGCCAGCAGCAGCGTGTAGCCGTCCGGCGCCGCCTTGGCCACGAAGTTGGCGCCGATGCTGCCGCCCCCGCCGGGCTTGTTCTCGACGATCACCGTCTGCCCGAGCGCCTCGGACATGCGGTTGGCGAGCAGGCGCCCCATCAGGTTGACGGTGCCGCCCGGCGCGAACGGCACAACCAGCGTGATCGGCTTGTTGGGATAGGCCGGGGCCGCGTGGGCCGCCGGGTTGAGGCTGATGACCGCGGCCAGCGCCACGGCGAATCTGGAAAGCGCTTTGAACATGATTGAATTCCCCTTGCTTGGTTTGATTTATACGGCGGCGCCTCAGGCGGCGGCCATGCCGGTTTCCGGGTTGAGCAGGGCATCGACGCGCCGACCCAAGATCGGAA
>ENA-OWLM01000738-OWLM01000738.1-metagenome-genome-assembly--contig:-NODE-738-length-12332-cov-3.231653_pt1 | contig 12332 bp, 9 predicted proteins | sample MGYA00245349_ERZ651102 | MGnify/ENA primary metagenome ERZ651102 (study PRJEB26857, sample SAMEA4031759) | metagenome | biome: human; feature: oral; material: saliva | place: Philippines | collected 2014 | study... | reverse complement strand
GAGGCGGTGCAGGAAGCCTTGCGGCTGGCGCGCGATGCGTCGCGTCCCGTCGTCATCGCGGACGCGCAGGACAACCCCGGCGCGGGGGGCAGTTCCGACACCACCGGCGTGCTGCGCGCGCTGATCCGCCACGATGCGCGCGACACCGCCATCGGCCTGATCGTCGATCCCGCCGCCGCGCTGGCGGCGCACCGCGCTGGCGCGGGAAACAAGGTACGGATTGCATTGGGTGGACACTCGGGTATTCCCGATGACGCACCGCTCGACGCCGAATTCGTCGTCGAAAAGACCTCCGACGGACGCTTCGATACGCACGGCGCGTTCTACCGCGGCTTCCACATGGACCTGGGCCCCAGCGCCTGCCTGCGCATCGGCGGCGTGCGCATCATCGTCGCCTCCAACAAGGTGCAGATGGCGGACCAGGAAATGTTCCGTTTCGCCGGCGTGGAGCCCACCCGCGCCGCGATTCTGGTGGTAAAGAGCTCCGCCCACTTCCGCGCGGACTTCGCCCCCATCGCGCAGACGATCCTGGTTTGCGCCGCCCCTGGCTCCATGCTCATGGATGCGGCAAAACAACCATGGACACGGCTGCGTCCCGGCATCAGAATGGCGCCTTGCGGACCGGTGTTCGACGGCCGGCCCGCTACAGCCTGACCCTCGCGCGCCGCCCTTGCGCGGCGCGTTAACGACGTAGCGGCCCACTGCGCCGCTCACTACGCTTCAAGGGGAACTACATGCTCAAGTTTGTCCGGGCGGCCGCTCTGGCCGGCGCAACCCTCGCGATGGCTCACGGCGCCTACGCCGAGACCGTCATCAAGACGGTGATGCACTCGCCGCTGCGCCTGACTGATCCGCACGCCACCACCGCCTACATCACGACGTGGCACGGCTACATGATCTACGACACGCTGCTGGCCACCGACGCCGACAACAAGGTGCAGCCGCAGATGCTTGAGAAGTGGGAGGTCTCGCCCGACGGCAAGACCTACACGATGACGCTGCGCCCCGGACAAAAGTGGCATGACGGCAAGCCGGTGACCGCGGAAGACTGCGTCGCGTCGATCAAGCGCTGGGCCGCCGGCGACGGCATGGGCCGCACGCTGCTCAAGTTCACGGACAAGATCGAAGTCATCGACGACAAGAGCTTCCGCATTGTCATGAAGGAACCCACGGACCTCGCGCTGCGCGCGCTGTCCAAGCCCACCGGCACCGCGCCGTTCATGATGCCCAAGCGCATCGCGGAACAGGCCATCGGCAAGCCCATCACCGACATGACCGGCTCGGGTCCATTCAAGGTCGTCGAATTCAAGCCGGGCGTGAAGACCGTCTACGCCAAGAATGCAGACTACGTGCCGCGCAAAGAGCCCGTCAGCGGCCTGGCCGGCGGCAAGGTCGTGCATGTCGACAAGGTCGAATGGGACGTCATGCCGGACGCCCTGACCACCGCCAACGCGCTGCTCGGCGGCGAGATTGATTTCGTCGAGCAGTTCCCGTACGACCTGCTGCCCATGATCGAAGGCAACAAGGACCTGAAGGAAGAGTCGCTCAGCCCGGTCGGCTACTTCACGATGTACCGCTTCAACTTCAAGCACCCGCCCTTCAACAACAAGAAGATCCGCCAGGCCGCGATGTACGCGATCGGCCAGGAAGACGTGATGAAGGCGCTGGTCGGCAATCCCAAGTACTGGAAGACCTGCGCTTCGCTGTGGGGCTGCGGCACGCCGCTGGAAAGCGATATCGGCAAGGACATGACCGTCCCGTCGAACATCGACAAGGCCAAGGCGCTGCTGAAGGAAGCGGGCTATGACAACACGCCCATCCTCGTCATGCACGCCACCGACGTGGGCACCCTGTCCGCGCAGCCGGTCGTGATGGCCCAGGCGCTGCGCAAGGCCGGCTTCAACGTGAACCTCGCGGCCATGGACTGGCAGAGCGTGGCCACGCGCCGCGCGTCCAAGGCGGCGCCCGCCGAGGGCGGCTGGAACATCCACAACACCAACTGGTACGCCACCGACGTGATGGATCCGGTCCGCTCGGCGCCGGCCGCCGCCAACGGCGACAACGCCTGGTTCGGCTGGCCCGAGTTCCCGCAGATCGAGGAACTGCGCACGAAGATGGCGCTCACCTCCGATCCCGCCGAGCAGAAGAAGATCTCCGAGGAAGTGCAGCGCATCGGCATCGACGAAGGCCTGTACGTGCCGCTGGGCCAGATGTCCGTGCCCACCGTCTACTCGACCAAGCTTTCGGGCCTGGTGCACGCGCCGGTCTTCGCGTTCTGGAACGTCAAAAAGGCCCCTTGATGGGCGAAGGGCCTGTGCGCGGCGTCCTGCGGCAGGCACAGGCCCTACTAGTACTGGGGGAAATACATGCTGGCATTTGTCTCACGCCGGCTCCTCGCGACCATTCCCGTTCTGGTGATGGTCGCGGTGGTGGTCTTTGCGATATTGCGTTTCAGCCCGGGCGATCCGGCCATCATCATGGCGGGCGACGGCGCCACGCCCGAGCGTATCGTGCAGATACGCCAGACAATGGGCCTGGACCAACCGGTCATCAAGCAGTTCTTCATCTGGGGCGGCAAGCTCCTGCAAGGCGACCTGGGCACCTCGCTCATGTCCGGCGTGCCGGTCACCAAGCTGATCGCGCAGCGCCTTGAACCGTCCCTCAGCCTGGCGGTGCTGACCCTGGTCTTCACGCTGATCGTCGCCATTCCGCTGGGCGTGCTGGCGGCGTGGCGGCAAGGCAAACTGCTGGACCGCGCTGTGATGGGCTTTTCGGTGCTGGGATTCTCGGTTCCGGTGTTCGTCACGGGCTACCTGCTGATCTGGGCGTTCGCCATCAAGCTGGGCTGGTTCAACGTGCAGGGCTACACCCCGCTCGAAAAAGGCTTCTGGCCGTACCTGCACCGGCTCATCCTGCCGTCGCTGGCGCTGTCCACGGTTTACGTGGCGCTGATCGCGCGCATCACCCGCACCAGCGTCATCGAAGTCATGGGCGAGGACTTCATCCGCACCGCCCGCTCCAAGGGGCTGGGCGAAACAGGCGTGCTGCTTGGCCATGCGCTGCGCAACGCCGCCGTGCCCATCGCGACGGTGGTGGGCGTGGGCATCGCGCTGCTCATCAGCGGCGTGGTCGTGACCGAATCGGTGTTCAACATCCCCGGCCTGGGCCGGCTGGTGGTGGAGGCCGTGCTGGCGCGCGACTACCCGGTCATCCAGGGCCTGACGCTCTTCTTCGCGTTCGTCTACGTGTTCATCAATCTAGTTGTCGATTGCGCCTACACGGTGTTCGACCCGCGGATCAGGTACTGACGCCATGAGCATGCAAACGCCAACCGATACCGCCGCGCAAGCGGCCGCCGACCTCCCCGGAGGCGGCAATCCCCAGGTCACCGCCTGGCGGCAGATCCGCCTCGGGCTCAAGAGCTGGCCCGTCATGCTGGCGCTCGTGGTGCTCTTGGCGATCGTCTTGATCGCCCTGTTCGCGCCGCTGCTGGGCACGGTGGACCCTACCCTCCTCAACCCGGGCGCGCGCCTTAAGCAGCCGTTCACCGACTACCTGCTGGGCACCGACGCCTTCGGCCGCGACGTCTGGTCGCGCGTGGCCTATGGCGCGCGCATCTCGCTCATCGCCGGCCTGGGCGCCGCGGTCGTCAGCGTGGCCATCGGGCTGGTCATCGGCGTGATCGCAGGATGGTTCAGGTCGCTGGACGGCCCGATCATGCGGACGATGGACGCCATCATGGCCATCCCGGGCATCCTGCTTGCGATCGCCCTGGTGTCCGTCACCGGCGCCAGCATCACGACCGTGCTCGTGGCCATCACCATTCCGGAGATTCCCCGGGTGGTGCGCCTGGTGCGCGGCCAGATCCTGAGCGTGCGGGGCGAACCCTACGTCGAAGCCGCGCTGGCGCTGGGCACGCCCCTGCCGCTGCTGCTGTGGCGCCACATGGTGCCCAGCACCATCGCGCCGCTGACCGTGCAGGGCACCTACGTCTTCGCGTCGGCCATGCTGACCGAGGCCATCCTGAGCTTCCTGGGCGCGGGCATCCCGCCCGAGATCGCGTCCTGGGGCAACATCATGTCCGAAGGCCGCATGTATTTCCGCATGCTGCCCGGCCTGATTCTCTTCCCCGGACTGTTCCTGTCGCTGACCGTGCTCAGCGTGAACATCCTGGGCGACGCCTTGCGCGACGCGCTGGACCCGAAAATGGTGCGCAGGATCTGATGCCGATGAACTACACCCCCAATCCCCCCGCGGGCGACACCTCGTCCGCCATCCTGGCCATCCGCAACCTGTCGGTCGAGGTTGCCGGCGCGGGCAATCGCGTCGTGCGCAACCTGAGCCTGGACGTGCACGCCGGCGAAACGGTGTGCGTCGTCGGCGAGTCCGGTTCGGGCAAGTCCGTCACGTCGCTGGCCGTCATGGGCCTGCTGCCGCAGGGCATCCTGGGCATCAGCGCCGGCTCCATCCGCGTCGAGGGCGAAGACGTTGCCACCGCCACGCAGCGCCGGCTGCGCGAAATGCGGGCCACGCGCATGGCCATGGTCTTCCAGGAGCCCATGACCGCGCTGAACCCCGTTCACACGGTGGGCAAGCAGGTCGACGAGGTGCTGCGGCTGCACCGCAAGAACATGTCGGCGGCCGAGCGCCGCGCCAAGGTGCTGGACATGTTCCAGTCGGTGCACCTGCCGGACATCGAACGCGTCTACGACGCCTACCCGCATCAGCTTTCGGGCGGCCAGCGCCAGCGCATCGTCATCGCGATGGCGCTGATCCTGGAACCCAAGCTGCTGATCGCCGACGAGCCGACCACGGCGCTGGACGTCACCACGCAAAAGCAGATACTGGCGCTGATCAAGGAACTGCAGGTCAAGCACCAGACCGCCGTGCTGTTCATCACGCACGACTTCGGCGTGGTGGCCGAGATCGCCGACCGCATCGTCGTCATGAACCGCGGCGACCTGATCGAAAGCGGCACGCGCCACGAAATCCTGGCCGAGCCCAAGCAATCCTACACGCGCCGGCTGGTCTCTTCCGTGCCCAGCCTGGTGCCGTCGCGCCGCGATGCGCCCGCAGGCGCACCCGTGCTACACGTCAAGGGACTCGGCCGCACCTATGGCGGCAAGAGCTCGCTGTTTTCACGCAAGGCGGCGCACAGCGTGGTCGCCGCCACGGACGTCAACCTGACGCTGCGCAAAGGCGAGATCCTGGGCATCGTGGGCGAGTCCGGCTCGGGCAAGTCCACGGTAGCGCGCTGCATCGTGCGCCTCATCGAACCCTCGGCAGGCCACATGATGATGGGGGGCGAAGACCTCAGCACGCTGTCCGGCTCGGCGCTGCGGCCCGTGCGACGCCGCATCCAGATCGTGTTCCAGGATCCGTACCGTTCGCTGAACCCGCGCCGCACCGTCGGCGAATCCATCATCGAAGGCCTATTGAACTTCGGCGTGCCGCGGGAACAGGCGCAAAAGCGCGCTGGCGAAACGCTGAGCGTCGTCGGCCTGAGCCCCGACGCCATGCGCCGCTACCCGCACCAATTCTCCGGCGGCCAGCGCCAGCGCATCTGCATCGCGCGCGCCCTGGCCCTGAACCCGAAGGTCGTGATCGCCGACGAATCCGTGTCGGCGCTGGACGTGTCGATTCAGGCGCAAATCGTGAACCTGCTGATCGACCTGCAGCGCGACATGGGCATTTCGTTCCTGTTCATCTCGCACGATATGGCCGTGGTCGAACGCGTGAGCCACCGCGTGGCGGTGATGTACCTGGGACAGATCGTCGAAATCGGCCCGCGCCGCGCGATCTTCGAGAACCCGCAGCATCCCTACACCAAGAAGCTGATGTCGGCCGTGCCGATCGCCGATCCGGCGCGCCGCCACATGAAGCGCACCTTGTTGTCTGATGAAATCCCCAGCCCGATCCGCAAACTGAATGACGAACCCGTGGTGCAACCGCTGGTTCAGGTCGGTACGGATCATTTTGTAGCCCGCCATCCTGTTGGCGGCGCGTATTGAGTCAGTAGTTCACCCTTTTTTGGAACCAGGAGTTGCAATGATGAAAGTTCTGCGCCCCACCAAGCTGATGGCCGCCGCTGCGGTGGCCTTCGGCGTGCTCACCGCGCCGTTGGCCCACGCCGCCAAGGACGTGACGTTCGCCGTCTCGATCGCGCTGGAAACGCTCGATCCCTACAACACCAACAGCACCCTGAACCAGGCGGCCGGCAAGGCCTACTACGAAGGCCTGTTCGAATTCGACAAGGACCTGAAGGTCCAGAAGGTCCTGGCCACCGACTACACCGTCAGCGAAGACGGCCTGGTGTACACGTTCAAGCTGCGTCCCGGCGTGAAGTTCCATGACGGCACCGACTTCAACGCCGAAGCGGTCAAGATCAACTTCGACCGTCCGTCCAATCCGGACAACCGCCTGTCGCGCTACATCCAGTTCAGCGTCATCGAGAAGACCGAAGTGGTCGACCCCATGACCGTCAAGATCACGCTGAAGAAGCCGTTCTCGGCCTTCATCAACGCGCTGGCCCACCCGGCCGCCATGATGATCTCGCCCGCCGCCCTGGCCAAGTACGGCAAGGAAATCGGCTTCCACCCGGTCGGCACCGGTCCCTTCGAATTCGTCGAATGGAAGCCGGCTGAGTACCTGAAGGTCAAGAAGTTCGACGGCTACTGGAAGAAGGGCTACCCGAAGGTCGACACGCTGACCTTCCGCACCGTCACCGACAACAACACCCGCGCCGCCGTGGTGCAGACGGGTGAAGCGCACTTCGCGTTCCCGGTGCCGTTCGAGCAGGCCGCCGTGCTGAAGAAGAACGACAAGCTGGACGTGGTCGATCACCAGAACTCGATCATGGCCCGCTACCTGTCGATGAACACGCAGCAAAAGCCGTTCGACAACGTCAAGGTGCGTGAAGCCATCAACTACGCCATCAACAAGGAAGCCCTGGCCAAGGTCGCTTTCTCGGGCTACGCCACCGTCGTCGACGGCGTCGTGCCGCAAGGCGTGGACTACGCGCACAAGATCGGCGCATGGCCGTACGACATCAAGAAGGCCAAGGCCCTGCTGGCCGAAGCTGGCTACCCCAACGGCTTCGAAAGCCAGCTGTGGTCCGCCTACAACGACGGCACCTCGGTGAAGGTGGTTCAGTTCCTGCAGCAGCAGCTCGCCCAGGTCGGCATCAAGGTGTCGGTGGAAGTCCTGGAATCCGGCCAGCGCGTGCAGCGCGTCCAGCAGGTGCAAAAGCCTGAGGACGCCAAGGTCCGCATGTACTACGCCGGCTGGTCCTCGTCGACCGGCGAAGCCGCCTGGGGCCTGCGCCCGTTGCTGACCACCGCCGCTTTCCCGCCGGTGCTGAACAACGTGTCGTACTACTCGAACAAGTCGGTTGACGCGGGTATCCAGGAAGCCCTGGCCACCACCGATCGCGCCAAGAAGACCGAAATCTACAAGAACGTTCAGGAAACCATCTGGAAGGACGCCCCGTGGGCCTTCCTGGTGACCCAGAACAACCTGTACGTGAAGTCGAAGAACCTGTCGGGCGTGTACGTGGAGCCGGACACCTCGTTCTGGTTCGGCGACATCGACCTGAAGCAGTAAACCAAGCAGTAACTCTCGGGGCCTTCGGGCCCTTGTAAGGCCACATACGGCGGGGGCGCGGTGTCCCCGCCGATGTTGCAGGAATTTCAATGCTGACCTACATCGTCAAACGTCTTTTGGGCATGATCCCCACGCTGCTGCTGGTAGCGGTGGTTGTGTTCCTGTTCGTGCACATGCTTCCGGGCGACCCGGCGCGACTGGCCGCGGGCCAGGAGGCCGACCAGCAAACCGTCGAGCTCGTGCGCAAGGAACTTGGGCTGGATCTGCCCCTGCCGCAGCAGTTCGTGCGCTACTTCAGCCACATGCTGCAAGGCGACCTCGGGACCTCGCTGCGCACCAAGCGCCCCGTCTCGACCGAAATCGCCGACCGCTTCATGCCCACGTTGTGGCTCACGATCGCCAGTATGGTGTGGTCTGTGGTCTTCGGCATGATCATCGGCATCGTGTCGGCCGTGTGGCGCAATCGCTGGCCCGACCGTCTCGGCATGACGCTGGCGGTGTCCGGCATCTCGTTCCCCGCGTTCGCGCTGGGCATGATGCTCATGCAGGTGTTTTCCGTGAACCTGGGCTGGCTCCCCACCGTGGGCGCATCCACCTGGCAACACTACATTCTTCCGTCCATCACGCTGGGCGCCGCGGTGGCTGCGGTGATGGCGCGCTTCACGCGGGCCTCTTTCGTGGAGGTCATCCAGGAAGACTTCGTGCGCACCGCCCGCGCCAAGGGCCTGACCGAACGCCGCGTCGTGATCAAGCACGCGCTGCGCAATGCGCTGATTCCCGTCGTGACCATGATGGGCCTGCAGTTCGGCTTCCTGCTGGGCGGCTCGATCGTGGTCGAGACCGTGTTCAACTGGCCCGGCCTTGGCCGCCTGCTGGTGGACGCCGTGACCCAGCGCGACTATCCGGTGATCCAGGGCCTCGTGCTGCTGTTCTCGCTGGAATTCATCCTGATCAACCTGATTGTCGACGTGCTCTATGGCGTCATCAATCCCAGCATCCGTTACAAGTGAGGCGGCAATGAGCAATACGACACCCGCCGCAACCATCGCCGCCGCTCCCAAGACCGACGTGCGCACGCCCGCCACCGAGTTCTGGCGCAAATTCAAGAAGCAGAAGCTCGCCGTCGGCGCGGGCATCTTCGTCCTGCTGCTGGTCCTCGTCGCGGTGTTCGCGCCCTGGATCGTGCCGTTCGACCCGGAGAACTTCTTCGACTATGACGCGCTGAACGCCGGACCGTCCCTGACGCACTGGCTGGGCGTGGATTCGCTGGGCCGCGATATCTTCAGCCGCATCATCATGGGCGCCCGCATCTCGCTGGCGGCGGGCTTCCTGTCAGTCGCCATGGGCGCCGTCGTCGGCACCTTCATGGGCCTGATGGCGGGCTACTACGAAGGCTGGTGGGAACGCATCACGATGCGTATCTCCGACGTGCTGCTGGCCTTCCCCGGCATGCTGCTGGCCATCGGCGTGGTCGCCATCCTGGGTTCGAGCATGGTTAACGTGATCGTGGCCGTGGCCGTGTTCAGCGTGCCGGCGTTTGCCCGCCTGGTGCGCGGCAACACCCTGGCGATCAAGCAGATGACCTACGTCGAGGCGGTCAAGAGCGTGGGCGCGTCCGACTGGACGATCATCATGCGCCACATCCTGCCTGGCACGATCTCGCCGATCGTGGTGTACGGCACGATGCGGATCGGCACGTCGATCATCACCGCGGCCAGCCTGTCGTTCCTGGGCATGGGCGCTTCGCCTCCCACGCCGGAGTGGGGCGCGATGCTGAACGAAGCGCGCGCGGACATGGTCATCGCCCCGCACGTTGCGATCTTCCCGGCGCTGGCGATCTTCCTGACGGTGCTGGCGTTCAACCTGCTGGGTGACGGCCTGCGCGACGCGCTCGATCCGAAGATCGACCGCAAGTAAAGAGCAACTGGATTTGCGCCGCCGACCTCGTTCCGCATGCGATGAACGAAGACGGCGGCGTTTTGCATTGAGGCGCGTGGCGACACGTGACGACCATGGAACAACAAGCGCAGGACTTTCCCCGCATCGGCGTGCTGCCGTCGGGTCCGCTGGATTCGATTTGCGACGTGGGAGATGTGACGGTCGGGCATTGCACGCTGGCTGACGGACCCGTGCAGACGGGCGTGACCGTCGTGCGCCCGCACGGCGGTGATTCCTACCTGAACAAGACTCCCGCCGCCGCGACCGTGCTCAATGGGTTCGGCAAAAGCACGGGGCTCATCCAGGTGCAGGAACTGGGCGTGCTGGAAACGCCCATCGCGCTGACCAACACCTTTGGCGTGGGCACCGTCGCCAATGCGCAGATCCGCAGCGCGGTGGCCGCCAACCCGGGCATCGGGCGCGGCATGGCTACCGTGAATCCGCTGGTCTTCGAGTGCAATGACGGCTATCTGAACGACATCCAGGCCTTGCCCGTGCAGGAGTCGCACTACGCCGACGCGCTGGCGGCCACAGCCAAGCCGTTCGCGCAAGGCGCGGTCGGGGCCGGGCGGGGCATGTCGTGCTTTTCCTTCAAGGGCGGCATCGGCTCGGCTTCGCGGATCGCTTCCATCCAGCCTGGTCTGCGCCACACGGTTGGGGCGCTGGTGCTGGCCAATTTCGGCCGCCTGCCCAATCTGACGGTGGCGGGCCGGCCCTTCGGACGCCGGCTGGCCGACCAGCTGGACCGCGGCCTGGCCCAGCAGGGCGAGAATGCCGTGATCGTGCCGGAGAAGGGCTCCATCATCTTGCTGCTGGCCACGGACGCGCCGCTGGATGCGCGCCAACTGCGCCGCCTGTCGCTGCGCGCGGGCGCCGGGCTGGCGCGCACGGGTTCGGTGTTTGGTCATGGCAGCGGCGATATCGCCCTGGCGTTCTCCACCGCCTACACGATTCCGCAGCAGGCCGAGCAGCCGATGCCGTCCATCCCGATGCTGCACGAAACCCGTATCGACCCCCTGTTCGAGGCCGCAGCCGAAGCCTGCGAACAAGCCATCATTTCCGCGCTCTGGCATGCCGACGGCGTGACCGGCCGCGATGGCCACCAGCGCGCGGCCATCCGCGACGCTGCGCCCCAGTGGCGCGAATGGCTGGCCTCCACCCAATTCTGAATTCACCGTAGGCAATCCCCATGAAAATCCTGATTTCCACCGATATCGAAGGCGTCGCCGGCGTCTTCCATGCAGAGCAGGTCCGCGCCGGCAATGGCGAATACGAGCGCGCCCGCGCCTGGATGACCGCCGAGGCCAACGCGGCCGTGCAGGGCGCGATCGCCGGCGGCGCCGAAGAGATCCTGGTCAACGATTCGCACGGCGGCTTTCGCAACCTGCTGCCCGACGGTCTGGACGAACGCGCCCGCCTGGTGCTGGGCAAGCCGCGCTACCTGGGCATGATGGGCGGGCTGGAAGAGGGCTGCGACGCCGTCTTCATGATCGGCTACCACTCGCGTTCGCAGGGCCGCGGCGTCCTGGCGCACACCATCAACAGCTTTGCGTTCGCGCGCGTCGTCATCAACGGCATGGAGCTGGGCGAGGCCGGGCTGTACGGCGCGCTGGCCGGCGAGATGGGCGTGCCCGTCATCCTGGGCACCGGCGACGACGTGTTCATCGAGGAAACCCGCGACACCTTCCCGGGCGCCGAATGGGTGCAGACCAAGGTCGCGCACGGGCAGGGCAGCGGCGTCACGCTGTCGCCGGCGGCGTCGCGCCGCGCCATCGCCGCGGGGGCCGAAGCCGCCGTGCGCAATTTCCTGCGTGGCGGCGACAACAAAGCCGTTCCTTTCCGCATTCCCGCCCCTATAGAATGCCGGTTGCAGACGCAGAGCGCGGCGCTGGCCGACCTGTTCTGCATGTGGCCCACGCTGGAACGCGTGGACGGCGTCACCTTGCGATTCACCACGGATAGCATGCAGTCGGCCGTCCGCACGCTGAACAGCCTGGCCGCCATGTCTTTCATGTTGCGCTAAGGATCCCTCCCTCCATGTCTAGCACCGACGCCCGTATTGCCCAACTGCGGCAGGCCATGAGCCGCCGCGGCCTGTCCGCCTATGTCGTTCCCTCCTCGGACCCGCACCTGTCCGAATACCTGCCGGCCCGGTGGCAGGGGCGGCGCTGGCTGTCGGGTTTCACGGGGTCGGTGGGCACGCTGGTCGTTACGCCCGGATTTGCCGGACTATGGGTCGACAGCCGCTACTGGGTGCAGGCCGAAGCGCAATTGGCCGGCACCGGCGTGCAGCTGATGAAGATCGCCCTGGCCACCACGCCCGGCCACGTCGACTGGCTGGCCGCCAACACCAAGGCGGGCGACGTCATCGGCGTAGACGGCCAGGTGCTGGGCCTGGGCGCGTTCCGCGCCCTGTCCGCCGCGGCGGCCGCTTCCGGCGCCGCGCTGGAAATCCGCGAGGACCTGCTGGACGAGGTCTGGCCGGATCGCGCCGGCCTGCCGGACGCCCGCATCTACGAACACGTGGCCCCCGACGCCTGCGTGTCGCGCGCCGACAAGCTGGCGCAGGTGCGCGAGGCCATGCGTGCGCACGGCGCCGACGTGCACTTCATTTCCACGCTGGACGATATCGCCTGGCTGTTCAACCTGCGCGGCGCGGACGTGGACTACAACCCCGTGTTCGTTGGACACGCGCTGATCGGCCTGGACCACGCCACGCTGTTCGTGGCGGACGGCAAAGTGGACGACGCGCTGCGCGCCGTCCTGGCCGCCGACGGGGTGGAAGTGGCGGG
>ENA-OWLM01000737-OWLM01000737.1-metagenome-genome-assembly--contig:-NODE-737-length-12357-cov-9.619086_pt1 | contig 12357 bp, 4 predicted proteins | sample MGYA00245349_ERZ651102 | MGnify/ENA primary metagenome ERZ651102 (study PRJEB26857, sample SAMEA4031759) | metagenome | biome: human; feature: oral; material: saliva | place: Philippines | collected 2014 | study... | reverse complement strand
TCAAAAAACACAACATTTTTTGACCGCTCTTTTTCTTTGCACTAATTAAGCTAATCTCGCTTTTGCTTCTTATTGAATCATCCAGAAAATCTCAAACACTACACTTTCCTGCATGGTTTGATGAATTTTACCTTTTAATTCTTTCAATAGTTGTAATTCCTGTTCGGCAATTTCATCTTGCACATCGTCCAATTCATTACGAGCTTTGCGAAGCTGTTTACGCAGTTTTGTTACCTCTTCTTGTAACTGAATTTGCAATTCAATATCATCTGCTAGCACCAATTCCTTTTCTTTGCCGCGCATTGCCTCTTTGAGTTCACTAATTAAATCTTCAGCAGCTTGCATTTGATCTTTTGCCCAAGCGTTAATACGAACACTTTCCGCTTTTAACAAGGCATCATTTTCTGCCTTAATACGAGCTTTTTCCAAATCAATTTGTTCTCTCACTAACTTTTCAAAGACAAGCGGAGGATCTTGAACAGAATTTTGCAAATCCGCAGAAAGTAAGAATAACTTTTGTGCAAATTCTTTATCTAGCAAATTACCTTGCTCATCACACACGGTAAATACTAACAATTCTTGGCTTTCCGCATTCGACTCTACACTAATTTTATTCAAACGTAACCAACCAAATTTTCCTTGATATTGTTCGATTAAACTAATTTTTTCAGGAAAATTCTTGTAATCAAAAACTAATGTTTCGTTTGGTGTATCAGCATTTAATGCTTCATTGATACACCATTGCCCAAGCGGTTGATTTAAGCGATATTCATAACCTTGCAGTGTTGTTGTGCGTTCTTTACGTGGCAATAAATATCGTCCAAGTGGTATGCCGCCTAGTGGTGCATTTTCGAGTAAAAAATACCAATCTGTTTGATTAAACTGAGCTTTACCGTTTAGTGCAAATTGCGTTAATCCCCAAAACCACTGCTCCATTGCATTTAAACGGTCTTCCGTCATCACTTTAAGGCGTTCTAGCACTGACTGATCAAAGCTCGAAACCAACGCATTTTTAGTTTCTTGCACTCTTCCTTCAATTTCATCGGCAAATTGGGCTTGTAGTTGATCAAAGGCTGTCTGAATTTCATTTTCAGTGCGGCAAGTGGCATAAATATTCGCAATTTGATTTTCAATATCCACACCAGACTCAATCCGCCCTAACACTTCATCAGAAGCACCCAACACGCCTTGAAACAATTTAAATTTTTCTGTGAGCAACTCTAAAACGCGCTGATCAGCAAGATTTCGTTTATTTAAGAAATTGATTACCACCACATCGAATTTTTGCCCATAACGATGACAACGCCCGATCCGTTGCTCCACTCGCTGCGGATTCCACGGTAAATCATAGTTAATCAGTAATGAACAAAATTGCAAGTTTACCCCTTCACTAGCAGCTTCTGTCGCAATCATAATTTGAGCTTTTTCTTTAAAATGCTCAATCAATGCCGAACGCTTATCCACTTCTGCCGAGCCTGTAATTTTTTCTGTGCCTTGGTAGCGAACAAGCCAATCTTGATAAATCGCCACAGAATTTGGATCGTTATTCGTGCCACTAAACAGTACCACATTATCGGCATAGCCATTTTGCGTTAAAAAATCAAAAAGGTATTTCTGTGTACGTACCGATTCGGTAAAAATAATCGCTTTTTGATTTGCTCCCAGTTTCTCCATTTCAGCAAAACCGGTTTGAAGTGCGGTCAATAACGCGAGAATTTTGCTGTCTTGTTGCAAACCTTCTGCCAAACGAATAAAGCCTTCAATTTCGGTGATTTCCGCCTGTAACGAAGCTTGATTTAATTCATCGCTAACAGAAACTTCTATCTCTTCCGCCTCCAATTCATCGGCTTCCACATCTTCTGTGGTTAATTCTTCACCATCAAAGAATTCTTCAATTTCACTTAATGGTTCATCTTGATTCTGCTCTAGCTGCTGTAAATGTTGAAGCCTGAGTAAAATAGCTCTCAAAGTTCCCAAAACGGCTTGCGGACTTGAAGCTAATAATTTTCGCAGAATTAACGCTGTTAAATGTTTATGTCGCTTTGGCAACGCGTAACTACTTTCTTTACGTAAAAATTCTGAGATTTGCTCATAAAGGGCAAATTCTGCCGCTGTTGGCATAAATTCTTGAGTGATCGTCTTACGTTCGGTATAACGCACATATTCCAATACATTCTTGCGTAGCGTACGTTTAACAAAACTTGCCATTCGCTCTTTGAGCTCAGCTACATTGCCACGGCGAACAAATTCTTTTTGGAAAAATTTTCGGTCGCCAAAAATATGATCATCAAGCAAAGTCGATAATCCATACAGTTCCATCAACGAATTTTGCAAAGGTGTAGCAGTTAGCAATAGTTTTTTCTTGCCCCCAAAGGCTTTGCGCATTGCTTGCCCCATTTTGTTGTCGGCTTTGTGGGCATTACGCATCTTGTGAGCTTCATCAATAACCACTAAATCCCAATCAAACTGCTTAAACGTTGCTTGTTCTTTGCTAGCAAATTGATGCGAAACAATTAACACATTATTACCAATTTGATTTTTGCAAAAATTAAACAGTTTTCCACCGCTTGTTTTTTTCATTGCTTGATTGACAACCGTTTTATCCACCACCATTGTTGGTAAACCAAACTTTTCAGCCAGCTCATTTCCCCATTGTTTACGCAAAATGGCAGGGCAAACAATCAACAAATTTCGTTTACGTTCTGCCCATTTTTGACAAAGTACTAAACCCGCTTCAATAGTTTTTCCTAAACCAACTTCATCGGCAAGCATGACACCTTCTTGTAGCGGATTTTTAAGCGCAAACAATGCCGCATCAATTTGATGGGGATTTAAATCTACCTTTGCATCAAATAGTGATTGCGATAAACGGTTATCATCTGTTCGGCGGCACGTGATTTCATTAGCAAAATAACGAGCGTGATAAGGTGTGATATTCATCATTGCATCTTCTCAAACATTTGCTGTAAATAATTATTTTCAAAAAATAAAATATGTCTATCGGCAAGCTCTTCTGCGGTTAATTTAATATTTTTCCAACTTTCCAATTTGTTAATCGACACAATAAAACTATTTAGCACCAAATTCGGATCTGCTATTTGTGCTTCGTATTCTTTCACTACTTTATACAATCCTAATTTTTGATCATCTAAGTCCATCCTGGTAATGCTTTTCGGATCAACAAAATTCAGCCATTGTTTGCCATTTTCATAATCTACCACCCACAGCAGAAAGTCAGGATAGAAATTGCCCGCTAAGGCAAATCCTAAGCCTTTGTCTTTACGATCGGCATTGCGCATTAAATAAAGCGATTTACCGTCCAGCCATTTTGCTAATTTTGCTAATCCAGATTCTTCGGCAATCATTAAATCATGGATAAATTTCACTTCACTTTCCGCGTCAAATGGTAACGGGGAAATCTTTATCGGTAAACCTGTTGATTTATCAAAAGAAATAAGAGGATAAAACAGATGGCTATTAAAACAAACCGCCTTAAATTCAGCCAGTGGTGATTGCCAATTCATCGCCTGCTCAATTTTTTTATCTCGAATCAAATCAGCCAATTCTTCGATTTTTTTAACCGTCTGTTCACGCTCATAGGGAATATTTTCCTCCTCACCAAACAACATTTTGTATTCGTCAAAGAACGAACCATTTTCTTCAGTAACAATCATCGTTTCCATAAATTGCTGTTCATAGGCGGCTTTTAAACGACGGTAAAATTGGTCAGTATATTCCTTCAGCAGTTGGAGCAAAATATCTTGTTGCGTTTGAACATCGGCAAAACAACGAATTTCCATTGCTGAATCTGGCACGTAGAGCAAATACCAATCATCTCGACTTTCTACAAATTTACGCAATCCATCACGGCTAACACGCAAATTTGACCAAGTGCGTTCCATCTTGTATTGCTGTAATTCTAAATAAAGTTTGTCCCAATCGAATAAGGCAAAAATTTCTCGCTTGAATTTATTGCTTTGGCGCTCATCATTATCGCTTTGACGAATCGCTTTAGAACTTAACGCTTCTAATCTTGGATACAGATCCAACACGGCTAAAATTGGCTTAATTTTACCTTGGGCAAATTTAGGCAATTCATAAAGCTGCACCATTTCTTGGCGTTTAAAACCCATTTTTTGGTTGTCTTTATAGCCATCTTTTAATCGTAAGGTTTTCAACGCGACATTAGCTGGCAGCCTTTTCTGCACAGGAAAATCTAACTGCAATACTTCATCAGGCGATTGAATGCCTTCATCTTGCAAGTATTCGCGGAATTTCGCCATATAATCAGCTTTAATACCGAAAATATTAAGTGTTTCTAATTTATCTAACCCCAAACCTTTTGGCATTTCGTTTATAGGCGTTCTTCGTAGCGAAAAATTACGTCCTTTCAAACGTATGCCGCGTCCAAAAAGTTGAATAATTTGCGAACCTTCCCCTCTACCCATATTCAGTAAGCCCATCGTCGAAACACGCCAGCTAGACCAACCTTCAGTAAATTTGCGAGAACCGATAAGCAAGTTAAGCGTTGAGCTGTCTTTATTGATCGAGCCAAACAATCCGTCTGAAAATTCGTCTTGTTCAACCGATACGTTCTCTAATTCCACCGCACTTTTAAGCAATTCACTGCTATCGCCAACGTTAATCAAAGCAAAATAATCATTATTGCCCACTTTTAGCGCCACTTCGCCCGAGGCTTTTTTAATATTATGCAAATACAGATGTGAGGCACTTTCTGCATTAAATAAGGTTTTCAGAATATCGCTATAAAGGGCATTTAAATTACCTTTAAAAGTTGCTAACGACAAAAAGCGATGACGGAAGATCGCATTGCCTTTGCTGTCTAGCAAGAGTGGTTCATCACATAGCAAATCGTTTAACCATGCTAAAATTTGCGAACGATTTTTGCCATCTAAAAAATAGGCTAACTGTTCTACGACTGCCCAAATATCACTATTTTCAGCATTTACCGTATTACCCACAAATACCCACAGCGGTTTATGCAGATTGTAAGCGGTCAATTTTTCCTGATTTTTTGTAAATAAATAAAGTTGCTGATAAAACGAAAGCAAACTTGCCACAAAATACTTACGGTCATTATCAGCAACACCGTAATCTTCCGCTTTCATATTCAAAATGGAAAACTCTTTGCCATAGCCATCGGCATAGAAAAACTTGTAGGAATAGTCAAACAATACGCATTTAGCGTAGGTTTCAAACACCGCTTTTTGTTTAGCTTCTTGTTTATCGGTAAAGCTGGTCGGGATTTTTTGTACCTCGGCTTTTTTGGTTATACCGTTTTCTTTACCAATTTTTTTCTGAATGTCAAACAAGCAATCTTTGACTGTTTTACCGTCTTTCACCGCTTGCCCAAACGTTGCCGAATATTCAAACGCAAAACCATCGCCAATCAATTTTTGGCGCCGAGCAAACCATTGATCGCCCGAAGAACCACGATGTCCTTCGTCCACCAACACCAATTTGTTTAAATCCAAAAAACGATCGACCGCCACTGTCAATTCGCCGTCTTTATCTGCCAGTTTGTTAATATCCATAATTTGAATATCATTAAACAAGCCAGTCCCTTGAAAGGGCTTATTTTTATCAAAAAGACTTGCTGGCAAGCTTGAAGCAGTAAATTCCGCTAAATGTTGTTGCGAAAGTCCTTCATTAGGCGTAATTACAAACACCGTTAAGTCTTTGTTTTTTTTGATAATGCTGATATTGCAGAATATTGACGTGCATTAACAAGGTTTTACCACTGCCTGTGGCATTCCAAAATGCTAATTTGTTTAAATCGCTGAATTCATATAAATCAAAATCAGGAAAAGCGTTATCGTTCTCTTTGAGCAAAACTAGCTGTTCATTTAATTGATTTAATAGTTCATTTGGACGGTTAAAATAAAAATCCAAATAAATTTCGGTAAACAACAAAGAAAGATATTGGAAGTATTTTAATTTTAAAATATGTCCTTCAACTTTATTGCGATGCTCAGTAATTTGTTGCCAATGTTTGACGATATTCAAATCATAACGGCGTAAATCGTTTTCCGAAATTAAATCGGTTTGAAATAACTGCCCGCCTGTGAGTTCATGAAAAAATTTTGTTTGCCCGTCATTATCAATGCCTTCAAAGCGATCATCTCCCAAGCGTTGCTTGAATTTTTCTAAATTATCTTGATTAAACAGCGACAACAAATAGCGGTTTAGAATTAAGTTATCGTGGAAAGTGCGTTTCATTTTTTGTCCTTTTGACATTGTTTTAAATCTCCCCAGCCCCTCTTTACAAAAGAGGGGGGCGATCTTGATGAATAATAGAGTTCTCCAATTTTTCACAAATCTATTCCCTTCTTTAGTAAAGAGGGAGTCGGGGAGATTTGTCATTCAAACATCCGTTGTAAAAACTCCGCTTCAATCGACCGCACTTTAAGCGTTTTCACGCTATCATCACTGTCAGTGAAAACGGTTGGCACATTATGGTCGCCGTTGATATAAACCACCTCAAACTCGCTGTCTTGTGGGTTGATATCTCGGCCGTCCAAATAGCGGTTGAGTTTGTCGTAATCATATTTTTCACAATCACGCCAAATCACTAACGTTTTTTCACCGCTTGTATTTATGCCTTGCACCGTAACTAAACCATTTTCACGCTTGTCGTTGATTTCACTGACTCGCAAGCCAATCAAATAGTTAAAGGTTTCCACCAAATCAATGGTTTTCGCCTCATATGCGCCCGAAGAAGTGGTGGCGATGTTGAGTTGATAGTCAAATGGTTTAGTAAAATGTTGCGTGTTAAGTAGCGAATCCCGACTTTCTATGTCTAGCATATAGTGCAATAAATAGTCGTTCTGTAACGCATCGTTTTGGGCAAATAAATCGCTTGCAGGCTGTTTTAATTCTAGATTGTTTAGTGTATCTTCATAACTTTCCAGGTTGAGCACTTTGACGATTTGTGACACACCACCAAACTCCCCGTTATCGGCTTGCGGTTTGCCGTCTTTCCAGTCTTTAGCGAAAATCACTTTTTGCACTCGTGGTTTTAGTACTGTATCGAAATATTCGCCTTGTTCCACCAAAATATATTTACGGCTGCCGTTATCTTCTCGGTTGAGATTGATCACTGCATGGGCGGTTGTGCCTGAGCCTGCAAAGTAGTCCAAAACACAATCATCTTTTTTTGATGTAATTTTTATATAATCTTGTACTGCATATATAGATTTTGGATAAGAAAATATATTATTACCTAAAATACCTTTTAATAAATTAGTGCCGTTAAATTCAGGGTAATATTTTTTATCTACCCATACATTTTGAAAAACTTGTTGCTCATAAAATTTATTAAAAATTCTAATACCATCTTCTGTCATTTGAGCTACATATAATCCAAGTTTATTATTCTCTTCAAATGTTTCAGGAATTACTTTCCAAGAGTATTCTGTTCCATTTCTATCCACTGGATAAACTGGAATATATCCATCAATATTACTGCTAGTGACAACTTTTAAATCAGGACTAACATAAATAGGATAGAAAAATTTAGGTTTTTCTTTTCTCAATGTACTACTTCTAATTCTTACAAACTCATCTAATCTATATCTTTCCCCCTTATTCTTATCAAATAAATTAAATGTTTTACGCTTTTCTTCATCAATAGTTGTTTGATTAAATCTGGCTGAATTTGGTGAAGGAGTATAAACAATCATATATTCAGATGATGCGGAGAAAAATCTTTCGTGTTGTCGTCCTTTAGGATTTATTAGAATTGATACAATCCCCACTCTTGATAATTCACCGAATTCTTCATCTAAAATTTTTCCGAAACTGAATAATTCAGCATAATCTATTGTTCCTGCAAAAAAACCTTCATTTGATAACAACCTTCTTGATAAGGAAACTCTATTTTCAATTAAGCTATTCCAACTAGAATGCTTATATCCATTTTTATAAATAATTTCTGACGCATTCGTATTATACGGTGGATCAATATAAATACATTTCACTTTTTCTTTATATTTTTCCTGCAATAAATTCAGGGCTTGAAAATTATCGGAATGAATAAGCAATCCGTTAGTTTCCTCATCTAAATCGTGCAGATTGTTTAACACATCAGCTTGGAATTTTGGTTCAAACAAAGAGGTATCCACCACCAAGTGCGGATAATTTTTGCAAAGTTCTGCCGCATTTAGATCGTTTATCTTCACATTAAATAAGGCTTGCCATTGGGCAGTTTGTTTTGGATTCTCTAATGCAGCTTGCACTTGAGCTTCGTTTAAATGATCAAGCGTAATCAGATAATGACAACCTGCGACAAATTTCTTTTTCAGCCACAATTTTTTTTGGAAATCTTCTAATTGAGCAAGAAAGGCGATAATTTCTTTTGCTACTGTTTTTATCGTTTTAATCGTCTGGAGGTTTTGCTCAATATGTAAAAAATCAGTGCTGTCTTGAATGTTGTCCAAGTTCATCACTTCATTTTTAATATAAAAATCCAACTCTTGATTTAAAAATTTACCGAGGTTTTTGTGAATAAAATAATCAGCGGTATTTTTAGCGGTGTAGTCAGTAAGATATTTTTCTAACAAAGTGCGATTTTTATTTTTCTCCGTTGGCATTAGGTCAAAAATACCTTGAAATTCATCAGAAATTGCAAAGTTTTGGATTTTTTCCACCGCTTGCGTGATGTAATCTGATTGTTTTTCTTTTTTATTTACCGATTTGTATTCAAAACGAATCGTAAGTAAATCGCCATTTTCTTCGATTGGGCGAATATCCGTTTGGATTTCATCACCGTTTTCATCCGTTTCGGTTTTAATTTGAGGTTCAATTAAGGCAAACACTCGAGCTTGCTCATTGTCTTTGCGGTTATCTTTTGCAGTGTCCGCTTCCACTAGACGGAATTGTACTTTTTTGCCGTTTTCTAATGTGAAAGCATAATTACTGAAACTTTCGCCTGATTTGGTGTAATACTGATCTTTATTTGCCCAGTGCAACATCACTTCTTCGCCGGCATAGGGAATGGCATAAGTATCGCCTTTATAGCGGCGTTGGCTGATAAAATCGCCTTGATCGTAATAGCGTGAAAAGAACGTATAGAGATGGTTGTAAACGTTGTTTGCTTGTTCGAAATTGCCATTAAATGCGGCATTAATTTTGTTTGGTAGCGTTTTTTGTAGGAATTCGTTGATTTGCGTTTGGCGTGAATTAAGAATGCGATAAATGCCGAAATCTAAATCAGGTTGATTTATTTGAAAAATTTCTTGTAATTTAGCGATAAGTTGAGCAAGCTGTGGTGTCATTGTAAGGTTCCTTTGAAAAGAAATATCGAACAAATTTTACTAAATTTAACACGGCTTATAAATACAAAATCATTTTAGTTCTTTTAATTTAATCAACTATTTCTATATCCATGTCTATCCATAAATAAAAAATCCTTGTGGCTAATAAAACGCACAAGGATTATTGTTAAATTTAGTTAAGCGTTCTCTTTGAAATTGCAATAGAATATCAAATTTTTTGACCGCTCTTTTTATTTACGCTAATTAAGCTAATCTCGCTTTTGCTTCTGCAATGGCCTCCGCTACTCGAAGTGGTGAAACCCCACCTTTCGCACAACGTTTATCTAAACAAGATTGTAGCGAAAGAATGTCATAGACATCATCCCCTACCACATCACTGAATTGACGGAATTCAGGAATGGTTAAGTCTTCCAAGGCTTTTCCTTTTTCAATGGCATAAACCACGGTTTCACCGACAATATGATGAGAATCACGGAATGGCACGCCTTTTGCCACAAGGTAATCCGCTAACTCTGTTGCATTTGAATAACCTTTTAAAGCGGCTTCGCGTGTACGGTCGGTATTCACTTTTAATTCATCTAGTACAAAAGTCGCCATATCTACGCAATCTTGCCAGGTATCTAACGCATCAAAGATCCCTTCTTTGTCTTCTTGCATATCTTTGTTATACGCTAACGGCAAACCTTTTAAAGTCATCAACATACCGGTTAATGCCCCCATGACACGGCCCGCTTTACCACGAATCAATTCACAAGCGTCTGGATTTTTCTTTTGCGGCATTAAAGACGAACCTGAAGTCACACGATCTGACAACTCCACAAAATTCGCTTCACCACTGTTGAAAATAATCATATCTTCTGCGAAACGAGAAAGGTGCGCCATACTTAAAGACGCCGTTGAAAGCAATTCCACAATATGATCACGATCAGAGACGCTATCCAAACTATTACGCGTCGCAAAAGCAAAACCAAGATCGGTGGCTAATTGTTCACGATCGACTGCATAGGCTGTTCCTGCAAGTGCGCCACTGCCTAATGGGCAGCTATTCATGCGTTTATAAGCATCAGTGAGACGCGAATAATCACGCTCAAACATTTCCACATAAGCCATGCACCAATGAGCAAAAGTGATTGGTTGTGCACGTTGTAAATGGGTATAACCCGGCATCACCGCATCTTGCGTATTTTCAGCAGTTTGTACTAAGTGACGCTGAAGATTACGAACAGACTCTTGCAACTCGACTACACGTTGTTTACACCACATTTTGATATCAAGTGCAACTTGGTCATTACGGCTACGACCCGTGTGTAATTTTTTACCTAAATTACCCACTTTATCAATAAGTTTACTTTCCACCCAGCTATGAATATCTTCTGCATCATCCTGCAAAATCGCTTGTGGATTTGACCGCACTTCGATTAATAATTCATTTAAGGCAACCTCTAGCTGTTGTTGCTCTTCAGCACTTAATACACCAACATTCACTAAAGCTTTAGACCAACCAATTGAGCCTTCAATATCTTGCTCTGCCAAGCGATAATCAAAACGCAGGCTATCATTAAAATCTTTAAAACGTTTGTCTGCCGCTTGTGTAAAACGACCACCCCAGAGAGCCATAAGTTATCCTTATCTCGATTATAAAAATGATTAATTATTCAATTATTACGCATAATTAATCAATATGCAATAATAATCTCTATATCGTCCGCTATTTTACCCTGTTTTTTCTAACAAAAACTAGACAGTACTGCATTTTAGTGGTAATTTACGCAGCATTCTTAAGGGCATTGCCCACCATTCAAACAATTCAGTATTATCAACTCTTATTAGTTCCAACATTATTAATTATGCATCTTACAGAACTTAAAAACACGCCTGTTTCTGATCTTGTGAAACTTGGCGAAGAACAAATGGGTTTGGAAAATCTTGCCCGTTTACGTAAACAAGATATTGTTTTTGCTATTTTGAAACAGCACGCCAAGAGCGGTGAAGACATTTTTGGCGGCGGCGTATTGGAGATTTTACCCGATGGTTTCGGTTTCTTACGCTCCGCAGACAGTTCCTACCTTGCTGGTCCTGATGACATCTACGTTTCCCCAAGTCAAATTCGTCGTTTCAATCTACAAACTGGTGATAAAATCGAAGGCAAAATCCGTCCACCAAAAGAAGGCGAACGTTATTTTGCACTTTTAAAAGTCGATCAAGTCAACGATGACAAACCTGAAGTCTCTCGTAGCAAAATCCTTTTCGAAAACTTAACCCCATTACACGCGAATTCTCGCTTAAGAATGGAACGTGGTAATGGCTCAACCGAAGATTTAACCGCACGTATTTTGGATTTAGCGTCTCCGATTGGTAAAGGCCAACGTGGTCTTATCGTGGCTCCACCAAAAGCCGGTAAAACCATGTTATTACAAAACATTGCACAAAGTATCACGCACAATTATCCAGAATGTGAGCTTATCGTGCTTTTAATTGATGAACGTCCAGAAGAAGTAACCGAAATGCAACGTTCAGTAAAAGGTGAAGTAATTGCCTCTACCTTTGATGAACCAGCAACCCGTCACGTTCAAGTAGCAGAAATGGTTATTGAGAAAGCAAAACGTTCTGTTGAGCACAAAAAAGACGTGGTGATTTTACTCGACTCTATTACTCGTTTAGCGCGCGCTTACAACACTGTAACTCCAGCATCCGGTAAAATTCTTTCTGGTGGTGTGGATGCTAATGCTTTACATCGCCCAAAACGTTTCTTTGGCGCGGCGCGTAACGTGGAAGAAGGCGGTAGCTTAACCATTATTGCAACCGCACTTGTGGATACTGGTTCAAAAATGGATGAGGTTATCTTCGAAGAATTTAAAGGTACTGGTAACATGGAATTGCATCTTTCTCGCAAAATTGCAGAAAAACGTGTGTTCCCAGCAATCGACTTCAACCGTTCTGGTACGCGTAAAGAAGATTTACTTACCACACCAGATGAATTACAAAAAATGTGGATTCTACGCAAAATCCTTAACCCAATGGGTGAAGTGGAAGCGATGGAATTCCTTATCGACAAACTCGC
>ENA-OWLM01000735-OWLM01000735.1-metagenome-genome-assembly--contig:-NODE-735-length-12362-cov-2.971886_pt1 | contig 12362 bp, 13 predicted proteins | sample MGYA00245349_ERZ651102 | MGnify/ENA primary metagenome ERZ651102 (study PRJEB26857, sample SAMEA4031759) | metagenome | biome: human; feature: oral; material: saliva | place: Philippines | collected 2014... | reverse complement strand
TCACGCCCAGCTCGCCGAGCAGGTTCTTCAGGCTCTGCACGGTGAAGGGAGCCTGGCTGGTGCGATCGCCGCTGCCATCCAGACCCACGACCAGACCATAGCCGACCAGCGCGTTACCGCGCACCCCGCCGACCTGCGCCAGATCCTTGATGCGCTCCGCCGAAGCGTTCCCAGCAAAGCCAAGCACCCCCAGGATTGTGACTACGCTGTAGAGCCACGCCATGCGTGGCTGAAAAACCCGAACGAAAGAAGTGTTCATGTCAGTACTCAGAACGGCGTCAACGCCGAGTTGAAGAACCGGCTCAACCAGCCCATCGCATTGGACTGCGCCACCGGTCCCCGCCCGCCATACACGATGCGCGCATCCGCCACGCGGCTGGACGCAATCGTGTTGTCCGGCGTGATATCCGCGGCGCGCACGATTCCCTGCACCTGCACCAGTTCATCGCCCTGGTTCAGACGCAGGTTCTTCGCCCCTTGCACGACCAGGTTGCCGTTTGGCAGGCGCTGGATCACGGTCACGGTGACGCTGCCCTGCAGACGATTGCTCTGCGCGCTGCTGCCCTTGCCGGTGAAGTCACGGGAACCGGTCGCGCTGGCACCGAGGATGTCCTTGCCGCCCAGCGTCACCGGCGCACCGAACAGGGTCGGGGTACCCAATGCGAGGTTGGATTCCTTGTCCGTGCTGGTATTGGCCGTGGTCGAGGCGGTGGTGCTTTCGGTCAGGGTGATGGTCAGCAGGTCGCCGACATCGCGTGCGCGGCGGTCCGAATACAGCTGCAGGCCGGGACCTGCGGCGTAGATGGCACCGGCGGTCGGTGCGGCCTGCGGAGCCATCACCGGCGTGACCGGAGCCATGGCCGGGTAGGGACGGACATCGCCGGCGATCACGCAGCCACCGAGCAGGGCGGTGACGGCGCTGGCCAGCAGCAGGCGGAGGGCAGGGCGCAGTGACATGGGCAAGTCCTGGTTCAGATCGGTCAGACGTTGGTGTTGAGGTAACCGAGCATGGCGTCGGTGGTGGAAATGGCCTTGGCGTTCATTTCGTAGGCGCGCTGGGTTTCGATCATCGACACCAGCTCTTCCACCACGTTGACGTTGCTACCTTCCAGCGCGCCCTGGACCACGCTGCCGAGGCCGTTCAGACCGGGATTGCCGTTCTGTGCGGGGCCAGAGGCGGTGGTTTCCAGGAACAGGTTTTCACCGCGGGCCTGCAGGCCAGCGGGATTGACGAAGTCGGTCAGGGTCAGCGCGCCGATCTCCACCGAGGCAGCGTCGTCGGCCATCTTCACGCTGATGGTGCCGTCGGTGCCGATGGTGAGCGACTGCGCGCCTTCCGGAATCTGGATGCCCGGCTGCACCGGGTAGCCGCTGTTGGTCACCAGTTCGCCGTTCTGGTTGCGCTGGAACGAGCCATCGCGGGTATAGGCCGAGGTGCCGTCGGGCATCTGCACTTCGAAGAAGCCGCGGCCGTTGACCATCACATCCAGCGCGCGGCCGGTCTGCTGCTGGCTGCCCTGCTCGAAGTTCTTCGAGGTGGCGACCACGCGCACGCCGGTACCGAGCTGCAGGCCGGTGGGCAGCTGGGTCTGCGCCGAGGAGGAACCGCCGGGCTGGCGCACCTGCTGATACAGCAGGTCTTCAAAGCTGGCGCGGTCCTGCTTGAAACCGGTGGTGTTGGTGTTGGCGAGGTTGTTGGACACCACCGACATGCGCGTCTGCTGCGCGTCCAATCCGGTTTTTGCGATCCACAGTGCCTGGTTCATGGCGGTGTTCCTATCAAGCGGTTATCAGGGGTCATGCATGGCGCGTGCCAGAACTGCGCCGGAAAGTCGTCGCGGCGGCCGATCAGCCGCCCAGACGCAGCAGGGAATTGGCACTGCGGGCGTTCTCGTCGCCGTGCTTGATCACCTTCACCTGCATTTCGTACTGCCGCTGCAGCTGGATCATCTGCACCAGCGCACCGGCGGCATCAACATTGCTGCCTTCAAGCTGGCCGCTTTCCAGCGACTTGCCCTGGGCCTGCACAAACGGCTGCTGCGGGTCGGTGTTGCGCATCAACCCGTCCAGTCCGCGCTCCAGGCGGTCATCAGCGGCCTGCACCACGCGGATGCGGCCGATGTTGGCCATGGTCTGCGGGCCTTCACCCAGCGGGATGATCGAGATCGTGCCGTCGTTGCCGATGTCCATCGCCTGGTGCGGCGGAATGGCAATCGGCGCGCCGTTTTCATCCAGCACCGCGTGGCCGCCGGCGGTTACCAGCTGGCCATTCGGGGTGATCGAGAGCGCCGCACCACGGGTATAGGCCTCGCCGCCACCGCCGCCGGCCGGAGCCTGTACGGCCAACCAGTTGCCGGCCTGCAGGGACAGATCCAGCGGATTGCCGGTGATCTGCTGTGCACCCTGGCGGCGGTTGAAACCGGCATCCACGTGCAGGGCGTCCACGCGCGAGGCGTAGCCGTCGCCCTTGATCGGGAAGGCCTCGGTGTTGGCGAGGGCTTCCTTGAATCCAGGGGTGTCGGTGTTGGCCAGGTTGTGCGACAGCGTGCCCTGCGCCTGCAGGGAAGCGCGGGCGCCGGTCATCGCAACGTAGAGTGCCTTGTCCATGGTGGTGTTCCCGTCTGACGGTCAGCAGCTCATCAACGGATGTTGATGATGGTCTGGGTGATCTGGTCCATCGTCGAGACCATCTGCGAGTTGGCCTGGAAGTTGCGCTGGGCGGTGATCATGTTGACCAGCTGCTCGGTCAGGTCGACCGTGGACGCCTCCAGCGAACCGGCCTGGATCTGGCCCAGGTTGGAACTGTCCGGTGCGCCGGTACGCGGCGTGCCCGAGCTGAAGGTTTCCACCCACAGGTTGTTGCCCTTCGATTCCAGGCCCTGGTTGTTGTTGAAGGTGGTCAGGGCGACCTGGCCCAGCGGCTTGTCATCGCCGTTGGAGTAGCGGGCAAACACGATGCCTTCTTCACTGACGGTGATTTCATTGAGCTTGCCGGCGGCGTAGCCGTCCTGCTGGGTGTTGCGCAGGGCGAACTTCTCGCCGTACTGGGTGGAGCCGCTCACGTCCAGGGTCATTGCGAGGGTGCCAGCACCGGTGGTCGGGGTGAACGGATCCATGACGATCTGGCCGTTGGCCGGCTGGGTCAGTGCGCCGGCATTGTTGAAGGCCAGCGTGGTCGGCGCGCCGGCGGCCTGGCCGTCGACGTAGTTGTAGACCTGCCATTCGTTCGAATTGGCGGTCTTGACGAAGTACGAGGTCTGGGTGTGGCTCACGCCCAGCGAGTCGTACACGGTGATGCCGCCAGTGGAATGGTTGTAGCTGTTGGAGTTGGTCGGATCGAACGCGGCGATGGTCGGCTGCGATGCATTTGCCGGCAGGGTGAACGCGGTGTTGACCAGCGCGGTCTGCTTGGGCGGGCTGTCGGTGGTGAGCAGCTGCAGGTCGGTCAGGCGGCCCGCATCGAAGCTGGTGCCATCGGCATTCGGCGCGAATACCTGCAGGCGCGCACCCTGCGGGTTGATCACATAGCCGGCCTGGTCGGTCTGGAAGTTGCCGGCGCGCGAGTACACGCGTGCGCCGTTCATGCTCATGGTGAAGAAGCCCTCACCGGAAATGGCCATGTCCAGGCTGCGGCCGGTCTGCTCGTTGTTGCCCTGCGAGAACTGCTGGGCCACGTTGCTCAGGCGCACACCCGAACCCACCGCGTTCTTGGACAGCCCGTAGCTGGTGGCCGAGAACAGGTCGGCGAATTCCGAACGGGATTCCTTGAAGCCGGTGGTGTTGACGTTGGCGATATTGTTGGCGGTGACGTTGAGGTCGGCGTTGGCGGCATTGATGCCGGACAGCGAAATGTTGAAGCCCATGGCGTTCTCCTTCGAATGCGGTACGGGTAGGTCAGCTGACGCGCAGCACGTAATCGAGCGGGGCAGTGCCCAGCCCCTTGAGGTTGAGGTACAGCCCATCGGAGCCGACCGTGACGCTTTCCACCGGTGCTTCGACGTAGGTGCTCAGCTTGGTCTGCGTACCGCTGGTGTCGGTGTGGGTGGCGGTGAGGGTGTACTTGCCGGGATCCAGGCGGTTGCCATTGGCATCCTTGCCGTCCCAGTCGAAGGTGACTTCGCCGGAGGCCTTGGCTTCCACGCTGATCTGGGTGACCTTGATGCCGTTGGCGTCGGTGACGTCCACGTTGACGAAGCCGGCACCGGGAGCCGCGACCATGCCGCTGACCTCGCCCTCGCTTTCCAGCTGCCACTGGGTGGACGGCACCAGCACCTCGTGGCCGACCAGCGCGGCACCGCGCAGGACCTGGTCGCCGGCCATCGCTTCCTGGAAGCCCTTGACCGTGGTGTTGAGGTCGGTGATGCCCTGCACCTGCGACAGCTGCGCCATCTGCGCCACCATCTGGGTGTTGTCCATCGGCTTCAGCGGATCCTGGTGCTGCAGCTGCTCGGTCATCAGGCGCATGAAGTCGGCCTGGTCGAGCGTGTCTTTCTTCTTGGTGGTGTCGCTGTTGGGCGCGGTCAGGCCCAGTGCGCTGTAGATGTCGGTGTTGCTTACGCCGCTGGTGGTGCTCATGACGGGGTGTCCTGCAGGAAGAAGGGTCAGCGACCCATGGTCAGGGTGGCCAGTGCCAGTTCCTTGGCGGTGGTCAGCATCTCCACGCCCGCCTGGTAATTGCGCGAGGTGGAAATGAGGTTGACCATCTGCGCGACCGGATCGACGTCGGGCTGGTAGATGTAGCCGTCGGCATCGGCAAGCGGATGGCCGGGCTCGTAGCGCTTGATCGGCGCGGCATCGCTCTGGCTGATCTCCTTGACCTGCACCGTGGTGATGTTCGGGTCGGTACGGCTGGTGACGGCCTGGAAGATCGGTTCCAGCGGTTTGTAGACGGTGTCGGCCGAGCCGGTGACGGAGTCGGCGTTGGACAGGTTGGAGGCCAGCGTGCTCATGCGCACGGACTGGGCCTGCAGCGCGGAGCCGGCGATGTCGAAGATGGGCAGGTTGCTCATGGCTTATTGCCCCGTGATCGCGGTGAGCATGGAGCGCACCTTGGATTCGACGAAGCTCAGCGAGGCGCGGTATTCCAGCGCGGCGCGGCCGTAGGCGGCGCGTTCGGTGTCCGGGTCGACGGTATTGCCGTCCAGGCTGGGCTGGATGCCTTCCTTGGTGATCTGGAAGGGGTTCAGCCCGTTGCCGGTGAGGAAGTGCTGCTCATTGGTGGCCTGCATCAGGCCATTGCTGTCCAACCCCTGGGCATTGCGCAGGGCGGCATCGAAATCCAGGTCCTGGGCCTTGTACCCGGGCGTATCGGCATTGCTCAGGTTGCTGGCAATGAGCTTCATCCGCTGCTCGCGCAACGGCATGGCCTGGGCATGGACCCCCAGATAGTCGGAAATCAAGTTGGGCATGACGCACTCCCACGGGATGTTGCGGGGAGTGGTGCAAGTGCTATGCCAAAACCCGCCGCTGGCGGGTTTTGGTGGCGCATGGATAGGTGCCACGCAAGGCGTGGCACCTACGGATTGACGCGTTACGCGGCCAGGGCGACCTTGCGCAGGCGCTCCAGGACCAGGTCGGCCAGTTCGTGGGCGGAGTACTTGGCGACGAAGGCGTTGGCGCCGACCCGCTCGACCATGGCGTTGTTGAATACGCCGGACAGCGAGGTGTGAAGAAGCACATACAGGCCGGCCAGACCCGGGTGGCGACGGATTTCCGTCGTCAGGGTGTAGCCGTCCATGGCCGGCATTTCAATGTCGGAGATGACCATGGCGTAGCGCTCGGCGGGGTTCTCGCCCGAGGCATGGATCTGCAGCAGGTGGTCCAGCGCCTGCTTGCCGTCCGAGAGCAGGGTGGCCCCCACCCCCAGCTGGTCGAGCACGCTGCGGATCTGCTGACGGGCCACGCGCGAGTCGTCGACCACCAGCACCTGCAACTGCGGGGCGTCGGCGGGCATGGCCATGGAGGGGTCCAGCACCGCCTCGCCGCGGATCTGGGCAATGTCGGCCAGCACGCTCTCCACGTCGATGACCTGGATCAGCTCGCCCTGGAAACGCGTAACGGCGGTCAGGTAGCTGGATTCGGCCCCCAGTTCCGGTGGCGGGTGGATGTCTTCCACCGCGATGTTCACGATGCGCTCGACGCCACTGACCAGGAAGCCCTGGATGGAGCGGTTGAACTCGGTCACCACCAGGTAGCCCGGGGCCTTGTCGGCGTCCGGCTCGCGCTCGGGGTGGCCGATGGCCAGGCCCAGGTCGAGTACCGGAACGGAGCGGCCGCGAACGTCGGCCACGCCGGCGAACTGGCTGGGCAGGCCCGGGACCTGGAACAGGTCCGGCCGGCGCAGCACTTCCTGCACCTTGAAGACGTTGACGCCAAAAAGCTGACGTCCGCCCAGGCGGAACAGCAGCAGGGCGAGGCGGTTGTGGCCAGCCAGACGCGTCCGCTGGTCGATGCGATTGAGCAGGTCATGTGACATGGAGGAGGTATCGGCGTGCCCGGCGATCCCTTGAGCGCCGATTACGGCACAGCGCTTGCATGACCCCGGCCATGTGCCCTGTCCCTGGAGTCGCCATGCGTACTCTTGTCGTCACGCTTCTATTTATCGTCGCCGCTGTCGGCAGCCCCGTCGCGCAGGCTGCCGGTGCGTGGCAGCCGGTGGAGGCGATCCGCGCCGCCGCGCTGTCCACCCTGCCAGCGGGCAGCGAGGGCGAGACCACGCTGGATTCCGCGCTGCGGCTGCCGGCCTGCGGCCAGGCGCTGGTGGCGCAGCCCACCGCGACCAGCACGGTTGAGGTCAGCTGCCCGGATGCGGGGGGCTGGCGGCTGTTCGTACCGGTCAAGGTGCGCCGCAACCAGACCGTGCTGATCCTCAATCGCGGCATTGCCGCTGGAGAAACCCTCGGAGTGGCCGATATCACCACTGCGCAGCGTGACGCCGCCCGCATTGCCGGGGCGGCCCTGGCCGATCCGGCCGCCGCGGTCGGGCGGGTGGCGCGGCGGACGCTGGCGGCAGGCAGCCTGTTGTCGGCCAATGATCTGGTAGCGCAGCGGCTGATCCGGCGCGGCGACAGCGTTTCGCTGGTGTCGCGGCGGGGTGGGGTCGAGGTCCGGGTAGCGGGCAAGGCCCTGGCTGATGCCGGTGAAAATGAACGGGTGTCGGTCGAGAACCTGTCTTCACGCAAGATCGTGCAGGGTACGGTCGCTGCCACCGGCGACGTTTTTGTGACGCGCTGAGCAGAAAACTGAATCCGGGCTCAAAAGTGGAAAAAAACCGCAAAAGCCCCTAAAGATGGCGGTCCCCGTGCCGTTATCCCTTGTGAACGCAATTCCCCAGGACAAACCCATGAGCCAGAAAATCGACGGCAACCTGCAGGCCACCGCCCATCTGCGCAGCATTGCGCCGGGTAACAAGCCCAGCGTCAGCACCGATTCCCCGGCGCGCCCGGTGGACGCCGCTGCCAGCCTCAAGCTGACCGGTGAAGCCACCAGCCTGCAGGCGCTGCAGCGCGAACTGAGCACCGCCCCGGCCATCGACGCGAACCGCGTGCAGGCCGTGCGCGAGTCGCTGCAGAACGGCACCTACAAGATCAACCCGGACGCCATTGCCTCGCGCATGCTCGAGCTGGACCAGCAGCTGCAGGGATGAAGCCGGCGATGAGCGAGCCATTGCAGCGCCTGAGCGATGCCTTGGACGTCGAGCGCCAGGCATTGGTGGACCATGATGTGCCTGCCCTGATCCGCGCCACCAGCGCCAAGCTGGAGGCCCTGCGGGCGCTGGAAGGCACCCCGCCGCTGGGCCATGCCGAGCGGCTGCAGGAACTGGCCGAGCGCAACCGCGCCAACGGTGTGCTGCTGGCCCGCCGCCGGCGCGAAGTGAACTGGGCACTGCGCCAGCTGGGCCGCAGCGAGGAATCCTCGGCCTACGACGCCAAGGGTCAGTCCAACACGCTGCACACGCGCCGCCCCCTCGCGGTGGCGTAAGCGCGGGCGGGTGCGCGTCACCCGCATCTTCTGAACGCGGTTATATTGGGCATCGGTTTCAACTGCCCCCATCGACCGTGCCCACACCCAACACCTTTGTCACCGCGGCGTTGCCGCCGCAGCCGGTTCTGCTGGCCCTGTTCGAGCAGATCAACGAAGGCGTACTGCTGTTCCGTGAGGACGGCACGATTGCGATGGCCAACGCGGCGGTACGCGGCATGCTGGGCCCGGCCGAGCGCGAGGCCGGCGTAAATCCTGCGAACTGGCTGCGCCAGTTGCTGCCGCCGGACGCACTGGAGCATGCCCGCAGCCATGGGCACTGGAACGGCAGCCTGCCGGTGGGCGAGCGCATGGTGATCGCCCACGTTTACTTCCACGACGATGGTGGGCAACGGCATTACCTGGCGTTGTTCCGCCGGATCGAGGGCCAGGAAGACTACGAGCGCGAACTGCAGCAGCGCCATGCGGAGCTGCGCCAGGCCTATCTGCGCCTCAACGGCACCCAGGAAAAGCTGCTGCAGTCGGAAAAGATGGCCTCGATCGGCCAGCTGGCGGCGGGCGTGGCGCACGAGATCAACAACCCGATCGGCTACGTGCACTCCAACCTGGGCAGCCTGCAGGAATACCTGCGCAGTCTGTTCACGGTGATCGAAGCCTACGAGCGCGCATTGCGGGCACCAGATCCGAAGGCGTTGATTCCGGAAATCGACGACATCCGCAACCGTTTCGATATCGACTTCATCAGCCGCGACCTGCCGCAGCTGATGGCGGAATCCCGCGAGGGGATCGAGCGGGTGACGCGGATCGTGCGCGACCTGAAGGACTTCTCGTACTCGGGTCGGGATGAGTCGTGGAAGCTGGTGGACCTGCATGCGGGCCTGGAATCGACGATCAACATCATCTGGAACGAGCTGAAGTACAAGGTCGAGCTGAAGCGCGAATTCGGGCAGCTGCCGCTGGTGGAATGCCTGCCGTCGGAGTTGAACCAGGTGTACATGAACCTGCTGCTCAACGCCGGCCATGCGATTGCCGAGCGCGGCACGATCACGGTGCGCACGGGTGTGGACGGCGATACGGTATGGGTGGAGTTCGAGGACACCGGCGGTGGCATTTCGCCGGAGCTGCGCCAGCGCATCTTCGATCCGTTCTTCACCACCAAGCCGGTCGGTAGCGGCACCGGCCTGGGCCTGTCGATCTCCTACAGCATCGTCAACAAGCACCACGGTCGCATCGACCTGGACAGCACCCCCGGCGTGGGCTCGAAGTTCCGCCTGGTTCTGCCGATCAAGCAGCCGCGGTAATGTCTACGTAGAGCCGGGCAGAGCCCGGCGACACGTAAGGCCTGCAATCAAGGCTCGTCTTCAGCGGCTACCGGCGGCGCGGTGTTGGCGCGGCGTTGTTCTTCGTGGGTGCGGAAGGCCTGGTGGATGTGCTTGCGCAGTTCGTCGTCGTTCCAAGGCTTGGTCAGGAAGCGGTAGATCGCGCCGCGGTTGATGGCGTCGGTGACGGTGTTGAGGTCGGTGTAGCCGGACAGCACCAGGCGGATGGTGTCCGGGTACAGCATCTTCACCCGGCCCAGGAACTCGGTGCCGCTCATGTCGCTCATGCGCTGGTCGGACAGGATCACCTGCACGTCGTTGATCGCCAGCAGGTCGAACGCATCGCGGACGTTGCCCGCCGCCAGAATGCGGTAGCCGTCGCGGCGGAACAGGCGCACCAGCGAGCGCAATACGTTTTCTTCGTCGTCCAGCAGCAGCAGCGTACGGTCCGGACGGGTTTCCGCGAACGCCTCCGGTCGCAGGTAGCGGCGACGCAGGGTCATGCCGGCCGCGTCGGCCGACATCGGTTCGCCGAACAGATAGCCCTGGAAGACGTCGCAGTCGTTGCGGCGCAGGAAGCCCAGCTGGGCCTGCGATTCCACCCCGTTGGCAATCACCGTCATGCCCAGCTGGTGACCCATCGCGATGATGGCGCGCGCAATCGCCGCCTCGCGGTTGCCCGCTGGTGCGCTTTTAATGAAGCTGCGGTCGATCTTCAGCTTGTCCACCGGGTAGCGGACCAGGGCGCTCAGGCTCGAGTCGCCGGTGCCGAAGTTGTCCAGGCTCAGGCTGATGCCCTCGTTGCGCAGATTCACCAGCGTTTCGTGAACGAAGTTCACATTGTTGGTCAGTGCGCTTTCGTTGATCTCCAGCGTCAGCATGTGCGCCGGCACGCCCAGCGTCTGCATCATCGCCATCACCTCGGCGAAGAAGTTCGGACGCAGCAGCTGCAGGGTGGAGACGTTCACCGCGATGGTGAAATCGTCAAAGCCCTGGTCGCGCCACTGCCGCGCCTGCTTCAGCGCGCCTTCCAGCACCCAGGTGCCGATCTGCACGATGATGCCCAGCCGCTCGGCGGTGCGCATGAAGCGCTCCGGCACCAGCATGCCCAGGGTCGGGGACTGCCAGCGCAGCAGCGCTTCCATCCCGACCACGTGACCGTCGCGCGCGCTCACCAGCGGTTGATAGCGCAGCTTCAGCTCGCCATTGGGAATGGCGTCGACGATCTGCCGCGCGATGATGCTTTCGCTGTGCGCGCTGGACGGCGTGTTGACCGCATGGATGCGCACCGCGTTGCCACCTTCGCGCGCCGCCTGGTGCAGGGCGTCTTCGGCGTGGTCCAGCAGGCGCGATGGCTCGCTGGCGTGCTCCGGGCACAGGCTCACGCCCAGCTTGCCGGTCATGAACAGGGTGTAGGGCAGGACCGACAGCGGCAGCTCCAGCTGCTGGCGGATTTCTTCGGCCAGGTCGTCAGGCAGCGGCAGGTCGCCGGTGCGCGGTACCGCAATCAGGAACTCATCGCTGCCATGTCGCCACAGCTTGCCGCGCCCGCGCAGGTGGTGCTGCAGGCGCTGGGCGATCAGGACCAGCGCCTGGTCGCCCACTTCCGCGCTCATGTTCTCGTTCACCGAGGCGAAGTGGTCGATGTCCACATGCATCAGCATCAGCGGGGTTCCGCCAGATGCAGCCTCGTGCACCATCGCCTGCAGTTCGGGATTGCCCGCGCCCAGGCGCGCCGGCGCGTCCTCGATGCTGACCAGGGGCAGGGAAGGGTTCCACATGACTCAATGTTCCAAAGTTTCAGGGGTGACCGTGCCGTCGCTGCGGTACGGCAGGTAAAGGTCGATCAGGGTGCCGGCACCGTGCGCCGACTCGATTTTCAGCGTACCGCCCACGCTTTGCGCGCGCTCTCGCATCACGATCAGGCCCAGCCCGCGCGGACCATCCGGGTCGAAGCCTTCGCCGTCGTCGCGGACCTGCAGGTGCAGGCCGTGGTCATCGACGTCGTGCAGCTGCACGTGGACCTGGCTGGCGCGGGCGTGGCGCAGCACGTTGGTCAGGCTTTCCTGGGCGATGCGGAAACAGGCCTGCTCGATGTCGTTCTGCGGGCGGCGCGGCAGCGTCTGGATGTCCGGCAGCAGTTCGATGCTGCCGGAGCGGAACAGCATGCCGGCCTGCCAGCGCAGCGCTGCTTCCAGTCCCAGCGCGTCCAGCTGCGGCGGACGCAGCAGGGTGGAGATGTCGCGCACCTTGGACACCGTGGCATCGGCCAGATGGATGATCTGCTGCAGATCCTCGCTGCGGCGCTGCGCATCGTCTTCGTCGCGGGCGGCAAAGGCGGACAGCTTCATCGCCGTGATCGCCTGGCCGATGTCATCGTGCAGGTCGCGGGAGATGGCCCGGCGCTCGTCTTCCTGCAGCGAGAACAGACGCCCGGCCATGGCCTGCAGTTCGCCGTTGCTGGTTTCCAGCGCCTGGCGGATGCGTTCGGGCTCGCTCAGGTCACGCACGATCAGCAGTTTGCAGTTGCGCCCGCCATAGCGGACATCGCCCACTGCCAGCCCGGCCTGGAAGCAGTGGCCATCGAGCCGCCGCATGCCGATCACTTCGCCCGCGCCGGTGCCGGGAAGGGGGATGGTGGCAAACAGCTGGGCGCGCACCCGCGACAGGTCGCGTGCCTCCACCAGCGCCGAAAGCGGCTCGCCCAGCAGTGTGTGCTGCCCGTAGCCGAACTGCGCGGCGGCACACGCGTTGGCATACAGCACGTGTTCGTCAGAGAGGATGACCACCCCGTCGGGCAGCACCCGGACCAGTTCGCGGAACTGCTCCTCGCGCTCGCGCAGCAGGCGTCGCGACTGTTCGCGTTCGGTGACGTCCTGCAGCGTGCCCAGCACCCGCGGTCGGCCGGCATCATCGGTACCGCTCTCGGCGCGCAGATGGACCATCAGGGCACGGCCATCCATCGCCAGCAGCGGCAGCAGCACGTCAATCTGGACCTGCTCGCCACGCATGTCCTGCAGCAGCTGTTCGCTCAGCGCGGCAGTGGAGGAATCGGCGGGCACC
>ENA-OWLM01000733-OWLM01000733.1-metagenome-genome-assembly--contig:-NODE-733-length-12376-cov-3.824608_pt1 | contig 12376 bp, 16 predicted proteins | sample MGYA00245349_ERZ651102 | MGnify/ENA primary metagenome ERZ651102 (study PRJEB26857, sample SAMEA4031759) | metagenome | biome: human; feature: oral; material: saliva | place: Philippines | collected 2014... | reverse complement strand
ATAATTTTGCAAAATGCTTGACAATCATTTTTGATTAGTATATAATGGTTATAATAAGAAACCAAGGAGAAAAAGAAAATGAAAGTAACATTTAAACTTGTCTATAATTGGACTAAATACGCACCAAACAAGAAACATTTTTACCGTTATGATTCAGCTAGTAAGCGGGCGGAAAATTTTGTAAAACTATCATTCACTAAGTCATCAGCAATGGACTATAAAACGATTCTAGCACGACTTAAAACAGAATTAGGGTTAAACATTAACCCCGCTTATATTCTATGGTTTGACGGTAAGCATTATCAACACTTAGGAAAGGACGGTTTGCCTTATGCTCGCTAAATTTGAAATAATACTAGATAAGGAAGAAATTTTAAAAATTCATTGTATAGGCAAGGTAAAAGAAGAAAACCTTGAAAATGAAAAAGAAAGACTTTTAAAACATGGATTTTCAGAAATAAACTATTTCAGAAAGCGTGATATAGTGATTATTTTTGAAGAAATTAGCAATTTAAAAAATTCAGATTATAAGCACTTGTGCTTAGATTCAGCTTTTAAACGATACATACAAGGAAGGGAAACTTATTAGATGAAAGAACTTGAAAAAATCCAGCCTTCACAATTAGAAAGGGCTAGAAAGATTGTTAGAAAATACTATTTTAAGGGTTCACCGTATTCAGACCCTAATTATATTTTTAATCATTTTAGGTGTAAAATTGAAGATATAGAAAACTTTGAAGTTTATGATTATAAATTATTAGAATGTTATCCACAATATATGAGTGACGGTTCAAAAGGCTACAACGTTATTTTAGAAGTCACTTATTTATCAGTAGAAAGGGAAATTTATTTTTTGAGGTATTAAAACATGAAACAATCTTACAACCGATTAAACAAAAAAGGGCGCTTCTTATTTTGGTGGTTTATCATTTCACAATTAATCACTATCACCACTCTTTTAGTATTAATGATTTTTAACTATAATTTCATAGCTTTAAAAAATCAAATTTCAACGCAAGAAACTACTATCAAAAAGCTAAAAAAGGCAAACGATAGCAACACCGCTTCTATTTTGCGCATTGTGTCACAATTAGAAAATAACGGGGGTTAAAATTATGGATAGAGAAACAGCTTATTTCTATGAAAACTTAATTAGAAAACAAGTTGAAGATTTGAAAGAATTATCTCTTAAATCTTCAAGGGGTGTTATAACACCCGATAATCTGGTTATATACACCGCTTCTTATTGCCTTCAACTGATTCATAAAATGGTGAAGAATTACCCCGCTGGTTATCCTAAAACTCACTTACAAGAAATAGAAAAACTCACTAAATCTTACTTAATCACTAACTTTGATAAACAAGTAACAAACTTTAAGCAAGTTGAAGACTATCTAGCAGATAGATTGAAAGTTATTGAACCCGTTCTTTCGGCTCTTTGCTCTATTGCCCTTGATAACCCCGAAGATAACGCTTATCAGATTATTTCAAAATATAAAGAAAGCTAGTAGAATTTTCTACTAGCCTTTTTGTTTCTTTTAAATAACTGTAATAAGTCCGTCTGGTTGCGTTGTGAAGCTTGGTTTGTCTGCCATTGTTCCGTCTGATTTAACGAAATACCAGCCCTCGCCATACTTGACAAATTGATTTGAAACCATGTTACCACGCTCGTTTGTCAAATAGTACCATTCATTTTTATATTTAACCCAGCCCGTAACCATAGCGCCCGAACTGTCAAGGTAAAACCATTCAGAACCAACTAAAACCCAGCCCGTAGCCATTGCACCGCTTTCAGTTAGATAATACCATTTTTCCTTGTCTTTCAGCCATTGAGAAGTTAAGCAATAGCCTTCAGCATTGAAATAGTACCAATAACCCCCGATTTTTTCCCATTTACTAAACGGAAACGAACCATTATCACGTTTGAACCACCAGCCTTTACTGTCTTCTTTCCATGTTCCAGCCGTTCTTGGTTGGGTGTCTTCTTCATCATCAAGTAACACGATATTTTTATCAAATGGATTGCTTGAATATTGCCACCAGCGAATGCCGTCCATACTTGGAAAATATTCAAAATCTGCTTGACCGTCATTTAAACCATAGCCCGCTATCCATAGCGAATTTGGGAAACGTTCAATAATCTGTTCATAATATACATTGTTAAGCGTGAAAGGTTTATAGCTATAATAAATAGGTGTATAGCCCGCTTCTTCGATTAGTTCCATAAATCGTAAGCAAGCGTTTGTGTTTGCTTGCTTATCCCCGCTTGCGTGGTCTTCATAGTCTAAAACAAGATATTTAACAGATTGAAAAACATTATTAATAAAATACCGTGCTTCTCGTTCTGCTTCTTCCACGTCCCCACCAAACCAAGCGAAGTGATAGAAGCCCACGGGGTTGCTCTGGTTTGCTTGGTCTTGGGCGCAAGGGTTTATATAAGTTGTGCTTTCAGAAATCTTGATAATGGTGTTAGTAGTTCCCATTTGCTCCATGATTCCTTGGATATTGTATCCATTGTGACTTGATACATCAATAAATAAATCATTCTTTTTCATTGTCTTTCACTCCTTTAAATTCATTGAAAAGGTCTTGACCTTCTTCTAATTTTTCAGTATAGCGTTTTAGTTCAGCTTGCACCCGTGCTTTCATGAAGTTTGGGATAAATACACCCATAACCGCAAGATTCTCAATAATTGACAAAACATAGTATAAATTAATGATAATTAGTAAAATTTGCCCGAAGGTCATTGCATGAATATAGGCAAGGAAGACCGCCACAAAATAATAAAATAAAAGGGTGAGTGTATGCTTGATAACACCTTTTAAACCCGTCCAGCTATCCGCCACTTTCCATTTCCAAGCCTTTAAAAATCCGGAAATGAAATCGAATAGAATAAGCACGAAAAGAAAAATAATATAATCGCTTTTAGCGGTTTCTACCATAAGGTTAAATAACATGAGAAATTACCTCCATAAAGTTGTTTTTGCTTTCTAAGTCTTCATAAATAAACATATTTTGAAGATACAATTTTTTAAGTGTTTTTCCAAGCGGGCTATTTTTGTTTAAGAAAATATAACCGTCTTCTACTTGGTTTGGCTCTAAACAATAAGCGTTTAAGTTCTTATCGTAGCCTTTTGCGATATAGACCATATTATCTATATAATAGCCCGTCAAATAGCTATCATTTACATAGAAACTATAAAGCCTTGATTTAAGACCCTTAATTTTTGAAATATTTTTATCATTTTTAATCTGAAATTCATTGTTAGCAACTGATTCATAAATATTTGATTTACTAAGCAATTTAAAAAATCCTGTTTCTTTTTCTTCTTCGCTTGTAAATGCAGAATGGGGCGGGAACTCCAAAAGGGTCGCATAGCTTTTTAAATTGTAAAAGCGTTTTCCCGTATCGTTGTAAAATTTCAGAAAGGCAAAATAAGGGTTATTAAAATTACACGCGTTAGATAATAGGTAAGCATGACAACCGTCCCGCCTTCGAAATACCGAAAAGATGAAATTTAATAAAGCGTTTACCTCATTATCTAAGTACCGTTTTTTACTTGCGGGGTCTATCAAGACCTCATCATATAAAATGCTCATGACTTCATCATATTCAGACCCTTTCAAGTCCACCCAAGTAGAAAGGCTCTTCAGATAACAAACTATTTTCCCATTTAAGATTATTTTAGTGGTTGATAATATTAAGGTGTTTTCTTCCTTAGCCATGTTATCGCATGAAAAAATTATCTTTGTGTGGATTTTAGAAGCATCTGACTCTAAAATTTTAAAGTTTGTAAAAACTTGGCTTAATAATTCTGTTGTAAAAAATTTATCTTTATCTATTCGGTCAAGTTCTGACTTGTTCCGTCTTAAATAGATAAATTGTTCCCCTTTTTCAATAAATCGTTTTAACAAGTATTTTTTCATTGAAAAGGTTTTACCGATTCCCCGCCCACCTATAACAAAATTCAAATACTGATTATAGCTTAGCATCTTTTGGGGGTTGTACCATTTTTCTATTGTTTCAGTCATAAAAAGAAAATACCTCCTTTCTTTCATTATATCATACTTTTAAAAGTTTGGATTGTTTTTCATCAAGTCAAATAAAACGCTATCATCTTTATTATATTCATAATTCCAGATTCTCACCCCAGATTGAAAAATAGCCATTAAACTGTTCATGTGTGATTGATTAGCTTGTAGCGTTGTAAGGTTAACCGTTATCATTTTTAGATAGTTAAATTTCTTTCTATTTGTCATAACACCCAGTGCATCATTTGAGAAGATATTGACTAAGACACCATAGCATTTTATATAGTCATTCGCTCTACTTAAAATCTCTTTTTGTGCCAGAGAAATTTTCCAGAAAATATCTGTTAAATTGTTACCAGTTTGGAAAGATAAGTCATTCCCTATCTGTTGCACGCTTATAGGCTGGTTTTGTAAATCGGCAAGGGTTGAATTATAAGCCCTTATAGATTGGTCTAGTCCAATTTTCGCTTGCATATTAGCAAGGGCGTTACTTTGGCTATTTAATTTATTAGCGCTTTCAGTAAAGCCCGCTTGTACTTGTCTATTCTGGTATTCTCGCATAGCGTTGTAAGTGCTCATGCCACCTGTAAAGACATTAGAAACCGCCCCGCCTATATCACCAGAAAGGGCTTTTCCTATCACATCAGCGGTTGCACCTATACCAGTACTCCATTGATTGAGGTTAGCCGTGTCAACTGCATATTTTGCGTTATAGGTTGATTGTTCATTGGCTAAGTTTACCTTGCTGGTTGACAAGTCTATATTTTGTTTTAACATTTCTTTATTTTCTTTAAATGTTAATTGTGTGTGCTCCATTTGATTTTTATGGGTTTGAATGTAAGAAGCTTCTGCATCATTCAAAATAGCAACGTTTTTTCCCGTAACATCATTTAAGCCATATTTGAAATGTTCGGGGTTATTTTGCGCCCACTTGTCAAAAGAAATTAAACTGTAAATATCTTCTTTAACGTAGTTTTGATTATTGCTATTATTATATTTTAAGAAATTAATATGCACTTGGTTATTATCCCCAAGGCTTCCCGTGGTGATAATCTTATATTTATGTTCGGGGTCTAAGTCTTTTGGAAAAAATTGTGGTTGGTAAGCGTAAGAGTTTCCGTAGATATCATACATTTCAATTTCAGTAAATTCACTATTTAATAGTTGAAACTCCACATCAAGCGACGGATTCTTTTTATAGTTCCTTAAATTTTCTTGTATGCTTTCATAAGCCAGTAACAAAAGGTTAGGAACTTCATACTCATTAGGTTGAAAATTAAAGAACCCGTCAACCTCAATTAGTAAAGCTTCCACATCAAAAGCGCTGGTGTTAACTGAACCGTTACCCGTTACCGTCCCGCCTGTGTCACCTGTAACCGTACCTACAACATCACCAGAAACAAGTTCGGGCGGGTAGATAATGCTTTCTATGTTGTCAGTACGTTCAAGCCCCGTTCTTTCCATAGTATAGCGCCCATAGTCATAGTTTTGGTCGATAACATCAAATGAACTACTTGAAACGCTTGATATAACACCCGTATGCCCCCAGATATTGCTTGCAGTTGGTTTCCAGTTAATGATTGCCCCAGCTTTTAAATCTGAAAAACTCGGGTCATAAACCACTTGCCAGCCATAGCTTGCCCAGTCATAGTCACCCCCGATATTGCTTGCGCTCATACCTCTACGCTGGTCGCTTCCGTCTGCTTGTCTTCCGTTTCCGTTCGGGTTTGGGGTGTTAATCCCACCCCCAATATTGCAACCACCTAGCAACTCAGAATATAAAGCCACTAACCCGTAACATTCCCCAGAACCTATGCTTGTGCCTACTTTTGACTTGATAACGTTTAGCGCTTCAAGTGTCTTTTTAGCTTCTGTCATTGTTTAACTTCCCTTTCTTAATTCGTCCTCAACCGTTGAAAGCCAATTTTCAGCCCCAGCGATTCGCTCAGCTTCCTTATACTCTACACCTTCCCAGTTATACATGAAATCGCTTGCATTGTTTCCAGCACTAGCGCTTGATTTTGCGATACGTTGGAAAGTTTCTGCTCGGGGTTCTTCATTCATGAAATTAAATTGAAGGCTAAAATCCCAAACTGATTTTCCTTTATCGCTTGCGTATTTGATAAGGGCTTCACATCTTGGTCCAGTCCATTGTCCTATACCCATACCAATCCAGTGTTGACCGTCTGACCCTCTATATCCTGATTCATTTAATGAAATGGTGTATAGTCCAGCAAAAGCGCTCCAGCTTCCAACAAGATTTTCAGCAGTTGGAAGACTTGCCATTTTATCGTACTCGTAACCAGTCGCATAATCTGCTTCATACTTTTTAGCAGTTACACCACTTTCAGCCGAAAAGTTCCCGATGATGCCAGCGATACCCGTAGCGGTTGCATCTGGTACAAGCTTTTTAATCAACCTTGTTACTAAGCGCACTCGGTTTTCTTCGGTTGAAATATCCCCGCTATCTTCGGTTAGTGAACCACCGCCCCCGCTTCCACTTGCGCTGGTTGGTCGATAGTTTCTACTATTTTTAGAGCCGATTTCTTGAACCGTTGCGGTTATGTTTGTTAAAATTTCAATGTATTTCTTTCCGTCTTCTTCTTTCTCACGGTATTTGATACCAATATCACGGGAAAGATACATATTAATAATCTGGTTTACGGTTGTACCGCTATTTTCTTTAAGACCGAATAAATGACGGTATAAGTTAGCCAGATAAAAGGAAGGATATTTCTTTCCGTATAAAATAAAAGGCTTCGTTGTACCCGTTTTCAAGTCAACGGGGATAAAGAAATATTTAAAAGATTTTTGCATTCCTGAAAAGGTCATATTGTTTGGGCGCTTGGTCTTGGTTGTTAGATTTATGGTTGGTTTAGCAACTACTACAAGCCATTCTGTCTTAATGCCCACTTGCCCAGCTTTTGCGGGGAACTTCGTCCCAGCTTGGAAGCCTTGAACACTATCCCTTAAATTTTCGATTGAGTTTTTAAGGGTTTCTTGTTCAATCTGTCCGATAACTTGCCCCGTTTTTAGTTCTTGCTGGTAAGTGTTCCAGACATCAATTTCATAAATCAACTCAGTTGTGCCTTCATTCTGATAAATACAGTCGAAGATAAAAGCGTAGTAAGTCCGCCCGTTATTGATAAAGCGCATATAGGTTGCCTTTTCAAATTCTTCAACCCGTCCAGAAACATAAATAGACCCGTTACGCTCAATATATTGAAAATCGTCCCGTTTGTAAATCAAGTCAATATGCTTGTTTGGTTTTGTGAAAAAGTCTTCCATAGCACCCAGCGTTTCAAAATTAATAACATTCGCATAATCATTTTTGAAAGGTGACTTGGTATATACCCAGATTCTCGTTTTTTCTTTCATTTTCTTACCTCTAAAATAAAGGGAAGGGATAACCCTTCCCGTTTTTAATCAGTTCCCATTTTCCCTTGTCCTAGCCATTTGCCAGCTTTTCGGATTTTATGAGATGCAGAACCTTCTTTATTGATAGCGTTAAAAGGTTGGTTGCTTTTGTCTTGCCAGCTTCCAGACCTACGCTTAAAGAAACCACTTGCACGATTCAAGCTTTTAAACACTCCAGCTTTACGGATTGCCCACGGTTTAATGGATTTTTTGAAATTATTATATAGGAAAATACCCACATAAAAATTATTGTTATCAAATTCACCATTTGGGTAAGTAACGTTAATATTTAACGCACTAGCACTAGAGCGTTCTTCGGGTAAAACGGTAACAGTAAACTCTTGAACCGCTTCGGTATTCTTAATCACTTCATCAGTTGTAAGCCCGTTAAAAGTCCAAATAGTTTTCCCATTTACTTTTATATCATAGTTAACACGATAACCAGCATTATTTGAAACACGTTTAGACCACCAGAATAAAGCCTTTACCCTTATTTTAGCGGTGATAGAATTATCGGGGTTTGTCCGTTGTTCGATAACTTCCACGGATTGCCCCCAAAAACGCATACTTGCCCAGATTGACGGGTCATTATGCCCATATTGAATGTAAGTAGTGTTTCCGTTAGTCATATAACCGTAATCAGTATCAGACCTTAAAAAGTGCCAAGCGTTCGCATAAGCTTCCGTCCAAGCGGGAACACCCGTTCCAAAATTTTCTATGTTGGCATTTGTGCTTGTTGAAAATCTTAATTCTAAAGCCATTAAATACCACCCGCCAAGTCATTTTCAGATTGTCCGCTATTTGTACGGATAAAGCTTTCCCCGTCTGGTGTGCCACCAAAAATATTAATGTTACCAGTCGCAAGGTTGCGCCCGTCTTTAAAGTTACCTTTAAGACCACCAGACCACGCACCAGAATTTTCAAGGTTTGAAATAATCTTTGTCAACGTATCTTTTAAATCGTTGTTTTTGGTTGCTTGGTCTTGAATTTGTCTTGTAAGGTCTTCTTTGTCCCGTTGTCTAGCTTGTTTTTCTTGTTCTAGCTTTTCTTTAAGATTATTGATTTCACGGATTCGGTCTTGTTTTTCCGTATCTAATTTTTGATTGAAACGGGTTTCAAGTTCTTGTAAATCACGCTCAATTTTTTCCTTTAAGTTTCTGATTTCACGGTCAATATAAGGCTTGATAACACGTTCATAATACTTATCAGCCTTACCAGTAAACCAGCGGTCAGCTTCTTCACTATCCATATACCGTTTAATGAGAAGCGGGACAAGGGTTTCAAGTAGTTCTGTAATAGCGTTTTTAAAGTCTTCAAATTCGCTTTCTAATGCCACAAAATCATCTAGTAATTGCTTGAAAGCCCTTTGAAGCCATGCAATTAATTCATAGATTGAGTTAGCATTATCGAAGCTTGTAGGTAATTCTGGTATAAGTCCCCAGCGCTCCACCCAGTAACTAGAATAACGCCCACGGTAATTTTTAAAAAATTCTTCTTTAAATTCTTCGGGATCCATGTTTTAAAATCCTTTCTTATAGTTCATCATAATGTAACGGTTGTGCAGTGTTTCCAGTTGTAATGTGTGAGTCATAAGTACCCTCTAAAGTATTAAGGTCAATAGTAGGTTCTTCATATAAATCACCAAAAACTATACTTTTTACAATTAAATTTGAAACAGTCTTTTTAAAATACATATTTACTGAAACAGTTTCACGAGATATTTCATAAGAAGAATAAATACCTTTTTTAATGTTTTTAAACTCAAAAGTTCCCGTAGGTACTGATAAGAATACAACTGTTTCTGTATTATCAGTGTTTAAACAAATAATAGTGATATATGCTACTGTATCATCTGGTCTTATTGGAAGATGTAAAATAGCATTATTAATATTATCTATTTTATCAATAATAAATTTTTGTGGAAGCATACCTATTAATTCAGTTTTTACCTGATTTGTTTTTGTGTCCACTAGCTCCTTAACCTTGCTATCGTTAAGGGTTAGCGTATCGCCCGCCTTGTCAACCGTTACCAGTTCCCCACCGTTAAGCGTAAGCGTTGAAGCTGGTGAACCCGTTCCACTTCCTAGTTCTTTCTTTAAAGCTTCGGTTTTGCTTTCCACAAACTCTTTCACCTTGCTATCATTAAGAGTAAGGGTATTTTCAGTTTTTTCAACTGTTACAAGTTCCCCGCTTGTCAATGGAAACTCTCTTAAATCTTGCGCAAGGTTTACGCTCTTTTGCTCGTCTGGTACGCTTCCACTTGTTGAAGTGGTTGCTTGAATGAAAGGAACACTAGAACTTACATTATTTAACTTGTCCTTATCAGCGTTTAGCTTTAAGTCCATATCGTAATTTTTATCAAGGTCTAAATCTGCTAAGGATTCTTTACCCTTGATTGTTACTGATTGGATGCCTTGCGGGATTCGTTTCTGAAATGTAATAATGGAACTAATCGCCCGTACTAGTTTTGTTGATTTAACCATGTTCTTTTACCTCGTTATTTTCATAAATTTGAATGGAAGACCCATATAGTTTTTTTAATTCATAGAAATATAAGATACAGTCTTCAAGTAGTTTCTTTTTCTCTTTTGTCAAACCCTTCTTATTAAATACTAGCAAGGTCAATCCATGCACCCGCTTAGTTTTTTCAAGGTGTTTGGTAAAGAAAAGCTTCATCATGTCTAAAGCAGTTGAAACACGGGCGCAAGGCTCATTATTTTCTAATGAATGCCCCGTGCATTCAACGGTAAACTGATTTTCTGCTTCAGATAGTGAAATTTTTATCATAATGTTTCATGCCCTCTTTCTGCGGTCATTAATAGCCTTTTCTCACCCTTAAAGTTGTTTGTTACCACAATTTTAAAGCTAGACCAGTCTATTAATAGATTGTTGCGCCTTGTTTCATCAAGGTTTGTAATTTCTGCTTGATAGTTAGGTGTGACAATGACCCCATTGTCCCAATGTGTTAATTGGTTGATAAGGGGAACACTTGAAAAGTAATTATTATCATCAATCACCCGCCCGAAACCTTTAAGCCTTGATTTTGAAACAAGCTTATCATAAGAATAATAAGCGCCCACGATTTTAAAGCGAATATATAGAATGGCATTCGCTTCAAGGGGTTTTGTAGTCTTTTCAATGCCCCAGCTTGCCCCTTCATTGCTCTTAAAGTGATAACTGATAGGCTTCAACTTAATGAAAAGGTTGTTTAAATCGCCTAAGCGTTTACTATCTTTCTTGATATAGTAAAGACCGTCTTTATCTGGTTGAAATTCGCCCAGATTGTAAAGTGTTAGTTCTTCCAGTGTACTGTCATATTTTAGTATCTTGGAAGCGGATAAATCCTTCATGGTGTAACTCCTTTCTATTAAAAGACTTGTAAGAATAGCTTATCACAAATATTGAAAATCTGAAATTGTAAATCAGTAAGAGAAGCATTATTCTGCAAGCGGTCAGCAAGGCTAGACCCAGACCAGCCAGAAACATTTGAAGTGCTATCAGCGTTATTTTTCTGGTGATTTTCTACAAGATTATTAGCGTATTCAATCACCCCGTATTTTTCAGTAAATAAAATTTCTTTTCGTTCTTGCGGTCTTGTTTCAACGATTTGAAGGGCTTGTCCGTCCCCTTTTTGATTGCCCACCGTGTCAATATTCATTGACTTGTTGAGTTCTTCAACTGTTTTAGTTCTTAAATCTGACAAGTGTTTGAATAAGTTAAAGCATTCATTGTTGAAGGTTTCTTCAAGCGCAATTTGAAAGCGGGCAAAAGTTTCAAGACCAATTTCACGATTATAAAAATGCTTGCAAAATTCTTTCTTAAAGTCATCATTGACAAAGGGGTTTAAGTGCATATCCTTAAATAATTCGTTATAGGTCTGGTCTATAATCTTGTTATAATGAAGAAAATTTCCGTCTTCATCAAGTGCCAGCCCGTCCAGTTGATTGGTAACGGGGTTTCTATACCGTGATTTAAGAAAACGCTCAATGGTTGTTGTAGTGTGGTTTTGTGTCATTGGTAAGCCTTTCTAATCGGGGTCAATCGTTTGAATGCCTTCACTTTCCAAGTCAAGCGCCACTCTATCAAGGTTGAATTGTTGGATAGTTTCAGCGGGTTTCACGTTGATATTTAAGCCATAACAAGCATTAATCAATTCAACCGCTTTCCGTCTTGACTTCCAGCCAACTTCAATATTTGCAGAAATGACACCGTTGTTTGAAATAGCTTCGGAAACCACTAGGCGCTCTTTCTTGTCGCTTGGGTTGTTGTTTATCCCGATAAACGTAAGAAGCTGGTTCATAACCCTTAACTTTTCATCGTGAAGCTTATCTAAAAGGTAAGGGGCATCAGTTCGATAGACTTGTAAATAGTCTGAAAGTTGTTTGAAACTGTCTTGCCCGTCCTTGTCCTTTTGCTTGTTCAAATAAACCACGGGTTCAAAGCTTGAAATTTTATTGAAAATATTTTTAAGAGAAAGCACGCTTTTTTCATCTACCAAAACAAAAAACGGTGTGATTTGGGCGTTTCTGTTTAATTGGATTGTCATTTCAATATCTGCCAGCTTTTCGCAAAATAGTGTAATATAAGCAATATAAGGTTCATAAAAATTATTGTTCGGGATAACGATACAAGGGCACTTGCCTTTTGTATCCTTCAATAGTTCAAATTCTGCCTTATTATAAGCGATATTTCTATCTTTAAAGCGGGTATTAGATGAAGCATTCACGGGAATATAAGATAAAGGCAAGTCATAATAATTAAGCTTTTGCCCTCTTGTCCCGCCTTGAAGAATGTATCCTAATTCATCATCTTCAAAAAATGCAACGTGTCCATTTTCAATTAATTTTCTTTCAAGAAAAATTTCATCAATTTCATTGGGCAAGTTTTCCCATGTGAAATAGTTTACAATAATATTATAGAAATAAT
>ENA-OWLM01000731-OWLM01000731.1-metagenome-genome-assembly--contig:-NODE-731-length-12393-cov-4.628465_pt1 | contig 12393 bp, 9 predicted proteins | sample MGYA00245349_ERZ651102 | MGnify/ENA primary metagenome ERZ651102 (study PRJEB26857, sample SAMEA4031759) | metagenome | biome: human; feature: oral; material: saliva | place: Philippines | collected 2014 | study... | reverse complement strand
CCGAGACCTGCAGCTAATAACCACTTTTTCACAATTAACTCCTTACCATCCCATTTGCACCCGAAGGTGCAGTTCTTTGCGTGGCCAGGCGATCCCATGCAAGATCGCCTAAAGTCATCGCTACACTACCACTACATTCCTTTGCGAAGAACAATTACCAGGTTTTACCAATGTTAAACTGGAACTGTTCCGCTTTGTCTCCATCGTACTTCTTGAACGGCTGGGCGTAGGAGAAAACCAACGGCCCCAATGGGGACATCCATTGTAAAGCGATACCCGCTGACATACGGATATTGCTTGGATCACTGTAGTCAGGCACACCAATAGCGCGTGTTTGAGCGCTATCCTGCCAGTTAGTATCCCAAACGGTACCCATATCCCAGAAGAACGAGGTACGGACCGAGTTGGCATACTTGTCGCTGATAAACGGCGTTGGGGTAATAAACTCCAGGCTGGCGACAGCCATGGCGTTACCACCCACTGCGTCATCCGATTTACAGTCTTTACCATCGGTGTTGGAACACTCTTCGTAGTCACCATCATCGGAACCACTGGCGTAAGCACCGTTTTTATAAACTGCTTTAGGACCGATGGTATTCGACTGGAAACCACGCACGGTGCTGGAACCACCGGCATAGAAGTTCTCATAGAACGGCATTTCTTTACTGCCAATACCGTCGCCATAGCCTACCTTCGTACGCCCTAACACCACCCACTTGTGATCGTCATCGATCGGCACATAGGTCGCGGTATCCATCGACACTTTGTAGTATTCGTTATCAGAACCCGGGATGGTCACTTTGCCGTTCAGGTTGACGCGTGTACCGTCTGTTGGGAAGTACCCACGGTCCAGCTTGTTATATGTCCAACCATAGTTAAAGGTGAAGTCATCAGCGGCAAAGCTGTTGGTATTAGTCTCACCCATCGACTCAAGATAACGATCCATTGCAACCTGCGGCTGCATGTTGGACAGTTTGTTATGTACATAACCCAGACCCGCACGCAACGTGTTGTATTCGTTTACCGGGAAGCCAAGCGTTACGTCTGTACCATAACTTTTGTTGGTATAGTCGGACAGATCCGCATCATTCGCTTCAAAGTCGTTATAGAAGACGCGGCCACCGAGGCTCACACCATCAACGGTGAAGTACGGGTTGGTTACAGACAACTCAGTATAGGTCTGGTAGTCGTTTTTGGTGCCGTTGATCCCAACAGAATAACCGGTACCTAACCAGTTATCTTGCTGGACGCCAGCCTGGAAGCTCACGCCGCTCTCGGTACCGTATCCGACACCGAAGTTAAAGCTACCGGTGTTACGCTCTTTGACCTTGTAGACTACATCAACCTGATCCGGGCTGCCCGGTACACGCTGAGTATCGGTATCAACGGTTTCAAAGTAACCCAGACGATTCAGACGCTCTTTACCCTGGTCAACCAGGTCGCTACCCAACCACGCCCCTTCCATCTGGCGCATTTCGCGGCGCAGAACGGAATCTTTAGAAGTATCGTTACCTTCGAAGCGGATCTTACGCACGTAGAAACGGTTACCCGCATCAACGTTCACGTGCAGCTTAACGGTTTTCTCTGTGTCGTTGATTTCCGGCTGAGTTTGTACGCGCGGATAGGCGTAACCATAACGGCCGAGCAGCTTCTTAATGCTGTCTTCCATTTTGGTGACTTTAGAACCGCTGTACAGATCGCCTGGCTGAATTTTGGTCAGCGACTCAATCTCAGCAGAATGCCCCGCCAGGTTTCCACTTACTTCAACGCCAGAAAGCTTGTACTGATCGCCTTCTGTGATGTTAACCGTAATGTAGATCCCTTTCTTGTCCGGAGTCAGACTGACCTGAGTTGAATCAATGTTGAAACGGGCATAACCGCGATCCAGATAATAGCTGCGCAGGGTTTCAAGGTCGCCTGCCAGTTTCTGTTTCTGGTATTTACGATCGCCCACCACGTTCCACCACGGCACTTCGTCACGCAGCTGGAACGTTGAGATCAGTTCGTCGGTGCTGAACGCGTGGTTACCCACAATGTTGATCTGTTGGATCTTCGCAGAAACACCTTCCTGGAAGACCAGCTTGAGGTCAACACGGTTACGCGGCAGCGGCGTCACCACCGCTTTCACGCTGGCGCTGTATTTACCGACGCTGTAATAGAAGTCTTCCAGACCTTTTTCAATGTCTGCAAGGGTTGTGCGGTCCAGAGATTCCCCCACACGAACACCGGATGCTTCAAGGTTTTGCTTGAGCATGTCATCCTTCACCGACTTGTTGCCGGAGAAGGTGATACTGGCGATCGTTGGACGTTCTTTTACCTGAACCAGCAGCGTATCACCATCGCGCAGGACGCGGACGTCCTCAAAGTTGCCAGTGGCAAACAGAGCGCGGATGGTGTTACTGATATCATCATCATTAACCGTATCGCCGGGGCGCACAGGCATACTGAGGAGGGCCGCACCAACGGCGACACGCTGAAGGCCTTCGAAATGAATATCTTTCACTACGAACCCGTCAGCACCGTATACGGTGGCGCTGCTAAACAGCAGCGACGCTATGAGCAACTTTTTCATCGCCATCGTTATTATGCGTTCTTCCTAACTAACTCTCTTACAACCGAGAGAAATCATTGAAAAGTGCAAGCCCCATTAACAGCACCAGCAAAATCGAGCCAATGCGATAACTAAAGTCTTGAACTCGCTCGGATACCGGTCCGCCTTTTAGCTTTTCAATGGCTAAAAACAGCAGATGGCCCCCGTCTAATACGGGAAGCGGGAACAGGTTGATTATCCCGAGGTTCACGCTAATGAGCGCGAGAAACATGAGATAGTAAATCACCCCGAACTCCGCTGACATCCCAGCCCCCTGAGCAATTGAAATAGGCCCACTGAGGTTGTTCAGTTTCACATCACCGGTTATCAATTTCCCCAACATGTTTACCGTTAGCTTCATCAGTTGCCATGTTTTATCCGTGGCTTCAAGGATGGCGCTGAACGGCCCATACTGGCGTATTGTCTTGTACTCATCTGGCAGTGGGATCACTTTCGGCACAACGCCTGCAAACCCTTCTGCCTTTCCGCTGCTCGATTTGGTATCCGGAATCAGCGTCAGTGAGAGCGGACTCCCCTGTCTTTCCACTTCCAGCGCGAGCGATGTACCCGGATTATCGCGTACCAGAGTAACAAAGGTCATCCATTGTGTTAATGGTTGACCATCGACTTTAACGATCCTGTCGCCCGCTTGCAAACCCGCTTTACTCGCTGCGGAGTTAGCCTGTACTTCAGCTAATACCGGTTCGATTTGCGCGCTGCGCGGCCGAATCCCCAGAGCGGAAACGGGATCTTCTTTGTCGGGTTCGAAACTCCAGTGGCGTAAATCCAGCACTTTTTCCTGCCGCTGGTCCGATCCAAAAGGCGACACGCTGACAGTCGTCTTCTCATCACCAATTTTCGCAACCAGCTGCAATCGCACGGCATCCCAATCAGGGGTTTCGATGCCATCAATCGCTTTAAGTTCCATCCCAGGTGCAATTTGCCCACTCGCCGCAATAGAGCCAGGGGCAATTTCACCGACAACCGGACGCACGCCAGGGACACCGATGATAAACACCAGCCAGTAAGCGAAGATAGCAAAGATGAAATTGGCTACCGGACCGGCAGCAATGATGGCAGCACGTTGCCCAACGGTTTTGTTGTTAAACGCGCTGTGCCTCAGTTCTGGCGCGACAGGCTCGACGCGCTCGTCGAGCATTTTGACGTAGCCGCCCAGCGGAATAAGGGCGATGACAAACTCGGTGCCATGGCGATCGGTACGCTTCCAGAGCGATTTACCAAACCCGATGGAGAATCTCTCCACCCGCACGCCACAGCGTCGAGCAACCCAGAAATGGCCAAATTCATGCACGGTAATCAGCACACCCAGTGCAACAATGAACGCCGCCAGATTCCAGAGAATGCTCAGCATAAAACCTTCCGTTAAATCGTCCCGAATACCAGTAAAAGCAAGCAAGCAAACACTGGAACAGCCGCCGTCAGGCTGTCAATACGATCCAGTATCCCGCCATGGCCTGGAATCAAGTGACCACTGTCTTTAATCCCTGCTTCACGCTTGAACATACTTTCGGTGAGATCACCCAGCACCGAGGCCAGCGCAGCGAAAATTGAGCACACCAGCAATGTTGACGGTGCAACCTCCAGATTCGCCCAGAGGCCATAACCCCAGGAGATGATCGCCGCCGTAAACAGGCCACCAATGAATCCTTGCCAGGTTTTACCCGGGGAAACCTTCGGTGCCAGTTTATGTTTGCCGAACAGTTTACCAAACATATAGGCTCCAGAGTCAGCCCCCCAGACGAGAATCATCACATAAAGCAGCCAGAGGGCTCCGCTATAGTGGTTTTCGTCATAGTGCCAGGCGCGCAGCGCGACCATACCCCAGAAAAATGGAACAATTGTGAGCAGACCAAAAATAAGGCGCAACACTTTAGAATTTCGCCACAGCGCCGCAGAGCCTGGATAAAAAAGCACCAACACAAGCGCAGCAACCCACCATGCCAGCGATATCCATAAGGATCCGGCAACCAGCGGTTGGTGAATATCGTGATGATATTCAGGCAACGTGAACAGCATCAGGGCCAGGATAAAGCCACAAAGCACCGCCAGCCATACCCGCTGTGTGCGCGAGGTAAAGCCGCTAAACTGTCCCCATTCCCAGGCGGCAAGCATGCACACCACCAGCGTAACAATCGCGAATCCCACTGGGGGCAGTAAAAACAGCGCCGCAATGACAATGGGTATTAATACAAAAGCGGAAATCAGGCGATACTTCAGCAAAAGCTACCCCCATCAGGCTTTGTCGCCACCAGGCTCGGTGCCGCCGAAACGACGCTCTCGATTGGCAAAGGCATGCAGCGCACCTTCAAAGTCTTGTTCATCAAAATCGGGCCAAAGAACATCAGTAAAGTAAAGTTCGGCGTAGGCGATTTGCCAAAGCAAAAAGTTACTTATGCGGTGTTCTCCCCCTGTCCTTATTACCAAATCCACAGGCGCCAGTTCATTCATGCAGATTTGCCGACTGAGCGCCTCTTCATCAATTTGGTCGGGTCTCAACAGCCCTTCCTGAACCTGCTCGGCAAGATGCCGAACGCCCTGAATAATATCCCAGCGTCCGCCGTAATTCGCCGCGATATTGAGCGTCAGGCCGGTATTGTTTTCCGTCAGCGCTTCTGCTTTGCGAATCCGTTCCTGCAAACGTGAGTTAAAACGACTGGTTTCGCCAATAATACGCAGGCGGACGTTGTGGCGGTGCAGGCTTTTTACTTCACTATCGAGCGCCCACACAAACAGTTCCATCAACGCAGTCACTTCCTGCGGTGGTCGATTCCAGTTCTCACTGCTAAAAGCATAGAGCGTTAACGCATCAATGCCGTTATTGGCGGCAAAAGAAACGGCGCGGCGAACGGACTTCGCCCCCGCTTTATGCCCAAAGGCTCGTATCTTCCCTTGTCTTTTCGCCCAGCGGCCGTTGCCATCCATGATGATTGCTACATGACGACAGCCATGCGCTGGCAAGTTTTCGCTTATTGGTTGATTCGCAGACAACATAACGCGTTTTTAGTCCCTGAAAAGGATTTAACGGTACACAGGAATACTGAAGCCTATACATAAAAAAGCCGTGTCAAACCACGGCTTACCTGACCACATAAAGTCAAATACCTGCGATCAGGTGGCGCAGACTATATCACTGAAGCACAACGCTAACAAATAGCACGACGACTAGTGGCTGCTTTATCACCAGCTTGCGAGACGTGTCACCTGTTTACGCGCAACAATGCGAGCCTCTGCATCGACCGCCAGCACCTCTTCCACGCTTTGTGGTTCGCGCAAATCCATCAATTCAAGCACTGAAAGATTTATTGCTGCGATATCGGTAAAGCGGATCTGCTGATTCAGAAATGCCTCAACGGTCACTTCATTCGCTGCATTCAGTGCCGTCGTCGCCGCCTGCCCCTGGTCAAAGGCCGTCATCGCGAGCTTCAGGCACGGGTAACGGTCGTAATCAGGCTCGCTAAAGGTCAGTGAACTCAGCTTGCAGAAATCGAGCGGTTTTGCCCCGGATGTTACGCGGTTTGGCCACGCCATCGCGTGAGCAATAGGCGTGCGCATATCCGGTTCGCCCAACTGAGCAAGCACGCTGCCATCCTGATAGCGCACCATAGAGTGAATCACCGATTGCGGGTGGATCAGCACTTCCATCTGTTTCGCTGACGCATTAAACAGCCAGCGCGCTTCAATGTATTCCAGACCTTTATTCATCATGGTGGCTGAATCGACAGAGATCTTACGACCCATCGACCAGTTCGGATGACGGCACGCCTGATCCGGCGTCATTGCGCGCAGTTCAGAGAGTGGCGTTTCACGGAACGGGCCACCAGACCCGGTGAGCAGAATCGACACGACGCCATTCTGCTCCAGGTCAGCGTACCCCAGGTTCTGTTGAAAAGGTTGCGGCAAACTCTGAAAAATGGCGTTGTGTTCGCTATCAACCGGTAAAAGACGCGCGCCGCGCTGCTTGACGGCCTCCATAAACAGGCGTCCGCAGGTCACCAGCGACTCTTTATTCGCCAGCAGGACATCTTTACCGGCATCAATCGCGGCAAGCGTCGGCAGAAGCCCAGCCGCCCCAACGATGGCGGCCATCACCTGATCGACCTCATCCAGCGCAGCAATCTCGCATGCCGCCTGCTGACCGCTGAGCACCTCTGTGCGACTGCCCTTTTCCTGCAGCAGCGCTTTCACCTGGCGAGCACTCTCCTCGTCATCCATCACCGCAAAGCGGGGCGTAAACTCCAGACACTGCTCCACCATGCGCTGCACGTTTTTACCGGCCACGAGGGCGGTCACGGTGTAGCTTTCAGGATTATGGCGAACCACGTCAAGAGTGCTGCAACCGATAGAGCCGGTTGAGCCAAGGAGTGTTAAATGCTTCATGAGATGCCCGGAAAAAGTTAGACCAGATAAAAGCAAAACGCCGCCAGTAAGACACAACGTCCCCTGAACGGCGTTTATCAGTGTACGACAGAAATCAGAACTGCATCAGTTCCGCTTCTTTATCTGCCAGCGCCGCATCAATTTTCTTGATAGCCGCGTCAGTCATCTTCTGCACGTCATCCTGGGAACGACGGTCATCATCTTCGCTGATCTCTTTTTCTTTCAGCAGCGCTTTTACTTTATCGTTCGCGTCGCGACGTACGTTACGTACGGAAACACGACCTTGCTCAGCTTCACCGCGCACCACTTTGATCAGGTCTTTACGACGTTCTTCGGTCAGCGCAGGCAGCGGAACGCGGATGTCAGCACCCGCAGAGCTTGGGTTCAGACCGAGGTCAGACGCCATGATCGCTTTCTCAATAGCCGGGCTCATTGAACGATCGAACACGTTGATTTTCAGCGTACGGGTATCTTCTACGGTAACGCTCGCCAGCTGACGCAGTGGAGTTGGCGTACCGTAGTATTCTACGATGATGCCATCCAGCAGGCTTGGAGAAGCACGGCCAGTACGGATTTTGCTGATTTGGTTTTTGAACGCTTCTACGCATTTATCCATGCGTACTTCAGCATCTTTTCTGATGTCGTTAATCACGTTACGGATCCTTGAAAACTTGTCTCAGGCAGACTAACCGCCAGCACAGCGCTACAGGTGTGCTAAGTATAGTCGCGTTTAATTCATGACAACGCCAAAGGCGCGTCCGGGTAAGATACCACTACAAAGTAAAGCGGAATCTTACCTGTATTTATCGCCGACGGAAATTATTCCGTGATCAAAGTGCCTTCTTTTTCGCCCATTACAACGCGGCGCAGTGCGCCCGGCTTGTTCATGTTGAAGACACGGATCGGCAGTTTGTGGTCACGAGCCAGCGTGAAGGCGGCAAGATCCATTACTTTCAGCTCTTTATCCAGCACTTCGCTGTAGCTCAGCTGATCGTACATGGTCGCAGACGGATCTTTTGCCGGATCGGCAGTAAACACGCCATCCACTTTGGTCGCTTTCAGCACCACATCGGCTTCGATTTCGATACCGCGCAGGCAGGCAGCGGAATCGGTGGTAAAGAACGGGTTACCCGTACCGGCGGAGAGGATCACCACGCGGTTGTTGCGCAGCAGGCTGATGGCTTCTGCCCAGCTGTAGTTATCGCACACGCCGTTCAGAGGAATAGCGGACATCAGGCGGGCGTTCACATAGGCGCGATGGAGCGCATCACGCATGGCCAGGCCATTCATCACGGTTGCCAGCATACCCATGTGGTCGCCCACAACGCGGTTCATCCCCGCTTTCGCCAGACCAGCACCACGGAAAAGGTTGCCACCGCCAATAACCACGCCAACCTGAATACCCAGTTCGACCAGTTCTTTGATTTCCTGTGCCATGCGGTCAAGGATGCTTGCGTCAATACCGAAGCCTTCCGTTCCCTGCAGCGCTTCGCCACTCAGCTTAAGCAGAATGCGTTTGTACACGGGTTTTGCATTGGTAGCCATGTTTCTTTCCTGAGACTGTCAACGATTAAGATGGGGTTAATTCTGGCGACATGTTATGCCGCAAACCAGCGCAGGGATACAGTAACCTGTCTGATTTTGTATGACGGGTGACAAAAAGAAGCCGCCCTCAGGCGGCTCCTTTTCAATCATTAAGACTGCTTGGACATTGCAGCAACTTCTGCTGCGAAGTCAGTCTCAACTTTCTCGATGCCTTCGCCCACTTCGAAGCGGATGAAGCCAGTTACGTCAGCGTTGTGCTCTTTCAGCAGCTGAGCAACAGACTTGCTTGGATCCATAACGAAAGGCTGGCCAGTCAGAGAAACTTCGCCGGTGAATTTCTTCATGCGGCCTTCAACCATTTTCTCTGCGATTTCTTTAGGCTTACCAGACTGCATCGCGATGTCCAGCTGAACCTGGTACTCTTTCTCTACCACTTCAGCAGACACGTCTTCTGGCTTAACGAATTCTGGCTTGCTTGCAGCGATGTGCATTGCCAGCTGTTTAACCAGCTCTTCATCAGCGCCTTTAGCCGCAACCAGAACACCGATACGTGCGCCGTGCTGGTAAGAACCCAGAACGTCGCCTTCCAGGGAAGATACGCGACGGATGTTGATGTTCTCACCGATTTTAGCAACCAGCGCAACACGCTCTTCTTCGAACTGTGCTTTCAGAACTTCAACGTCAGTGATTTTGCCCGCAACAGCTGCGTCCAGTACTTTGTTCGCAAATGCCTGGAAACCGCCATCTTTAGCAACGAAGTCAGTCTGGCAGTTAACTTCCAGAATGATACCGTAGGTGCCGTCGATTTTAGTGATGATCACGCCGTCAGCAGCAACGTTGCCTGCTTTCTTAGCTGCTTTGATCGCACCGGATTTACGCATGTTTTCGATTGCCAGCTCGATGTCGCCGTTCGCTTCAGTCAGCGCTTTTTTGCAATCCATCATGCCTGCGCCAGTACGCTCGCGCAGCTCTTTTACCAGGGATGCGGTAATTTCAGCCATTCTTAAATCCTCGGGAGATGTGAACTGCCCGGCCATAAGCCAAACAGTATAAATTGAAAAAAGGGGCCGATAATTGGCCCCTATTCATACACGGTACTAATAAGGGGTAAAACCTTATTATTCAGCTTCTACGAAGCTTTCTTCCGCCTGAGAAGCCAGATCCTGGGAACGGCCTTCACGAACGGTAGCAGCTACAGCGCTCAGGTACAGGCTAACAGCACGGATTGCGTCGTCGTTACCCGGGATAACGAAGTCAACACCGTCCGGATCGGAGTTGGTATCAACGATAGCGAATACCGGGATACCCAGGTTGTTAGCTTCTTTGATTGCGATGTGCTCGTGGTCTGCATCGATTACGAACAGCGCGTCTGGCAGGCCGCCCATATCTTTGATACCGCCCAGGCTGTTTTCCAGCTTGTCCAGTTCACGAGTACGCATCAGCGCTTCTTTCTTAGTCAGCTTATCGAAAGTACCGTCCTGAGACTGGGTTTCCAGATCTTTCAGGCGTTTGATGGACTGACGAACAGTTTTCCAGTTGGTCAGCATGCCGCCCAACCAGCGATGGTTCACGAAGAACTGGTCGCAGCTGTTAGCAGCATCTTTCACAGCTTCGCTTGCAGCGCGCTTAGTACCAACGAACAGAATCTTACCTTTACGGGAAGAGATCTTGTTCAGCTCAGCCAGGGCTTCGTTGAACATTGGTACAGTTTTCTCAAGGTTGATGATGTGAACTTTGTTACGTGCGCCGAAGATGAAAGGCTTCATTTTCGGGTTCCAGTAACGGGTCTGGTGACCAAAGTGAACACCAGCCTTGAGCATGTCGCGCATGGAAACAGTTGCCATGTTTAAAACCTCTATAGTAAAAGTTGGGGTTATGCCTCCACGTATCCCATATTACCGACCCCAAAGGGCACCCCGGAATATGTGCCGATACGTGTGTGTTGTTACACAAAGTGAGATTTGTCGCTTCCGTCCAGCCTGTGTATCTGAAATGGATCGGAAGTCCGGCGCGCTTTATACCACAAATACGCCACCGACACCAATAATTGTTGGTGGCCTGTGCTGTATTGAACAATGAATTTCGTGTTACAGACGGGCGGCAAATTTTTGAATCCCCGGGAGCTTACGACCAGTAAGTGACTGGGGTAAAAAAATGTAGCCAACGCATCTGTGGCACGAAAGGCGAAGTTCAGAATGATTCTCAATTTGGCAGCATGTACGCGGGACTGATACCATTGACAGCACTTACACAATTATTGTCGAAATAATCGACACTGATGGACAGAATTCATGGCTATCTCAATCAAGACCCCTGAAGAAATCGAAAAAATGCGCGTCGCTGGCCGCCTGGCCGCCGATGTTCTGGAAATGATCGAACCGTTTGTTAAACCGGGCGTCAGCACCGGCGAGCTGGATCGCATCTGTAATGACTACATCGTGAACGAGCAGCAGGCCATTTCCGCATGCCTGGGCTATCACGGTTATCCGAAATCCGTGTGCATCTCTATTAATGAAGTGGTGTGCCACGGGATCCCGGACGACGCCAAGCTCCTGAAAGACGGCGATATCGTCAACATCGACGTCACCGTAATTAAAGACGAGTACCACGGTGACACCTCGAAAATGTTCATCGTTGGCAAACCAACCATTCTGGGCGAGCGTCTGTGCCGCGTCACGCAGGAAAGCCTGTACCTGGCGCTGCGGATGGTAAAACCGGGGATCCGCTTACGCACGCTGGGCGCTGCGATTCAGAAATACGCGGAAGGCGAAGGTTTCTCTGTAGTCCGCGAATACTGCGGTCATGGTATTGGTCGCGGCTTCCATGAAGAGCCGCAGGTTCTGCACTACGATGCAGACGACGGCGGTGTGGTCCTGCAGCCGGGCATGACCTTCACCGTAGAGCCGATGTTGAATGCCGGTGATTACCGTATCCGCACAATGAAAGACGGCTGGACGGTGAAAACCAAGGACCGGAGCTTGTCTGCTCAGTACGAGCATACTATTGTGGTGACGGAAAACGGCTGTGAAATTCTGACGCTGCGCAAGGATGACACCATCCCGGCAATCATCACGCACGGCGAATAATGTTTTGCCTGATGGCGCTGTCGCTTATCAGGCCTACAAATAGCACTCTCCCGTAGGCCGGATAAGCGTAAGCGTCATCCGGCTTTTTGATGGGTGGTAACAATGAATACTCTTCCTGAACAGCACGCAAATACGGCCCTCCCCACCCTGCCTGGCCAACCGCAAAACCCCGGAACCTGGCCACAGCACGATCTCAACTGCCCCGGCATTAAAGCGCATATCGACACGTTCCAGAGCTGGTTAGGTGAAGCGTTTGACAGTGGAATCTCCGCAGAACAACTGATTGAAGCCCGTACCGAATTTATTGATCAGTTGCTTCAGCGTTTGTGGATTGAAGCTGGTTTCGGTCAGATTGCCGACCTGGCGCTGGTTGCCGTTGGCGGCTACGGACGCGGCGAACTGCATCCGCTTTCCGACATCGACCTGTTGATCCTGAGTCGTAAAAAGCTACCTGACGCGCAGGCCGAAAAAGTCGGTGAGCTGTTAACGCTGCTATGGGACGTGAGGCTGGAAGTGGGTCACAGCGTACGTACGCTGGAAGAGTGTCTGTTGGAAGGATTGTCAGATTTAACCGTCGCCACCAACCTGATTGAAACACGTCTGCTAATTGGCGACGTCGCGCTGTTTCTTGAACTACAAAAGCATATTTTTAGCGAAGGTTTCTGGCCGTCCGATAAATTTTACGCCGCCAAGGTGGAAGAGCAAAATCAGCGCCACCAGCGCTATCATGGTACCAGCTACAACCTGGAGCCGGATATCAAAAGCAGCCCCGGC
>ENA-OWLM01000730-OWLM01000730.1-metagenome-genome-assembly--contig:-NODE-730-length-12402-cov-3.038390_pt1 | contig 12402 bp, 7 predicted proteins | sample MGYA00245349_ERZ651102 | MGnify/ENA primary metagenome ERZ651102 (study PRJEB26857, sample SAMEA4031759) | metagenome | biome: human; feature: oral; material: saliva | place: Philippines | collected 2014 | study... | reverse complement strand
ATCTGCTGGCGAACAGCCCCAGGAAGAAGGTCGGCACCGCCAGCGCCAGGCTGGGGCCCATGCGCGTCTTGATTTCACGGCCGATGTCGCGGCCGCCGTCGGAGGCGCCAAAGTCCATGACCAGGAGCGGCACCGAGCGCTGGTAGAACACCGTATCGGTGACTTGCGCCGCGCCCTGGGCCTGGGCGTTGAAGAACAGCGGCTTGTCGTAGCCGCGCTCGGCTTTCCATTTTTCGACGGCGTCCTGGCTGACGCGCTGCCCGCCGATGGCCAGCCGGGCCATGTCGTCGGGCGTGTTGACCGCAAAGAACAGGATGAAGGTGAAGAGATTCACGCCGATCAGAATCAGCACGCCATACAGCAGCCGGCGTATCACATAGCCGATCATGATTGATGCTCCTTGCGTTCGGGCTGAGTGAAGGCCGTCTGGCGCTCACGCCGCTTTAGCGCAACATACGAAGGCCATATCGCCAGCACAATCAGCAGGACGAAGACGCCGATGGGCCACCAGATGGGCGAGTTCCATTCGTCGATCTTGCGCTGGCGCAGGTCCGGGTCGATCTTCATGTACTGCAGCGTGTTGCGGACCATCTGCGTGGGCTTGGCGTTGCCCACCCACTGCTGATAGGCGCCGCCCGACATGGGGAAGTAGCCGAACATCCACGGCGCGTCGCGCTGCACGACGGCGATCATCCTGGCGATCAGTTCGGCCTTTTCCGGGCCGTCGTCCAGGAACTTCATCTGTTCGAACAGCCGGTCGAATTCCGGGCTGGAGTAGTTGGCGGCGTTTTCGCCGCCGCCCTTGGCCTTGGCGTTGGGGCCATACAGCAGGAAGAGGAAGTTCTCGGCGTCGGGGTAGTCGGCGTTCCAGCCCCACAGGAAGATCTGCGCGGAGCCCCGCAGCATCTTGTCCTGGAACCGGTTGTAGTCCGTGGCGCGCACGTCGAGCTGCACGCCGATCTTGGCGAGCTGGCGGCGCATCCAGTCGAACTGCGGATTGGACCCGCCGCCGGACATGGAGTCGTAGTACAGCACCAGCGGCGCCCCCGTCTGCGCATTGCGGCCGTCCGGGTAGCCGGCTTCAGCCAGCAGGCGCTTGGCCACGTCGATGGACTTGCGCACGGGCTTGCCGTCGACCAGGTCGTAGACGACCGGGTTGATGCCCTCGGGCGGTTCGCGGTAGCCCAGCACGCCCGGGGGCACGGGCCCATAGGCCACGGACGCCTGGCTGTTCTCGAACACCGCCACGTATTCTTCCCAGTCGAAGGCGATGCTGATGGCCTGGCGCAGCTTGCGGTTGCGCGCTTCCTGCTCGGGCGTGTCGCCCTTGCCCACCACCGGGTCCAGCCAGTTGAAGCCCATGTACCAGTTGGCGGTTTCGACCGTGGTGGGCAGCTTGATGCCGTGCTCGCGGTATTTGCGCGCCTTGTCCTGGCTGTCGCCGGCGGCCACCAGCATGGCCACGCCGTATTCGCCGCGCTCGATCTGCGGCACGTCGTAGTAGCCCTGCATGAACTTGCCGGTCAGCGGAATGGCTTCCTTTTCGACGCTGAATTCCGCGCGGTCGATGAAGGGCGTGGGTTTGCCGCAGTCGGCCAGCATGCCCGCGGCCGCGTCGCCGGGCTCGCCTTCGCAGGGATAGGGCTCGCCGTGGAAATTGGGATTGCGGCCCAGCACGTGGCGGCGGTTCTGCAGCGATTCGACCAGCATGTAGGGACCGGTGCCGACCGGCCAGGTGTTCAAGGACAGGTCATGCGCGGCCATGCCGGGCTGGCTGTAGAAGCGGTCCGCCTCCCAGGGGATGGGCGCCGTGAAGGTCATCGCCAGCCAGTACTTGAACTGTGGATACTTGCCGTCGACGCGGATGCGCAGCGTGTGCGGATCCAGGGCTTCCACGCCCTTGAAGGTGTCGTCCTCGCGCAGGTCCAGCCAGGGCGGCGCGCCGGCGCCGCCGGGCATGTCGCGCCGCAGTTCCTGGTCGCGCTTGCGCAGGCGGTCGCCGTAGTCCTTCAGGCCGTGCACGTGCTCGGCCATCAGGGAATAGATGGGCGACACCACGCGCGGGCTGGCCAGGCGGCGGAAGGCGTAGACGTAGTCGTCGGCCGTCAGTTCGCGCGTGCCGGTCAGCGGAAAATCGGGAATGTAGAACTTGTCGTCGAGCTCGCCCGGCGCCAGCGGATAGTACGCGTAGCTGCCGTCGTCCTTGCGCGCGAAGGCCGGATGCGGGGCGAAGCGCATGCCCGGCCGGATCTTGATGTCGTAGATGCTCTGGGCGATCTGTTCGCCCGGCGCATCCGCCGGCAGCGGGTTGCCCTGGGCGTCCAGGTAGACCGGCGGGTCGATCGAGGCGGCCGCGCGCGGCACCAGTTCGTAGGGCCGCTTCAGGTAGTGATACCCGTACAGCGGCTCATAGATGTTGTAGGTATAAGGCGTTTCGTCGCCGGAATAAGAACTGGCCGGGTCCAGGTACTTCGGGGAGCGTTTGACGAAAGCGGAATAAAGCGTGTTCTGGCTTTCTGCGCCGGATGGATACGGGCTGTTGATGGGGCTTTCTTGCGAGCAGCCCGCCAACGCCAGCGACAGCAGCATGGCCGACGCCCAGAGCCGCTTCATGACACCCATGGAAACCTTCCCTTCGTTTCGTAACGACAGAGGATAGCAAACGCGGGACGGGTCCCGTAACCCGGCATCTCCCTAGGCCCTCAGCCGCACTGGCGCTGGCGCCAGCAGTCGTAGCGCCATTTCCAGGGCTGTGTGACGTTGGGACGGGCCCACAGCCCCCGGCCGGCCTCTTTGGCCTGGCGCTGCAGTTCCGGCATAGCCTTGTCGCGCAGGTAATCGCCCTTGCGGGCGGTGTAGGCCCAGGCGTAGCCGGCCTCGACTTGCAGGCGGTTGGCCGAGCGGCCATCGTCCAGGATCAGCGCGCAGACATCGCGGCCGTACTGGTCCTGTTCATAGCACTGAGCCGTAAGCGCCTTGCCCGCGACCAGGCTGGCCAGGTGCTTGCGCGCGGCCTCAGCGTCGGGCTGCCCGGGCTGCTCCGGGCCGTGCCCCTCTTCCGGCGCGTCGATGCTGTCCATGCGGATGCGCCGCTGCCCGTCGGGCGCGCGCAGGGTCACGGTGTCGCCGTCCGCCACGTTCACGATGGTGCCGGTCAGCGTGTAGCTGCCCTGCGGGACGCCGCCGGCGGTTGCCGGCCCGGACCTGCCGGGCGCCGACGGCGCGGGTGTGCTTGGCCGCGACTCCTGGCGGTCCGAAGGCTGCAGCCAGTTGACGAGGGCGCCCGCCGCCGCGAGGATCAGGGCAACAACGAGGGCGGTCAGCTTGCTGCCGCCGCGAAAGGGAGGTTTGCCACGCACCGGCGGGACTCCAGATAGGAAAACGAGGGCAGTTTGCCACAAGCCCGGGCCGGACTTCCCGCATGCGCCGGCCGCCAGCCGGGCGCCGGCGCGGCGACTTGTTCAGCCCTACCCTAGAGCCAGCCGGACTTGCGGAAACGCCAGTACAGCACCGAGCACGCCGACACGATGACGCCCAGCGTGATCGGATAGCCCCAGGGCGATTTGAGCTCTGGCATGAATTCGAAGTTCATGCCGTAGATGCCGGCGATGGCGGTGGGCACCGCCAGGATGGCGGCCCAGGAGGCCAGTTTTCGGGTGGTGTCGTTCTGCGCGGCCTGGCCGATCATCAGGCTGGCTTCAAACGCGAACGCCAGCGACTCGCGCAGCGAGTTGAACAGTTCGTCCACGCGCAGCACGCGGTCCGCGACTTCGCCGAAGTACGGGCGGGCATGCTCGTCCACGGCGGACATTTCCACGCGCGCCAGGCGGCGGCAGATCTCGGCCAGCGGCGACACGACGGTATGGATGCGCAACAGGTCCCGGCGCTGGCGGTACAGTCTGCGGATGTCGGAGTCCTTGGCGCCGCGGATCAGCAGCTTCTGTTCCGCGCCTTCTACTACGGACTCGATCTTCACCGCCGCGGCCACGTAGCGGTCCACCAGCCAGTCCAGCAGTTCGGAAGCCACGTAGTCGCTGCCGCGCTTGAGCAGGTCGGGCGAGGCTTCCAGGCGTTCGCGCAAGGGGCTGTGGCCCGCGGTGGCGCCACGGCGCACCGTGACCAGGAAGCCGTCGCCGATCAGGAACTGGGTTTCGCCGAAGATGGGACGTTCGGCCTCGACCTCGACCGTGATGGCGACGATCAGGATCATGTTGCCGTAGTCGATGATCTTGGGCCGCTTGTGGGTCTCAAGCATCTCTTCCTGATTCTTGTCGCAGGCGCCAAGCTGGCTTGCCACCTTGGCCAGGGTTTCCGGGCTGGGGTTGCGCAGACCGATCCACAGCATGCCGTGGCGCAGCCCCTGGCTGACGTATTGTCCCGCTTCGTCGATGGGGACCTCGCGGTCCCGCCGTCCGTTTACGTAGGCGATCGACGCCACGACCTCGCCCTTGGGCGCGTCGGCGGCTTGTTCTTCAGTAGACATGGAAACCCTCAGACAAATCGATCCCTGCCGGACAGCTTATGCGTATCGGCCGATGATAGCCCAGCCCGCATCCGGCCTAGAACAGGTTGCGCACACGCTTGGCCACGTCGATGCGCGGGGCCTGGGGCTCCTTGGGCTCGCCGCGTCCGGCCGGCAGGTCCGGCAGCTTGGGCAGGTGGTCGAACAGCGGCAGCATCGCGTTCGTGATGTAGCGCGTGCGCGAGCCGTAGACGTGGCGGTCGCCCATGCCGGTCTGCTGGTGCACATAGAAGCGCTGCGGCACGATCAGCTGCAGGCGTTCTTTGGCGCGCGTCATGGCTACGTACAGCAGGCGGCGCTCTTCCTCGATCTCTTCCGCAGTGCCGGTGCTCATGTCCGACGGAATGCAGCCGTCGACCACGTTCAGCACGTAGACGGCCTTCCATTCCTGGCCCTTGGCCGAATGAATGGTCGACAGGATCATGTAGTCTTCGTCGCGCAGCGGGGCGCCGGACTCGTCGCTGGTCGCGTCCGGCGGATCCAGGGTCAGCTCGGTCAGGAAGCGTTCGCGCGACGGATAGCCCGATGCGATGCGCACGAGCTGGTCCAGGTCGGTCTTGCGCACCCGCGCATCGTCGTACAGGCGTTCAAGCTGGCCGCTGTACCAACGCAGCGCCAGGTCCACGTCGGCGGGCCATTTCAGCCCGGGATCGCACAGCGCGGCGTAGGTATCGGCGAACGCGCCCCACTCTTCCTGGGCCGCTGCCCCCGGTTTGAACTCGCGCAAGGCCCGCAAGGGCTCGTCGGACGCGGACATCGCGTCCATCAGTTTGCCCGCCGTGGCCGGACCGATGCCGGGCAGAAGCTGCGCCACGCGAAAGCCCGCCATGCGTCCGCGCGGGTTCTCGGCCCAGCGCAGCAGCGACAGCAAGTCCTTCACGTGCGCGGCCTCCAGGAAACGCAGGCCGCCGAACTTCACGAAGGGAATGTTGCGGCGGGTCAGTTCCAGTTCCAGCGCCGCGCTGTGGCTGGCGGTGCGGAACAGCGCCGCCTGGGACTTGAGCGTTGCGCCGCCCTCGCGCTGGGCCAGGACCTGGTCGGCCACCCAGCGCGCCTGCCCGGCTTCATCGCTGACGGTCACCAGCTCGGGCAATTGGGACGACTGCCGGTCGGTCCAGAGGTCCTTGGCGTAGCGCTCTGTCGCCAGCCCGATCACGGCGTTCGACGCGTTCAGGATGGGCTGGGTGGACCGATAGTTGCGGTCCAGCGTGATGACCCGCGCGGGTGCGGGAAACTGGTGCGGAAAGTCCAGAATATTGCGCACGGTGGCCGCCCGGAACGAATAGATGGACTGGGCATCGTCGCCCACCACCGTCAGGCCTCGCCCGTCGGGCTTCATCGCCAGGAGGATCGCCGACTGCAGGCGGTTGGTGTCCTGGTATTCGTCCACCAGCACGTGGTCAAAGCGCGCGCCCACGTCCGCCGCAATCTCGGCGTCGGACATCATCTCGGACCAGTACAGCAGCAGATCGTCATAGTCCAGCACCTGCTGGTCCTGCTTGGCCGCGACATAGGCGCGGAACAGGTTCTTCAGTTCGTCTTCCCACTGGATGCACCACGGGAAGGACGTCTTGAGCACGTCGGCCACGGGCGTCTGGCTGTTGACCACGCGCGAATAGATGGCCAGGCAGGTGCCCTTGAGCGGAAACCGGGACTTGGTGGACGACAGGCCGAGTTCATGCCGCACCATCCCCATCAGGTCTTCAGCGTCGCCGCGGTCGTGGATGGTGAACGCTTCGGACAGGCCGATGCGCTGCGCGCAATCGCGCAGCAGGCGCGCGCCGATCGCGTGGAACGTGCCTGCCCAGGGCAGCGACGGGGCCTGCTGCGAGGAACGCAGGTTCATCACCCGCTGCAGCACCGACCCGACGCGGCGCTCCATTTCCTGCGCGGCGCGGCGCGAGAAGGTCAGCAGCAACATGCGCTGCGGGTCCGCGCCGTTCAGGATCAGGTGCGCCACGCGGTGCGCCAGCGTGTTGGTCTTGCCTGACCCCGCCCCCGCGATCACCAGCAGGGGGCCGTCGCCGCCAGGCGCGCCGGCCACGCCGAATTCGGCCGCCTCGCGCTGCGCCGGATTCAAGTCGGCCAGCGGATCGGGACGACCAGTTGGACGGCCAGTTGGACGACCAGTTGGGCGGTCAGTCGGACTGCCGGCCGGAAGCTCGGCGGGGCGTTCGTTGGAAGGCGAGGACGGAAGATTGGCTTGATCGGACATGTCGCGGTGCCGCAGCGCTGCGGCCGCAAAAAAAGGAAGGAGCCAGGGCTGGCTCCGGACTAACACTGTATATTTATACAGAATTTTTTGAATTCCGTCTGATTTCCCCTGGCTCCATGCCTGATTCCGCCCGCATCCTGACCGGCACCGCCTCCTGGACCGACCCGACCCTGCTGGCCTGCGGCCGCTTCTACCCGCCCGACGCGCACAGCGCGGAGTCCCGGCTGCGGTTCTATGCAACGCGCTTTTCGCTGGCCGAGGTCGACTCCAGCTTCTACGCCCTGCCCGCGCCGGACAACGCCCACCTGTGGGCCACCCGGACGCCAGACGATTTCGTCTTCAACATCAAGGCCTTCCGCCTTTTCACCGGCCACCAGACGCCGCTGACTGCCCTGCCGCCGGACATCCGCCGCGAACTCGCGGACTGGCCGGAACCCGTCATCTATCACGACCAGATGCCGGCCGACCTGCGCGACGAGCTCTGGCGGCGCTACCAGATTGCGCTGGAGCCCCTGCGGCTTCCCGGCAAACTGGGCGCCGTGCATTTCCAGTTCCCGCCCTGGATACGGCGCGACGCGCGCGGCATGGCGCGGGTGGCGGACTGCGCCCGACGCATGAACGAACACCTGATCTCGGTGGAGTTCCGGCACCGCAGTTGGTTCGACAGCCCCGCGGCCACCGCCGGCACGCTGGCCTTCGAGCGCGACCTGGGCGTGGCGCACACCGTGGTGGACGCCCCTCAGGGGTTCGAAAACACCGTGCCCGCCGTGTGGGAAAGCACGCATCCCGACCTCACGCTGCTGCGCCTGCACGGCCGCAACGCCGCCACCTGGAATGCTTCCGGCGCGGCCTCGTCCGGCCGCTTCCAGTACGAATACACGGAACAGGAACTGGCCGAACTGGTCGCGCGCTTTACGCGCCTGGCGTCCCAGACCGGGCAGGCGCACGCTGTGTTCAACACCAACTTCGAAGACCAGGGCATGCGCAACGCCGCGGCCTTCGCCTCGGCCCTGGCGCTGCCGGGGGTTTGATATCGCGGGCTCCGCCCTACCCTCCACGCGCCACTTCCGCCAGGCTTTCCAGCAGCACTTCGAACTTGCGCGCGATGTCGTGTTCGGGCACACAGGCGTAGCCCAGCAGCAGGCCCGGCCGGCGGCCGTCTTCGTTGACGTAGTAGCGCGACAGCGCGCGCGTCAGCACGCCCTTGCCGCGCGCCACGTCAACCACGCGCAGGTCGTCCATGTCCTGCGGCAGGGTCAGCACCAGGTGCAGTCCCGCCATGCTGGCGTCGCGGTGCAGCCAGTCGGGGCCCAGCCGCCGCTCGATCAGGTTGACCAGCATGGCGCGGCGGCGCCCGTACAGCATGCGCATGCGGCGGATGTGGGCGGCGTAATGGCCCTCGGAAATGAAGGCCGCCAGCGCCGCGTGCGTCATCAGGTGGCCTTCGCGGTACAGCTCGGCATGCGCCGCCTGGAACGCGGCAGTCAGCGTCTTGGGCAGCACCAGATAGCCCACGCGCAGCCCGGGATACAGCGTCTTGCTGAAGGTCCCCATGTAGATGACGGGCGCGTCCGGCTCCAGGCCCTGCAGCGACTCGATGGGCTTGCCGGAAAAGCGGAACTCGCTGTCGTAGTCGTCCTCGATGATCCAGCTGCCGCTTTGCCGCGCCAGCGCCAGCAGCTGGCGCCGGCGGGTAAGCGACATGACCGGCCCCAGCGGGTACTGATGCGAAGGCGTGACGAAGATGAAGCGCGGCGGCGTGGCCGCGTTGTCCGGCAGGCGCATGCCCTCTTCGTCCACCGGCAGGTGCACCGTGCGCAGGCCATTGGCCTGCAGGATGCTGCGGGCGCCCCAGTAGCCGGGATCTTCGACCCAGGCGGTTTCGCCGGCCTCGCCCAGGATGCGGGTCGTCAGGTCAATGGCCTGGTGCGAGCCCTCGGTGATGATGATCTGGTCGGGATCGCAGTCGATCGAACGGGTCAGCGCCAGGTGCTGCGCCAGCGCCTCGCGCAGCGCGGGCAGGCCTCCGCCGTAGGAGTAGCTCAGCAGATCCGGCGACGGATTGCGCCACAGGCCGCTGAAGATGCGGCCGAACTTCTTGTGCGGGAATTCGGTCAGATCGGGCACGCCGGGCATGAAGGCGCCCCACTGGTAAGGCGACGCCGACACGCTGTCGACGATCGCCGCGCCCCGCGGCGACAGCGCCGGGCGCGGCTGTGCCTGGGGCGCCTGGCGCAGGCGGCGCCCGCTGGCCAGGTAGGAGTCCGGCACCGACGCATTGACGAAGGTGCCATTGCCCTGGCGGCTGCGGGTATAGCCTTCGGCCAGGAGCTGGCTGTACACGTGCACGACCGTATTGCGCGCGATGCCCAGCTCGGCCGCGAGGTCGCGCGTGGCCGGCAGGCGCGAGTCCGCGGCGATGGATCCATCCAGGATGGCTTCTCGCACGCCGCGGTAAAGCCGCTTGTTCATGGGATCGCTGGATCCGTCGGCCAGACGGAGCAGCAGCAAGTCACCGACGATGGACCGCAATTGGTTCTACCTGAATTATCAAAGTGGTTCCCACAAGTGGGGCCATCGTAGCATTAAATAAGGTTTTTACCGCCCATCATGCTCTGCGAGACCGAGATGAAGAATCAGGATCTGAATACCCGCCGTTCCCTGGCCACGCCGCGCGGCGTCGGCGTCATGTGCGACTTCTATGCCGTGCGCGCCGAAAACGCCACGCTGTGGGATGCGGAAGGCAAGGAATACATTGATTTCGCGGGCGGCATCGCCGTCCTGAACACGGGTCACCTGCACCCGAAGATCAAGGCCGCGGTCGCCGCCCAGCTCGACAACTTCACGCACACGGCCTACCAGATCGTGCCTTATGAAGGCTACATCTCGCTGGCCGAGCGCATCAACCGCCTGGCGCCCATCGACGGCCTGAAGAAGAGCGCCTTCTTCACCACCGGCGTCGAAGCCGTCGAAAACGCCGTCAAGATCGCGCGCTCGGCCACCGGCCGCTCGGGCGTCATCGCCTTCTCCGGCTCCTTCCACGGCCGCACCATGCTGGGCATGGCGCTGACCGGCAAGGTCGCCCCGTACAAGCTGTCGTTCGGCCCGATGCCCGGCGACATCTATCACGTGCCGTTCCCCAACGCCACGCAGTCGATCAGCGTCGCCGATTCGCTCAAGGCGCTGGACCTGCTGTTCAAGGTCGACATTGATCCCAAGCGCGTCGCGGCCATCATCATCGAGCCCGTGCAGGGCGAAGGCGGCTTCAACATCACCCCGCCCGAACTGATGACGGCGCTGCGCAAGGTCTGCGACGAACACGGCATCCTGCTGATCGCCGACGAAGTCCAGACCGGCTTCGGCCGCACCGGCAAGCTGTTCGCGATGGAGCACCACTCGGTCCAGGCCGACCTCATCACGATGGCCAAGAGCCTGGGCGGCGGCTTCCCGATCTCGGGCGTGGTCGGCCGCGCCGACGTCATGGACGGCCCCGCCGCGGGCGGCCTGGGCGGCACCTACGCCGGCAACCCGCTGGCGGTCGCCGCCGCGCACGCGGTGCTGGACGTGATCGCCGAGGAAAAGCTGTGCGAACGCGCCAACCAGCTGGGCGAGAAGCTGCGCGCGCACCTGGAAGGCCTGCGCGCCAAGGTTCCGGGCATCGCCGACGTGCGCGGCCTGGGCTCGATGGTCGCGCTGGAACTGAACGACGCCGCCGGCAAGCCCGACGCCGAAGCCGTCAAGCGCGTGCAAAAGCACGCCATCGACAACGGCCTGATTTTGCTAAGCTGCGGTGTATACGGGAACGTCCTGCGCTTCCTGTATCCCTTGACCATTCCCGACGCCCAGTTCGCACGCGCGCTGGACATCCTGTCCGAGGCGCTGACCGCCTGAGACGCGGGCCCTGAATAACCGGTTATTCGGCCGGCAGGAACAACGATTGCGGGCGTAGCAGGCGCGGCGGCTTGATCACCAGGCCGCTCGCCTGCCGCGCCCGCAGTCGCTTGTTCCGCCTGCCTTTCAAGGAGACTCCCCCATGACAGCATTGACTCATCCCCTCTCGCGTCCCGACCTGCTGCGCGACGCCTGCTACATCGACGGCAAGTGGGTAGGCGCCAACGGCGGCGCATCCATTCCGGTGGACAATCCCTCCACCGGCAAGACCATCGTGTCGGTGCCCAAGCTGGGCCGCAAGGAAACCGAACAGGCCATCGCCAGCGCCCAGGCCGCGCTGCCGGCCTGGAGCGCCAAGACCGGCAAGGAACGCGCCGCGATCCTGCTGAAGTGGGCGCAACTGATGATGCAGAACCAGCAAGACCTGGCCGCCATCATGACCTCCGAACAAGGCAAGCCGGTGACCGAGGCCGCGGGCGAAATCGCCTACGCCGCGTCGTTCCTGGAATGGTTCGCCGAAGAAGCCAAGCGCATCGACGGCGACATCCTGCAAAGCCCCAAGGCAGGCCAGCGCCTGATGGCGCTCAAGCAGCCCATCGGCGTCACCGCCGCGATCACGCCCTGGAACTTCCCCGCCGCCATGATCACCCGCAAGGTCGGCCCGGCGCTGGCCGCCGGCTGCACCATGGTGGTCAAGCCGGCCCAGCAAACGCCGCTGACCGCGCTGGCCCTGGCCGTGCTGGCCGAAGAGGCCGGCGTGCCGGCCGGCGTGTTCCACGTCATCACCGGCAGCTCGCGCGACATCGGCGCGGCGCTGTGCGAAAGCGACGTCGTGCGCAAGCTGAGCTTCACGGGTTCGACCGAAGTCGGCCGCACGCTGATGGAGCAATGCGCACCCACCATCAAGAAGCTGTCGCTGGAACTGGGCGGCAATGCGCCCTTCATCGTGTTCGACGACGCCGACCTGGACCGCGCCGTGGACGGCATCCTGGCATCGAAGTACCGCAACGCCGGCCAGACCTGCGTGTGCGCCAACCGTATCTATGTGCAGGCCGGCGTGTACGAAGAAGTCGCCAAGCGCCTGGTGGCCAAGGTCAACGCCATGAAGGTCGGCGACGGCTTTGAAGACGGCGTGACCCAAGGCCCGCTGATCGACCGCAACGCGGTGGAAAAGGTTCAGGAGCACATCGCCGACGCCACGGCCAACGGCGCCAAGGTCATCGCGGGCGGCAAGCCGCATGCGAAGGGCGGCACGTTCTTCGAACCGACCGTGGTGCGCGACGTGACGCAGTCGATGCGTTTTGCGTCCGAAGAAACCTTCGGCCCGGTGGCGCCGCTGTTCCGCTTCGACACCGAAGCAGAAGTCATCGGCATGGCCAACGACACCATCTTCGGCCTGGCCGCCTACTTCTTCACGCGCGACTACGCCCGCATCTGGCGCGTGTCCGAATCGCTGGAATACGGCATCGTCGGCATCAATACCGGCCTCATCTCGAATGAAGTCGGCCCGTTCGGCGGCGTCAAGCAATCCGGCCTGGGCCGCGAAGGCTCCATCACCGACCGAGGTGCGGTCGGCCATCACCAGGACGGCCAGCAGCCCGATGACCAGGAGGATGCCCTGGGCGGCGATGGAGAAGGGGTCCTCGGTCAGACCCGCGGACATGCGGGCGCCCGGCAGGAAACCCTTGGGGAGCTGGAACTGGGGCACGGCCGCGGCGGCGGCCCCGGCGGCCTTGACCTCGCCCCAGCGCAGGAACAGGGAGATCCCGGAGGC
>ENA-OWLM01000728-OWLM01000728.1-metagenome-genome-assembly--contig:-NODE-728-length-12406-cov-3.828921_pt1 | contig 12406 bp, 10 predicted proteins | sample MGYA00245349_ERZ651102 | MGnify/ENA primary metagenome ERZ651102 (study PRJEB26857, sample SAMEA4031759) | metagenome | biome: human; feature: oral; material: saliva | place: Philippines | collected 2014... | reverse complement strand
CTGCCAGCTTGCCAGCAGCCCCAGCCAGCAGAGCCCCCACTCCAGCAGCCAGATCCCGAAGAAGCCGCCGAGGGAGTAACCGAGGGCATCGAGGGCGAAGATCATGGGCCCCTTGATGTCGATCATGTCCCGGTAGAGCACGCCCCCCTCGCTCCACATCTTGCCCATCACCGCGAACAGGGAGGCATCGAACCCCGGCGCCATGCCGTGAAACAGCGGGTTGCGCAGGCAGAACAACAACGCCATCAGGGCGGTGAGCAGGATAACCAGCGGCCTGAGCCCGGGATTGTGGCGCTGCGGGGTAAAACGGATGGCGTGATTCATGGGTGACCTGTTCCTGCGGGAAAGACTGAAAAAGCGGGCTTATCTTGCCGACCCTGGCCCCATGATGCAATGGGGCAAGGGAAGGGGCTTGAAATAATTCGTAAAAGTAACGTTTTCAGACGCCTGGCACGCTGAAACAGCGGGGCCGGTTGCCGAGTCCCGGCCTGATGCCTTGTGCCACTGTGCTCTCTGTGCAGGCCGGCGGATCTGGCAGACGGGCCGCGCCTTTGGGAAGGTGCGGCCCGTGTTCTGACAAGAGAATACCCGGTGCCGGTGCGGCCCCCCCTCAGTGGGCGGGCTGCCCCTGGTACTCCACCAGCGGCGGCTGGGGGGCGAGCTCGGGCAGGTGGCGGGCCCAGCGGATGAAGGCATCCGCCAGGGTGATGCCGAGCTCCTGGTTGTGCTGGGTCAGGGTGCGGGCAAGGGCCGTGTAGCCCTCCTTGCCGGAGGCGGTATAGGCGCTGGAGACTCCACGATAGATGGCCTCTGGCTCAACCGCTTGCCAGTGATCCGGGCTGGCCTCCCACTCCAGGCGGGTGATCCGGCTGCCCTTGGGCAGATCGGCGCGATAGCAGAAGCGCACCCCTGCGGTGTAGGGGAAGCTGCCGCTGCCATTGCCGACCACGCCGTTGTTGGTGGCGTTGTCGATGGCTCCCTCCAGCGCCTCGGCGAGCTCGTGGCCGTGTACCCGGTAGAGGGTGAGGGGGATGGCAAAGGGCAGCAGGCGCCCGGCGATGTCCGCTTCGCTCAGCGGCCCGGGTTCGAGGGAGCAGCGCACGCCGCCGGCGTTGTGCAGGGCGAAGTCCACCTGACCGACCTGTTCGCGGGCGGCGGCCAGCATGGCGCTGGCCACCAGGGGGGCGACCTGGCTGCCGGCGGGCAGGCTGGCATCGGGCAGACGCTGGTGGTGCAGGGGCCCGCCAAGGTGGGTCACCACGCGCCGGGTCATGGTCTCGAGTTCGGGTCGGTAACGCCTGGCCAGGTGCTGCTCCAGTTCGGGGGCCGGCTCGCAGAAGTGCAGGCCTGCAGGCGGCTGGGAGGCAAAGGGCCAGGGCTGCCAGGGCAGCCACTCCAGCTGGCCACGGCTGCGGCTGACCCGGCCGAGGGCGTCAAACTCCAGCTCGCACACCCCGAGGCAGAGGGCGCTGTGGGCGGCGTGCAGGATGGCGACGCCGTTCACCATCAGGGGATACTCCCCCTCGCTCTCGAGTCCGAGGGGCGCCAGATCCCCCAGCATGCTGTGGGTATGGCCGCCGACGATGAGGCTGAGATCGGGGAAGCGTGCGGCCAGCCGCCTGTCCTGCTCGAGCCCCAGGTGGCTGAGCAGGATGATGTGGTGGATCCCCGCAGCCTTGATCTCGGCGAGGGCGGCACCGAGGGTCTCCTCGATGCCGTGGAAACGGGTGTGGGGATCGGGGCTCGCGATGGCGGCCATCTGCGGCAGCGTGATGCCGAGCAGGGCGAAGGGGACGCCGTCGATGACGCGCTTGTGCCAGGGGCGGCTCGCGTCAAACAGCTGCGGCAGGCCCTGCAGCCGCAGCGGGGCATCGGCGGGCTCCAGGCGGCTGTCGATGTTGGCGGCCAGCACGGGAAAATCGAGCTGACGCAGGAACTCCACCAGGGGACCGTTGCCCAGATCGAACTCGTGGTTGCCGATCACCATGGCATCCGGTCGCAGCAGTGCCAGCAGATCGGCGTTGGCCCGTCCCTTGAAGCGGTTGAAATAGAGCGAGCCCTGGAAGGTGTCGCCGCCGTGCAGGAACAGGCAGGTCTGGCCCGCCGCCCCGGCCTGCCGGCGCAGGGTGGTGAGCCGGCTCAGGATGCGCGCGTAGCCACCGCACTGGGTACGCCACTCGGATTCGCCGACGGGGGAGAAGCGCATGGGGGCGCCATCGAAATGGGAGTGGCAGTCGCTGAAGTGGGCAAGTTGAACCGTGATACTCATTTCGGTCCTCCTTAGAGAAAAAGAGCACCGAGTCTACTGCATGGGGCGGGGGGGATGCCAGCCCGGCGAACACCGGGCCGACAGGGGAGAAAAGAGGGACGGGCACCCGGTCGGGTGCCCGCTGCCTCAGGCGGGCACCATGATCTGGGTGGCGAGGATCACCACTAGCAGGCCCACGGCGACCGGCAGTGAGGTGCGCTTGACCACCTCGAACGGGGAGAGGTTGCCCATGCCCGCACAGGCGACCACCACCCCGGAGACCGGCGAGATGGTCCGGCCCAGGTTCGAGGCCTGCAGCATGGGGATCACCAGGTAGGCGGGGTTGACGCCAAGGCTGGTGGCCAGGTGGGGGATGAGCTCCACAAAGGCGTAGAAAGGTGCATTGCCCGAGCCCGTGGTGAAGGCGGCCAGGGTGGTGATGACCACCAGCATCAGCATGATCACGATGCCGCCGGTGCCAAAGCTCTGGGCCAGATCCAGGAGGTTGGCGATGAAGCCGAGGCCCATCAGGCCCTGGGCGAATACCCCGGCCCCCACCAGCAGCATCACCACGCCGGCGAAGGCGTCGGCCATGCTGCGCCAGCACACCTGCAGTCCGTCCAGCAGCTCGCGGCCGTTGCGTTTGCGTACCAGCTCCAGCAGGGCTGCCAGCACCAGGCAGATGACGATGATGGTGACGATGTCGAGTTTGGGGCCCAGTTTTCCGTCAAACAGCAGCACGCCGATGATGGGAGTGAAGGGCAGGATGGCGTAGAAGCCAGGGGCATCGGTGACGAGATCGCTCGGTGCGACGGCGGCGTTGTGTTCACCTGATTTCCGATCCAGATAGCGCTGCCAGAAGAAGTGGGTCACCGCCATGGCGGCGATGGCAGTCAGCGAGATGGGCAGGGTCAGCTTGAAGGCAAAGTCGATGAGTTCCATGTTGGCGGCCTGGGCGGCCATCACCACGTCGCCCGAGGTGGGGGAGAGGATGATGGCGGCCGGGGAGGCGCACACTGCGGCCGCGGCGCCACGGGAGATCCCCATGTTGACCATCAGCGGGAACAGGGTCGCCATCAGCAGTACCCCGAGGCCGGTGGCGGAGCTGACCGCGAGCGACATGGCGCAGGCCACCAGGTAGGCGGCCACCAGCAGGATGTAGGGGGACTTGATGATGCCAAGGGGTTTGCTCGCGAGCTTCACCAGTATGGTGTTGGCTCCGATGTGGCTCATGTAGCCGGCGAAGCCGCACAGCACCATGATCAGCATGCCGAGGCCGCCGCCCCGATCCACCAGCAGGAAGCGCACGTATTCGAACACGTCGGTGGCAACGTGACCGGTGGAGGTGACGCTGGCGGGCAGCACGGCCTTGCCCATCAGGGCGGTGATGGCCAGCAGCAGCAGACCGCCGCTGAGCAATACCCCGGTGGCCGAATAGCCCTTGAAGATGTAGCGACCCACGGCCAGGGTGACCAGGGTGCCAATAAGGAGTTCCATCATAAACAGGTTCCTGAGTGTGTAGTGACGATGGGCCTGCACGGGATAACCGGGGATTGCACTGGTTAGGTCGACATGCACCAACAAAAACGCCAGGATTATTACCTCATAAGGAGTATTTAACCACGACATCGATGGCTGCCTGTGATCTCGCCTGCAAATCCCGATGCGGCCCGTGTGATATTTCGCACGCTTGCCGCGCCCGGATACCGACAGCAGGTGACAGCGCCCGGGATCGCGGTTACTCTCCATTCTGACTATTAATTCATTGATTATTAATTGAAATTAAGCTGGGACTCACAAGGGGCAAGGCCACAAGCAGATGGGACTCTTTAGCAAGACAGGGGTGGTGGCGGCCCTCATGTATGCCGCCTCAATCGGGGCAGCGCCATCTCACTATAGCGGTATTCGGGTGGTGCCCGACATCAAGGTCGACTTTCAGTTTTATCGGGTCTCCGGTGCCGATGTGGCCGCCGTGATGCGCCAGATCACCGCCCTGTCCCCCGCCCAGGCGGACGGACACATCGGCAGGGCCAGCTACCAGCTCTCCTGGCAACTGCAGACCAGGCCGACACCGGCGCGTTGCGAGCTGGATCAGGCCGACGTGACGGTCCGCATCAAGGTCCGGGTGCCGAACTGGATGGACAAGGCCAGAGCGCCCGAGAAGGAGCGGCAGAAGTGGGACAAGCTGGTGGCGGCCATGTTCGACTACGAGAGCCGTCACAAGGATATCCTGCTGGAGAGCGTCAGCCAGCTCGGTATCCGGCTCGCCCAGATGCCGGTGACCACGAGCTGCGAGGCCTTGCAGCATCAGGGCTGGCAGGAGGGGCAGGCAGCCCTGGAGGCGACCCGGGAGCGCTTTGCCACCCTGGCAAAACAGACCGAGCAGGGTCGCAAGCTGGGAGTCATCTGGCCAATGCGTAGCTGATCCCCCCCTGACTGACAACAAAAACGGGCTGCCCCTGTGGGCAGCCCGTTTTTGTTTGGGTCTGGCGAACCTAGTCGCGCAGGGGCTTGCCCTTGAGCAGCCTGCGCACCCAGTAGCGAGCCGGGTGGAGCGCCTCCAGCAGGTCGCTGGACAGGGGCAGCGGCTCCCCGCAGATCTCGCTGGCGACCAGCTCGCCGCACAGCGGCGCCGAGCACAGACCTCGGGAGCCGAGGGCGCCCAGCACATAGAGGCCGGGGTAGAGGGGCAGGGCGCTTTGCTGATCTGCGGGGGCGTTGACGCCGTGATCCGCCAGCGCCGCCAACCGGGCGATTGGCCCCGCCACCGGCAGGTGATCACGGCTCGCGCAGCGCACCCCGACGCGGGCCTGAGCGCCACTTACATCCACCTCGGCGGGCCAGGCCTGCGCCGGCAGGCAGGCTTGCAGCCGAGCCCGGTTCTGGGCCTGCTCCTCGGCATTGAATACCAGGCTGGTCTGGTTGCGGCCATAGCTGGCGCCGATGCAGTGCGCGCCATCGTGGGCCGGGGTGAGGTAGCCGTCGTAACAGAGCACGGTTTTCAGCTGGCTCAAACTGGTTGTGGTCGGCACATGGCTCACCTGGCCGCGCACCGGATAGAGCGGCAGCTCGGCGAAGGGGAGGAGGGCGGGCAATCGGTGGCCGGCGGCCACCACCAGATTGGGGGCCTGCCAGTGGCGGCCGTCCTGACTCTCCACTCGCCAGCCGCCGTCCTGCTCGGCAATGTGGGTCACAGAAGCATTGAACACCACTTCCAGTCGCCCGCTGGCCTGGGCTTCCTTGATGGCGGCGCGGGTGAGATCCGCCGGACAGAGCCAGCCTCCCAGCGGATAGTTGACGCCCCCCACGCCGCAAGGCAGGCCGACCACCTGCTCGACCTCGTCGGCACTCAGGGGGCGCATCAGGTCCGAGGGGAAGGGGCCCAGGCTCATCTTGGCCAGCTTGGCGGCGGACTTGTCGTCATACCCGAGCTGGGTGACGCCACACAGCGAGAAGGCGACGGGATGGCGCTCGGCCAGGGCCAGCAGCCGGCTTCTGGCAAAGCCGAAGGCCAGCGAATAGAAGCGCGAGAGCGCGTCGTGCTCGCCGTTGAGCAGCGGATAGAGCGCCCCCTGGCGGTTGCCGGAGGCGCCGCCGGCCGGCTCGCCATCTTCGCACAGCAGCCGAACCTTGCGGCCCCGCTCCACCAGGGAGAGCGCCGTCATGGCCGAGGCGATGCCACCGCCGATGATGAGCACCTCCCCCTCCCGCCCGGCGGGGCGGGCATACCAGGGGGCTATGGTCTGCTGCGGCAGCTTGTCTGCACGCTCGCCCGCCAGCATCTCCCGCTTGCTGCCGTGACCCTTCACCTTCTTCATGGCAAAGCCCGCGGCAATCAGCCCCCGGCGCACGAAACCGGCGCAGGTAAAGGTGGAGAGGGTCGCACTGGGGCGGGCGAGACGGGCGAGGCCGTCAAACAGATCCTGGGTCCACATCTCGGGATTCTTGGCCGGCGAGAAGCCGTCCAGATACCAGGCGTCCACAAGACCGTCGGCCTGATGGGGCACTTGGGGCAGCATCTCCTTGATATCGCCAAACCAGAGGTCGAGGTGGATGCGACCGCCAGCAAACAGCAGGCGGTGACAGCCGGAGACCGGCAGCGGCCACTGGTCGATGAGAGGTTGGCTCAAGGACGCGAGCTCGGGCCAGGCCGCGAGCGCCTTGCGCAGATCGGCCTGGGTGAGGGGGTATTTTTCGAAACTGATGAAGTGCAGCCGGGAGCCGTTGCCAGTTTGGGGCGCCTGTTCCAGAAAGGCGGCCATTGTCGCCAGAAAGTTAAGACCTGTGCCGAAACCTGTCTCACCTATCACGAAACTGTCACTATCATGGTGTGAAAATCGCGCTGGCAGCCGATTTTGCTGCAAAAAGACGTAGCGGGTTTCACTTAGACCGTTATCATTGGAAAAGTACACATCCCCGAACTCACTGGAGACTGGAGTTCCCGCTTCATTCCAGTCCAATCGGGCATGATGTAAGGATGTTTGACTCACGTTTTCCTCGGCTCGCGTCACAAAATCGCGGGCATTCTACGTGAAAGCAGACCAGTTTGGCAGCCGAAAGCGGGTAGACTCGGTGCCAGTTTTTCCAGACGAGATGAATTAATGAGAAGAGCAGTGATCACCGGTATCGGCGTCATCTCCAGTATCGGCAACAACAAGGAAGAGGTGCTGGCCTCCCTGAAAGCAGGTAAATCCGGCATCACCTATTCCGAGCAGTTTGAACAGTACAACCTGCGCAGCCGTGTCTGGGGTAACATCAAACTCGATCCGTCTGAACTGATCGACCGTAAAGTCATGCGTTTCATGGGTGACGCTGCGGCCTATGCCTACCTCTCCATGCAGCAGGCCATCGAAGACGCCGGCCTGCCGGAAGATCAGGTCTCCAACGAGCGTACCGGCATCGTGACCGGTTCCGGCGGCGCCTCCGGCAAGAACACCTCCGAGTCCGCGGACATCGCCCGTGAGAAAGGGGTCAAGCGCGTGGGTCCCTACATGGTGCCGCGCACCATGTCCTCCACCACCTCCGCCTGCCTGGCCACCCCGTTCAAGATCAAGGGTGTCAACTATACCATCAGCTCCGCCTGTGCCACCTCTGCTCACTGCATCGGTCACGCACTGGAACTGATCCAGCTTGGCAAGCAGGACATCGTCTTCGCCGGCGGCGGCGAGGAGCTGGACTGGTCCTCCACCATCCAGTTTGACGCCATGGGCGCCCTGTCCACCAAGTACAACGACAACCCGGAAAAAGCCTCCCGCACCTATGACGCCGACCGCGACGGTTTCGTCATCTCCGGTGGCGGCGGCATCCTGGTGGTCGAGGAGCTGGAACACGCCCTGGCCCGTGGTGCTCACATCTACGCCGAGATCACCGGTTACGGTGCGACCTCCGATGGCTATGACATGGTGGCTCCGAGCGGCGAAGGCGCCGTGCGTTGCATGAAGATGGCGATGCAGGGTGTCGGCAAGGTGGACTACATCAACACCCACGGCACCTCCACCCCGGTCGGTGATACCAAGGAGCTGGAAGCCATCCAGACCCTGTTCGGTGCGGATGCGCCCAAGCTGTCTGCCACCAAGGCGATGACCGGTCACGCCCTGGGCGCCGCCGGCGTGCACGAGGCCGTCTACTCCCTGCTGATGATGGAACACGGCTTCATCGCCCCCAGCATCAACATCGAGAACCTGGACGAGAAGGCGGTGGGCCTGCCCATCGTGCGCGAGTACGAAGAGGCTGACCTCAATACCGTCATGTCCAACAGCTTCGGCTTCGGCGGCACCAACGCCTCCCTGGTGTTCAGCAAGTTCAAGGCCTGATGCCCTCGGGATAGACAAGCGAAATAGAAAAAGGCGCCGCAAGGCGCCTTTTTTATTGGACAATGTCATTGATCCTGAACGGGTTCGGGAAGAGGCAGGCGCATATAGACGGCGCCATCCCCATACTCCGCCAGCGACTTGCGGGTCTCCGCTACGAGGAATCCCTGCTTGCGCCAGAAGGCGGGGGCATCCTGCACCGCCACCAGACCGGCATGGCGATACCCCTCGCGACTCGCGAAATCCAGCGCCTTGGCCAGGAGCCGCCGACCCAGCCCGAGGCCACGGGCCTCGCCAGAGACCGCGAGATCGTGCAGATAGAACTCGTCACGCCCGGCCAGTGCCTCCATGGGCACCGAGAGGGGCGGTGGCTGGTGGGCACGCCAGGGGTGGCAGAGCAGGTAGCCCAGCACCCGGCCCCGGCGTTCGGCCACCCAGCAGGAGGCCGGGGCCAGCTCGGACTTGTTCTGCATCACCTCGAGGGGCTCGGGCTCCAGCTGGTGATAACACTCGCGCTGGATGGCCATGATGGCGGGCCAGTCGGGGGCCCGGATGGTTCGGATCGTGATCATCGTGTTCAGGGGACTGGCCCCGGGTCAATCTGTGACAAAAACTGGCGCCATGCTCAGCGAGCGGCCTCTTTGCTGATCACCTTGATCAGCTGGTAGCGCAGGGAGGGAGCATCCGCCGGCACATTGGTGAGCCGCTCCTTGCTGACTTCCAGCTGGTAGCGGAAACCGGGTTCGAAGGTGAAGCCTTCAATCTGCTGATAGAAGAGGCTCCAGCTCTCGCCTGGCTGGCTGCGCACCTGCATGCACTGCATGGGGCCGACGCCGACGCAGTGTACCAGCTGGCTGTTGACGTAGAGGGTCTCGCCCGCCGTGGGGGCCGGGGCGCTCTGGCAGGCGCTGAGCAGGAGGGCGGTGCTGAGGAGCAGGGGAGATTTCATGATGGGTGTCCTTGGCGTAAAGGGGCGCGATTAAACCCGCAAATGAAAAGGCGGTCAATGACCGCCTTTGTAACAAACCATGTCGACCCTTTCAATCAACGCTGGTCGAGGGGCGTGAATTCACGCTGCGCCTGACCGGTATAGAGCTGACGCGGGCGGCCGATCTTCTGGTCAGGATCCGAGTGCATTTCGTTCCAGTGGGCGATCCAGCCGATGGTGCGGGAGATGGCAAAGATCACGGTGAACATGGACATGGGGATGCCGATGGCCTTCATGATGATGCCGGAGTAGAAGTCCACGTTCGGGTAGAGCTTCTTCTCGATGAAGTAGGGGTCGGACAGCGCGATGCGCTCCAGCTCCATGGCCACGTCCAGCAGCGGATCCTTGATCTGCAGCTCGGTCAGTACCTCGTGGCAGGTTTCGCGCATCACGGTGGCACGGGGATCGTGGTTCTTGTAGACCCGGTGACCGAAGCCCATCAGACGGAACGGATCGTTCTTGTCCTTGGCCTTGGCAATGTACTCGGGGATGCGATCCACGGAGCCGATCTCCTCGAGCATCTTGAGGCAGGCTTCGTTGGCACCGCCGTGGGCCGGACCCCACAGGGAAGCGATCCCCGCGGCGATACAGGCAAACGGGTTGGCACCGGAGGAGCCCGCCAGACGCACGGTGGAGGTGGAAGCGTTCTGCTCGTGATCCGCATGCAGGGTGAAGATGCGGTCCATGGCGCGCTCGACGATGGGGTTGACCTTGTACTCTTCGGTCGGCACGCCAAACATCATGTGCAGGAAGTTGCCGGCATAGGAGAGGGCGTTGCGCGGCTGCATGAATGGCTGGCCGATGGAGTACTTGTAACACATGGCGGCCAGGGTCGGCATCTTGGAGAGCAGACGGAAGGCGCAGATCTCGCGGTGCTCCTCGTTGTTGATGTCGAGGGCATCGTGGTAGAAGGCAGACAGGGCGCTGACCACGCCGCACATGACGGCCATGGGGTGGGCGTCACGACGGAAGCCGCGGAAGAAGAAGGCGATCTGCTCGTGCACCATGGTATGACGAGTCACCAGACGCTCGAACTCCGCGTATTGGGTCTTGGTCGGGGCTTCGCCGTACAGCAGGATGTAACAGACTTCGAGGTAGCTGGCCTGGGTGGCCAACTGGGCGATGGGGTAACCGCGGTGCAGCAAGACACCCTGGTCGCCATCGATGTAGGTAATGGATGATTTGCAAGAACCGGTGGCCATGAAACCGGGGTCGAAGGTGAAATATCCTTGCGTGCCCAGCTTTCTGACATCGATCACGTCGGGTCCAACGGTACCGGAGAGGATCGGTAGTTCAACCGGCTCTTTTCCGGGCAGGTGTAGGGTGGCTATCTTATCAGCCATAGCACGTCTCCTTTGCTCTTTTATAATTTGGTTCCAGTCCTACTTTATTACGACTTTCATAACGCTGGCAAAGGTTCTTACCCGTACCACGGCGGCTGGAGCGCCCTATTTGAACCAGAGATTCACAGCTTTGTCAATTTTGCTGGATGATCATTAATGACTTGTTAAAGCTGTTGTGGGATCTGGTTTACGGTTTTGGGTTTTCTGTGTAGCTATTTGATTGTCATTGGTTAAGGCCGCCGATATACTGCGCCACGTGGGTGATGGTCGTCGGTGTTTGAAACGCTTTCGCAAAGCCAGATGTGACATCAAAAATGCTATTTTTGGCTTTCCCGAGTTGTTTTGGTAACAAAAACCTAACAAATGCCACTCCTAGCCCTCAAAGCGTGTGAAAACAATAACTAACGTGCTCAATGGAGCTGAGTGGGCAAAGCCGTGAAAAACAAACAGAGACCTGTAAACCTCGACCTACAGACGATCAGCTTTCCTGTCACCGCCATCGCTTCCATCTTGCATCGTGTCTCAGGGGTCATCACCTTTGTGGCATTGGCCATCTTGCTGTGGATGCTTGGTACTTCACTCGCCTCTCCCGAAGGATTTGAAACCGTGGTGTCCATCATGGACAACTTCCTGGTCAAATTCGTGCTGTGGGGGATCCTGACCGCGCTGGCTTACCACATTGTGGGCGGACTGCGTCACCTGGTCATGGACATGGGCTATTGGGAAGAGCTGGAATCCGGTAATCAGAGCGCCCGCGTGGCCTTCGTGATCACTGCGGTTCTGGCGGTTTTGGCGGGGGTGCTGGTATGGTAACCAATTCTGCAACTTTCGGGCGTAGCGGCGTTCACGATTACATCCTGATCCGCGCCACCGCCCTCATCATGACGTGCTACGTCCTCTATCTGGTGGGCTTTGTCGCCTTCAATGACATCACCTACGAGGTGTGGACCGGCTTCTTCGCCAAAACCTTCACCAAGGTCTTTACCCTGCTGACGCTCGTGTGCGTCCTGATCCACGCCTGGATCGGTCTGTGGCAGGTGCTGACCGACTATATCAAGCCGGTCGGGCTGCGCGGTGCGCTGCAGTTCCTGCTGATCGTGGTGCTGTTTGTCTATGTGATGACTGGTTTCGTCGTGCTGTGGGGTGTGTAAGGTGACTATTCCAACTCGTGAATTTGATGCGGTCGTGATCGGTGCCGGTGGTGCCGGCATGCGCGCCGCGCTGCAGATTGCCCAGTCCGGCAAGAGCTGCGCCCTGTTATCCAAGGTTTTCCCGACTCGTTCCCATACCGTTTCCGCCCAGGGCGGGATCACGGTCGCCCTGGGCAATGCCCACGACGACAACTGGCAGTGGCACATGTATGACACCGTCAAGGGCTCCGATTACATCGGTGATCAGGAAGCCATCGAGTACATGTGCAAGACCGGCCCGGAGGCCATCTATGAACTGGAGAACATGGGCCTGCCCTTCTCCCGTTTTGAGAACGGTACCGTGTACCAGCGTCCGTTTGGCGGCCAGTCCAAGAACTTCGGTGGCGAGCAGGCTGCCCGTACCGCGGCGGCTGCCGACCGTACCGGCCACGCCCTGCTGCACACCCTGTACCAACAGAACGTCAAGAACCAGACCACCGTCTTCTCCGAGTGGTATGCGCTGGATCTGGTGAAGAACCAGGACGGCCACATCGTCGGTTGTACCGCCATCGACATGGAGAGCGGCGAGGTCGTCTACTTCAAGGCCAAGGCCACCGTGCTGGCCACCGGCGGCGCCGGTCGCATCTACCAGTCCACCACCAACGCCCACATCAACACCGGTGACGGCGTCGGCATGGCGCTGCGCGCCGGGGTCGGCGTGCAGGACATGGAGTTCTGGCAGTTCCACCCCACCGGCATCGCCGGGGCAGGGGTGCTGGTGACCGAGGGTTGCCGCGGTGAAGGCGGCTACCTGCTGAACAAGGACGGCGAGCGCTTCATGGAGCGCTATGCGCCCACGCTGAAGGATCTGGCCCCGCGCGACTTCG
>ENA-OWLM01000726-OWLM01000726.1-metagenome-genome-assembly--contig:-NODE-726-length-12417-cov-3.454215_pt1 | contig 12417 bp, 10 predicted proteins | sample MGYA00245349_ERZ651102 | MGnify/ENA primary metagenome ERZ651102 (study PRJEB26857, sample SAMEA4031759) | metagenome | biome: human; feature: oral; material: saliva | place: Philippines | collected 2014... | reverse complement strand
CCAGGTACATGCGCCACATCTCCATCTCGGTCGCGCTGATGGGGTGGAACACCGCCAGCGTGCGCGGCTGGCGGCCGTGGAACGACATGTTCGGAAAAATCGTGCCCACGCTGGTCTGCACCCGCATCGCCGACCCCAGCGTGCGCTCGCGCGTCTCGTGGATCTGGCGGTAATAGGCCTCCACCTCTGGGTAGCGCCCGTACTGCGGCGCGTACGGCCCTTCCTCATAGAACGGCAGACGCCCCAGCAGTCCGTGCCCCAGATCCGGAAAACAGATCGCCGACCGGCTGACCGACGCATCGCGCCGCCCCTTGCCCGCGCCCGGCCCGATGCCCACGATATCCACCGAGCGGTGGCTGATGTCGTGGTACAGATCCCCAATGAAATTTTCGGGCGCGAACTTCCAGTTGCACTTGATGCGCCACTTCTGCACCCCGCCTATCACCTCCGACCCGCCCGGACTGCCATCGCGATGGTCCAGCGCCGCGTCCAGGTACAGGCGCATATTGCCCAGATAGTCCTCGAACGGCGGCGCGTCCGCATCCCAGGTCGCGAACACCGCGCCCTTGTAATTGACCACCTGCGCCACCGTCTTCAAGCCCCACTGCTTCTTGTCCAGCTCGCCCTTGTAATGCGTCGCATGGCCAGGCACGCCCACCAGCTCGCCGGGCCGCTCCACCAGCTTGCCGTCGGTGGAAAAGCTCCAGCCGTGATACGGACAGGTAAAGGTCCGGTTGTTGCCATGGTCGTAGCGACAGAGCTTCATGCCGCGGTGCGCACAGCTATTGAGCATGACCTGGATCTGCCCCTGCCGGTCGCGCGTCAGGATCACGGACTCCGTGCCCATGCGCGACACAAAATAGTCGTCCGGCTTGGGCACCAGGCTCTCGTGGCCCACAAACAGCCACGCGCGCGAGAACACCTGCTTCAGCTCCTGCTGGAAGATCTCGTCGTCCACGAAGATAGACCGGCTGACCAGCCCTTCGTCGGCGCGCACCAACTCGTCAATCGTCTTATGACCCATCACCACTTCCCCTTGGAGGATGCCCTTGATTGGGCGCCTACGACTGTTCCGCCGTGGCCGCCGCTGTACGCAGACGTGCTTCCGTGTTGTCGACGTGCGTGCGCGCATGCTGCCGCGCCAGTTCCACGTCGCCTTTCTCGATCGCGGCAAACAATGCCTCGTGCTCCTTCTGCGCCTGCGCACCGCGCCCCGCGATCTTGGCCGACCGCGAACGCGACACCCGCAGGTTCTTCTTGAGCAGCACCGCCAGGAAATCGAAGAAATTCAGATAGTGTTCATTGCGCGTCGCGCGCGCCACGCAGCGATGGAACTCCATGTCCGCGTCCACACCCACCGCCACATCGCCCGACGCAATCGCATCGGCCATCTTGCGCAACGCCACCCGCATCGCCGCCAGGTCATCGTCATCGCGGCGCGCAGCCGCAAGCGGCGCGGCCTCGATCTCAAAGCCCCGGCGCAACTCCACGATGCGCAGCACCTGGTCCGCATCGCCAATATCGGCCGCCTGCATGCGCAGCACAGACGGCCGCGCCGTCTGCATGACGGTCAGGCCGCGTCCCTGCTTGCTTTGAACAATGCCATCGCCCTTCAGGCGGGAAACCGCTTCGCGCAGCACCGTGCGCGAAACGCCAAGCCGGGTCGCGATGGTCTGCTCTGGAGGCAAGACCTCGCCGACTTGATAGTCGCCGCTGGTGATCTCATCCAGCAGCATTTCGGTGACGCGGTCAGTCAGATTGGGCTCTGACTGGAAAGCAACCACCGCATCTTTTTTCAACAGTACTCGGGAAGCTGAATCAGGCATAGGAAGTCTCGTCCGAAAACGTGCATCTCATTGCCAGCCCGCGTTGCCTCGGCTGTGTACGCGCCCCGGGAGGGGTGCGTTGAAAATACGATAATCGTATAAGGATGGGAGGGGGTATTAGGGGAAGTGCGGGGGTGAGGGTGGCGGCGATCTCGCGCTTACCCGACGGGGACCAGAGCACTCTCAGTCACTGCTAACTCAGGGCCGTCGAGCGAGTTGGACACCACTGCGAGTGGTCGACGGACCCAGGACATGACTCCGCGAGCCAAGGTCTCTTGGGCCCTTATTGAGCCACTCTAAACACGAGCTATTAGCGCGACTGACAATATCCCACCTCCATGCGTCTGTCGCCGATCCGCAATTCGAAGGATGAGATCAGATCGTGGGCAGGGTAGGAGAATTACCGTTAATGCTGCCCTAATCTGGGTTCGATCGAACTCGAGACCAGAAAGGGCAGAGCTAGGCTGCCAGTTCCGCCTTTTTGGTCTTAGCTTTAACGATCGGTTCAAGTATTGAGCGAGCCAAGTGCGCAATCACGGGCACCGCCAAACCGTCACCCATCAGGTGATAGGCATCGTTATATTTCGCCGGAAGAACATAGCTGTCCTGGAGCCCCATGAGACGCGCGGCCTCCCGCGGAGAAAGCAAACGCGAGCGCACCTGCTTTCCCTCCACAACCAGAATGCTCTGCCTGCTCGAACCTCCGCTAGGGGTTCTCAAACATCCAGCTACATCATCAAACCTTACTTCTGCACGCTGCACACCTTCACGAGTGCGTCGATAAAGCGCCCCCACTCGTCGCTCCCCCGTTTTCTTGGCAGCACGTACTTTTTCCAAGTTAACAAGAGTCATCATATCCAGAAGAGCCTGTGTTTCCTCTTTCGTATGCCACTGAACCCCGCTAGGCGCATCTTCAATTAGGTCAGCAAATACTGTCTCCCGAATCGGTGGCGCAGGCATATTCCACCACACCCATCGATCTTGCACGGGCTTCGAAAGTTTGAATTTGGCCTCAACAAGAGCGCGCGGGTGCCAAAGCGCACTAGGGTCCTGTCGTATTAAGTTGGAAGGAACAACTGCGTCAGAGGCAACGGCGACAACGAACAATCTTGGCCGCGATTGCGGTACGAAATGGACAGCATCCATAAGCACAGCGCCAAATTGGTAGCCCAATTCCGTGATGGCTTTACCCAATTCCGCAAAATCCTTACCGCCATTCGAAGTGAGCAGCCCGTACACATTCTCCAATACGATCAACCTCGGAGCACGCCTTGCGGCGGACAGCCCCTCCATCAACGACCAGAACGACCAAAATGTCCCCGAACGACTACCCTTCAATCCGGCTCGGGAACCTGCCAACGAAAGATCCTGACATGGAAAAGAAGCCCAGGCTAAGTCGGCATGTCCAGGCAGCCTATTCACTGCTAGCGCCCCAACATCGCCCACTACCAGATGATCGTCACCCCAATTGGCGGCATAACTAGCCGCCTTCTTGGGATCAAAATCATTGGCGAAACGGCAAGTCCAGTCCTTCCCCAGTCCGGCTCTCGCCATGCCGCCGCCTGCGAAGAACTCATAAAACTCAGCCATTCAAAAACTCCCTCAATTTCGCCTCGAGCGTCGCAGCATCGCGCAGCTCACATTCCCAAATCACCAGCACATTCCAACCATCGTTCTGCAGCAATGCAATCTGATTCGAATCGCGGCTCACATTCCGACTAATCTTCGCTTCCCAGTAAGCTCGATTGGCAACGGGAATACGAGCACGACAGCAATTCTTATGCGCATGCCAAAAACAACCGTGCACAAAAATCACTTTCTTTCGACCTGGAAAGACCAGGTCGGGCTTACCCGGAAGATCCTTTCGATGCAATCTATAACGAAAACCCAACCCGTACGTGATTTTCCGGACAACTAGTTCGGCACTCGTATTCTTCGACGGGACTCGCCGCATAATCTCAGAGCGACGCTTAGGACTAACGATGTCCATAGAACTCACCAAGAACGATCTGCTCGCAGCGGATGATTGCTTCCATCCGTGAGACAACAATTGGATCGAATGGGAGACAGCACGCTTCATCACGCGTCTTGGCGCATCCAAATCGCCACGCCCTTCTTCGACACATTAGCTCAGATCTTGCTATAGGAGCAGCGCGCTTCGTCCTAGATGCTCGTCCCCAAGGTTCGCGCGTCACTTTACACCAGGTGGTAGCTCGGAGGAAGCCACGCTTCGATCACGATCTGAACTCAACTTTCAGGGACGGGTCCGTCTCGAACTCATCGATGATCTCGTTGTACCGCTCTGCGAGCACGGTCACTGCGCTTCTTCTACCCGGCGCAGTAAAGTCGCCAAGCTCATAGACTGCGGATGCAACGAATTGCTCAATCTCGAAGACATCTAGGCGTCCGCCCAGACCCGCGTCGTCAGCAAGGGCTTCGGCAATCATCACACCTCTACCGCGCGTAATTAGCACCGGTCTGTAGCCGTCAGTCAAATTGTCCCGGCATCGCGAAACCACAGCCACGCCGGGAGCCGTCGTAACATGAATTGCCACGTCTCCGATGAAGAAGTCGCCGGACCGACCAGATTGCGCATCTGATGTCGTAAAGCTGTTGTGTTCGAATTTCCCCGCTCCCATCACGCAGTCGAGCTTGGCCCCCACGAGATGTTGCATTACAGCCCCCACATACATCGTGCCCCCACTCTCTCGCTGTCGTTCCTCAGCTTGATCCAGCAAATCTTTGATAACAGCGCGCAATCCGTGAGCGCCATCCAGCCGGATCTTGAAAGGTTTGGCAGCAAAGAATTCACGAGCTCTGTCTATCCAGAAACTTTCGACGACGTTCAGATCCAGGGGGCCACTCTCGTTAAGCCCGTTCAAGAAGGATACATAGTCCCGCATGTTGCCAATGCTTCCCCTACTTGTACGGCCGCCTTCAGACGCCAATACTCTCGTAATGCCGTGCCTAAGAAGCACATTCTGTACAGCGCTTTTCCCAAGACCCAAGACCTGACCACCACCCTCAGTAATCAAAGCTTCGGCATTCAGAGGCAGCCCCTTTTGCTTCGCAAAATCTGTGATGATGAGCGCTACGCAGAGCGAACCCTTTCGACGAAATTTCTTCTCTCGGGTAAATGTAGACAACGCGTCGAGCAACAAAGCTTCTTCCCCTATCAAATTGAGCGCCGGGCATAGCGACGGAACCACCGACCGTTCATGCTTGAACGCATCAGATCCGACATTGTAGTTTGCACTTACTGAAAGATACTGCAAGAATCTCCAATTCCAACCGAGGGTTGAAATGGCGAAATTTTGGTGGGTTAACCACAAACAGACGCATAGGCAAGAAATCGAGGGCGAGTACCTCTGGTCTCCGAAAACCGAACGAAACGGCGCCCATAGTCATTTCTATAACAATATGAGGTCGGCGGCTCCAGGAGATTTCGTAGTCTCAATGGCGAACGCCAACGTTGCCCATATTGGTTGCGTTGCCGACTACGCGATCAGCGCGCCCAAGCCGCTCGAATTTGGAAAGTTGGGAGACAACTGGCTCAACGAAGGCTGGTTGCTGCCAATGGTTTGGTTAAAGGTGCAGCAACCATTCTCGCCGAAGAGTAACCTTGACAAAATAGCCCCGCTCCTCCGCGGGCGCTATGCACCACTGCAAGCAGCTACTGGTCATGGGAACCAGAAAGCATATTTCTCCGAAATTGACGAGGCCTTGTTTTTTGTCGTTGCAGATACGGCAAGATTCTCGAGTGTCAATCAGGCCAATCTAGTTGAACGTAGCAACGCAAGAACTAGCGATGAGGTCGCCGACGCGTTAGAGGAACAACTACTGGCCAGAATTGAGACCGATTCGAACCTTTCTGCCACGGAAAAAATAGACCTTAAGAAGTCACGTCGAGGTCAGGGTTCTTTCCGGCGCAGCCTGCTCCACCTGCAAGACGCTTGTCGTGTAACTGGAATTCGGAATTCAGCGCTTCTCATCGCAAGTCACATAAAGCCATGGCGATCCTGTAAGTCCTCGTTCGAGCGCTTGGACGGATACAACGGGCTCTTACTATCCCCAGATGTAGACTACTTATTCGATAAAGGGTTGATTAGCTTCGAGAACTCCGGAGAGATTCTTCTCTCTTCAAAGCTACACAAAAGCGATTTGGAAAGACTTGGAATCTCTTTGCTGCCCTCCCATCCGCAATCGGAATTTCATCAGAACTACAATGTGTACCTCGAGCATCATCGGTGCAACGTGTTCTTGAAATAGATATAGCCCCTACTCAAGCGTGACATCACACGTGGGCGCATGGCGCGGCATGCGTTAGTACGCAGCGAGCGCAGCTACTTTCGCACGATACCGATTGATCCTCGAATGCGTTACTCTCCCCTCCCCCAATCAGTCCGCAAGGAGCCCCAACATGGCACAAGCCTCCGCCCGTCACATCCTCGTTTCCACCGAAGCGAAGGCCAATGAACTGAAGACCGCCATCGAAAACGGCGCTGACTTTGCCCAGCTGGCCAAGGAAAACTCCAGCTGCCCGTCGAGCCGCGACGGTGGCAACCTGGGCACGTTTGGCCCGGGCCAGATGGTCAAGGAATTCGATACCGTCGTGTTCAGCGCGCCGGTCGGCGTGGTCCAGGGCCCGGTGAAGACGCAGTTCGGTTATCACCTGGTTGAAGTGACCAGCCGCAAGGACTAAGGTCCGCTGCTGTTTGCGAAAAGGCCGTCGCCAGGGGTTACCCGGCGGCGGCCTTTTTTTGCTTGGGCCGATTGCGTATGCAGCCCGATCCAACAGTTGCTCGTTTTGGTGTCAGACACCACGGTGTCTGACACCCGTGGCAAGGTCATTCCTTGCCTGTCATCACCATATGCGCCAGCGCATCGGCATCCAGCCCGGCGACATCGCGCTCGATGACCTTCACGCCGCTCTTCAGGATCGCGACCCGGTCCGCCAGGGCGACGACGTCGGCCATGTTGTGGCTGATGAGGATGACGGTGCGGCCTTCTTCGCGCAGTTTGCGCACCAGGTTCAGCACCAGGGCCGTTTCCTTGACGCCCAATGCGGCGGTGGGTTCGTCCATGATGACGACGCGGGCGTCCCAGCGCAGGGCGCGGGCGATGGCCACGGCCTGGCGCTGGCCGCCGGACATGCGTTCGACCGGGCGGTCCATGTCTTCGATGGGGACGGACAGGCGCTGGAGGTAGCCGCGCGCGTCCTGCGCCATGCGGCGTTTGTCCAGGACGCTGAGAATGCCTACGCGGCGCACGAGTTCGGCGCCCATGAAGACGTTTTCCCAGATGGACAGTCGCGGGGCCAGGGCCAGGTCCTGGTAGATGGTGGCGATGCCTTGCACCAGGGCGTCGTGCGGGGATGCGAATACGACGGGCTTGCCGTTCAGGCTCAGGCCGCCGCCGCTGGGTTCCTGCGCGCCGGAGATGATGCGGATGAGGGTGGATTTGCCTGCGCCGTTGTCGCCGCAGATGGCCATGACCTTGCCTTCGGGCACGTCCAGGTCGACGCCCTTCAGGGCTTCGACGGCCCCGTAGGACTTGCGGATCTGGCGTAGCGACAATGCGGCGGTCATGGCTGGGACTCTTATTTGGCGGGTTGCAGGAATTTCTGGACGTTGGACTGGTCGACCAGCACGGAGTCCATGAAGAGGTAGGGGCCGGCGGCGACCTTGTCCTTGGGTTCCTTCTTGACGACGATGCGGTCGATGGAGTCGATGGCGCTGACGCCCAGCTGTTCAAAGGGGATCATCATGGTGGCGGTGATGAGGCTGTTGGGGTCGGCGATGCGGCGGTAGGTTTCGGGGCCGCCGTCTACCGAGACGAGCGTGATGTCGCCCTTTTTCATGCCCTGGGCCTGCAGCAGGTCGTCGATGACGTAGGCCTGGCCGTCGAATGATGCCCAGACGCCCTTGAATTGGCCCTGGTGGCGCAGGAACAGGGCCTGCATGCCGTTGCGCACGTCGTCGCGCCAGCTTTGGGTGCGGGCCATGCTGAATTTGGCCAGGTCTTTGACGGCGGTGTTCTCGGTCAATACGGCGTCGAGCATTTTGCCGCGGATGCGGGTGCCGGAGTTGCCGTCAAAGCGCGCGGACAGGATGTTGCCCTGGTAGCCCATTTTGCCCAGCAGATACAGGACGGACTGCGCGCCGGTGGCGTATTCGTTGACTTCGACGTCGAACAGCATGTGCGGGCTGGCGCCGGACATGACGCCGACGACGGGGATGCCTTTTTCCTTGGCGGCCTGGAGCTGGGCGTCGGTTTCTACCGGCTTGCCCATGGCGACGACGATGGCGTCGACCTTTTTGTTGACCAGGGTGTCGAGCTGTTCGGCCAGCTTGGGCAGGGAACCTTCGGCGTTGAGCTGGGTGACGGTCCAGCCCTTGGCGCGGGCGGCTTCGGCCGCGGCGTTGGCGACGCGGGCGTGGGTTTCGGACGACATCTGGAATGCGACGATGCCGACGTCGAAGGCGTGGGCGGCGCTGGCGGCCAGCGCCTGGACGGCGAATGCGCCCGCCAGCAGCGTGCGCTTGAAAAATTTGTTCATGTGTTTTCCCCTTCCGGTCAGAATTTGAAGGCCGCTTTCTTCAGCACGGCCGATGACACCGCGACGGACGCGATCATGATGAAACCCAGCACGATGTCCTGCACGTAGTACGGCGCGCCCATCAGGACGAGGCCGTTGCCCAGCACTTTGAGGATCAGCGCGGCGACGAGGGTGCCGGGGATGTTGGCGTGGCCGGGGTTGAACATGGTCATGCCCAGCAGGACGGCGGCGATGGCGTACAGGAAGTAGTCGCCCGCCATGTTGGGCGCGGCGGACGACAGGCTGGAGGTGAGCAGGATGGCGGCCAGGCCCGCGCACAGGCCGGACAGGGCCAGGCCGATGCTCTTCATGAGGCGAATGTTGATGCCGGCCAGGCGGGCGGATTCGCCGGCCTCGCCGGTGGCGGTCATGCGGGCGCCGGTGCGGGTCCACTTGATCAGGAACCAAGCGAGAAGCACGGCGGCCAGCATCCACAGCACCAGGGCCGGGATGCCGAAGGGTTTGGCGCGCGCCAGGTCGGTGAAGGCGGCGGGCCAGCGGCCCACGTATGACACGCCGTCGGTCAGCATGAAGGCGAAGCCGCGCGCCATGGCGGCCATGCCCAGCGTGGCGATGAGCGAGGGGACGCGCAGGCGGGTGACGGCGATGCCGTTGACCAGGCCGCACAGCACGCCGATGCCCAGGCCGGCGCCGATGGCCAGCAGCACGGGCTGGCCGGTGTGCACCAGGGCGCCGGTGACGACGGCGGCCAGGCTGGCCACGTCGGCGACGGACAGGTCCAGTTCGGCCGTGACCAGCGCCAACGTGAAGCCGATGGCGATGATGGCCAGGAAGCTGGTTTCCTTGGCGATGTTCAAGAGGTTGTTGGGCGCCGCGAAGTTCGGGGCGGCGATGGCGAAGAAGCCCACGAGGATGAGGCCTGCGATTGCCGTACCGTACTTTTCCAGGATGCCGCGCATTGATTCAACCCTTGCTGCGTTCGAGTTTTTGTTGGTGCAAGGGTGATCCACCGCCTGCCGGGCGTCCGCGCCCTGATGGCACAGGAGTTTATACCTGTGAGCCGCCCGGCAGAACCGCGATGGCGCGGCACGGCACCTAGGGTTTTTACCCCGGCGTCAGACCCGGATGCCCGCCAGCGCATGCGACACGGGCGCCAGCGCGGCCTCGGCGGCGCGGAATTGGGCGTACATGCGGCGGTAGGAATGGGCCCTTTCGGACTGGGGTTCGTAGTGTTGCGCGGCGCGGGCCATGGTGTCCTGCGCTTCGGCGAAGCTGCTGTGCAGCCCCAGGGCGGTCCAGGCGGCGATGGCGGCGCCCAGCACGCCGGGCTGTTCGGCGTGGCCGACCACGACGGGCCGTTCGCAGACGTCGGCCTTGACCTGGCACCACTGCGCGCTGGACGCCGCGCCGCCGCCGAATCGAATTTCAGAGACGGGCGCACCCAGCGCGGTCTCGGCGCGCTCCAGCACGATGCGGTTCAGAAAAGCCACGCCTTCCAGCACCGCCCAGGCCAGGTCGCCCGGCCCATGGCGGCGGTTCAAGCCGAGGAAGGCGCCGCGCAGGTGCGGATCCCAGTACGGCACGCGCTCGCCCTGCAAGTAGGGCAGGAACAGCGCCGGCTGCTGGTCGCGGGGCGCGTCCAGCAGTTCGCTCATCGCCTCGCCCACGCCCGCCATGCCGTCTTCACCCAGCCGGCCCAGCAAGGGCAGCAGCCACGCGACAGTGTCCGCGCCGTTCTGGCCCGGTCCGCCGATCTGGTGATGGCCGCCGCCCCAGTCCACGGTCATCAGGCCCTGCGCCTGCACGGGTTCGGCGCCCACGGCGCCGAACACTTCGGTGGTGCCCGAGATGTTGTAGGCGTAGCCGGGCCGCAAGGCGCCCAGGCCGGCGACAGCCGCCCAGGTGTCGTTGGAGCAGGCGACCACCGGACGACCGGCCAGACGGGCCAGCGAACCCGGCAAGCCGGCCTGGACCGGCGCCACGGTTTCCAGGGGGTCCAGCAGGTCCGGCACCCATGCCGGGCTGGCGCCCGTGGCGCTCAGCAAATCCGGACCGGACGCATGGGGCTGGGCCGCGGCGGACAGGCGGGCCATGGACACCGTATCGCTGGCCATGCGGCCAGTCAGACGGAAGTTCAGATAATCCTTGGGTTCCAGCACCGCCTTTACGCGGGCGGCATGGTCGGGTTCCGCATGCAGCAGCCACGCCACCCGGGCCCAGGGATGGAAGGCATTGATCTGCCGGGATTCAGGATGAGCGGCCGGCATGGACGCCAGCCATTGCGAGACGTCCTGCGCCGCGCGCGCGTCGCGCCAGGTGATGGCGGGCCGGATGGGCGCGCCCTGCGCGTCGACAAAGATCTGCGTGCGCGTGACGCCGCAGACCGCCACGGCCTGCACGGTGTCGAACGCCGCGCCCGCCTTGGCGGCCAGCGTGTCGGACAAGGTCTGCAGGCCGCGCCACCAAGCGTCGGCGTCGATGTCGTCCCAGCCGGGATGCGCGTTGACGGCGGCGGGGCTGTCGATATGGCAGGCGTGGACGACGTGCCCCGCGCCGTTCACCAGCGCAGCGCGGAAACGCGTGCCGCCAAGATCCACCGCAAGCACGCAACTCATTGCCGTGCCCCCGGAATGCGGGTGAGGACGCGCGCCGGCGGCATGCGTCGCGCCGGGCTGGGAAGCAGGATCTTGGACATGGAGAGCAGCTTCTGGCGTAAGCCTGTTTGAGGCCGAAACAGGTATTTCGGCATGCCAATATTGTATTTCAGCGCCTTGCGGGCGGCGCGTTTTCCCTGTGACGGGAGCGCCTGGTCTTCGCTGCAGCGCAGCACCGAATTCCCTATCAATTGATAATTTCTGTTCAGGTGACAGGCACCGCAGGCGTGCGACAGAATGGCCCACACCCGGAGGAGACAGCCGGGGCCATAAGAATCCAACGCGCACGCCAGAGGCCCATGAAAAAGTCCAGAAAGGTCATCATTACCTGCGCCATCACCGGCTCGGTCCATACGCCGTCGATGTCGCCCCACTTGCCCGTCACCCCCGATGAAATCGCGCAGTCCGCGCTGGATGCGGCGCAGGCGGGCGCGGCCATCGTGCACCTGCATGCGCGCAAGCCGGATACCGGCCAGCCGACACAGGATCCGGCGTTGTACGCGCAGTTCCTGCCGCGGATCCGGCAGGAGTCCGACGTTGTGGTCAACATCACCACGGGCGGCTCACCGGTGCTGCCGATTGCCGAGCGCATGGCGCCGGCGCTGCAATTCAAGCCGGAGGTGGCGTCGCTGAACATGGGGTCGATGAACTTCGGTATGTATGAGCTGCTGGAACGCTTCAAGGAGTTCAAGCACGCCTGGGAACGCCCCTATCTGGAGGGCAGCAATGACCTGATCTTCCGCAACACCTTCAAGGATATCGAGCACATCCTCACCTCGTGCAGCGATAACGGCACGCGGTTCGAGATCGAGTGCTATGACATCGGGCACCTGTACACGGCGGCGCACTTTGTGGACCGCAAGCTGCTCAAGCCGCCGTTCCTGATCCAGTCGGTGTTCGGCATCCGGGGCGGCATCGGCACCCACCCCGAAGATGTGATGATGATGCAGCGCACGGCCGACAGGCTGTTCGGCGACGACTACATCTGGTCCGTGCTGGCCGCCGGCCGCAAGCAGACGCCGCTGGCGACGATGGCGGCCACGATGGGCGGGAACGTGCGCGTGGGCCTGGAAGATTCCTTATGGGACGGGCCGGGCGAACTGGCCAGGTCCAATGCGGACCAGGTGCGCCGCATCCGGCGGATCCTGGAGGATCTGTCCTTGCAGGTGGCCACGCCCGACGACGCACGCCAGACGCTGCAACTGAAGGGACGCGGCAACGTCGCGTTCTGAACCAACATCCAATCCCGAGGGGAGACAAACATGAAAAAAACGATGTGCGCGGCAGCCTTAACCGCACTGTTCGGCATGGCGGGCGCGGCGCAGGCCGATGATGGCGTGATCCGCATCGGCTTCATCACGGACATGTCCGGATTGTC
>ENA-OWLM01000725-OWLM01000725.1-metagenome-genome-assembly--contig:-NODE-725-length-12481-cov-34.586673_pt1 | contig 12481 bp, 13 predicted proteins | sample MGYA00245349_ERZ651102 | MGnify/ENA primary metagenome ERZ651102 (study PRJEB26857, sample SAMEA4031759) | metagenome | biome: human; feature: oral; material: saliva | place: Philippines | collected 2014... | reverse complement strand
AAACGCGTGTCGCTGACCCAAATCGAACACGAACTTTTACAACACCCTTGGATTGCCGACGCCCACTGCGGCCGCCATCCGCAGTATCAACGCATTGCCATATGGGCGGCATTGAACGCAGAAGGTATTGCCGCCTTGCGCGAGAAAGGCCGTGCTGCGGTTGCCGATACGCTCAAACGCCATCTGGCCGCCACACAGGACACCATCGCCCTGCCGCGCTACTGGCGTTTTACCGACAGCCTACCTCGCAATGCCCAAGCCAAAATCGCCGCGGCGGATTTTCAGACGGCCTTTACCGTTGCCCAAACTTCGCCCGTTTGGTCGAAAACATCATCTGATGATGAAACCAATACCGAAACTTTTATCGGGCGCGTGCCTTTGGATTTGGTTTATTTCGGCGGCCATTTTGCCACCTTCCCGCTGGTTCCCGGCGTGGTCGAGCTACAATGGGTGCGCAACCTGATCGCGCCCAAGCCATGGAGCAAACAGCGCGTCATCCGCATCGAAAATCTAAAATATCAGCAGTTTATCCGTCCTCACGATGAAGTGTCGGTAGAGCTGAAATTTGATGAAGGTAAAAACAAACTTAGCTTTAAAATCAACAACGGAGAGCATCCGTGTGCATCAGGACGGATTGTGTTTGAGGCCGTCTGAATATACTTATTAACTTTTTAGTGGAAAACCAACAATATGCAACTCTTCCCTGCCCTAGAACAACGCTATTCCCACGAACACCAGTCCGCAGGCGAGGCTCAACGTCTGGCTCAAGAAATCGCTTTTGCACCGATTGTGTTCCAAGTTTCCCGCCTGATGGTGAAATTTGGCATTCTGGACCTGCTGAACGACCATCCAGACGGCCTCACTCAAGCCGAAATCGCTGAAAAAGCGAAAATCAGCAACTACGCGGCACAAGTCCTGCTGGAAGCTTCGCTGTCTATCGGCACTGTCTTGACTCGCGACAACCGCTATTTCATCAGCAAGGCCGGTTGGTTTGTCCTCAAAGACAAAATGGCCCGCGTCAACATGGATTTCACGCAGGAAATCTGCTACCTAGGCATGTTTGATTTGGAAAAAACCCTGCAAACCGGCAAGCCCGAAGGCCTGAAAGTATTCGGCGACTGGCCGACCATTTACGAAGGCTTGTCTTCATTGCCAAGCATCGCGCAGGAAAAATGGTTTGCATTCGACCATTATTATTCCGACAACTCCTTCGCCGAAGCACTGAACACCGTGTTCGCCAAACCGGTTAAAAAACTGCTCGATGTCGGCGGCAATACCGGCCGCTGGGCGGAACAATGCGTCAACCACAATGCCGAAGTCGAAGTAACCATCATGGATCTGCCGCAACAAATCGGCTTGATGCGCGAGGCGACCAAAGGCAAAAACGGCGCGGACCGTATCCACGCCCATCCGGCCAACCTGCTTGATCCTGAAATTCCGTTCCCAACAGGTTTTGACGCCATCTGGATGAGCCAATTCCTAGACTGTTTCACCGAAGAACAAGCCACCAGCATTCTTCAACGCGCCGCTGCATCCATGAGCGAAAACACCAGCCTCTACATCATGGAGCCTTTCTGGGACAGACAACGCTACGAAACCGCCGCCTACTGCCTGACCATGACCAGCCTGTATTTCACTGCCATGGCCAACGGCAACAGCAAAATCTTCCACTCTGAAGACCTAATCCGTTGCGTTGAAAAAGCCGGATTGAAAGTAGCGGAAATTTCAGACGGCATCGGCCGCGGCCACAGCATCTTGCGCTGCGTTAAGGCCGTCTGAACATCATCTTTTAAACCCTAAAAAGAAATCGACCCCAACAGCCATTTCAGCTATCGGGGTCGGTTTGTATTTAGGTATCAGCCTCTTAAAACATCAACCGCGCAACATCCATACTGCGCACACTAAAGCAATCGCCACCAACAAAGCGGCAAACAGTTGTCCCATTCCGGCCAATTTAGGCTGCTTGGCATCGATGGTTTTAAAGCCGTTAATCATCGGCGTAATCAAATCCTGTTTTTTCACAAAGCGATATAGCAAAACAGCCGCGACATGTACGCCCGCCAAAACAGCTAAGACATTAAAGAAATTGACATGGATTTTTCGCGCCAGCGTACCGGCGTGTTCGCTGACCAAATGATTCAAAAAGCCGGAATTGGTAAACGTATTTTCATCGGCGGCAAATAAGCCTGTGGCCGTCTGAAAAACCAAGGCGGCCAATAAAGCGATGACCATCAGCGCGCCCAAAGGATTGTGGCCGACCAATTCGTCTTCAGACATTTGGCCTTGCGTGTAGCGGCGGATTTCGGAAAATGGGCGCACAAATCGGCTGAATTTTGCCGTATCACTACCCCAAATTCCCCAGCACAAGCGGAAAACCACCAAAGCCAGCATCAACAAGCCGCCGCGCAAGTGCCATACCAGCATATCGCCGCCTTGGGTTGCGCTGTACCACATGAATCCCATCAATAACACCAAGAGCCAATGGAACAGGCGCGTAGGTGCGTCCCAAACTTTTATTTTTTGCTTCATTACCTTTTACTTTCTGATTTAAAATTAAATTTCTTATCTTGGAAGGTTACGCCATGCAGCCCATCTACACGCTTCCCGAATCGCTTCAAGCTTTTCAGACGGCCTTAGCATTTCCCGACGTATTCCGCCCCCGCGCCCAAGAATCGCACAAAGGCACATACGGCACACTTGCCATTATCGGCGGCGCAACGGGAATGAGCGGCGCAGTGGTTTTGGCAGCCACAGCCGCGATGTATCAAGGATGCGGCAAGGTTTGGGCGGGCTTCAACCAAGCCACGCTGCCTTTTGCCATTATTCCGGAACGCCCTGAAATTATGCTCGCCACTGCGACCCAACTGATGGAACGCAACGATATCAGCGCACGCGTAATCGGCTGCGGATTCGGTTTGGACGGATTATCAGAGCAGCTGCTGCCCCAAATCCTGTCTACACACCATGACCAGCCTTTATTACTCGATGCAGATGCTTTGACACTGCTTGCCCGTTCTTCCGAAATAGCCGAACTCCTCAAATCCTACAAACATATCGTCCTGACACCTCATCCGGCCGAAGCCGCCCGCCTACTCGGTACCGATACCCAATCAGTTCAAGCCGACAGGCAAAAAGCCGTAACCGAAATCAGCCAAAAATATGGCGCGACTGTCGTATTGAAAGGCCATCATACATTAGTTGCCGCAACTGACAGCATGACCTATACCAACACCAGCGGCAATGCCGGTTTGGCCACCGCCGGCAGCGGCGATGTCTTGAGCGGCATTATCGGCAGCCTGCTGGCACAAGGCATTCCGGCATTCCAAGCCGCCTGCGCCGGCGTATGGCTGCATGGTGCGGCGGCCGATGTCATCAAACACAGCAGCCAAATCGAAACCGGTATGCTCGCCGGAGAAATCGCACCTGCCGCCCGATGGCTGCGCAATATTTTATCAAAAGAATAATGCCGTCTATATAGCAAATACAAATCACAGGCCGTCTGAAAATCAATTCTTATCTTCAGACGGCCTTATTTATTTTAATCCATTTTGCAAATTAAGGTTAAGGCGTGTATCCTTGGTTTCCCTTAAAAACAACTTCACAACATATCATCATGAATACCCTCAACAAAATCAGTAATTTTATCGGAAAGACCTTTTCCCTCTGGGCCGCACTCTTTGCCGGCATCGCTTTTTTCGCACCCGACACCTTCAAATGGGTCGGCCCTTACATTCCTTGGCTACTGGGCGTCATCATGTTCGGCATGGGCTTGACCCTCAAACCCTCCGACTTTGACATTTTGTTCAAACATCCCAAAGCCGTCATTATCGGCGTGATTGCCCAATTCGCCATCATGCCTGCAACTGCCTATCTGCTGGCGAAACTGTTGAACCTGCCTGCCGAAATCGCGGTCGGTGTGATTTTGGTCGGCTGCTGTCCGGGCGGTACGGCTTCCAATGTGATAACCTATTTGGCGCGCGGCAATGTGGCTTTGTCGGTCGCCGTTACATCGGTTTCTACCCTGATTTCCCCATTGCTGACCCCTGCCATTTTCCTGATGCTTGCCGGTGAAATGCTGGAAATCCAAGCGGGCGGCATGTTGATGTCCATCGTCAAAATGGTTTTGCTCCCCATCGTTTTGGGCTTGATTGTCCATAAGGTATTGGGCAACAAAACCGAAAAACTGACCGATGCGTTGCCGCTGGTTTCCGTTGCCGCCATCGTGCTGATTATCGGTGCGGTTGTCGGCGCCAGCAAAGGCAAGATTATTGAAAGCGGCCTGCTGATTTTCACGGTTGTCGTACTCCACAACGGCATCGGCTATCTGCTCGGCTTCTTTGCCGCCAAATGGACCGGCCTGCCTTATGATGCACAAAAAACGCTGGCCATCGAAGTCGGTATGCAAAACTCAGGCTTAGGCGCCGCGCTTGCCGCCGCACACTTTGCCGCTGCGCCGGTTGTTGCCGTTCCCAGCGCATTGTTCAGCGTGTGGCACAATATCTCCGGCTCGCTTCTGGCAACTTATTGGGCAGCCAAAGCCGATAAAAATAAAGAATCCTAAACGTCTTTAATCATAAGGCCGTCTGAACAGATTCCGTTCAGACGGCCTTTATTTTGAAATCAAGCAGGATTATTGTTTCACTGCTTCGATTTGGATATTGATGTTTACTTTTTTGCTCATACCGGCGCTTACCAAATAATCCAAGCCCCATTTGGTACGGTCGATGGTGGTGCTGAAGTCGCCGCCGCACACTTCTGCTTTTGCCATCGGGCTTTGGTAGCAGTTGAATTTATCGGCTTTGAGTTTCACCGGCGCAGTTTTGCCGTTCATGGTCAGGTTGCCGTCAACAGACAACAGTTTTTTGCCGTTGAAATTGAATTTGGTGGAGACAAAACGGATTTCAGGGTATTTGTCTGCATTGAAAATATCGGCAGATTTCAAGTGTTGGGTAAAGTGGTCCGAACCGGTTTGCAGTTTGGACAAAGGCAATACGATATCGATAGAGCCTTGGCGTTTGGCACGGTCAAATTCCAAATTGCCGGTCAAACCATAAATACCGCCGACGTTGGTGCTGGTGTTGAAATGGTCGATGGCAAAGCGGGCATTGGCATGAAATTCGTCCACTTTATAAACAGCGGCAGACGCAGCAGAAGCCAACATGGCCGAACACAATGCAAACATGATTTTTTTCATCGTCTTATCCTTAGAAATGTGAGAAGTTCCCTATCATATCACTTTTTGATGCCAACATCTTTTGCAACTGGGAAAGACAGCGTTTCATTTTAAGAAAACTTCAGGCCGTCTGAAGGATTGAGCAGCAAATTCAGGTGAAGCAAATACAGTTTAGTTTTATTACAAAATAGCGTGCTTCATCGCTCGTAATTGGTATAAAATACCGAGTTATTTCTACAACGGGCCGCCAACCAACCAGCCTATTTCAGACGGCCTCAGCATAAAACAAAGGAACAAAAATGCCTGAATACCGCTCCAAAACCTCTACCCACGGCCGCAATATGGCAGGCGCGCGCGCATTGTGGCGTGCGACCGGCGTAATGGAAACCGACTTCGGCAAACCGATTATCGCCATTGCCAACTCCTTCACCCAATTCGTCCCAGGCCATGTGCACCTGCACAATATGGGCCAACTGGTTGCCCGTGAAATCGAAAAAGCCGGCGGCATTGCCAAAGAATTCAACACCATCGCCATTGACGACGGTATCGCCATGGGTCACAGCGGTATGCTCTACTCCCTGCCCAGCCGCGACCTGATTGCCGACTCCATCGAATACATGGTCAACGCCCACTGCGCCGACGCGCTGGTGTGCATTTCCAACTGCGACAAAATCACCCCGGGCATGCTGATTGCCGCCATGCGCCTGAACATTCCGACCATCTTCGTTTCCGGCGGCCCGATGGAAGCCGGTAAAGTTATCGGCGTGGCCAATATTCAACCCGAACGCCGTTTGGACTTAATTGATGCCATGATCGAATCGGCAGATGACAATATCACCGACAAACAAGTCGAAGAAGTCGAGCAAAACGCCTGCCCAACTTGCGGCTCCTGCTCCGGCATGTTTACCGCCAACTCCATGAACTGCCTGACCGAAGCACTCGGCCTTTCCCTGCCGGGCAACGGTTCATACTTGGCGACCCACGCAGGCCGCAAAGAATTGTTCCTCGAAGCAGGTCGAATGATTGTCGAAATCACCAAACGCTATTACGAGCAAGACGACGAAACCGTGCTGCCGCGCAGCATCGCCACCAAAAAAGCGTTTGAAAACGCCATGACCATGGACATCGCCATGGGCGGCTCTACCAATACCATTTTGCACCTGTTGGCCGTTGCCAACGAAGCCGGTGTCGATTTCAAAATGGCCGACATCGACCGCCTGAGCCGCGTTGTACCTTGCATCTGCAAAACCGCGCCAAACAACCACGACTACTACATGGAAGACGTACACCGTGCCGGCGGCATCTTCGCCATCCTGAAAGAATTGGACAAAGCGGGCAAACTGCACACCGACGTGTACACCATCCACGCGCCGACACTGAAAGACGCGATTGAAAAATGGGACGTGACCAACCCTGAAAACACCCATGCCATCGAGCGTTTCAAAGCGGCTCCAGGCGGCGTGCGCACTACTCAGGCGTTCTCGCAAAACCGTATGTGGAAAACCCTCGACCTCGACCGCGAAAAAGGCTGTATCCGCGATGTCGAACATGCCTACTCGCAAGACGGCGGCTTGGCAGTATTGTTCGGCAACATCGCCGAGCGCGGTTGCGTGGTAAAAACCGCAGGCGTGGACGAGAGCATCCTCAAATTTACCGGCCGCGCCCGCGTGTTTGAAAGCCAAGAAGATGCAGTAGAAGGCATTTTGGGCAACCAAATTGTGGCCGGCGATATCGTCATCATCCGCTACGAAGGCCCTAAAGGCGGCCCGGGCATGCAAGAAATGCTGTACCCGACTTCTTACCTGAAATCCAAAGGTTTGGGCAAAGCCTGCGCCCTGCTGACCGACGGCCGCTTCTCCGGCGGTACTTCCGGCCTGTCCATCGGCCACGCTTCGCCTGAAGCGGCAGAAGGCGGCGCAATCGGTTTGGTACACGAAGGCGACACCATCGAAATCGACATTCCAAACCGCAGCATCCACCTTGTCATTTCCGATGAAGAGCTTGCCGCACGCCGTGCCGAAATGGAAGCACGCGGCAGCAAAGCGTGGAAACCGGAAAACCGCGACCGCTACGTCTCCGCAGCCCTGCGTGCCTACGGCGCGATGGCGACTTCCGCCGACAAAGGCGCAGTACGCGACGTATCGCAAATCGAACGTTAATTAACCTGACTTAAGGCCGTCTGAACGCTTTCAAGTGTTTCAGACGGCCTTCATTCAAACGGACAAATATGGACAAATTCATTTTAGCGATGATCGGCATGGCCATTGCCCTGTTGATTATTATTGGCGGCGGATTTATCGCTGTCGAATATTTCAAATCCCATCCTGAAGCATTCCAAGTCAAGCCGCTATCAAAATAATCATTTAACGGCATGAGTTTCAAGGGGGAAGAGCCGTAGCTCAAGGCCGTCTGAACGCAGTACATATAATGAAACACATTCTTTACTGGCTGGGTGGTTTTGCCGTCGCCCTCGGCATATTCCAATACTACGAAACCCATCGCTATTCCGAAGACCAGCTCATCTATGCCCAACCGCCGCAAAATCGTACTGCCGTTGCCGATTTTGATGCCTTGGCGTATTTAAACTTCCTCCGCGCCTCAGCCAATCTGCCCGCACTGGCGCACTCAGCCACACTCGAACGCGCCGCGCGCAATCATGCCCGCTATCTGCTGCAAAACCCTGACGACGGCCATGACGAACACAATACGCGCAATCCCTTTTATACAGGCCCACGCCCATCAGACCGCACGCGCAAAGCCGGTTATGCCTATAAAGGCGTGCATGAAAACGTCAGCACCGGCCAGCACCCGCCAAACGAAAAAATCAACGACCATCTACCTGCCCAACATCAGCTGGACAATCTAATGACGGCGATTTACCACCGCCTCTCCTTGCTCGATCAAAATATCGACGAGGCCGGTGCAGCATTTGAATCGCAAGGCAAACAAATCGCGCTGAGCATCAATCAGGGCGACAGCAGATTCAACAGCCTCTGCCAAAAAAACCGCCCCCTATCCGACCTCAGCCGTTCGTTTTATCAAGATGCCTGTCATGGTCATGCCATTGTTTATGCGGATGAAATTTCCAACCGCAAATTCCGGCCTTACATCACCTATCCGCAAGGCAATTTTGCCTCGCCAGTTTTCCACGGCGAACGTCCCGACCCTATGCCGCATTATGAAATGACCGGCAATCCGGTCAGCATCGCGTTCTCAGAACAATCGCCTCCGGTCAAAATGCGTTCGTTCAAACTGTATCAGGACACAAAAGAAATCAGAGACGTCAAAATCTTAGATAAAGATAATGACCCAAACCGCCTCCTGACCGAACGCCAATTTGCGCTGTTTCCTTTACAGCCATTGGAATACGACACCGACTACCGTGCCGTGTTCGAATACCGTCAAAACGGAAAAGACAGAACAGCCGAATGGACATTCAGCACGCAAAAACCTGATTATCCTTACTTCATCGTCAAAGGCGGCGAAACGCTGGCCATCGAATCCGGACAAAAATATTTTATCCATTGGCAGGATTTTTGGTGCTTGAAGCAATGCGAACGCTACAACTACCGCATGAACCGCGACACCCAACTCGACATCATCGAGCGGCAGGCCGGCGGCATCATTATCCGTGTCAACGGAAGCAAAGGCAGCAGCATCCGCTTAATGCCCGAAGGCGAAGACAGGCGCGCCATTACACTTTATTTATGGAAATAAAGCCGTTTTCAGACGGCATGAAGCACCAAAAAGCTGATAAAATACCGCCTCACCACCCTACGGCAAGCTATCCAATATGACCAAACATCCGCAAACAGCAGCCAATACCCGCTATGCCTTTGCCAGCATTGCCGCCATGTTGGCCGCGTTTTTACTGTTCGTTGCCGTGATGTTGCTGCCTTTGGGGCTGACGGCGGACACCCAAGTGAGCCTGATACGGTTTTCACTCTACGCAATCGTGCTGTTTGCCGTACTTGGCGGTATTTTTTCTGTACGCGTTGCCTATTTGCGTAAAAAGAACGGAGCATGACATGACCCAAGCCGATAAAATTCCACAAGAAATCCGCCTCCAGCAAGAGCGGCGCGTACTGACTTTGGTCTATGTTGACGGTGCCAAGAGCCTTCCTGCCGAATACCTGCGCGTGTACTCGCCCAGCGCGGAAGTGCGCGGACACGGTCCAGGTCAAGATGTTTTGCAAACAGGCAAAGCCGAAGTCAGCATTACCGATTTAGACCCCGTCGGCCAATACGCATTGAAAATTACTTTTTCAGACGGCCACGACAGCGGCCTTTACGACTGGGACTATCTCTACCGACTGGCACACAATCAAGACGCGCTTTGGCAAGACTATCTCGACCGCCTCGAAAAAGCCGGCGCGTCCAGAACGCCAAGTGCCGAAGATTTAAAACCGAAACACACACATTCCTGCGGTAGCGGCGGTTGCGGCGGAAAGGCCGTCTGAAACAAGGCGAAACCGTAACATTGGACGACGGCGAGATCATTGACGGCAAAGCATCCCTCTCCCCACCCAAAAAAGGATGGGTAGCGACTATCTTCAGCGATACCAAAGCCTGCCCGCAGGCAGTGCGCGCCGCACAAAACGCAGATTTGGTGCATGAAACAACCTTTGCCGCAGGCGATGAAGAGACAGCGGAACGAGTATTTCATTCGACCGCATCCGATGCCGCCAAACTGGCTTTGCAAGCCAATGTGAAACAACTTTACCTGACCCACATCAGCGCACGTTATACCGAAGAAGGGCAACGCCTGATGCTGGAGCAACAGGCACAAACTATATTTCCCGCGTCGAAAGTGGTTGGCGATTTCGACGTATTCGATATCTGAATCCGTATTATTTTAAGAAGGCAGACACTATGAGCGACCACAAAACCCATTTCGGCTTCTCTACCGTTGACGAAGACGAAAAAGCAGGCAAAGTTGCCGAAGTCTTCCACTCCGTGGCAAAAAACTACGACATTATGAATGACGTAATGTCCGGCGGTCTGCACCGTGTTTGGAAACATTTCACCATCAATACCGCCCGCCTGAAAAAAGGCGACAAAGTATTGGATATCGCCGGCGGTACAGGCGATTTGTCCCGAGGCTGGGCGAAACGTGTGGGCAAAGAAGGCGAAGTTTGGCTGACAGACATCAACTCCTCCATGCTGACCGTCGGCCGCGACCGCCTGCTCAACGAAGGCATGATTCTGCCCGTATCGTTGGCAGACGCTGAAAAATTGCCGTTCCCCGACAACTATTTCAATCTGGTTTCCGTCGCATTCGGCCTGCGCAACATGACGCACAAAGATGCCGCGCTGAAAGAAATGTACCGCGTATTGAAACCGGGCGGCACCCTGCTGGTGTTGGAATTCTCCAAAGTGTACAAACCTTTGGAAGGCGTGTACGACCTCTACTCTTTCAAACTGTTGCCGATTATGGGCAAACTGATTGCCAAAGATGCCGACAGCTACCAATACCTCGCCGAGTCCATCCGTATGCACCCCGACCAAGAAACCTTGAAACAAATGATGCTGGATGCAGGTTTCGACAGCGTGGATTACCACAACATGAGCGCAGGCATCGTTGCCCTGCATAAAGGCGTGAAATTCTAAGGCCGTCTGAAACAAACACAAAGGGCGTGATTGATAGATACGCCTTTTGTTCTTTCAAACCTTATCCAAGCCAGTCTGACACAAAATCCAAGCCAGTCTGACACAAACCAAAGGCCGTCTGAACAGCTGTAAAACGAAATCAAGGATTTCGGTTACACCATTCAGACGGCCTTAATGCGTTTAAATCAGCTTATGTCCCTGCTTTCACGCTTTGCCATTGGCGGACCATAAATTTCAATGCCGCCGGCTGGATAGGCACCATGATAAAGCTGTTTTTCAAATCCTCATCGGTCGGGAAAATCGTATTGTCGTTTCTAAACTCTTCATCCATCAGCTCTTGAGCCGGTTTGCTGGACGGCGCATAAGTAACAAAATTGCCGTTTTTCGCCGCAACTTCAGGATCTAAGAAATCATTGATATACGCATGGGCATTGGCCACATGTTTGGCATCTTTCGGAATCACAAACGAATCCACCCAAATCCCCACGCCTTCTTTCGGCATCATCACACGGATTTTTTCCTTGCCGCCTGCTTCTTCGGCACGACGTTTGGCAATATTCAAATCGCCGCCAAAACCAATCGTTACGCAAGTATCGCCGCGCGCCAAATCATCGATAAAACCGGACGAGGTAAAACGCTTGATGTACGGACGGTTTTTCTTCAAGACTTCCGTAGCCGCCTTAATATCCGCCGTTTCGCTGCTGTTTGGATTTTTACCCATATAGTTCAACACCATAGGATAAATTTCCGCCGCGCTGTCCAAATAGCTGATGCCGCATTGCTTGAGTTTGGACGTGTATTCGGGGTTAAACACCAAATCCCATTGATTGTCCGGCAGTTTGTCCGTACCCAAAGCCTTTTTCACACGCTCGGTATTGATGGCGAAAGTATTGGTACCCCAATAAAATGGCACGGCATATTCATGCCCCGGATCGACACCTTCCATCAGCTTCATCAACTGAGGATTCAGGTTTTTATAGTTGGGAATCAGGGATTTGTCGATTTTCTGATACGCACCTGCCTTAATCTGCCTACCGACAAACGCATTGGAAGGACCCACGATGTCGTAACCCGACTTGCCGGTCAATACCTTGCTCTCCAGCGTTTCATCGCTGTCATATACATCATAAGTTACTGCGATACCGTGTTTTTTCTCAAACGCGGCAACCGTCTCGGGATCGACATATTCCGACCAGTTGTAAATGCTCAATACCTTTTGATTATCGGTTTGAGCCGCCTTGTCGGCAGAAGTTTTGTCCGAGCCGCCGCAGCCGGCCAGTGCCAGCGCAGTCAGTACGATGAGGGGCAGATGTTTGGTCATTATCATTCCTTGCGTATCCGGTTGAAAATAGAGAGGCATTATAAAGCAGGCAAGCCCGAGCGGATAGGCTTCATTGTTAAAAGATATCGTCCCGCTTGAGGCCGTCTGAAAGACGGATTACTGCCAACTTAAAACCTTTCTGCCGATAGCTTGAAATATGGTTTTGCGGTAAGATAACGCCCATTCGTTTTTAATCGCAACGCGCCGTCCGGGCCGTCTGAAATCCTTGTAAAAAATTTATCGAGACATTATGAAAACCACCGAACTACGCCAAAAATTCCTGAAATTTTTTGAATCTAAAGGCCACACCATCGTCCGCTCCTCCTCGCTCGTGCCACACGACGACCCGACCCTGCTGTTTACCAACGCAGGCATGA